>Ga0268247_10000118_pt1 | contig 26013 bp, 25 predicted proteins | sample AgamicOrMae_FD_200245 | JGI IMG/M metagenome (GOLD analysis project Ga0268247, IMG submission 200245) | Agave microbial communities from Guanajuato, Mexico - Or.Ma.e (v2) (version 2) | ecosystem: Host-associated > Plants > Phyllosphere > Phylloplane/Leaf | place: Guanajuato, Mexico | collected...
TGATATCTCTAATAGTTTGTTGTCTATCAATGAGCCGTCATAGCGAACTGTTTGTTTTATCAATGGGGACTCGCCGGCGTGGAACATGCGCGTTTTCCTCTTGTTAGACCGAATTCGTCCCCTGAGGAACATTTTGATGTAGAGGCCTTTTTGAGTTTTGTATTTTTGTATTTTGGACAATCAGGTGTCAGTATCGAAAGCATGGAATACACCAAGAGGCCACTTATGCTCAGCTGAGCTAATAATCTATAATAACAATCGTGATTCCTAGGAATATTACAATCACCATTGATTGAATCGTTAATGACACTCACCTACTGCTTGGTCGACATCAAATTTGAGTCCCTGAGCCGAGATGATCTCGATGTCAAAGTGGCCCTTGCTCAGGCTGAACCTCAGCTTAAGTCGGCCAACAGAACTCTCCACTCCTATGATGTCAATAATTAAGAGTTTTCGTTTACAGACAAGAGTCAGAAACTTATCGGTTAGTCTTGGTTGTTGGCCATAAATCTAGGCATACAAGTTCACGGTCGCATTATTTACCTGGCCTAGAATAATGAACCGCCGCCAAGTCCTGCCCAATGGCGTCAGAATCCTCGTCCGAATGGTATGACGACGACGAGGGACTGGCTCGAGAGGCGTCTTGACGAGCTGCCGATTGAACATCTCCATTGGAGGCCTTCGAGAGGCTGACTGTTTTCCTGAGCTTCCTCAATGTTTGCATTGCAAAGGAGCCTTTGCGCTGCAGTTGGCCGCAACGAGCCGAACTGTGGCCACTGTTTGGGCTCTGCTCGTATGCAAATGCCGAAACGGATACACGACGAGCCAGCTCGGCCTGCTTTGCTGCCAGACATCTTGAGTCATCGGCTGGTTCAGTATTCTTTGCTTCCGATGACAAAGTGGAGCCCAACTGTGTCTCCTTGGGCCTATCATTGGCTGGGGCGCAGAATGGATCCACCTTTTGAGTGGAACCTTTGCCAGTGCTGGTCTCACTACTAACTTTGGGCTGGCTTTTTTCACTCTCCCGACGACAGCCTGTCAAGTAGAAATCAACCAATGGTGATGGCTTGAGTGAGGGTGCATTAACGAGATAGTCTGGCTTGTTGTCGTCGAGCTTTTTCCTATCGCGATTCTCGCCCGAGTTTAATGGAACAACATTCTTAGTCTCATTTGTGGACAACTCGTGCTTAGGTGAATCTCGTTTCTCCAGGCTCGATCTTTGCCTTTTCAATAAGTCGAAACGACTAGTTGCCGCCTGTGGACGCCCCTTGACACCAGAAGTGTCCGACTCGCCGACGTTGATCACAGATTTTGACCTCCGACCAGTGTTGTTGCGCTCCAAGTTGGCCGCCCGATGAGACAGACTGACCGACACCTCGTCGCTGGCTCGTCGTGGGGGCACTGGCGAGGGCCTGAAGTTTTTTGTGGACGAGTCGGCAAAGAGGCCGTAATTTTGGCTTGTATAATTGGTAATACGATGAAATTGCTGCGGCCTGTTGGCATTGTTGGCGCCAAGATGCAATAGTGGAGCCATATTTTGGCTAGTTGTACCTTGATTCATTGAGCTTGACACCTGTGTCCTGGCATTTGCATTATGATGGTCAGTGTACAGCCGATTGCGAATACTTTGCTGCTGTTGTTGTTGTTGTTGACCACCCCCCAGCCTCTCATTTGACCTTTGGGCATTCTCCTCTCCATTCATCTTCATTTGGCACCACTGTCCCGCCGAAAGTCGTCTGTCAACACTCTGTTCTGAGTGCTGACCTGAGCCCATTGCCAGTTGCAGTCTCAACCCATCTGGCTCTCTATTCTGATTGACAGAGTATTGGTCTGCTGGCAACGATCGATGATTATGATATGGAGGCGTTTTTTATGAGATTTCTATCCCATTTGCATTCACTAGGTCCAATATTAACATCCACATGCACGCTACTCACCAATCAAATCATTGAGCGACCTTCTACGGGCTTGGGGCGAGCTTGCCGGCGGTCTCAGGGGCCAAAAGTCTATGTTTCTCTCTCTTGCACTCTGCAATGAGATCAAAGCTTCCCCAATGGGTTGTGCCACTCTAGTTGATAAATGACTAGCCTCTCCATAGACCCAAATTCCAATTTCGATCGCCATTCGATTGAGCTGCAGATTTGTTGTTGTTTGGAATGTTTCGATCGTTAGACTTACTCAAAGACTTTCACCACAGGCATATATATTCACATTATGCATCGAGAATGGAATCTCGAACATTCAATTCAGACTTACATCAGCCAAAGGAATGCCCTGAAATACAAAGGTCTCTTTCCAATTCATGTCCGATGAGGGATGTGTTGTGCAAGGCTTGCATTGATTACTGACCGAAATGAGATCGAATCCAATCGATAATTGTTAGTAATCATTATTCGTGTGCTCTTGATGCATAGCAATTCATTAGATAGCCCTGCACTCTGGTTTAACTCACCTTTCTGGCAGAATTCTCAGCTTAACATAATACTCGAGCCTGGGATCTCGGTCTATATTGTGAGCAGATAGCACAGACACTTCCAAACTTGCAAGCCGCTCGTCCACATACACTTGCAGCCCTATCAGGCCACATATCTCGTGACGAGAGCTGATCCTCGAGGGATCTTTATCACTATACCCATTCCAACGATGATTCGTTCCGGCCTCGTTGGGCCTCAGTGATTGTTCCTGCAAATAGATACTGCCTGTTGCATCGTGTGAGGGGCGTCTTCTTTCGGTGAAACGGACATCCGTATGACTGTTGACATGAGTATCCACGGGGCCAACTCTGGACTCTGCTGTTGGATGGTGCAACTCGCTGGCACTCCTTGTCTGATTGTCGAGATAGTTACTAGCGGCACTGAGGAGATTTCTACTATCTGTCATTTGGCTCATCGATGAGCCTGTATTTAGATGGGCTGCCCCCGATGAAATGGCGGACAGATTATAGGTGAGCAGGCCCGTGTGCTCCAGTTGGCCGGTGGACGCGTGGCGCATGGGATTGAATGGCGCCTGTGGATTCAGTTGGCCGCCCATATAGTTGCTCTCGGCATGACTGCGCTCCTGAGCCACAGGTATTTGTGGTAACTTTCTTCCCGTTCCAACTCTGGTTGGATAAAAGGCATCTTCATTCTTGTTGTCCGGCTGGCTACTATTAGCCAATTGCTGATTGTCTGCCAGCTGCTGATTCATTGGAGCATTCATCATGAGGTTCAATTGTTGTTGTCTCTGTTCGTGCATTTGTCTAAGATCTCGTTCGGTTTGTTGCGAGAACCTCCTGCCAGATCGGACATAATTTGCCCCCGGCTCAATGACATCCTTTTGTGGTTTCACCAATAGCTCAGCTATGTTGGCCGATGATTCAATTATTTCGGCCACCTGCTCGTAGGACATGTTGATGAGACACTTGCCGTCCCATTCGATGATCTGATCGCCCGGCCTTAGGCCAACCTTGTGGGCGGGGCCACCCGGCAGGATCCATGTGATGAAGGCGTGCAATTTGCCATCCTCTTTGTCCATCTTTCCTCCCATAACATGCAGTCCAAACTCTCTGCCCACCTGGTTGGTGGCCTCTCGGCACGAGTCGGTGGCCTCGTTCAAGTTATCCATTGCACTGGGCCCCCCACTATAATCTGAGGCCAGCGAGTCATCACGATAGAGAATGTGTCTCTCATAAAACTCACACGCGGCTATCATACCGCGACCAATAACTGCCTTGCCCATCGGTACACAATGTCCCTGTCTCGGCTCATCATTATAGCCACCCTTCAGCCTACTTCTCATTGCATCTGTGTGGTTCTTTTGCACCAAATTATAACCACCCATTGACTGGCCACCCAGTCCCACCTGGGCACTCGAGCGGCGCCCCTCGTGAGGCTGGTAGCCACCGCCACCACCGCCACCATCCAGTGCAGAGTGCCATTGGTTGGGCTCGATGGGATGGCCGAAGTGTTGTTGCTGGCCGGGGTGCTGCTGTTGCTGGTGAGAGGCCAGGCCAAACATGGCCTGACCATATTGGCGCCGGTTGTTGTGCGGAAAGCCCGAACAACTGTCTATATCATCCACCACTATCTTGATATTCTGGCCCTCAGGGGCGCTGGCTCGTCTAACTGTTGGACTGCAGCTGGGCAGGTCCAGCGTGGAGGAGGCATGATTTGTCGGATCGTTGCCCATTAGGATCGACTGGTTGCTTCCGGCGGCCGGAAATTCGAGCAAGCTTCGCGACTGATCGTTGCATCCCGGGATCCTGGGCAACACTCGACCGCCGCTGCCTCTTCGTATGGGAAGCAAATAGGGGAAAAGTCTTTGGGAAAAGTTTTGCTGTTGCTGTTGTTGCTCCAACAACTGTTGCTGCTGGATGACATTCTCAATGGCCACATTGATCTGCATCGGGTCCACCTGGTCGTTCAGATGGTTCAAGTCCTGAGACTCGCTCAAATTGGCCGCCTGCTGCTGTCTCTGGTAGGGGCCTGCCTGAGCTAGAGAGGCGCGCCTATGGGTGAACTCGGACACGGAGACGCTTGGAATGGTGATTGGTTGCGATTGGGCCTGCGATTGCTGGTCGTCCATTCTGAGCACATCGTAAGGCTCGTCCTGGCAGATTGCCTCCTCGTCGTCGCTTGAGCCGGCCGACTGGGCAAACTCCTCCGAAGATTGACGCTTCTGCGAGTAAGGAGTTATGATGTGTTGCAATTGTTGCGAATTGGACAGCACTCCAAATGGAACGTCACTCTGGCGTCCAATGAGCAGAGATCTCTGTCTCTCGTCCCAAAGGTCACTTAGACGGCGCTGGTTGGCCGCCGTGGGCAGTATCAACTGTTGATTGTGGCCATGGCGCTCGTTCCAGTGCAGATTCTCGTCCGAGACGGCATGCTGCTGTTGCTGTTGGTGCTGCTGGTGAGCTTGCTGACGGTTGTTGTTGTTGTATTGGTAGTGGTAGGCGAGCTGTTGCTTCAACTGAGAGGCTTGAGTTGCATGAACTTCCTGCTGGAGGCCAGCAGCTGCTCGTGGCCAGGGGCGACAGTTGTCGGAGGCGTTGAGATTTTGCCTCATTGTGTAATAGTTTGCCACCGAGTCAATATTTGAGTGGCTCCGATTTCGAGCACCAATTGCAGTGGAGAAGTTTGGACCACCCAAAATGGAGCTTCGGCGCAACAAATTTGACTGATCCGACAAACGTCTCGCGTGCATCTGTTCCGAAGAAATGGGGGCCAACGTTCGACAATCTTGCTGGACAATTTCCTCCGATCGAGCATTGGTCAGTTGGCCACCCAGCGAGTCGAGCGCCAGCCTGGTGCTCAGAAGTCGGTCATTTTGCCCAACAGGAAAAGGGGCCCCACTCGCTTGGGGTGCAACACTGCAGTCTCCAGTTTGCTCCTGTCTCTTCATCTGGCCACGCCCATCTGGTTCGAGATTCATTTCCGACGTGGTTCGAGCTTCGTTCATTTCGGCATTCAAGGATCTCTGGGGTCTCAGTTTGTCCTTGAAGTCGATCTGGGAGGTTCGTCGCTCGTTGCTCAATTGGGTGGTGAGCATTTGTCGACCACGGCGAATTTGGCCGTCGATCTCAGAGGCACGCCTAACCAGTAGATCACTTCGGGATTCATTGCCCACCAAAGACAGGGAGTGGTTTTGGAGTGCACTCAGTGGAGCTCTGGTGGGTTTGTTTTGTTTGGGAGAATTTGAGCTCGTTTTCAGCAGATTGTTGTTTGGCCCACGAGACATCTGACTTGTCTCATGGCTGCTCGAGTTGTCTGGGGCCACAGTCTGGGGTTGGTTGTTTGTCGGATGGCTCAGCGTTTTGTGTGCCGCCACTTTGTTGTTGCCCGTCAGCACCACATTGTCGTGCAGCTGAGACGATCGGGCGCCCGTCGACGAGACTGAACTTGAGACTCTCGCCGGCAGGTTAGCTCCAGTGGGCGGCCTCAATGGAGGCTTGTTTGTTGTCTCGCCGAGCTCGTTCTTCAAAACTTTGGAAGGATTTTGGAGGCGGTTCCTGTCTGACAAATCATCCAACTGAGACGCTTTCCTCTGAGTGCTGCTGCTGTTGCTGGTCCCACTCTCAAGCTGCATGCACTCCTGGCCTCTGGTTGGCTCTGCATGTGGTTGGCCCACTCTCGATGCTTCACTGTTCTCCTGCTCATTGGCAGGCGAGAAATTTCTGCTCAATGGATGGGGATCAACAATGTTGCCCTGCAACTTAGCTGCAACTCTTTGCTGGGCCGCGTTTGCCTGCAGCGACATTGACGAGCAACCAGACGAGGAATTGGACGAAGAGGCTGACTCACTGGAGCCTTTGTTGGCCGCTAGATTAAGCTCGTTTCGGTTCAATCGTATGGTCTTGGTGTGTGGATTTTGGTTTGGGATTTGTCATTGGAATTTTTTCGCATTAATTTGTGTCCTTTTCACGGAAATTTGATCTTAATCGTCGCGCTTAAATTCGATTAGTTTGGATGTGTAATTTCCATTCATCTGATGGTTTTGGAAGTGTAGCACTAGCAATGACAAGTAACAGTCTGTAGAAGATTTCTCCATCATGCAAGTGGGCGAAATCTAAGCTACAGCTAAGCTGTAAAACTTACCATCCGTCGAACTGCCGACGAGTTTTGATTAAGGCCCAACTCCTTGAGTGCCTCCGTTGGAATGGGGGGATTTAAAGCACGACGTCGGCAAGACGAGCACATCCAATGCTGGCGAGAGATCATCAGAGAGCATCATTTGGCATACATTTGGAAGGAAATGGAATGGATTTGGGTGGAAAGAGTTCAGGGAATATTAAGAGGCATTCGAGTTAGATAGACTGTCTCCAATCAACAGATCGATTCTCTGTCCAATGCCAGCGCGCAGATAATCCACACGATTAGGTAGTTGTGTGTAATAGGAGCACATTGGCAGTCCAAAGCTTACCTTATCTGTCACAGAATAGGAGGCACAATCGTCGCATATTAGCTGCTGACAATTACTGCACAGGTGCACCGGCTCCGAGCTGAGTGTTGGGCTGCCGGAAGCTAGATGCTTGCGACAAATGCGACAGTATTGTTGTTGCTTTGTTGCGCTTGCTTCCTCCTGTTTACTGGACGCAGCTTCCTGTCCATCGAGTGGCGTCATACTGTCCACTTCGGAGGCCGTTTGAGGTCTGTCCGTGTTCATGGCGCTGGATGACTTGAGTGGCGATCTGGAAGTTGAGCTCGTTTCGGTGGAATTCGACGAGGCGCCCCTGAAAAGCAGACTCATGTTATTGCTCCTACTCTGCGGCCTCGCATGCTCCTCTTTGAGATCATGAAACACTGGCTGCTGTTGTTGTTGTTGCTGCTGTTGTTGTTGCTCCTGTCTGGCAGCCAGTTGTCTGGAGTATCATTTCGGCCAAGTGCAAGTTCAGTTCAGTGGTTCGTTTGCGAGATGATTCAAATGGTAATTTAGTAACAGGTTTTCATCAATCAGTTTTGTTTATTTGAGAATGCCCTAAGGGCGAGGAAATTCTCCTCTTTGATCTCTTGGAAAATTTAAGATCCATCTCAGAGGCTCACTTTCGGAAGTGATGCCGCAAGGATTGTGAGGTTTACCCCATTTGGTCCATTTGAACAAAGATCCAGAGCTTTTCAAGTCGGATTGACAGGCGAAAGGGCGATCTAAAATCACTCTCAAGAGGAGCCAAGTTGGTTTCTGTTGAGGTGAACGACAGAAGCCTACAGAGCATTAGATGCAACGTGTGGCAATCTGGTGCAACTGGAGGCGCGAAATGCAGCACGACTTGAATGACTTTGTGGCGAAGTGGCATTCTCTTAGTGCTAACTGACCGGTTGGAAATGCAGCTCCAACAACACCAATTGCAACAATGCCAAACACCAATTGCAAGCTACATTGTCCTCAGCTGCAAGTACGAGAAACGGCCACCAACACACAACAGTGTCCAGTTGGGACTTGAAAGGCGCTTCAGAGCCGCTTCAAAGCGAGCATCAAACGATCGCCAGCTATTGGCCGAAATTCCGCTCCTCATGACTATTGGCTTATCGAGCTCGCTCGACGATCAAGTTCCGCCACTTACGGACCTTGAAACTGTGGGCCGCTGGAATGCTGGAACTGCTCAAACAGACTGTCCATCGAGATCTGTTCAAGTTGAGCTTCCGGTTGGAGTTTCTCTCGCACAAGCAAGTGGCCTTCAGAGACCATTAGGAAGTGCAGTCGATTGTTTGGACCAAACTGGCCAAGCGAGGCTAGTTCATAACTTAGCCAAATTGGAGTGAATCCATTTCATTGAACGTCGGTTTGTGTCCAATTGGAGTTATTGAAATTAGCCAACAAATAAGCGCCAGTGGAGTACAAAGTGGGCGGAGTGTGAAGGAGGCTTAAGGAGGAGAGAGAAATGGGCAACAAATTGGCGATGCGCGAGGAATCATTGGAGCTGAGCCATGCAAGTGAAGTGAGCAGTTGGCTGTAAGCTGTAAGCTATGAGCAAGTTCAAAATGAAACCATCAATTGGAAGCGGCACTGAAGAGCATTGGATGGAAGCTTTGCAAGTAAGTAAGTGTGCTCCAAGTGGATTGCTGTGGGGCTTTCATGGGATGCAAAAAATCCCCAATCGGAACAAGATTAATCTGCATATTATGGTAAACCAATGACACAATTAGGCCCTCGTTTTGGGCAGTGGGCAAAAAAGAGGGATTCTTCCTCTTTTTTGCCCACTGGCTGCATCTCTTCAGCTGCTATTTGCATCCGACGAGATTTACTCTTCTCTCTTTTGCTGGAAAGCGACAAATGCAGAGACACAAATGCCAAGGTCGCGGGGGAGTGCAAATCGCGGCCGAGATGATCGTTATGGAATAGGAGTTGCAAATTAAACAGTTGCCTTGCAAAAAGCACCACTTGAGAGCCAGTTCATTTGAGCCCAAAAGCCAAGGGGCAACACTTGCAACTTGCAACTTGCTGCGCTCTAATATTGGAAATCTCGCCCATCCATTTGAGACAAGCTGAGGGCACTAATGGACGAGAGTGCAGTGCTCGTGCTTGACATGGCAAGTTTGCCCAATGAAACGACGAATGTTTCCGAATCCTCAGGGCTGCCCTTTGGGCGTTAAAGAATTTGCCTGAAAAGCCATTTTGGGCGCCAAATATTTGTCCAGCTCGAGCAAGAGAGAAAGTAGAAGGCAGAAATTGCGAGACAAGTTTGGAATCTGGATGGCTTGTGTGCAGTGCAGAAAGCGATTTGGCAACGCTTACTGTTTTGGTGGCCAAAATATCGCTTAGAGCTTGCGATATTTGCCACTGAGCACTGCCCGGCACTCCTCTGGGCCCATTGGGCAACTCTTCTCTTGCACGTGCTCGCTCGAGGCCGATTGTTATTGATGTCAGTGGGCTGGAGCAAATCGCATGGGACGAAAGGAGGACCAGAGGAAGTTGCTGGAGAGCCACTTGAACTTTGGCTCCTTTTGGGCGCGCCAATGTAATTCCATCGGGGGACTGCCATTGGCAAGAGTTGCGGAACTGGAAAGAGAACTGGAGGGAAAACTCTGATACGCTGGCTGGCTGGCCGACGTATCAGAGCTGCCAGACGACACGAGCGACGAGTGCAAAACAGCGACAGAAAGAGAGAGAGGATAAAGAGAGGGAGAAATTGAAGTTGAAATTATGTAAATTAAGTCGCCTCGTGTTTAGCTCGGCGCATTGCTCCGGGCGACTGGCTCGTCAAGGGAAAGGGCGCCGCTCGGGGCAGTGGAAGAGAGAGAGAGAGAGTGTGTCTGGTGGCAAGGAGAAGGAGAAGGAGAAGGAGGAGCTTGGTGGGGGCGCTCAAGGGTAAAGCTGCGAGCCGAGGCAGGAGGAGGAGGAGTGGCCCCGCTAGCTCAGCTTAGGGCGCCCGCCAGACTGTCGCCCACTTGTGAACACCCATCCGAGTGGCTCTGGATGCTACGTGCACCCCGGCTGCTTGCGTCATCGATAATGGAGGAAAAATTTGTTTCAATTTAGCCGGCAAATTGCAATTTTTCCCCTCCCCCTCCGGCGCGCCTAATTCACCTGTCGTCCACTGGTCGACTATTGGCCGACTATTGGCTGCCAGTTGCCGGCTGCTAGTTGCCGGCTGCTGTCGATGGTGCTCGCTGGAAGGCCAGCTGCCAGTGGGGCGTCGCGAGTGGCTAGTTGCCGGTGGCCAGACGTCAATCGGCGACTATTATGCCGCCAACACTGGGCCATTACTGCACAACAATTTGGCCCACTCGCTCATCTACATGAATGGGCGCATTCCAGCACTGCAGCAGTGCAGTGGTGCAGCACTGCAATAGTGCAGCAGCACTGCACCTTAGCACTGGCGCTCCTTGGCACTGGCGCACTGCAGCGGCGATCCTCCCCCGCGCGCTCATGCTCGCGCGCACACCTGGACGCGTCTGCCTTGCAGTGCGCAGGAAAATACTCGCCCAGCAAAATAGGCCGCCAAAATATATATAAATAAATAAATAAATATCTCACTCGCCGCGTGGAATATAAATGGTCGGCGGGCGAAACTAATCAAAGATGGAAGACCTGGACAGGAGCCGCTGGTGGTGGCCAAATACTGCTGGTGGACGCGCAATTGGTGGACGCGCAATTGGAACTGGCCGGCCAGTTCACGCGCCATCGATCATCCATTGTGGCAACATCAAAGAGTTACAGCCTCACGTGGGCCCATTGTTGCGCGCTGGGCCCGCGTCAACGGCGAGTAATGCAATCCTGCAATCAGGCCTGCTTTGCGGCTCTGCTAGTTTGTGGCTCTGCTAGTTTGTGTGGCTAGCAGGCCAGACAACTCTGGCCATTTGCTGCACGCGGGCGGCCGGAAGCGGCGTCTGCAGAGTCCAGCGGCCGGAGACTGCATCCAGTGGAGCCGTTGTGGCGTAATCCGGCGGCTAGTGTGCAGCCTGCGTGGTGCAGCTCGGGGGCGGCTGGCCAGCCGGCTGGATTATTCGATCCGAGGCAATCGATCGCTGATGGATCCCCTAAGTCAGCTAATGGTGCTGGGGGGCCGCAGGGGAGCGCCAGTGGAGGGCGCCCAGCGGGAGGTTATGGTTAAAAACTGGGGCTCATCATCGCGGCGCTCGATTGGGACGAGCTGCGGGCGGCTAAAGCGGGCGCCCCGTGGCCAGCGGCGGCGCTTCTGGGGCTCAGCGGCGCGTCAAGCTCGGCGCCGAGCGGCCAGACAGGCGAGCGGGCAAGTGAGCAAGCGGAAGCGGCGCCCGAGCGCGACCGAGAGACAGAGGGCGGCTCTACAAAGAGGCGCGAGTGGAGTTTGAGTTTGAGTGGGCGGTGGATAAGTGTGAAAACTGCTAATGCTGACACATTGGCAGCCGGCTGGATGGGATCAGAGTGATTGTTGATAAAATTAGCTGCCAAGAGGGGCGCATGCACACGAGCACACGCGCCGCTAGTTAGCCCAAGTTTGCCAGCTAGCTGGCCACTGTTGGCGCACTGCTGGGGCACTGCTGGAGCACTGCTGGGGCTTCCTGTGGCGCCGTGGAGCTTTGGGGCAACAAGGCGGCACAATGGGCGGCTGGGCCGAGTGGCCGAAAGCACTCGCTCGGCAAACACATGCAACGCGGGCCCATTAGGGCGCAGCCAGAGGCAGTGTGTGGCTGTGGGAGGGCGCCTCTGGAAGGGCGCATTCAGTGGCATGAAGTGCGCGCGGACAACCATCGGCACGCTCCAGTGGGGCAGCCTGCTAAGCCTTTGGTGTTGGTGCGCGCGTTTGCGCCTCTGCTTCAGAACAGAGCACGAGCCCAGCGCCCAACGCCCAACGCCCAACGATAACAAGGGCGCCCCAACGACGACAAGCCTCTACAACTGCCACTCTACAACCATCAGATCGAGAGGAGCCCCCAGGAAGCTGCAGCCTTTGCAAACTGCAGCCTCTGGAAGCGCTAGTCTTTGGAAGCTGCAGCCAACAACAAAAACAGTAACTACCGCCACTTGTTCCCTGCCACTCTTTATCCCTCGACCAACTGCAGCCACTTGGCCACTTGGCGCCGGCCAATCGCCACTCGAGGCCAATAAAAGGCGCCATTGTGCAGCCTGGGCGGAACATCCTTTTCCGTTTCCCCGCTCGCCCTTAGCCTCAGCCTTAGGGCCGAGCTGCTAGCCCTGGGCCACCGCTCGCCCTTAGCCTCAGCTCGCCAGTGACACCTTCATAATGGCGGCCCGGCGAGGGGCGCCAATCATTTCCATTGATCGATCGCGCTCGCGGCCGGCCCATTTCCACATCCGCCGCCCCTAAGGTCTAGCTGGCCGGCCGGCTCAAAGTGAACGGCGCGCACTTTGAGCCCGGCCAGACGAGCTCCCGACGGCCCGCTGACCAGGCGGCGCCCCAGAGACAGGGGCTAACAAGTCGATTTTGCGGCCAATTTCCGGCCGGCCGCCGCGCGAAGGACGTGCTTTCTATCATAATTGGCGCTCCCCCGTGGCCGAGAGACACTCTGGGGCGCCTGCTGCCTGCTCTCCGACGCTTAGGGCCGGCCGTCAAGCCGCCTGGCTGCGTGAAGGCGCGCGCGCGTCCAGGTTGGCCGCAGACTGACCGTTTTGCTGCTCGCTGCACGCGCGCCACTCGAGGCACCGCAAATGAACCGCACGCGGCGGCCAAGGGAAATTTGCACGCGCCAGCCAGTGTGTAGCGCTCTGCTGCTCTTTGTGGCCAACTGGTGGCTTTGTTTCTCGCCCATCAGCCTGCACTAAGGGCCAGCCGAGGCGACACACTTGCAAATCCGCGCCACTTTGCAATCTCGTGCGGCCGCACCTAAGGGCTGGCGGCGAAGGAGGACAAAGAACGGCGCTCGAAAATTGAAAATGGAGCCGGCAGCAAAGGGCTAAGATGAGGCCGGATTTGCCGCTCCGAGTTAGACACTGTGTTGGACTGTCTAACACAGTGGAATGCAACCACTGGGCCAGATTAGCGCCGGTCTGGCGTCTAAGCGAGCCGAAAAAAGGCAAACAGAACGCCGGCCGCCTTCTGCCTCCACCTGCACTCTCTTTCACGCCTCTTCCGGTCGGAGGGTCCAGTTCCGCGAAACTGGAGCCGAGCTGGAGCGAGTTCTGCTTCCTCCAGCGAGCAGCTTCCTGCAAGCTGCGCGCGAGCTGCGCGCCAGCCACTTCCTGCGCTCAGGTTTACTTATTGCGCGCCGGAAGTGGCCCAAGAGCAAACAACAAGCTTGGCAAGGGGCGCAACATGAGCGGCAACACGAGCAGCGAGCACTAATGCCCTGCGGAAAAAAGCCGCTGGTTGCACGTGCGCGCCGGCCGAGCGCGCAGAGAGCAGAGCTTGATAAATATTCTGATTTTGCTCGCTGATTTGCGGCCAGAGAGCGCCCCTCTGCAAGCGAGAGGCGGCCGGCGAGCAGCAGCTCGAGAAGGAGGATAAGGTGCAGCAGAAGAGGGAAGACTGTTTGCGTTATTGGTCCCAGTCTGTCGGTCTTTTCGGCCCCAAACCGAGAAGGCCCAAAGATTAGGTCTAGAGACACTGAGGAGACGCCCCTTTTCGGCCTCTTCCCTCCCGCTGAGCTACATTGTTTTTCAGCTCCCCTTTGAGCTCTTCTTTGAGCTCCCCTTTGGGCTTCCTTTTCCGCCGACAACATGCCTCAGACGAGCCCCAGCGGCTCCAGCTCGCCAGGGGCCTGATTAAGCCGACTTGTTGTTGTCTTTGGCGCCTCCTTGGCTCCTCTTTGGACTTCACTTTGCGTCTGAGCGGCGCTCGTGGGAGTTGAGCCTGCGGGCGAGAGAGACTCGAAGAGACTGGGAGAGACACTCAAAGAGGCGCCGCTGAAGAGGAGCCAGCCGGAAGCGAGTGGGCGGCGAGTTTGCGTCGATTAGGGCGGCTCGTTGGCGAGCTAAGGGTGGTCGATGTGCGGGGGCGATATGGGAAATGGGGAAAAACAAAAGTGGGCTCAAAAGTGGGAACAAGTTTTGGCGAAATTTGCTCCGAACTGCTGGGAACAAACTCGGCCAGAAGGGAGACCACTTTGCACGGGCGTTGCGGTGTCTCCATTTGGGGCCCCGTTTGGCGTGCGAGAGAGACTGTCTGCGGGAGACTGTGTGCGAGAGAGACTGTGTGCGGGCAAATGTGTGCATAGGGGCGCAGGTTGGGGCTGGCGGCCGGCCGAGTGGGCGCCCCCCAGACAGAGCCTCGGATTTCGATCATTAGCGTGCGAGCGATCGGCCACACTCGAGCGGCGCCGCAGAGAGTCCGCCGCTCGCAGTTGGGCGCTCGCTCGGCGGCTCGCTCGGCTTGTGCGGAAGTGGAGCTGGAACTGCAACTGGAAGAGGAAGAGGAAGTGGAGGCGAAAGTGGAGGTGGAAGTGGGCGCCAAAGTGGAGTGAAAAGGGGCGAGGGGCCAAAGTGGGAGAGAGTAGGATGACGAGCAGGACTGGCATCAAAGAAAACGACTCCCCCGGCCGCCATGAGACAGGCGGCGAGCAGCGAGCAGCAAGCAGCAAGCAGCGAGAAGGAGGCTCCTCCTTGGCCCGAGCTCGCCAATCGAATTAGTTAAGCTTCCAGGGGGCGTCCGCAAATTGGATAGCTCGTTTGGGTGCGCGCTTGCTCTCCAGTTGGGGGCCATGTTGCGAGCCGCGAGCTGCACTGGCCGCCAGGTGAGCTGCAGCTCGAGGGGCTCGCCAGTGAGGCTTGCCAAGGAAGCTCGCCAATGGGCCTTGCCAATGGGCCTTGCCAATGGGCGCCAGTGGGTGCCAGTGGGCGCCAGTGGGCCTTGCCAAAGGAGCTTGCCAGAGGGCGGCCGCCGCGAGCAGATTCAATTTCTCGGCCCAAGTGGAGAGGCTCACGTGCGTGGCGAGCTCGCTTCGTGTTGACTGTTTAAGCGCGCGCGAATGGCACTGCATTATCTGGCCAGAGGCGCTCCATTCGCCCATTTTCCCATCGCTTGGCCGCCGGCGCTCGCCCGGCCCATTGAGATGCGGCGCATTTGTTGTCAAATTTCGCCGCCGGATTAGCCCAAAGTTCAGCGCCGCGCGCCGGAAGCGCCGCAGGAAGCGCGCTCTCCTTTTGCTGCTCTTCTTTGGCAACTTGCCAGTGGAGCTTGCCGCTAGCTTGCCACTGGCTGGCGAGGGCCAGACTAGCACCAGTGAGACGTGCGCCGCCTGGCAGAGATGCGGCGGGCGAAAAAATATTTCGCCAGTCCGTCTAATTAAGCCCGTCAGCTGCGGACCCCAGTCTCTGGCCGCTGCCTGGCCAAAGGCCTGTTTGTTTTCGCCCCCAACCAATTCCATTTGGCCGCCGGAAGCGCGCGGGCCGCGCGCCGGCGCCACTCGACTTCCTGTTCCTCCTTTCCACTCGCTTCCGGCCGCAGACAATCGCCCGAACGGAGGCCAATCTGGCCGCGCGCACCTGCGTCCAATTTTTCCATTCAATTCGCGGTCGATTGTCCAGCGGCGCCGCAGACTGTCTGGCCCAAAGCTCGCCAGTGCGCCTCCTTCGCGCCACGGCAAGCTCGCCACTGCAAGCTCGCCGCCAACTGCCATCCATCAGGCTCGCTGGCTGGCGGCGCATCGGCGGAAATGTGGAAACGGCCTGAGCAGAACGTGGAACCTGAGCAAACAGTCGCAAATGAGCCTTGGCAAAGGCGCACAGACTACATACTGTATGTAGTCTCTGCCAAGCTCCAATCACCAGTTCTCGCCGAGTTGCCATCACACTGCGCTGGCAAGGCCACTTTTGCGCTCTTTGCGCTCATTTCCAGCCAGGAAACGCACAGCCGAGCTGGAAGGACTGTCTGCGGGATATTTGGCCAAAATTTTGGCCGATATTTTGGCCAAATTGTGGCAGAAATTTGGCCGAATTTGGCCGAGATTTTCTCTTTGGTCTCCAAGCTGAGCTGAACTTGGAGCTGATTTCAGTCGAGCTGAGCTGAGCTGGACAGACGAAAACTGGTCAGCTCTTTTTGCTCCTCAGCCAAACTCGATTGCGAACCATTTGGGCGCGAACAGACACCCACGAAGAGATCCCCTTTGGGCGCCACTCAATTCAATCAATTGTCCCCCTTCTTCCATCTCTCGCCACCAAGCTCGCCGGGCGCCTCTTCCGCCGCGCCCAAAACGAGGACAGTTCCCGGCGGACTGTCCTCAGCTTCACTTGCGGCCGTCCAGACCGAGCTGGGCCAGACCAACGCGGCCAGACCAGTGCGCCCACGTCGCCGGCTCATTCGATTTCCATTTCCTCTGGCCACTTTTATTTCCATCCCGGCGGGCAGACAAAGCGCCGCGGCTCAGCCTCGGCCAAGTGGCTGTTGAGCGAGACTGGCCGGCTGGAAATTGGCTCCCATTTGCTGTTGGTGCAGACTGTCTCTGCTCAGTAGTGTGCTTCTCAGCCAGAGAGACACACTGCACTGCGTACTGTACACTCTTCTGTTTGGCGCGCAGAAAGTAAGATGATAAATTTTCGGGCAAAGCAACGCAAAATTGTAACCATACTTTTTACGGCCAATACACTCCACGAGCTCAGCCTCAGCTCAGCTCAGCCTGAGCTCGGCCAGAGCTCCAAAGTCGACCAGAGACTGTCTCTGGGCGGCCGCTCACTTGGCGGCGACAAATATTTGCCAACCATCAACAAGCAAATCGGGCCCAGTGGGCGCCCACCTCGCCAGCTTCCCAGCGAGCTCCAGCGGCAAGCTCCAGTGGCAAGCTCGAGCAGCGAGCTCCACCAGCGGCAAGCTCACCGCCGCCAGACTCGCCCCCTCGAGCTGGAGGCGCCGCCACCGCCGCTTCCGGCGCGCCCAAATGGCGCCGGTGATGCGCGGCCGAGATAAGCGAGCGCGCGTGGCGGCTGCCAATTTGTTGGCCGCTTATCTGGCGGCGCGCAGTCAGGTGCCAGAGTGTGCGGGCGGCCCTTGGCTTTGGGGCTGCCGGCCCTTAGCTTTGGGACTGCCGCCCCTCAGCTGCCGCCCCTTAGCTCGCGCACACTGGCGCTCACCTGCGCCACAGCACAGCCCCAGCAGAGCCGGTCCTTGGGCGCCGCTCGGGGCGCTGGCCAGCCCGTTCGGCAGCCAATTGTCAACATTAATCTGGCTCGCCGGCGGCCACTGTCTCCGTCTTGGCGGCGTCCGGGCGCCAGTCCTCAGGGCGCCCTCACCTCTGGGCCGCCGACAGATCCATTACGTCGGTGGGCCCGCGGCGAGGCGCCTCTCGCGAAGTGGCCCCGCGGCGCCCGAGAGACTGGGGCGCGAGGGCGACCCTCGCGGGCGCAAGATTGACCGCCGCACGCAGACTCGCGCGCCTCCCAAATTGCAACCCTCGAGCGCCGAAGGTTAGGGCCTTCTCGCCTTCTAGACACTCTTCTCGCCCGCTAAGAAGAGCTCCTTCTCTCCTCTGCTCCCCCGAGAAGATCAGGACTCCTCGCCGGCCCTAAGCTCGGCCGTAACTCTTGGCTTGCCACTTTCGGGCCAGCTGGACACGCGAGAGCACGGCTGCGTGTCGCGGCGACTTGTTGACGTGGGCGGGCGAGCTCGACTCAGCCTTAGAGTCAACGGTCAGCCGAGCTGGCCGGCAGCAAGCTCAGCGAAAGACACTTGGTCAGGCGCCCTATGGAGCAGCTGCGCCCACAGGCTGCCCGCAGCCTTTCCGCACGTCACCCGGCGGGCCCGCATCCCGCACGGATAAATATTTCGCATTCTTGCAACATTCTTCCCGAAAATGCAGCTCGCCCTTCTGTCAAACACTCTACTGGCTCAAGTTGGCACACTCGCCCCACTCGGACCCCACTGGAACTCAAAACAACGTCCCAAGGCCGCCCACAACGCAGGCAAAATTTCCGCCCGACGCAGACACGCCTACTCGCGAAGAACAGCGCACGGCGGGCCGCGCGCATACTTTAGTGCGCGAAAAGAGGCCCGCCTGTGCCACGCCCTCCTCTGCTGTTCGCCGGCGAGCGGGCCGCGCAGAAAACTCCCCGCCGTTCAGCTCGACTCGGCTGGTCTTGGCGGCGAGCTCGACGAGTGGGGGCGCCCATAGCACAGCACCGGGAACACAAAAGGCGCGAGAGCACCCCGCTTGAGCCAGCCAAAGGAGCCCCCCAAACACAGTCTCGTTTGGAGCCGCCTTGGGGCCCGCAAACTAATTGCCTCTGGCGCGTCCTGAACGGGCCAGAAGAAGAGGCCACAGTGAGCCAGAGTGAGGCCCACTCTCAGACGGCGGCTCTCCATCTCTGTCTCCATCTCTCTGGCCCATGCGCGACCGTCCGTCTGTCTGTCTGTCTGTCTGTCTGTCTGTCCGTCTGTCTGTCTGTCTGTCTGGGGTTGGCGAGCTGGCTGGTTGGCCGGCTGCGTGAGGCTGGGAATTCTTTGCCTCTGAGCCTCTTTGCCTCTTTGCCTCTAAGCTCAGAACTGAACTGAACTGAACTGCACTGAACTGGAGTGAAGTGGGCAACTGGAGGCGGAATTTGCCTCGTAATGGGCGCCGCGACGCTAAACACGCCACTCCAGAGCTCAGAGGCGCCCACAAGAGTCTGGAACACGCGTGCCCCAAACACGCCGAGCCAGACGAGCGCTCGCCCGTCGTCACACACACACAAAGTTGGGCCCGCCTGTCTTGGCAAATAAGCGCCAGCTTGCCGCGCGGGCCCAAACAACAATGAGGACAGAGGCATGAAAAGTGGCCGGCCGCACACAGTCTCTGGCGGGCCGTTCCAGTTTTACGGCCCACCGCTTGCCGTGTTTGTTGAGCCTGGAGCGGCGTCCGCCAATGAGCGCTTGCTCGGGCCAGATATAAATAAATAAACGGCGAGCTGGCTGGCTCGCAACTCGGCAGACTAGCACTCGCAACTTAGCTCCACACGCTCGCCCACACCGCCAGCTAATAGGGCGCCCAGCGCGGTAATTAAACGCGCCTTCCGGTGGGCCAGAAGGAGGCCAAAATGGAGGCCAAAAGGGGGCCCAAAATGGAGGTCGAAGGCGGGCCCTAAGGGGCGGAAATTGAGCCGAAATTGGGCCGAAATGATCTGGCGATGAGTGGAGATGAGCGCCCAGAGGAGCGCCCAAAGGAGCGCTGCTCCTTAGGTGCCGGCCAGGTGGCTCGAGGGCGCCTCAGAGGCAGCGAGGAGGAGTCTTCGGGGCCTCGAGATGCAGCCGCCGATGGCGAGCCCGCGGCGACAAGGCGCCAAAATGAAAGAATAATGAGCGCAGCCAGTGGGCCGCTTCCGCCGGAAGTCGCCCACTGGCGCCCCAGACACCGCAGTCTGAGGGAGAGAGACTGTGGCCCGGCCGACCCTAAGGGCTAGCTTGGGGTTGAGCTGGCTTGTGGGCGAGCCGGCTGGCTAGCTGGCTGGTTGGTGAGCTCGCCAGCCAGCCAGCTAGCTCGGCGGCGACAGACAGTTAATCGGGCGCGCGCGTCCGCCCCCGCGCGGCTCTTCACGCCCGTCGAGCCGGCCGGACGGGGTTTTGATTGAGCGCCGCTGGGCCGGCGAGCTCGCTTAGCTCCACTGGACAGGAAGGGACGCTCCAATGAAGCGGCGCGCGCGGACTCGCGCTGGACTGGGAGCGGCCGCGCAGAGACGTGCCGCAGAGGCAACTGTCTTGCCAGCCGCTCGAGGGGCCAGTTTATTCGCCGAGTCTGGCCGGCTTGAGCTGGCCGGCTTGAGCGAGACACTGTCTCCAGTTGGGCGACAATCGAGGGCCGCCCGCACACAGTCTGAGGCGCACCTTCACCTTGGACGGCCACTTGGCGTTGGCGCCCGATTGATGACGAGCTGCATTTGGCCAGCTCCAAGGGGCGCCCTCGAGCCGCCGGCTGACAGTCGTCGCAGCCAAGTGGCGGCCCTCAGGAGAGGGACAAGCTCGGCCAGCTAGCTCGGCCAGCAAGCTAGCCAGTCGGCAAGCTCCCGCTGGGCGTGAATTCAATTTCCGGCCAGCTGGGGCGAGTGTTTTTATTCCACTTGGGCCGGCCAGCGCGGACTGTCTGCGTTGTGGGCAGACAGAGGCGAGCTGGGGCGCCTTTTGGACGGCGCAGCTTGGGGCTGGCGCCTCACACAGACTCGAATGCGGCGCCTCAAATGCAGCCAACAGTCAGACGACTAATTGCGCCTATTTTTGCGCCACCTCGTCTCGTCTTGGGCAGTCCAAGTGGAGCTGCGGCCCAAATGCAAGCACAATTGGCCGTCAAGCTTGCCAGAAAGTGCAGCTCGAGCATTGCTCGAGCGCAGCTTGAGTCCGGCTCGAGTGCGGCCTCACTACAGTCTCACTTTGGCCTTTTTGGGGCCTCTTTCGAGCCTTTTTCGGGCCTCTTTCGAGCCCCACAAGCAGCCCCAACGAGCGGCGGTCAGTTGGTCCAATTAACTAGTGGACTTTAGGGGCAATTAAGTGCGATTGCAGCGGCCCAATGATCAATTGGCGGCCGCGGCTGAAATGGAGCCCAGTCGGAAGTGGCGGCGGCGGAACGCGGCCGAGCTGCCATTGGCCGGCAGCTCGTCAGCCGGCCAGAGTGCGTGTTTGGTTGCCTCACCACTGCTTTACCATTGCTTTACCACTGCCTGGCCGGCGCCTCGCCAGTGGCGCCCAGCAGGCACTTAATGTGGCGAAAGGGGCCCGTTTGCAGGAAAGGGCGTCTCTGAGCGCCTTTCCCGCACAAGTTCAATCGATCGGCGGCGGTCGCGTGCAAGCAACTGCGCGCTGCGAGCGGCCAAGCAAATGCACGCGCCCTAACGTGCGGCCGAACGTGCGCACGAGCCTGGCAATTCCGCTGGGAAAGCGGCCCCAAAGCCACCAGCGCGCCCTAAGCACCGGCGGCGCCTGTTTGCCTCTCCGGGCGGCCAGCTTTCCAGCTTGCCAGCTCGACAAGCTAGCTTGCCGACTTGGCTAGCTTGCCCACTTGGCCAACTTGCCGGCTGGAAATAAATAATTTTTTATCGTCCCGCACACAGTCCACAGTGGAGAAAGCGGGCCCCAAAGGAAGCCCCAAAGCAGAGCCACAACACTCGGCACCTCGATTTGATCTTGTCGCCTCATTAAGCGGCGCCCTTGGGCCTCGCCAGACCCAAACAAAGGCGAACAAATCCCCACAGCACGATTCAATGAGCTCGCCAATGAGCTGGACGGCGCCGCTCGCCCGCAGACAGTCATCGGGGCCTGGCCGGCCGGAGCACTTGCGGCAGCGTTGGGCGCCCCCAACTGGAGCTGGCGCCCTCCAGTTCCGCTCGGAGTGGGGCTGCTGAGTTGGCACTTTGGGCCAGAACTTTGGAGAGCAGCTTGGCGAGTGGAATAAGCTTCCGCTCTGTGCAAACAGTGCGCCAATTGGACGCCCAGTTGACCTTGGCCTTAGCTCACCTGGCGGAGTTTCAGACACAGAGACTGCTGTCGGATGGCGGCAAATGCTCGATTGGAGAGACTCTGCTCAATACTCTATACAGTCAATACTCAAGACACTCAACCCGATCTGCACACGGTCGATACTCACTTGATTGTGTCGCGCTGGAACTGTTCCTCCTTCTTGAACACCTCGAGGAGAATGCCGCGTTCCTCTTCCGTGAGGTGGGCGGTGGCGTTGGCGGCCACCAGCCAGGAGGTGGACATGGCCGAGTGGGGCAGCGCCTTTTTGGGCCTCTGCTCTTGCGGTCTCGCTGCTTGCTGCTTGGAGAGTTGCTGCTGCTGCTGCTTCAGCTGGTCTTGCGTGTTTTGCGGCTCTTGCGGATTTTGCACACTCTCAGAGGCCTTCTGGCGGTGCTGATGCGGCGCCGCTTGCTGCTGATGCTCATGCTCGTGCTCATGCTCGAGCGGCCGGTGCTTAGGGTGCGGCCGGGGCTGCGGCTGCGTGCCAGTGGCCGCAGACTGTCTCTGGGAGTGCGCCTGCGAGTGCAATTGGGACTGGCTGTGTGCAGGTGCTTGCGGTCGGCGCGCCTGCGCCTCTGGGCGACCCGGCGCGCCTTCAGACTGACTGTGGGCCTGCAACTGCGACTGGCCCGCCGACTGTGACGGGCACTGCAACTGAGACTGACTCTGGCCCGCAACATGACTCTCGCCCGAGCCACTTCCGGCGGCCACCTGCTGCAGACTAGCAATGACGCGCGACGACGACGAGGCCACCTTCTGCTTGAGTCGTTCCATTTTCTCTCCCTCGAGCTGGCCAGGAGGGCAAGACAGAGGCGGGCGACCCTCGGGGCTCGCCTCTGTCTTGCCGCTGTCTTGCTTGTGTCTTGCTGCGGGCGGCCGCCGGCAAGACTTCTCAGCCCCTTTCTCTCTGTGTCTCTTGGACCTTCTTCCGGTGACTCTGGCCGTGCGTGCAACTCTCTCTCGCTCTCTGTCTGTCCGCTCTGCTTGGCTCGCCGGACTGACTCGGGCGCGCGTTATCTCTTTTTACACATTACTCTTGCCGGACCACCAACTGGGACCTGTCTGGGCCCACTTCTTCGCTCCAACTATTTGATTTTCGATCCCTCTTCCTCCTCTGGGCCGCAGACACTCTCTCGCCCTGCCGCTCTTCCGCTGGGCCTGATTTGGCCGCCTGGGCGACCGTGGCGACTGTGGCGACCTGGGCGGCCTTGGCGCCGCTCGAGCTTGTGTTTCCGGCGACTTGGGGGCCAAACTTGGCGACTTGGGGACGAAACTCGGCGCCTCGCAGCCGATTTACAGCAACACACTTGGCCTAGTCTCTCTATTGTTTTGCGCTCTGCTCTGCGCTGAGCATCGCGCTCGCACTGCGCGCACAAGCAAACAGTGCAGCAAGCAGAAGCAGAAGCAGAAACACAAACAAGAGAAACAAATACACGCGCGCTCAATGGCCAAGTGCCCGGCGGACTAGGAGCGGGCTGCCTGCTTTGTCTTCGTGTTTCTCGCTCGCTTGCTGGCTTGCTTCTTGCTGCAGAACAAATTATAAATTGGCATCATTTGCTCCTCATCCTAGTCTCTCTCTCTCTCTCTCTTTCTTGCTTGCTTGCTTGTTTCCAACTCCGGCAACCATTTCAACGCTCTGCTCGCCCTCCAACTCTGAGTGCTGCCCACCACTGTCTCCCCCACTGGCGCTCATCATTTTCACCCTACTCTCTGGCCACTCACTCTCCCCGGCACTCCAACAGTCTCCAATGGCCTCCAATGGCCTCTTGACACACGCAGACACTCTCCGGCGGGCCACTTCTGTCTGGCCGCTCGGAAGTTCCGGCGCGCGACACTGCCCAACTTGACGATTGTTCCGCCAGACACACTCGTTTGATTCTCTCTCATGGGCGCGCCCACTCGCCGCCCGCAACTCGCCAAGCAGTTGGCTGCAGACTGGCTCTAAGCGCCGCCAACTGACCAGCGAGTCGACCACTCTTGGCCTCTGGTGGCTCGTCTTGCTCGCTAGCTCGCTTGGCTAATGTTTTCCAGAAACAAAATGGCCAACGAGCGCCAAGGAGATAAATTTCCCGGCGCCTAATTTGGGTGCGCGCCTAATGGTGAGCGAGCTTGGCGGCGAGCGGGCCAGCGGCGAGCATCTCGGTCTGGGCGGCTCTCGATCGGGGCCCGCGGGAGCTGAGGGCTGGCCGCTGGGGGCTAAGAGCTGGGGTCTGGCCGCGCCTAAGGTTTGGGCCTGGCGCACACTAGAGACTGGGATGCGGAGTGATGGGCGCTCAGCGTACAGCGCGCACTGCACACTGCACACTGCACACTGCACACTGCACACTGCACACAGCACACTGCACAGAGCGCGCACTGCAGACTGGGATGCGCCGCAGACTGTGTGCGGCACACTGCACGAGCGAGCAAAACTCCACAACAACAACAACAACAACTCGGGCCAAAACTGCTACAACTGCGCCTAAATAACCACTCCCTCGAATCACAAGTAACTCAAGCTCAACCTCCGCAGCCGCCCGCTTCCGGAACAAAGTACCTGCTGGCACAGTTCCGCTAATCCACTATCTGTGGCCCCTTTTGGCTACTATCTGCGCCCTCGTGCCACACTCTCCCTGGGCCGAGTTCCCTTTTCTCGGCCCGCAACTTGTCTGTCTGCCTCTCTTCCGCCGCCTCTTCCTCTTCCGCCGCCCAGCGAGCGCCCACGAGCGGCCCACGAGCAGACGCACGCTGACACACACTGTCTGTCTGTCTGGCGGCCGCCACCGAGCGCCCCACTCTCACCGCTCAGCCTGGAAGTCGCTCTCTAACTGCTGGCCAGCCCGCAACTAACAACCCAAACTCCACTCCACAAGCACCCTTTCTTTCTTTCGGGCCGCCTCTCCTCCAAACCAACAGACTGCAACTGTGCCACTCTGCCAACAACCGGCCGCTGGAACCACTCTGGCGCTCGTCCTGTTCGAGCTGGCGTCTGGCCGCCCAGCTGGCTTCCTGGCTGGCTGGCTGGCTTGCTAGCTTGCCAGTGGGGCTAAGGTGCGGCTCGCCAGCCGCACTTGCAACCAATTCAATCGGCCCTTCAATCAGTTTGACGCCGAGCGCAAGCGCAAGGCCCCCGGCCAGCCCCTAGCTCGGCCGCTCGCAGCGCCATCTGGTGGCGCGCCAAATGTGAGCTTAACTCACCTGCGCGCCAGTGACACTCTGCGGCCCGTCGAGACCGCCTTTGTGGGGCCCCTTTGTGTGTGGGGCCCACACGAGCTCGGCAAACAACCCGAGCTCTGGACAGCGCGTCCTGCAGGTGGCGAGGCGGCGGCCGGCGACTTGTTGGCGGCGGGCGCTCTTTGCGGCGCCGGCCCAGATCGGCGGCATGCAAGCTCGCCCCCCAAAGCGGCCCAGCTCACAGCTCGAGCGTCCAGGCCGGGCCGGCAACAATAACAACTGTGTCGCCCTGGCTGGCTGCTGGCAAGGCGAGGCGGCCCAAGTGGAGAGGAGCTCTGGCGACGCGTGAAAGCCGGCGCAGAGATGGCTCATTGTGCGAGCGGCGTCCAATTTGTATGCGCCGGCCCAGTGCTGTGCGCCAGGCCGCTTTCATGCGCCGCTTTCTGCCCGCCTTTGGCCACCTTTGCCTGCGGCCAAGCACAACACACAAGGCACAGCAACACACTGGGCACACTACACACTGGCAATGCACAACAGCTGCACCAAGCAGCGCCCAGCCAGGGCCGCCCAAAACAACAATAAGCCCCTCCAGTTGTCGTCGGCCGGCCGCCTTTCTTGGCCAGTTGCTCGGCCGGCAAGACTGGGCGGCCCAGCAAGTCTGGGCGACTTGCAGCAAGACTGCCGGCCGCCCAGCGGTCCAACAACAAGGGCGCGCAAAACAAATTAATGGGCTGCCAAATAATAAGTCCCGCAAGGTCGGCAGCAGCATTTCTAGCCGTCGCCTAGCCCCAGCAGCACTGGGCAACACTCGCCTGGCCAGCTCTCGCTCGGCACCCCTTTTTCCCTCTCCGTCTTAGCTCCTCTTCTGCTTGCCGACACTTTAGCCCCCTTAACCACCAAGCTCGGCCCCCTCAAACCGCTTGTGTGGGCGCCCCAAATGAGCTGGCCCAAGTGGTGCCTGCTTGGTGGACGAGCTTAACAGAGTGTAAGATGGAGCCCAGTCTTTGTTGCTGCCGAGCTGCCGAGCTGCTGCTGTTGCTGCCCGGGGCCCATTGTGGCGCATTCATTGCAGCCCAACTGTGGGCCGACCCTTAAGGCCGATTGAGACGCCCGCTCAAGGGCTGCCCCCACTTGAGGGGGCGGCCAAATTACCGCATCTCCGCCGGCATCCTGGTCAACCGGCTTATCATCGGATGGTTGTCATTGTTATACTTGCCACCCAAAGTGCGCCCGCTCGATCTCCGAGACAGAAATTGCTCCCGCCTCAGACGGATGAAGAGTGGGCTTCAAAAGCACCAGAGAGAGTGAGACTCTTGGCAAGCTATCGGCGCTTAGGCTCGAGGCGAAGGTGCAGCGCGAATTGAATATCAACACAATGCACTCTAAGGATGAGCTCCAACGGCAATCGATTTATGCTTTCGCCTCTAGCACAACACACAACACAATCTCCATGAACAAGTTTCCACTAGACACTCTTGGATCAGATTTTCCACCAATTGGGAGCTTCGATGGGAAACACTTTGATGGAATTTCTTGGCAAGCATTCAGGTAACAGTTGTTCGTGTTGAATCGCCTCCTTCGTGCTCTGCTTCGAT
>Ga0268247_10000120_pt1 | contig 25926 bp, 25 predicted proteins | sample AgamicOrMae_FD_200245 | JGI IMG/M metagenome (GOLD analysis project Ga0268247, IMG submission 200245) | Agave microbial communities from Guanajuato, Mexico - Or.Ma.e (v2) (version 2) | ecosystem: Host-associated > Plants > Phyllosphere > Phylloplane/Leaf | place: Guanajuato, Mexico | collected...
GTGAGAGATATCTTAGAATTCTCAACTTTTGGCCCGGCTGAACAGTCCTCAGCCTTCTTGTTATTGCCCCTCATACCGGCCAGATCCTTGTCTCTCGACAGTTGCGACTGATCGCCCGTTCTCGGGTGTAAACAACAGTTGCCCAGCCCATGAACTGCCTCCTCAATCTTGGTCTGGCTTTTGTTAACGCTGTGAATCTGGCCGGTGCAAGTCCGTTTGGAGATTTCCTCCTGACCGTTTGCTCTTGATTTGTCTGGTTCCTTCAGCGGGCTGTATGGAAGTATGGGGAAATTTCCAAATTGGTTGACGGAATTTTGCGAAGCAGAGCTGAAGCCGCAATCGCTTGATAGGCTTGAGAAGCGGTTCCTGAGATACTCAATGGAATATGAGGCGTTCGATTTGGATGCCTCGATGGAGCCGAAGTCCTGTTGGCACTCAGAGCCTTGTTCCCTTTTTGCCATCAAGCCTCTCTGGTGCATCAGACAGTCGCCCGAATCTCCCGTGTGACCATTGGAGGACAACTTCGAAGTGTCCCGTTCGTCCTCCTTGGTGTTTTTTTGACTCTGGATACAGATGAAGTTTTGGTCGATCTCTTGCTGATGCAAACCGAAATAGCGTCCATGGAATTGGGCCTCCTGACCAATGCTAGAGTCTGTTCGGCTATAAAAGTCGGCCGACTTGTTGTGAAGGCTGTTCGGTTGGGAAGACTCAACGATCTGAAAAGAGGCATCTCCTCCGTAGTTTTCCTCATATGGTCCCTCATCTAATTGCGAGGATCTATCACTAATAACAATGCACGATAATAAGGAGCGCAAACTTCTGAAAAAGGTACCCCTCGACGAGCTGGCCTGCCGTCTGCCCACACCTCCAAAAGGCTTGTTCCCATAGCGAGCCTGTGAAAGGGTGTCCAGGTCAGCCTCGAGGGTTGAATCTATCGGGTCGTCGCAAGGGAATAGGTATCTATTTTCTATGGAATCCCGATACTTGGGTTTAACGCTTGTTTGATCGTCTAGCTCTATTTGTGTTGGCACTTGTTTGGCCACTTCGATCTGCATCTCCTGAGCTCCATCCGGCGCTGAGCTATGCTTCTCCTGATCAACCATCGATTTCGGGTTGGAATCCATCGAGAGCCCCGTGGATTCGGCAGCACTTTGAGGCCGGCCGGTGGTTGAGAGTTGCGGGGACACAGCTCCAGATTTACAGCAGTTTTGATCACAGTGTTTGAATGAGTCGCCGCCACCACTTGTTGGCCGGGACCAGGCCCGCTCTTGGTGGTCTCCATGGCGCCGTCTACCACTGGAGCGCTTCGACGAGCGCCTATTCCACAGAGGGTCTCCAATATCCTCCGGAGCAATGCCCAGCCGGTACTCCTCCGGCATGAGTCGCCTCTGGGCCGCTTGCAGACTCGTCAAATAGCCGGCCCCTTCGAACCAACTATTGCCCACTGGCGGCCAGTCGGGCCCGCCCGTCGAACCATTGGGGTGGTCTGCAAAGTGCTGGCCTCCCATGGGCGGCGGGGTGGAGGTTAGTCTGTTGCCCGTGTAGGTGCACAGGGCTGCCTCTTGGCTCTCCATTCCGCAGCAAGTGTAGGTGGAAAATTGACACATGTGGGTGGCATTCTTGCCCGTCCTAAGGCGCTGGGTTCTGGGCGGCTTGACAACGTGGGCGCATGGGCCACAATTGGGACACTGGCAGTGGAGGCGCGTGTTCACGGCGCCCAATATCTCGGCGCCCGGTTTCCTGTGTGGGGCGTTGAGGAAACAATGTTGCACATGAACGGTGGACACTCGCTGGATGCTGATCATTTGGCCGGGCCGCACGGCCGCCGACATGACGGAAATCATGGTCCCAGGCTCTGGACGGCCCACGTGCTGGTCCACGAGGGCCACCGTTTCCAGAGGCAGAAATTTGGCAAAACAGTCCTTGGCTATGAAGTAGCGGCGCCCATTTAGCGAGCCATCGCCCTCGCCAATTGCATTGTCGAACTCCACGCCCACCGTCCAATCGGGACTGATTTGGGGCACGCGACCTAGTGTTTCGTTTTATTATTAGTATCAGAAGATTTCAGATTGTTAGTTTAAACCTGCCAGAGCTTTGCGGCAGCCGGCGAACAGTTTGGCCATTTGAGATTGGGAATCGATGTAGTATTTATATTGTGCAATATAACGTATAAGAGAAAAAGACTTCCACATTCCACTTCATTTCCAGGGCTCATTCGCCACCAAACCACTCACCTATCCATCTGATTGTCCCAAACTCGTTCCCATAATACTCCTTGAAGGCAACTCTTTGGCCGATCTTAACATCTGGCGCAGCTGTCGAGGTGAGCTCGGTGGCGTCGAGCTTGCGAAACTTTCTCACAATGCCCCGCTGCCTCTTGCTGCTGCCTCGGCGCAGCTCCCGCGGATGCATCAGCCCCAAGGAGCCCTTGGAGGTGCTTCTTGGGCGGGCTGAAAATTTCCGGTGTTCCATTTGGTTGGTGTGAACCAATGCAGTTGTTTTCATGGGCCACCATTCATTGGTTGGTCCAATTTAATAGTTTATTTTCGTCCAAACGTTTTCATTCGGCCACCCAAATCGATTGTTCCATTTGGCCAACGTTTCAGTGGACATTCAGTGGAAATTTTTTCGCCCCCAAGTGTTCGAGTATTTCCATTTGCAGCAGTCATTGTTTGCCGGCAAACATGGCGCAGGCAATGGTGAATCGCCAATTTCGGGCGGAGATTTTATTGAGATTTGATGTTCATCGTTAGTGCATGTTTTTCGATTTCTGCCCCCTCGCTCTTCCTGGTCTGGCGCTCAGCTTTCCAGATTTGCTCTCCTACGACCAGGAATGGCCCTCTCAATCCTGCACACTACTACTAAGGACACGCCTCTCCATATCGAGAGTTGTCAAACTCCAACTGGATAGCTATTATCTGGAGGCGTTTTTATATTTCTCCACCAGCCGCTCGGTGGACCGTTTCCTCGCTTGGGAGAGGCCAGCGTATGGACTATAAGCATGCGAGTGGTGGAATTCAATTGGTCGACGGATAGATCTTTTGTTGGGCCCATCAGCAGAGTGCCGGACGAAGAGGGCGCTTGGGAGGGCCAAGATGTTGTGTGTTTTGCAGCGCTTGAACGATTCTGTTTGGGCGCAATCTAGCTGAACGTCACATAATTCCTCGCTTCAAGCTCCCGGAAGACAAATTTCTCCACCGCCACTAAATCAATCGATTTTGTTTCCCCTCAGAGAGGGCCTGGAACTGTACCGAGCAGTGAGGGGCCCGCAGAAAAAGAATCTGAACTTCTTGAGACTTGAAGTGTTTGCCTTGCGGCCAGTGAAATTCGATCACAAGGCTGCAAGAGGATAGTGGATCTTCCCTTTTCTCTCTCTCTCTCTCTCTCTCTCTCTCTCTCTCTCTATGTCACGAACACACTCACTGGGAGACAAATGCTCTCAAATTCATGGCAAAGCAAACCGTCGAGATCCTCTACTCATTTGATCACTTTTTTCAGCCCCAAACTGGCCATAAGAGAAGCGTTAAGAACCCAACCCTTGGAGCTCGTGTGGTGCACCGGCAAGAATGGAAATTTCTCCAACCAAGCTGCGCCTGCGTGTCGACCTTAGTTCGGTTCAACAAAAGCTTCAAACAATTGTTGGCCTCTTCCTAGCCCAAAAGTAAACACGGCTCTCAAACACACAAGAAGGTCCCCAAGCCCATGAGATGAGCCATTCAATATGGCAAGACTGGCGCTGCACAAAATGACTCATGGTAAGGCGAGGAAACTTCCGCAAGAACCGGCAGAATTGGGCCCACCTTTTGAGTCGCAAACGTCTGGGGTTAGATGAGCTGGTTGGGCGAGCTCGCCGCTTGAAAGGCCTCGAGCAATAAGTTTCAGATCTTAATCTTCTATCACGAGCAGTTGTGTGCGGGCAGGCAAAAGACCGGAGGCATAGGATCGACTAGGCAAGTTTGAATCAATAAGAGCAGGTTGTTGGAGCTAGTGCGCGTGGAGGGCATTTCGTTGGCAAGCTAGACTGTTTCGAATTGGAATTAGACTGCTTGTGCAATTGGGCCGCCGGAGAGTGTGTTTGTTTTTCTCCATTATTCAGAGAACAGCACTTGGATCTTCTCGGATTTTCTCTATCCAAAGCAGGCCAGCAAAATCCTGCACTCGAGAGACAGACTGCCGCACTCCAAATTGGAGCATACACATTTGCATGGTCCGAGTTGGGGGCGCTCGTCCAGTCTGGCTGGCTGATTAGATTCAGAGTGCTCCAGCGAGTGGTCAGAAAGAAGTTCCAAGGTCTCTCCCCAGAGATCGCTAGTCAATCTTTAGTCCATCTCTTGCAAGTTGCAAGTCAAGTTCCATCAGTCAGACGGAGCTGAGCGTCTCTGTGCCAAGGGCAGTGTGCGAGTGTCTATTGATACACTGGTGGAATTGCTGCCAAATAGATTTACTGCCGCGATTAGCTCGTTCAGAGTGTATCTAGAGGAGAGTTGACTGGGTAACTGTCTGTCGATCTGGCGGCTGGTTTATGTAAATGGTGTGTCGTAGTTTTCGTGCCGGCGACCGAGAGAGAAGAGCTGTGGGAACTTTTCATCACAAACTGCTCTCCGCTGAATGGAGCCGGTTCCTCGAGCCGGTTGGCAAGTCGACAACGAAATGGTTGGTGAAAAAAAGAGAGACAAACTAGCGCCAGTTATGCGCCACTGCTCAATGATTTACATATGATAATAGGTTTGAATAAGAGCCGCAGCTTAGCCCTAGCTTTCCACCAGCTTGCAGCCGCCGCCCCCACTTGAGTGCGCGCTGCCAGCTTGGCGCCCGTCGAGTCAGTTTGGGCCAAATTTGGGCACAATCCTCTGGACTGGGCCCAGCTCGCCTGAAGATGAGGGCGCAATTTGTATGCTGCATCCGGCCAAATGTCTGAACCATACGCCAGCGCGCTCGATAAAAGTGGGCCCAAAGGGGAACAAAACTCGACCCATCTCGCCGCACGACCATTTCCCCCGCCAAGGTCTCCTAGGCGGCCCACTTCCGGGGAGCAGCTTGGCCCATCATTGCAATCGCATTAAAGCATTAAAGAGCAAGAAGGAGACTCTCCGTCTGCGAAAATATTGGCACTCTTCTGGGGGGATTTGGCTATCTCTCAAGCATGTCCAATGATTTCGGGAGCGAATGGCGAAGAGAGGCCGGCGGAAGAGAGTCTGCAGAGTGGCTCTGCTGGCCAGCCGCTTGCATTCGAGAGCCAAGCTGGCAGAGCTAAATTTAACCAAGTGTTTCTGTGTCTGTCTCTGTCTCTCTCTCTCTCACGAGCTCTTTGTGGGTAAAAGCCAAAAGTATGGTAATCAGCATCCTGGCGCGAAAGGACATTACTGTGAGTGTGCCTCTTGGAGCATTCCTTTGCTGTGCCAAAGGGAAAAAAGTCACACTAAATTTCTCCCTCTCGCTCTTCCGATTCAACTCTCGATAATCCCCTTGCCTCTCGCAGACAGTCTCTGCCAACTGTCTGGCTGCAGTTGGCCGATTCAGTTCCCATAATGAAATGAAGAAAATCCACCTCATTGATCCGCAATTATTTGCATCACGACACAGCCGCGCTCACTTAGCTCCATCCATTTCCTCAGATGCGTCCTCTGCACTAAGCGTCCAACCGCGAGTTCCCAACGATAAGTAGGCGAATCTATTGGAGTCCAAACTAGACCAAGTTCGAGCTTAGTGACGAGCTTGGCGAAGAGGGCGGTCCAAATGGTTGGAACACTTGAGCAGAAAGTGTCCCTTAGACTAATGACACGGAGTAGAGGCAATGGATAAGTGTGTGCAATGGACTTGCTATTTACATGCTACACCTGTCCTCTGGCATGCCGTGCAGCTCGTCTCGGCTGGATATTGGTTGGTTGCTGAGGTGCGGAGTTGGCAAAAATGGATTGGACTCATTAACGCAGGTTTGCTTATCGGATCGAGCTTGCCAAATCGATTCTAGACTCTGGCGAGCGCCTCTTGTGTGGCGCCCTGAGGCTCGATTAGTGGCGAGCCAATGGCCAACGCGGCTCGTTGGCGGCAAGGTGATTGCGGCTTTGAGCTTTGGGCTTTGGGCGGCAAACGAGCTTTGGGGCGGCGGATTTGGAGAAGGAATGCGGATCGGTTTGCGGTGGGCAAAGCATCAAAGGTTGGCAAAGGGCCCAGAGCTGAGGAGGCGAGCGGGCCGAGCATGCAAGCGAGCGTGCGCCTCTGGAGCTTTTGCCTCGCCTGAGGCTCGGTTATCTTGTCCAAGTGGGCCCATTGGAGCAAGTGTCTTCATTTAAACTGCCGCCGACACGCCAGAGAGCAGCGCGCCACGTCGCCACATTGGACATGCTGATTATTAATGGACCTCGCGAGTGTATCAAGGATTCGATAAGCGAGTTGCGTCCGCGCCAGAACGTCGCAATTTGGCCCAAGCTCGCCCACTGGCCTTGCAAGACGAGGCCTTGGGGGCGAGCTTGTGTTTGGGCCAGTCGCTTGGAGGCGGCGACAGAGGCTGACCAAATGGACCGTTGGCGCAAACTGAGCTGCACCAAAAGAAGCCCGGGGGGATCCTCTCGCCCGCAGCCTCCCAGCGGGCTTTGTTCGGCAGACAAGGGCGCCCTCGCCCCAAGCCGGCGGACTAATCTGCGCCCATTCCGGTCGAGATGGCGCTGTGGGGCCCGAGCGCGCCGAGCGAGAAGGGGGGGAAAGACTGCCGAAGACTGTCTAAGGAGCCTGCTCGACGGTCGACGCATTTGGGCCCGATTTTGCGGCTGGAATCTGGCACAATGGAGACAGTCTGGCGCAAACAAAGGGCAGTGGTGCCACCTAGTCGGGGCGCAGTTTCCACTCGGGGCCGCTGCCAAGATTCGGCCCACAGAGATGGCGCCTCAGGTGGCTTGCCGATAGTGTGCCGAGAGTTCCCTTTCTCGCGGGCGCACTGACAATGCAGGGGCGCCAAATGTGGGGCCTCCAAGTGCGGGGGCGCCGATGTGGGAAGTTCGGCCCATTTGGCGGCGCCGGAAAGACGGCTCGAGGGGCCCCCAAAGGGCGAGAGTTGGGCGCCCGCTAGACCTTGGCTCGCGTGGGGGCGTCCTCGGACCGCAAGTTCTGGATGGAGAGTGGAGGGGGAAAATCTGTGGAATAGGCGCGGGGGGCAGATGTTGACGAGTGTCAAGTGGGCCGGCTCATCATCAAGTTCTCATTAACGAGTTACGTTTCCAGCGGCGGAACAAGCGCGCCCCCACTCAAGGGACCCACTGGAGCTCCTGATAGACTGCAGACTGGGGCTGGCGGTGTGAGCGTGGCCAAGCAGAACAATGGCCAGACGTGGAGACTCTGCGTCTGGGGAGCAAAAAACAAGCCGAAAATGATTGATTGAGTTTTTTGCGTGTTTGTGGAGCGCCTCGAGAGGGAGGAGGAGGAGGAAATGGAGAGAAACGGAAGGGAGATAGTACAGGAAGGGAGCTTGGGGGGTTTTATATGCGTCAAGACGTTAACGAGACGAGAACAGGGAGCACGATTGCGGCATTTAAATGGGCCTCTAGAACAAGAGAGAGTAGGAGTGGTGCTAGTCTCTCTTGTTCTAGAGAGAGAGAGAGTAATGGAGAGGAGACGCCAGTGGGGCGATGCAAAAAGGGGCGCCAGAAGTGCATTCCTGCTTTTGTTGCTTCAGTGGGAAGAGTTGCAGAGTGAACTCACCATTCAACACGTTCGAGTGCTCGCTTATTGAGGCCAACTGGGCCGGCCTTCTGTCCATTGTTGTGGTTGAGCTAAGGGCCGTTGTTTTGGCGCCCCAAGTTGCTTGTTGTTGTTGTTGTTGTTGTTGTTGTTGTTGTTTTGCGCCAAGCTCCGGCGGACTCTCCTCGATCAAGGGCCTTTGATTGATGGAAGCCGCCTGAGAGTTGGCCGAGAGCTCGTTTGTGGGCCTGCCGGCCGAGGCCAGCGATTCATCTTGCGGCCGGCCAGCCGCCGCCTGGTCCTCCTCGTCCTCGTCCAGCGCTTGGTCGGCGGCCGCTTGTTTGTTTGCCGCCGCCGCAGCGGCAGCCTTCACTTGGGCCAATTGCAGAGGCAACTGCGCTATATCAACACTGTGCCGATGGATCTTGGGCCCCCTGTTTGCGACCACATTGAGCAGCTTCCTATCCTGATTTATGAGCTTTTCATTTAGATCCTTGAAATATTGTTGCCTCTGCTGGTAGTTGGTCTCAAATGTGGTCTGCTGTTCGAGTTGTTGTTGGACGAATTTGGCCGAAACAGTTGAGGAACGACGCCTTTCATTCAAGTACATCTCTATGCTAGTCTCTGGGGGCGGACTCTTGGTCATTTCATAAATGGACATTCTCCTAAGTGGCAATCTGAGATTGTTGTTCTCCTCGCCGGCGCCAAGCTCGTGGCTCGATCTGCTGGCCCCCTCCAATAATCGGCCACTTGTTGTCAACAGATTGGACACGAAGGCCGACGACTTCCGGCGCATGGAGCTGAACTTGCCTCTTGGGATGTTGCCGCCGTTCTGTGGTTGTTGTTGTTGTTTTTGGAGGTTTGCTTGCTGTTGTTGTTGTTGATGGAGTTGATGTTGATGTTGGCCGAAGGCAGTGGATTGGCGCCGCTTGGTGGCCCGCAACGAGGAGTTTCTCTTCAAATGGGCCCCACTTTGGGCCAGGGCTGGCCACTGGCCAGTTGTTGACATTTGCTCGCCCGTTTGGCCCGCAACTGCAGCCACAGACTGCCTTCTGGCCGCTCGAGACTGTCTCCAGCGGGGCTCCTTGGCGGCGCCCTCTTGGCTCGCGTCCAGCTGGCCCATTTCGGCGCCGTCTGCTTGGCTGCCCCGCGCGCCCATTTGGCCGGCCGGATGTTTGGACTCGCCGCTGGCCGCGTGGCGCCCCTGCCCCTCGGCCAGTGGCGCCTCAGCCTCAGCCATCGCCGCCGTCTGGAAGCCACTCGGGGGCCCCGCCGACTGGCTGGCGAGCGAGCTCGGCTGCGAGCTAAGCGCCGGCGGCCGCCTCCTCCTGCGCCGGTTGGTCGTAACTGCGGCCACAATCCGATAACTTATCCCATCAACCTCCTCGAACTGCTCCTCCTCCTGCTCCCATTCCCACTCCTCCGCCTCCGCCTCCACTTCAGCCTCAGCCTTAGCTTTAGACCCAGTCTCTCCCTCGCCCTCAGTCTGGCGCCTCCTCTGCTCGCCGCCCTCGCCCTCGTGCCTGTCTCTGGCTGTGGCTGTGTCTATGGAAGTGGCTACGCTCCCGCTCCCGCTCCCAAGCTCCTCCCCAACTCGCTCGTCATAGTCCTCTTGTTGTTTGCCTGCTCCTCTCAAGGGCGCCCCACTGGCAGCTGGGCCCTCCACGCCGCACGAACTTGGCTCCGTAATCAAAATTACTGGCCGCCTGCTGCTGCTGCTACTACTGCTTCCGCCGCCGCTACTGCTCGTCCTCTTCTGCTGCCGACTGATCGGCCGGCTGCTCTTGTGGTGGCCGCCGTTTGGCGCGACGCCCTTGCCGCCTCCGCTCGAACCTCCCTCTGCATCTTGGCCCTGCGCTCGAGGTGTCCGATGTGGCGAGCTTGCGCCAGCTCGCCCGCAGCCGCCGCTCAGCCCAACACACTGAGCCTGTGCAGCCTGGCCGCCCTCGCCCTCGCCCTGCGGCTCCCCCACCACCGAGGCACCAGAGGCGCCGCTCGTGGCCTCGCGCGCTCCGCTCGGGCCGTCCTCGTCGCCGGTGGCGCCATTGAGGGGGGCCGAGTGGCGGCCGGCGGCCATCGGGCTGCCTTTCCACTGGCGCCTCTCCACTGGCGGCCCGCCCCTTGCCAAGACTGCGAGACTGGCTAGGCCGATCCCAAGCAATCGGGGCGCACTCTCCTCGGGCAACTGCTCGCAACTGCTCGCCGCTGCTCAACCCTCGCTGCTCGCCCAACGGCCCTAAACTTTGGGGCCGAACTTCAAGAATGCCGCCTCGACGCTTGAGGCCTCCCTTTGCACTGCTTCCCACTGTCTCTGTCTCTCTCTCTCTCTCTCGCACTCCCCCGCCTGCCTGTCAAAGTCTGTCTCCAGAGTCCGTCTCTGTCTGGCCGTCTGTGTGCGCCCTTTCACTTGGGCCGCTCCTCGCAACTTGTCGTCTTGTTGTCTTCTCGGCCGTCTAGCTCTCACTCTCTTTCTAACTGAGCTCCAGTGCTTAGTTTTCCTAAATGATGGCCAAATCTCAAATCGAACTTGATGCTTCTCTTCCAAGCCCCTTCGAGCTGTCTTCTGTTGTTTGTACAGATGTTTGTTTGTTTGTTTGTCCCTCTCCTCCACTGTCTCCACTGTCTCCGCTGGGGCCCGCTCGCTCGGCTGGCAAGATTATTGAATCGTTGCTTTTAGCTCGCCGATACTTTGGGCCCATTGTGCTTTGCTTTGCTTTGGTGTGTGTGTTTGAAATTAGTGGAAACTAACAAAACTGGCAGTCTTTCGGAAATTGATCCTTTCAGACTCGGACTCTGCCAGATTGTCCAAGAGGAAACGAGCGACTTCGTTCAAGCCAAATGGAAAGCCTCCTCCCAAGACTGCCTCTCCTAAGCGGCCACTCCAGAGACACTCTCTGGCTCTGACTCTTTGGGGGCACAACAGTGGTCGCTGTGTGAAAGGACAATGCTGCTGCCAGAGACACTCTCTAGGAGCGAGCGGCGACAAAAACGACAACAACACCAACCAGGCCCCAAATGCAGCCCACTACTCTCGCTCGCCTCCACATCCTGTCCGAGTGGTCTCGGTGTCTGTGAGCGGCTGCAAGAAGCGCTCTTCCTTTGGTCTTGCCAAACGTCGGCCCCAAACGCAAGCCTCTCTAGCTAGAGACTAGGGCGGCCAGCGGTCAGTCTTGCTCGTGGCCCGCAGCTAGTCCTCGGGGACATTCCTCCACCACAGTCCCAAGTCGGCAGCTCAAAGCCAACAGCTCACAGCTCACAAGCCAAGCCAACGGTCAAACGGACAACTCGCGCCGCCAAGACAGGTGAAGGTCTCGCAATGGCCGGGGGACTGTGTGTGGGCCTTTGTCAAATTGGACAGCTGTTCCCATTCAAATGAACCGGTGCGCTGACACTCTTCTCCTTCTCCTTTTCCTCTCTTCTTCTGCCCCCTTCTCTTCACTGCTCTTCTCTTCCTCTGGCTGATTTAATTTTACACTCCTGGCTCGCGCAGCCGCCGCAGGAATCTTATATAATATATCTCAGAGGAGCCCGGCCGAGCTTAGCCGCGGCTGGAGTCTCTCCAAGAGGAAAGGCCAGGCCCAAAGGGGAAGGCGCGCAACCCCAACTCCACAGGCCACTGCTCCAGAGGGAGTCTAATACTTCCGGTGCAGCGAGACAGAATGCGCGTGTGGATGTGACACGGCGCGTTCTGTGGGCGCAATAATGGTATTCTATTCAGATTGAGATTAGAAAATTTCCTTTTTCCCCCCACTTTTGGCCCACTGGAGCGGCCCATTCGATTGTCTGAACTCTTGGGGGCCTTCTTCTGCGCCTTGTCTTCCGCCGAGCTGCTTAGTTTTGGGCCTTTTGCGCCTGCGAGCTGCACACAGTCTCTTGCCCTACACACAGTCTCTCGCAGCACACACACAATGCACACCGGGCGCCCACTCGAGCCGATGACAACTGGCCTTGCAGCCTTCACTCAAACTCGCCACTCTCCTGGGGCTCCACTTCCTGGCGGCCGCTTTCTCTCTCCATCACATTTGGCGCCCCAGCAGATTCTCCAACTCGGCAGGCTCCCAGCTGGGCGAGTTGGCTGGCTCGCCCTTTGCTTCACTTGCTTCTGGGCGGCGCGACAAGACCGCGAAGGTCTAAACGCGAATATCTATCCGCACGATCTGCGCGCGCTGGCCCGCGCTGATCGATGACAAATGAGATGTTCTCGGCGCGCTCTCCTCGCAACCCTTTTTCCTCCTCGCCTTTTCCTTCCGCTCCGGCTGACAGTCTGCGCTGGTTGGAGATTGAAACTTGGACTTTTGTGTGCAATTGGGGCGCCCAGAAGCCCATCCAGCTGCCTCTGTGCCGGCTGCCAGTTGTCGCTCCTGAGCTGTGAGTGGTCGCCGGTGCTCAGCTCTCGCTCTGGCTCGCCACCTGTGGCCGACGCGCAATCAGAACGGAATGCAGCCCGCAGGATGGTGGCCACTGGGAGGCGAGCTCGGCGGGATCTCGAGGCCGCCTGCACTTGGGCGCCGCGAGTTACAAAGTTCAGCGCGCTCGAGTGTGCGCGCTGCAGCCTGCAGGCGCCCCTGCAGAGTGCACTGCGCGGCCTGCACTTTGCGCGCTCTACTTTCCACTATGCACACTTGACGCTGCACACTGCACACTGCACATTGCACGCCCGCACTCGCCCCCCGCCCGCATCTTCACACCACGGCGCCGCACAAGTGGGCCCGGCGCCAAAGTCGCTTCCGTTCCGGCTGCGCGCCAGACGTGGCTCGAGGCTCGTGGCGCCCAGCACAGACCTGGCGGCACTTCTCTGGCGCACAGCGGGCGACACAGCGGCCAGCTTAGCGCCGGATCCCCAAGTCCACAGCATCCAGCTCGGCCCGATGCTGAGCCTCCTCTCCACCGGTGGGGGCCCATTTGGGCCACTAAGCGTCCGCCGGCCAAGGCAACCGGAGCTTAGAAGTGGCTGCTTGTCGCGCTCATGCAAGCGCCTCACTTTGGGTCCATCTCATTTTGTCTAGAGAGCAGCTTAGCGGCCCGTTTGCGCTCTCGAAGCTCAGGCCTCTACAATGCACAATCCACAGTGAACAATGCACAATGCACAGGCCCAAAGTGTTCCCTGCATGCTCCAAGCTGAGCTGCTCCTAACTGTCCGCATGTGTGGCCGCCAGCGAGTCTCCACCAAAGCGGCACAACTGGGCCCCAATTGGCGAGCTCCACTGGCGAGCTTGCGCGCCGCCACGACCAGTTTGGGCTCGTCTCTTGTCGCCCAGTTGGACGTTCGTCTGGTGCCTGTTTGGACGCCAATCAATGAGACCAGCAGAACGCAGACCAAGCGGTGATTATTGCATCGGCCCAGAGGGTCAATTGCACACTCGAGCTCAAACTTGAGAACTCAAACTCGCGCTCGAGTTTAAGCAGCGGCCTCTAACAGTCGCCGTCTAGTCGTGCCCAGCTCGGGGCCGCCCACGCTCGTCAGCTTAGCGCTCGGTCTGCGCAGCCTGCTCGCTAATTTGTAATATATAGCTCGGCCAACCACAATTGAGCGTCGCCATTGAGTGCGTGTGTGTGGCCCCTTTTTGCATCCAAATCGCAAACAAATGAACCCTCACTTTCTCCCTATGGCCTCCAATTCTCAGCTCAGCCTCGCCACTCGCCAATATGCAATGGGATGCCGCAATGGAGCCCAAACCATTCAATGAGCAGCGCAATATTACGCCCCATTTGAGGCCTCTCCCTTGGGTCTCGTGCGGCCACTTGGCCCTCGCACAGCAGCTCCTCTGCGGCCAGTCTGTAGCAGAGCCGCCTTGTGCGCGGCTCGCACAGACCCGCTTGCTCTTTGCCGCCGCAGAGCCCCCGCACCTTAGGAGCGGGCGCGACTTATTGGCTTGCGGGGGGCAATGCTCTTTGCGGCCGCCCACTCGAGACTGCTTGTGGAAAAGGGGGAAAAATCGGCGCCTTTTGTGTCAAAGTGAAGGCCAGCCAATCAGGTTAAAATGCGGCCGATTGTTTGCCAGGCGCGCGCTCACAATTGAGTTAGGCCACGACCGTCCAGAGACAGTCTGCCGCAGTGTGCGACCCCAATGGGCCAGACCAAAGGCCAACTGGCGCACTGGAGCCCAATGGAATTATCTCGCCACGAGCCAGAGAATGGGCGCCCACAAGAGAGAGAGAGACTTGCGGGGTCCTGCTGGCGGATTTCATTATCCACTCGCTCCACTTGGGCCAGCATATAAATTGCAGCCTCTCGAAAGTTCGAAAAGCTTGATCTAAGGTCAAGTGTGCGTGCCGAGTGGCCAAGTGAGGCTAGCCCGCGAGGCTAGTCTGCAGCAGAGGCTAGTCTAAGAGGCTAGTCCATGAAGCTAGTCTGCAGTGGCGCTTAGCTCGAGGGGCTGGCACCCAGTGGGGCGCGCTTGGTAAGCCGCCTTGGTTGGCGAGGCGCGAATTTGTTTTTCCACTTGACTGTTTGTCCAGCCGCTTTGCATGGGCCAGTCTGGGGGAAGTGAGGAAGTGGAAGAGCCAAAATGAGCAGCAGAGAGTGTCTTTGGGGGCGGCCAGTTGGTTGGCGTGGTTCGTGTTGTGCGTGCGGGGCGCAAAATGAATTGGACACCTGAGGTCTGGCTTTGCTCATCCTTAGCCTGCGCTTAGCTTGAGCTCTGCGCGAGAGACTGCCTGTGGGCCATTTGGGCGGCCGCATCACGCGCCACCTTTCCAGTTGGGATATTGAAACCACAGTGGAAGTGGGCACGCAGAATTGGACGCCAAAAGGCAACCAATCATTTGGGATGAGCCCAAAGTGATAATTTCATCTTTTCCACCAGCCAACGAAGGTGGAAAAAAGCCACACACACACACACACACACACGCAACACGCGCCTCTCCCCAAGCTCATCTCTTTGTCTGGACGCAGAGCTTGGCAAAGAGCCAGCTTGGCAAGGAGCAAACGGCAAGCTAACGGGCGCCGAGCTGAGGCTGCCCATTCTTGTGGCCTTGCGGCGCCAGTTTCAGTTTATCAATCACCTGAGCGCCCAGAGCGAGCCGGCCGCCTTGCAGCAGACCATTTAGTTGCTGTCAAATCAAGCCGCCGGTGCGCCCACCTGGCCATTAGGGCGCTTTGCTCTAGCTTGCCAAGCTCCAAAGGCAGCCAGCCAATCAGCGAGGGGCCATTTCCAGGCTGGCCAATGGGCTTGGAGCACGGAATTTAGACGCTGGCCAGTTCGAAGCTAGTCTCTGGCTAGTTGCTGGCCAGAGACTAGCTTCCCATGCTCGCCCGCCAACTTCACACACTCTGCGGCCACACACGAGCCAACGACCAATTGCTACAAGAGCGCCCAAAGTGATTTTTCAGCCCAAACGAAGGCGGAAGTGGCCGCAGGAGCCAACGAGCTTCGCTTGGGACTAGCTCTGGCTAGCTTGGATCTCACTTGGCGCCGAGATTGGCCCACGTTGGCGGCCTTTGGGGGCTCAATTTGGGCGGCAAAAGGTCTTCGTTTCGGCTGGCAGGCAGCCAGAGAGAGTTGCCCGCGGCTCTGGCGCACTTCTGGCCGTTTGGGGCGGCCAAAAGGCGGCCAGGAAGTGGCCAAATTCTGTCTGGAAAAGCCAGCCAGAAGGCAGACAGAGGCTGGCCAAAAGTGGGCTCAAAATTCAGCCTGTTTGCCAGCGGCCTTTGCGGGCGGACCACAGTTGGCGGTGCGGTGCAGTTTGCAACGAGCAGTCCGCAGACAGACTGCGGCCGCTCGCTGAAGCCTCCAAGCGGCCGGCCCTAAGCAGTGGGCCCCAAGCAGTCGATAGTCGAACGCTGATTGAGTTTGCTCGCCCCTTCCTGGCGCCACTTCCCCTCGGAGCGAGCTTGGCGAGCTCGTCTGGCCGGCGGCGAGCGAGACGCGGCTGGAAGGGCGGCCTCCGTTTGGCGCAAGTTCCGCGTGGGTGCAGAAATGGGCGCAGGAATGCCTCTTTCTTTGCCTCTGTCTCTGCCCCAGCCTCTAACGCCGCACACAGACACCAGGCCGGAAATGAGTCGATGCCTCTGGGGCGGCCGAGGAGAACGAGCGCCTCCCAAAGGGAAGGCGAGGCGCCAGGCTGGCAAGCTGTGGGTCGTTTAATTGTTCAAACGTTTGTTTTTGGCCGCCCCTTTGAGCTGCTCCTTGTCGTTGGTTGCGGGCGCTAGTCTGTAGTCTGTGGACGCTAGTCTGTGGAAGCTGGTCTGCGGCCACCCCACAACTGCCCCACAACTGCGACCTTCGTCCAAACGAGCCGCCGGCAGTGCGAGGGGCCAGCTCGCGCAAGAACAACAATAACAAACTGCAAACAAGTTGCGCCGAACGCGCGCCCAACCTAAGGGCTGCCGCCGCCGGCCGGAATTAATGGCGCCCCCGTGCAGCTCTCGGGCCGCGCTGACTTTTCTCCCCCCGGCGAGCACTGTCCGCGTCTGGCCGGCTCGCTGCTCTGCCGCCGAGCTTTGCGTTGGCCAAATCTTGGACGCCCCCAAATGAAATCAGCGGCCGCCCCTCCGGCGCCCACCGAGCTTGGCGAGCTAGCTTGCTGGCCGGCCGGGCGCGATGGCCACTTAATTTCACCTCCGTCGTGTGGTCAGCGGCAGAGAGCGAGCCGCCCGGAGGTCCAGCGGTGGAAAAGCGCCAAAGAGGCGCCAGAGAGTGGGACCAATTGCGGCCCTGAGCTCGATCCAATCCGGGCGCGTCGCTCGTTCGCGCTCGCTGTCCCTTCACGGTGTCATTAAGCCAATTCAACCCGCCCCCTCGCGCTGGCCAAACAGAGCAAAGAGTAGAGAGCCCAAAGCACAAAACGCAGAACGCCGCCCCCAAGCAACCTGACGCATTCACAGAGGCGCCTGGCCAAAAGTCGCCAAACGGCGCCTCTGCCAGCCCCAGTCTGCGCCCCCATTCGGACGCTCGCTCGGCCGCCCAATGGCAATGTATCCTCAAAGGGGGCGTGTCGACGGTCGGCCCATTGTTGCAACAAGCGCTCAGAAAGTAACCACCAACGGCGGCGCCCCAGGTGAGGCGGACACGTTGGGCGCAGCTGCCGGCCAGCGGGCGCAAGTGGGTCAGCGATCGCTGAGTCGGCGCGGGCCATTGTGGCTGGCGGGAGCCTAGTGACTAGGGACGAGGCAGTGGAGGCGTGTTGGGGCTCGTGTGTGGCCTCAGTCGGACCGGAACTGGCTGAACGGGCGGCAGGACAGGGGCGCCAGGCTGCCTGTGGGCCGTGCAGCATGCGGGCACGAAGTCAGCAGCGTGGCGCCCACCGTTTGGGCGCCCAATTGGGGGCGGAAGTGAGCAGTTTGCATGCGGCGGCATATGCGCTCTTCGGCCCCGGGGGGTGAGCTTGGGGGGGCGAGCAGAGGCTGGCGAGGTGGCGCCGCTGGGGGCGTCCAGGCGGAGACTTGGGGGCGCCCACAATGGTCGTGCGAGTGGGCCAGTCTGCAGGATGGTCTGTGCTGCACAGTGCTGTGCGAGAGTGTGTGCGGCGGCCGCTCACAAGTGCTGCTGCAGGACGAGAGCTGCCCTGTGAGCCCCACAGTGACTGGCGCGCTGCAGCTCGGCGTTCGAGGGGCGTTTGTTTTTCTCTTTCCTCTGCTGCTCGCCCCCAACTCAAGGCCCAAAATCGAGCCCAAACTCGAGCCCCAAAAGCTGCACAATTTGACTCCAATAATGCCCAAAGATATCGGCCCTAATGGCCGGCTGAGTGGCCGCGAATCGGCCTCTTCCGGGGGGCCCAATTTGAGGGCCAAAATGGAGCAAGGTCCGAGCGAGAGGCCCAGTTGCGGGGCCGCCCAATCGTCTGGCCGGGGCAGACAGTCCGCGATAGGCTGACGCCGCCGGAAATGGGCGCTCGATGGGCGGCCATTCGAGCAATTGGCCGGCCAGCAACAGTGGCTTGAGAGGCGGCCCATTTCCGGCGGTGTCGGCCTCTCGAGCCAAGGTGAAGGAGTGCCAGTGAGAGAGGCCGCGAGAAGCAGGCGTCTGAGTGTGTGGCCTTGCGAGATGGGCAGTCCAGTGCAGTGCAGTGGAGGGCAGTCTGAGATCGTTGGCCACGAATTGTCCAGCCGGAAGGGGCGGCTGCAGTTATGTGCGGGCGGTGAAAAGGCGTTGCTCGCAGATATGAAGTGACAGCTGACGACTGGCCGCGCAAATGGAGCTGCTTGTCTGGATGGTTCGAGAAAACATTGGCGCCCCTCGAAGTGTCTTGATCGTTGTCGTTCGTCGTTACCACAGTCTGTTGTCATGCATTAGGCGTTTTCCGCGACTCGAGTGGCGCTCGAGAAGGCGTCCAAATGGACGGCCAGTGGCCAGTTTTGTGTGAGGTCAGCGAGCTTGTGTGGAGCTCGCCAGTTGGCCAGTTGGTCAGCTGGTCAGTGGGGCCGTTGGGCTGTGGAGCAAGCGGAAGGCATGCCATGGTGATTATGGTGATGAGCGGCAATGGCGGCTGAATGGTCGGCTGGCTGCAGACTAGGCCTACAGACTAGGACTGCAGAGTAGGGCTGCAGAGTAGGAGTGCGCTTGCAAATGGGCTTGGGGTGGAGAGCTTGGTGCAGCCAGTGGGCAGACTGCCCTCCAGGGCTGCCCAGTGGAAGGCGGCTGGAGGAGGCCGAATTGGCGCCGGTTTTAATCATATCTGGCAAGCCGCATCGATGCGATGGCCAGAGCTAAGGATTGGGCTTGGGCGAGTTGGCGATGCGCGAATTGTGGAGCCACAACATTGGGCTCTCCAGCCGGAGTGCAAGAGGGGAACTGCAAGGCCGGAAACTGGGCCTGGATTGTCTTGGCGGCTGGCTAGCTGGCTTGGCAGTGGAGGGAGGACTGCAATCCGGCGAGTGCAATCCTTCTGCCTCTTCTGTTGATCATTTGCTCTCTCTCTCTCTCTCTCTCTCTCTCTCTCTCTCTCTCTCTCTCTCTCTCACTCGGCGCACATTTCGCCCCGATAATGAGGCCAGAGTGCAAGGGCGCGAAGCTAGTCGTGGGCCAGTTTCTCCTCTTTGCATCACAAGGCGCACCGGCTGGCGTCTCTCTCTCTCTCTGGCCACCCACTTGGCCGAGCTAGCTTAGCAGGAGAGCTCGAGGGGCGCAGACTAACAAGTGGACAACGGGGGAGCATCATAAATAACGGCCGGCTGGCAATATGTGGGCCCGCGAGTGCACTCTTGGTGGCCTGGAGCTGGCTTGGTGTTTGCAATAATTGCATTCTTGTCCCATGGGCGCGCAAAGGAAAGGGCGAGCGGCGGCTGCTTGAGACTCGGAGGGCCGACTGGCCACTTGTTTGCGGGATGGAAAACTGCACTGGAGCGGAAGGAGCTAATCAAATTTATTCGGCCTTGCTGGCTGAGGCCCAGGAGTCATGTAGAAGAGATTTGAGCCCAATCTTGGGGGCTGACTGGCCTAGAGGCGCCGAGGGAGCAGAAGGTCGCCCTCGTTGGTGCCAGTCCTAATCTGCGGCGCCCCTCTTTGTGTCCCCATTTGAGCCGGCCGCTCGAGTGAGGGCAGACTGTCGTCGGGCCTCGTCGAGTCTGCTTTTTTCCAGACTGCCTTCCTGGCAGACTGGCTGGCTGGGGAGCTGCAAGAAGGCGCCCCAACTGCTGCAAACTGGCCACTGACTGTGGCGCGCCGCTCGCTGCTCGTGTTGTTTCTCGCTTTGCGGCCAACCACTTGGCGAGCTGGCGCGCTCGCCAGAGAAACTCGCTCGTGACTCGACTGTCAAGGAGGAGGAGGAGGAGCCAACGCTCAGACGACACTGATTATGAGCGCGCGCGCGGCCAGAAGCCCAACTTTGCAGTGGCGGGCTCCAAATTGAATAGTTTGCAACTGTGTCTGTGTGTTTGTCGCGTCAGCCGAGGGGGAATCTGTGCTCGGCTGGCAGTGTGTGCATTTTGCAGCCAAACCTTAGCCCAACTCCTAAGGGCAGAGGCGCTCTCCACCGTCGAGGCCAAACTCGACGGGCACACACATTCGGCCACCACTCAAGTGGCCTTGCGGCGCCAATGGTCTTCTTCTCGAACGTGCGCGAGCATCAACAACTTTGGCCCGCCCAACACTTTGCGCTTGCTGCAAACGGCCTCAAGCTCGACGGCGAAACATTGCCCACAAACGGCGAGCACGAAGCCCCGCCGGAAACGGGGCCAGTCTCTGGCCAGATTGCGCCGTCCGGTGAGCCTTCCGCTCGCCCTCAGCTCGCCCTTAGCTTGCCCTCCGTTTGGACTCAGCCTCGCCCGCAGTCTAGCATTGTTACCAGCCGCCAATCAGATCATTAAGAGTCGCGGCGGGCGCCCCTCGGCCCCAGAATGTTGCCTTTCTACAAGGTGGGCGTGGCCTGCGTGCACTTTGTCCGCGCTTGCTCGTCCGCCGAGTGAGAGGACAGTGTGCGGGATGGCCTTGGCCTGGAGGATTGTTGCAGTGGCGCAGATTGTTTATTGATTTTCCATTTGGAGCGATGAAAAATTTGCCAAAAGGGCTCCTTTTGAGGCATTTTTCGGAGGGCCAGTCTGGCCGAGCAGGAAAGGGCGCAAAGAGGAAGGAGGAGCGCCGTGTTCTCGTGTGGCTCGTGCTAACACAGCCGCTTGGACTGTGGTGGATTTGGCGCCGGAGACAGAGGCAAGTGAGGGAGAGAGAGAGAGAGGAAATAAAATAAAATACACTGGGCCCATTTTCGTTGGTTTTCGCGAGCTTGGGGGCGCCCCCAAAGCTCGTTCCAGTGCAGAGCTGCGCGACGTGTCTGGGCGCAGTGGAGCGGCAAATATTGTTCTCTTGTGGGGGCGCGCCTAAGGAGCGGCAGCGAGTGGGCGCCGGCCGATCCGAATGCGAGATTTGAATGCAAGATTTGGTGGCCCAAATCAAGATCAAAAATGAGCCCACAACGCTTCTTCTCCTTCTCCCAACATGGCCCAAAGCCACTTAGCCGCCCCGGAGGACAAGCAGCACGTGCTCGGCGCCACTTCGGAGCTCGCCAAGGGCGCCCGTTTGCACAGGCCCGTGGCGAGAATCTGCATGGGAGGAGGCGCGCCACAGTCTGCGCCAGGATGCTGGCGGCTGAGCCAGAGGCTGGCTGCTGGTGTGGCGAGGCCGCGGGCAGCCAATTGGTCGTGCTGTGTGGTCTGCGCTCGGTCTGCTTGGGCGGCTCTTTGTGCGCGGAATAAATATGAAAAAAGTGGCTCGACGGCCGCCAGTGAAATAGGAGAAGAGTGGGGGAATTTATATTTTCCTCCCGCAGCTCAGGGCCCCCCTTTTGGCTGCCCCACTTGGACGCGTACTGAGCGCAAGAGTCTCGGCAAACGGCGGCCAAACTGCGCCACCGGTGGCGCCGGAAGGGCCACACAAAACGCATACGGAGACAGAGAGAGAGCCGCTTGCAAATAGGATCGGCCCAAGCAGATCGAACCTTCGAGGGTGCACTTAATGTGGGCCGGCCGAAAGCGGAAACAAGCTGCCCAAGTCAACTGGAGACACTTGTCACCCTTTGCCGCTGAGTTATGGTGGGCCCCTTTTTATGGTTGCGGCTCGGGCCGAAATGGGCGCCCAAATGTGTGCCAGGGGCGGCCGCGTTGGGCGCTCCGTCCGCTCCGCTTGGCACCGGATGGACGCCAGCCGGCCCCCAAATGGAAGCCAGTCGCAAGGCCAGCCTTGAGGCGGGTCAGTGCCGCCGGCCAGACGGGCCACACAGGCTAGAGTCTGGCCGCCAGACGCACCTCAGGGTCTGCAGCCGGATCGATGCGCACTCGGGCGCACTCGGGCCGCACACCTGGCCGATTTGCGGCCCGCATATGCAGTGGCGGGCGGTCAGTGTTGCGGCCGGCGGCGTCACTGTGTCCTTGGGGCGGCGCGTGGAGTGAGGCCGGCGGGTCCCGCGCTGAAAACCACTGCGAGAGAGCCGCGGCCCGAAGGTGTCCGCGCGCGACGCTGGACGAGGGCACGGCCGAGTTCGGCGCGCGGGCCAAGGTCGGGCACACGCCTCCTCGTCGTCGCAGGCGTCAGTGCCCGCGCGCTGCTCGATCCCCAGCTCGGTGCCGCCCCGGAAGACACGATCTGGCCCGGATGCGGGCGCTGGGCGAGCCGAATTCCGATGAGATAACCGTCGCCACTGGGCCGAAGACTAGAGGGCTGGACAGAGTGTCGCTGGACGCCTGCAGGGCCGTCAACTGGAGCCAATGCGGGGTGTGTGTGTTTGTATCAGTTTCCGGGGAGGCGTTTTTCAAGGCGTCTGGCTGGGCGTGCGAGCTGGGCGGCCGGGCGGCCAATCGGCGCTAATGAAGCGTAAAAGTAGTCGAACAGACAATTTCACGCCAAAGACTGGCCCAAATCCGTGCAGCGAGCGCGGCTCAGCTCGGCCGGAAGGCCAGGCGCCAGCAGTGGGCTGCCAGTGGGCCGTGGTGGCTGCTTGGTGGCGCCTTTGTGTCCGCGTGTCTGTCTGTCGGCGCGTCTGTCCTTCTGAGCGACTGTGCTCAGAAGAAGGCAGAGGAGGAGGCGCACGAAGAGGCGCCCGAGTGGCTGTTGAGAAAGATGGAAAGAGCCGATGACAAATGAACAATTTGCATTTGGGAGCCGCGCGTGTGGCCGCCCGCTGGCCGACAATTGCGGCGCCCCAACTCCAAGCGCCGAGCGTGGGGGGAGCCCTAAGCTTGGGCGCCTCTCACGACGGCCAGAAAGTTCCAGGCAGGCGGACAATGCGCCCTGCTCTTGGGGGCCAATTTGGCGCAGGAAGTGGGAGGGGTTTTAAAAATCGCGGCCCAACAAGAGTCGCTGGACCGCCAAAGAGCAGGCCCAATTCGAGGGCTGCACGCCAGCCTGCCAGACGGCGGCCAATGATGAATGAACGGCCGCTCGAGCTCGACAAGCGGGCGCCAAATGGAGGCCGCCAGTTGGCTGCTTGGCTTGGGTGCCAGCGAGTGTCTGCGGCCGGCGGGCGAGGAGGAAGTGGCGGCGGCGGAGAAAGGGGGCCAGTTGTTGGCGGCGGACTGAGTGCGGACTGTGTGGGGAGTGTGTGTAGCTTGCCTTGTGTGGCCACACTCTGCTCGCCGGCCGCTCGTTTGCCAAGACCGCCCCAGCTCGAGGGCGCCGCCGGCCCGAGACAACAGACAAAAGAGGCCAGATGTGCGCCCGATTCTTGTTATTTTTTTCACATTCGCCCCAGGCCCACGCGCGCCCAGCTGGCCAGCCCACGAGGCTAGAGAAGGGCCGCCAAGCTCGCCGCCAAGCTCGCTGCCAGATTCATTAAGGCCGCCAGGCGAGGGGTGCGCTTGATGGCTGACGGAGGCGCTCGGGGGCAGCGCCGGAGCTGAGGAGTGGCGAGCTAGCGGGCGAGCGAGCGAGCAGGCTGGGCGCTGTCGAGCTAATTCGGCCGCTGTTTGGCCGCATTCTGCTTTAACGACCGGCCAGGACGAGCCGCCTTTGTGACACGCATTGTGATGAAATTCAATCGCTACTTTTTGCCAAACGAGATTCGTCCGGCTGGCTCGCTGGCTGGCTGGCTGGCTGGCTTGCTCGCTTGCTCGAAAGCTAGCTGGCCAGCCGCCCAGACAGCCAGGCGGGCCAAATGGAGCCAGAGGGCCAGAGTGTAGCCTAGGAGAGTCTGCGGGCCTCCCAGAGACTGTTGGCGGCCCATTGGAACTCTGCTGAGTGGCGCTGGAAAATTCCGAGCCCCACCGGAAGAAGGGCGACCACCTCGGACTGCGTTGGGCGAGCCTTCCGGCGGGCCACCTGCGCCGACTAATTGGCCCTCTGTGAGTCTGGCCGCTTTTGGGCCCGGCTCAGTGACACCGGCGAGCTCGAGGGGGCAAAAAAGGCCGCCCAGAAGACGAACTAATCCGCTAATCGAGCGCCCCCTGCCCCCCCCCCGGCCGGTCCCTCCGGCTTTCTAATATGATCATCATTACGCCGGCCGGTTGGCGAGCTTGCCGGCGAGCTTGCCAGTGAGCTCGCCAGTGAGCTTTCCGGCGAGCTTCCCGGCGGGCTCACGGAAGGCGAGCGCCCAAAGAGGCGCCGCCCACTGCCGAGCGGACGACAGTCTGCGGCCGGCCGGAGCTCAGGTGCAGCCGCGCGCCGCAAAGCCGGCCGGCCCAAAGCCAGCCACTGACTCTCGGGGCTTTGGGGCCCATTTTGGCCGCCTGAAAGTGGCACCAAACTGCAAACTGGCCGCACACACTCTCGAACACACCCACCACGCCCCGACGAGCCGATCGGTTTGGCCCAGAAAGGCCAAAGGCCGCTCGCAGCTGGACGGCGCCCAAGAGTGTGGCCCAAAATTGAAACTCCACTGGGGTATCAAGCTCGCGCGAGGCCAGAGGTTTGCCTGAACTCGGCCAGAAGTCGGCCAGAGGTTAGCCTGAAGTTGGCCTCCCAGAGTCAGGGTCTCGTGGCGGCAAGTGTGCGGCGAGCGAGTGAGCGCAGGCGAGCGCTTTAAACAGGGCGAGACAGTGGGAGAAAATGGAACTTAATAGCAATGTAATAATAAATCGGGATATGGGCGCGCGGCGGGCGCGTTTGCACGCGTTTGCCGCCCGCCTTCTCGCCGGGCTCTCCTTAGGCTCCGGCGGCAACTTTCGCCCCTGCACGACGAACCTCAGCCCTCAGAAAGCAGCCCCAGTCTTACCCACTGCACTGGGTCCATTTCGGCTCCAAAACGACACACACTTGCAGGCGCCGCCGGAACAACAAATTTGTCACCAATCCTTTGGGCCGGCCGGCTCGTTGTTTCCTCTCTTCCTCTGTTCCTTTTTACTCTTTTCCTCCCCTCCAGCTTTCCCATGCCTTTTTGGACTCTCCATTCTTGTGGCTGGCAAACCTTGGCGGCAAATCGTTGGCTCGCACGAACAATTTGGGCCAAAACAAAGCAAATAAAGGCCAAATAAAGCGCACGAGTCAAATTACTCCAGCGCCAAATTCAGGCCCCAAAACTCCTCTCGAGCCGGGCCATCGAGCGTTCGAGTGGCGCCCACCCTAAAGGTCGGCCTGTTTTCTTTTTCGAGCCCTTTTTGTGGGCGGCAAAAAATTCAGACAAGCTCGCGTGTGCCCAAGCTCGCCCCCACGGCTTGCTCCCTCAGGAGGCGCCCTCACGAGCCCCAAGAGCCCGCCTGGGCCCAGAGACAAAGGGCCAGCCTGTGGCCTAATTTCGAGCCATCGGAAAAAGCTGCTTCATTAGTGACATCCTGCCGGCGAGAGCCCAAGCTTGGGGGTGGCCGGCGTGCAACTCTGGAGACTGTGGGCCTTTTTGCTTTGGGCCAACTCGCGTCTCCCTGGTTCTCTGCTCAGACGACGGGCGGCAACAAACGGGTCGCAGCAGACTGTCTGAGGGCAGGATTCACTTGATCGTTGTCCATTATCTGCCGCCAACAAGCCTGAGAGAGAGTCTCTGTGTGCTCTCGGTGGCCGCTTTGCAGGTGGCCCTCAGTGCAGGCGCCTGATGATGGGCAGCGGAGAAAAAGGGCAAAGTTTGTTTGACTCTGCCAGTGTTTGTGAGTGCGTGCCAGTAGTGTGTGCACAGTGTGTGCACTTAGGTGCAGCCCTGAGCCCATGTGATGTCATTAGCGGGCTGTGGCCGTGCTTTAAAATGGGCCCAACTTGCACTCGGCGGCCGGTCCTACTCTGTGCCCGTTGCTCTTAGGCCGCTCGCAGGCCACCACCACCACTCACACGCTGCAGTCAAGGTTGCGCCTCTCGACGGAACACTGGCCGCACTGGCCCCACTCAAGGCGGCCGGTGTCTGTCCTTTGGTGCGCCGGCGGTCCAGGTCGCGCCAGGCCAACAAGTCGGCCCACTTCTCCAGCGCCATCGCGGCGGCCCCTTTTCCAGCGGGCCCGCTGGCTGGGGGCCGCGCGCTTCCACTGTCATTGTTTACGCCCTGTCCTCTCAGCCGGCGGCCGCACTCACTGGCCACTCTGGTCCGGCGCTGAAACTTACCTGCTAATCAACTAACGCTGACCACTGCTGGCCCCGAGCACAACTGTTGCTCTCTGTGTCTCTCACTCTTGACTGTGTGCGGTGCACACCCTCGGCCGAGGTTGCATGTAGCAGCAGGAGCAGCAGCAGGAGTAGCAGAGGCCGCTGGCACAGTGTGCAGCTAGAAATTTGCCCCCTCCTCAGTCTGTGGACGCTCGGCGGCCACTCTGCAGAGGAGGGGCCGCCGCCTCCGGTCAGATGTGTTTGATGGACGTCTGTATGCGTGCTCAGTGCGGGCCAGCGCAGTGAACCAGATTGTGTGCGTGCCACAGGCTGTGGCCCTCAGCTCTCGCTCTGAGGATGCCGCCGGTGGCTCTGAGGAAGCGGC
>Ga0268247_10000121_pt1 | contig 25825 bp, 41 predicted proteins | sample AgamicOrMae_FD_200245 | JGI IMG/M metagenome (GOLD analysis project Ga0268247, IMG submission 200245) | Agave microbial communities from Guanajuato, Mexico - Or.Ma.e (v2) (version 2) | ecosystem: Host-associated > Plants > Phyllosphere > Phylloplane/Leaf | place: Guanajuato, Mexico | collected...
AGACTTTCGCTCCCTCTTTTAATGCTGAATAGGCAGCATATCTATCTAATCCTGTTGCTTTTGAGTAAAACTCAGCGCTAACCTCGATCACTTCCTCGCTCAAAAGTTCCTTAGTGTCGATCTGCGACAATGCTAAGAAAAGTACTCTTTTAGCAGAGAGAGAAAGAGAGGACAGTGTTTGCCCAACTTCATTTCTGTGCCGTACCTTGGTTAACCCTGTGCACGTTTTCAAGACAAACCTCATTGAGTATTCCTCGACATAGAACAATCATACACCAAAAGGTTGTACAATAAAATATAATACAACCTTATTAACTTGTAATTTCGTCCGATCAGACCATGATAGGCAGTATTACTCAAACTGAATCGACCAGATGTGGATACAGTGAAGAATCCTCTCACCTTTAGTGAAGAATCTTCTCACCTCTAGTGAAGAATCCTCCTACCTTTAGTGAAGAATCCTCCCACCTTTAGTGAAGAATCCTCTCACCCTTAGTGAAGAATCCTCTCACCTTTATAAAAAAAACACATAAATTACATTTAGTTAGCATACTCACAAGGTTTTAAGATCTTAAGAAAGAAAGAAAAGAGAAGTTATTTTAATGCACAACACCTGTGGATAACTTTGCAGACAAGCGAGGTGCAGATCATCCAGGCACCTGCGAAACCTACCCAAAAGCAAATCGTGCAAAATTTAACCTTAGCGTGACCGTGCTCATATCAGCACCTGATGATATTGCGCTTCCTCGAACGGACAGACTCGCGGCGTTGCCGCTCCCTAATCCGTCCTTGCGGCGAGCGCTGCGATCATTCTGGCTGGATTTCTTTGATTCTTACGCGCTAAAACGCCACAGGAGCGATTTTCTGGTGAAATTGTGCCGTATTGCGAAAAAATGGGCTTAACAGCACAGAGGGGCTTACAGGCGTTTGTAGGGTGGTTTTCTGGCCTTTCTTTCCCTGTCGATGGCAAACAGCACGGCTGCGCCAGAGAGTAGATCCGCCACGACCTCCGTTTTTTCGCCGTGACGGCCACTGTACAGCCCGCCCCAACGCCGGACGATCAGCCAGTCTCCGAACAAGTCGCACAAAATTTCAGCCTCGTACCAGCGGTATTCTGATTCCCATCGCCAGAGCAACATAAAAAAACCTCAAAAAGACTTGCAAGTAGGTCACAAATGACCTATTGTTACTACATCGAGAGGGGGGACACCCCAATCACCAACGCCGCACAGCGGCAGGAGCTAAATAATGAATATTCAGCAAGCACTTAATATCTTTGGCCTTTCAGGTGAACTGACCGAGCAGGACGTTAAAAAAGCCTACAAACAGGCAGCGCTAAAATTTCATCCTGACAAAAACCGTGAGAATCCGACAGCAGCGGAAATGATGAAAGCGATCAACACTGCTTATGATTTTCTGATGCAGAATATCGACCGCATCAATGAAGCTCAAAGCAGCGACGATAACGCCCAATACAACTACGGGGAAGAACTGGAAAACGTGCTCAATGCTTTACAGGGTATGTCTGGCGTGATTTTCGAGGTGGCAGGTAACTGGATTTGGATCAGCGGCGACACAAAAGCGCACAAGGACGCGATCAAGGCGCTGGGCTGCAAATGGGCGAGCAAAAAGCAAATGTGGTTTTACCGCCCTGACGAGTACAAAGCCAGCCGGAACCGTAAAGAGCACAGTATCGACGAAATCCGTGAAATGTACGGCACAACAGGCCAGCGCAAGGCTACAGGTTTTCAGAAAGTTGAAAACCGCGCATAACCGGAACGGGGGCGTAAGCCCCCAAACACAACAAATAAATAAACAAAGTATGTGTGACCGGAAGGAGTGTTAATCATGAGTTCATTTTTTGAACGCTATCAACCTGTTTTTGAAGTCGTCGCCCGACTGCTGGGGAACGGCTGGCGCGTCAATCTGCTTGATGATTGCCAGTACCGGATAAAACTCACCACGCCAGCGCTAAAGCGTTACGCTATCACGGTACGGGAAGATAAAGACCGTCTGGTGATTCATGGTTTCGTTGAATCCCGCCAGTGGCACGGATACGGCGCACGGTGTACCGTGTCGCCATCACGAAGCGCGGCGGGCATTGCCGAGGATATACGCCGTAAAATACTGATACAGGCGCGGGAGGATGTGGAAAAAGCACAGGAGGTAGAACGGGCGCAGCGAGACGCGCAGGAGCAGAGCAAAATCATCAAAGGAATGTTGGCGCAGCTTGTAACACTGAATAACTGGCATGATGCACTGACAGGCTTTAAAGCGGAAAACGGGCTTGATGGAAAAATTACCGATCATTTTAACGGCTACGGGCTTTTTGTTCAGGGTTTGAGTGTGGATCAGTTGATTAAACTAACAGGAGCAATAAAACAGTTATGAAAAAGTCAAAGGGTGATGCTCAATATTATCTTGAGAAGGAAGGTGATATATATCATCTTGTCAAAAGAGTTAAAACATTCTCTAAAAAATTGACTCAGGGGAAAACTAAAGCAACAACGAAAACAGTCAGTGACTTTAGTTTTACTAAAAATAATTTCGAGGATATAGATTTTAATGCAAATGGTTTAAGGGAGAAAGATAAGTCAATAATTGTTCAAATGGTTGAAGAAATCGAGGGGCTACATGCTGATTAATACGCCTGAAAACATCAAAATTTTGCGAAAAAAAATAGGGCTAACGCAGAAAGAATGTGCGGAAATGTTCGGAATGACCGCGCGATCATGGCGGCGTAAGGAAGAACCACAAACGACAGCCAGCAATACAACACTATCGCCAATAGAATTTAACTATCTTTTGTTACTGGCTGGCGAACATCCCGATTATGTTTTGTGCAAGCGCGAGGCATTGCACCCGTAGTTCGCTGACGCTCACACGCGCAGTACAGCGCCCCGCCCGACTTGCAGCCGGACGGCGTGAACTCGCTACGCTCGCGCTAACTGCGGCATTCTGCGGTGCAAATCGGCGTTGTCATCGTCGGTGATCCCGTTTGGGCTTTATAGGGCGGCAAGAAGGTATGGCGTTTCCGGTGGACACAGTAGCGGCTGCGCCGCGCTTCGGGGCGATGAAATGGCGGGGATTTTCTGCGGCATCGGTTCGCCCCTTTCATCCGCTGGCGCGGATTTAAAAAGCATGACGCCCATCAAAAAATTAACCGCGTTGATAATAAAACGCTTGTCATTAGGTCATTAATGACCTATTATTACTACATCGAGAGAGGAAATACCTCAATCACCAACGCCGCACAGCGGCAGGAGTTAAAAATGAAAACAAGAAATAGCAAAAAACCGTTCGATATACCTAGTTTTTCAGAGTCGTTAAAAAAGGATTTTGAAGCAGGTACTATCGAGCTAAAAGAAGCCGCAATAGAATTTCACAAGGCAAATTGGACGGCTTTTGTAGATATTGCGTACACAAAGAAACAGTTCGGCATTAAATAATAAGTCAATCATCGTATACCAACGCCGCACAGCGGCAGGAGCTAAAAATGCAATCATTAGATACCCTTCGTTTATCGCGTTTTGACGTTATCTTCATCGCACTTAATCAGCATGGTAAATCCGTAAAATGTCATTTCCACACATCAGCATTGAACGAACTGGACGCCGCTTTTATCTTTGGTCAAAATAATCAGGGAAAAGATTACGTTGTGTTTGAAGTTGTACCCGTTAACTAAAATTGTCACCCCCATCTATGATGGGGGGATAAAAAAGGATATCACAATGAAAACAGAAAACCTATCAACAATCACCCCTGATGAAGTGCGCGAACTGTATGAGGATTTAAATAAGTATATTTCCCATACTGATGCAAGACAGGTAGCTGATAGCGCTAATAGTAACGGTGCTGAAAATATGCATGGGTTAGATGCTTATGCTTGGGCTAGGCGTTTTGCAGAAAATACGATTAATAAGGAGGTAAAAAACTGAAAGCGTGGAAGGTGTGATCAGGTTGCTCGAACAACCTGATCACGTATCGACAAAAAAACCATGCGAGGTTTTACAATGTCAACGCATCAAATCGTACAGCTTGCAGATTCCCTTGTCAAAGGCTGGGAAACCAGAATCCCCGCGATGAAAGGCTCCGAGTGGGAGCAATTCAGGTGGTGGTTAAACTACCTGCAAGGATATGAAATGTTTTAATTATGATCAAAGGGGCTAACTTAGCCCCTTTTCTTGACTTAATCTTATTTATGTTATACAATGTATAACAATAAACAAAGGGGGATAGTATGAACAAAAACATGACGAAAGCGATCCGGTTGAATGACGAAGATTTTAACCTGTTTGAGTCTTACGCCAATGCAAAAGGGATAACCTTTAGCGAATTGTGTAAAAGCGCAGTGCGGGAGAAAATCGAGGACGAATTAGATTTGCAATGTGCTAATGAAAGCTACTCGGATTATCTCAGCGACAAAACGACAATCAGCCACGACGAACTGTTTAAATCTATGTGAGGTGGTGAGGCATGACACGCTACCGGACAGAATATACAAAACGGTTCGTCAAAGAGTTTAAGAAAATTGACACGGTACACCAGAGAATTATTCAGAAGTACATTGAGGCGCACATCAACAACGCACTCAATCCGCGCTTGACGGGTAAAATTCTGAAAGGAGATAAAGCCGAATTTATCCGCTGGCGTATCGGTGATTACCGTCTGATTGCCACGATTGAAGACGATAAGTTGCTGGTCATTGCATTAAGCGTGGGACACCGAAAAGACGTGTACAAAAAGTTTTAGGGGCGCTACAGTTGTGTAAGCTATGTAGCAATTTGAGGACTGAAAAAACGTTACTGCTTTAGCTGTTTGTGTTTTAACTATCATCAAGGGGATGGTTTTCTTATGGTATGGAGGGTTAATATGAATATGATAGTGTCTTCAATTGTTTTAATGCTCATATTTACGTTTGCAACAATGAAATTAGCAGATCGTTACAACAAAGATTTTAATGAGTTAATGGTAGTATGTTGTTTAGCTGCTAGCGTACTGATACCTATATTGCTTTCCTATGTTTTTCTTTAGAAAAGAAATTGCGAAGCGCCTTTTATTTATGCCCTGAAAAGGGCATGGGAGGCGCTACGCGCCGGAAGCCCCGCAGCGAAGCGAGGACTCAAAAAGCGTTACGGCTTTAGCCGTGACAACCCCCCTTACTGCCAGACCGCCTTTAAATCCACCGAAACTTAAAACAACTCAATAGCCTGATGGCCGGAGGCGAAAGAACGCTATAGCGACGCCAGAACGGGCGCTGTTTGCCATACCTTTTAGGCTGTAGTAAATTTAGACAACGGAGTCGTTTAAAACACAAGACCCAGGAAAGAGAGGAAAGATGCAGCCTGAAAAAAAACGTATATATAATAATGTTTATATCCCTGCCTGTCAACGTCAATACCTTGAAAAGATTGTACTGGAAGTCGGCTACATGCGCGGTAAGCGATTAACCGCTTCGGCGTTTGTTCAGTTTTTGATTGAAAATTACGGTGAGCAGGCAAAAAAAATCTTCCTGAATGAGGGTGAAAAAAAGTGAGGTAACATGCTTTCAACATCAACCTTTCTCGCGCTTGCTATGCAATGTGCCGCCACGGTTCACCCCACTACGGCGCAGGATGTGGCAAAAACAGAATCTGGTTACAATCCCTATGCAATCGCTGAAATAGTCCCCAAGTCGCAACGTAAGCCTGGTGATAAGGGGGTGATATCGTATTTTCCAACGAATAAGAATGATGCCCTGGCTATCGTCAATCGCATTGAATCAAAGCAACGTCGCTATTCGGTTGGTCTGATGCAAATCACCAGTACCAACTTTGCTAAATATGGCATGACAGCCGAAAAATTGTTCTCTCCATGTCATAATTTGTCTGTATTTGAAAAGATAATTTCTGATTGCTATCTTCGCGGGGGTTCTCTTGAACGTGCGTTGAGTTGTTACTATTCAGGTAATTTCACAACAGGCACAAAAAAGGAAAATGAATTTAATAGTACCAGCTACATAGAACGTATCGGATATAAACCTAATATGTCTTATGTAGTGCCGGGAACCCGGCAGGGTTTTAATGAAAAGGAGGCAGTAAAGAGAAAAGAGACTAACGTAATTATTCCTACTCAGATTGTTATTGTTTACCCCTCGCATTTCGTCCGTGGTGATATAAAACCCACTCAATAGTTTACAAGGAAAAATCAATGAAATATTTAGCGGCATTCAAGAAACCGGTATCGGCTGTTACTGTTTTTGTTCTGTTCATGCTGGCCTCACCTGCATTTGCGGCAGGGTTTGAACCGGTTAACAAGTTACTTAACGCGCTGATTGTTAGCTTACACTCCATCGCTATTGCGACCGCCACGCTGGCGGGGCTGTATGTGGCCTTTAAGGTATTGTGGCGTAAAGAGGCTCTCAGTGAATTCAGTAATGTCATCATCGGTTCGTGCATTATCGTGGGTATTGCTGAACTCGTCGCCTACATCATCCCGGCCTGACAGGAGGGGCGATATGGCTACCGTCTATAAGGCTCTGACACGGCCTACGCTGCTCAGGGGCGTGCCTATTGCCCCTTTCATGTTGTCTGTTATCGCCATTGCCATTATCGGACTCATTGTGACTAAATGGCTTTGGTTACTCATTCCAGCACTCTATTTCTTAATGCGCCGTATTACTTCGCGCGATGAACACGTTTTTTCATTAATGTGGGTTTGGTGGAAAACATTGGGAAAAAAGGGGATGGTTTTATCGCGGAATGTTGCTACCCGCTTCTATAAAGCCAGAGCTGTAAGTCATACCCGCTATGACAATATCGATATCAAGGAGTTTTTAGCGAATATGAAACTCAATCAACGGCAACCGGTTGAGGAGTTTATTCCCTACTCAACGCATATTCATCCCTTTATTTGCAAGACAAAACGTGTTGATTATGTTGCCTCTTGGGAATTACAGGGGGAAGCCTTTCAGTGCCAGACCGCAGAAGCCCTTGAATTGCTTTCCGAACAGTTTAATAAGGCGTTGGTTTCTTTTTCCGGCGAAACTGTCACTTTCTACGTGCATACAATTCGTGAAAAGTATTTCGACCGTTTCAATTCTGTCTCCGGTAATAAGTTTGCCGATAAAGTCATGGAGCGTTATTACAACGACATGGGGCAAACGCCTTTCTATCGTAACCGGATTTTCTTCACCGTCTGCTATATCCCTTTTAACCGGGAAGAAAAGCTGGAAAGAAAGGCAAAAGGGCAAGCGTACCAGCAGAAATCGCAGGATGAAGCCATTGTGCGCATGAATGAAATCCGCGAAACGGTAGAAGGAATGCTCCGGCATTATCGGCCTGTCCCGCTCGGCCTGATTGAAGAAGGGAAAAAGGTGTATTCATCTTTGCTCAGTTTCTTCAACTACCTGATAAGTGGACAGTGGCAAAAAATCAGAGTCGGAAATATCCCTTTCTATAACGTCCTTGGCAGTGCTGACCTGTATTTTAGCAGTGATTCCGGTCAGGCCAATCAGTTTGACCGAAAGCGCTTTTTTCGCTGCATAGAAATAAAAAATTTGCCGGGCAATGTGGACGTTGGCGGACTCGATGCGCTTTTGTTTGAGCAGGCAGAATATGTTACTACGCAGTCGTTTACCTGCATGAGCAAAACCGAAGCGCTGGAAACCATCAAGAGCAAGGGTAAGGCACTGAATAGCGCTCAGGATGATGCGGTGTCAGAACAGGTGGATTTGGACGTACTACGAGACATGATCACCAGTGGCGATGTCAGCGTGGGTAAATGGCATTATTCATTCGTGCTGTACGCGGATTCGCTGGATCAGCTTGTTCGTGACAGCAACGACATTCGCGCCACGCTCACTGACCTGGGGATGATTGTTACGCTGGCGCAAATTGCGCTACCCGCCGCGTTCTTTGCACAGTTGCCGGGAAACTATAATCTGCGCCCCCGCTGCGTGCCGATCAGTAGCCAGAACTTTGCCGATATGACCGCGTTTCATTCAGTCTACGGCGGGAAACGTGATCGGCTGCCCTGGGGGGAAGCGATGCTGATGCTGGATACCGAAAGTCGGGATGCCTACTACCTCAATCTCCACCAGTCGTTACTTGAAGACGACGACTTTAACCGGCAGCGCCTGGGGAATGCGAAGATTATCGGTACAGCCGGGGCAGGTAAAACCATGCTGCTCGATATGCTGGCCTACGCGATGCAGAAATACCGAAATCACGCCACCTTTTCGCCAGCGGCGAAAAGCAAGCGGCTGACGACCGTATTTTTCGATAAAGACCGTGGGGCAGAAGTCGCCATCCGTGCATTAGGCGGCGAATATTACCGCATTCGTGCCGGGGAGCCGTCAGGGTGGAACCCGTTTGCACTGGATAGCACCAAGCGCAATCGCAAATTCGTTAAAGACCTGATGAAGCTGATCGTCACCCGGCGCGGCCAACCGCTCAGTGACCGGCAGGAAGATGATTTGTTTCAGGCCGTTGATGATGTGATGGATATGCCGCTGACACAGCGACAGTACGGTATCACACAGCTTTTGAGCTACCTCAATGAGCCGACGACTGTCGAAGCACAGGAAAACGGGCTGCGTATCCGCCTCAAGCAATGGAAGCAGGGCGGTGAGTTTGGCTGGGTATTCGATAACGAAGCTGACACGTTCGATGTACGCAACGTGGATAATTTCGGTATCGACGGCACAGAGTTTCTCGACGATGCCGATACCCGCGCCGCTATTTCGTTTTATCTGCTGTATCGCGTCACCAGCCTGCTTGATGGCCGCCGTCTGGTGATCATCATGGATGAATTCTGGAAATGGCTCACCAGTGATGCTTTCACCGACTTTGCCTATAACATGCTCAAGGTTATTCGCAAACTGAATGGGGTGGTGATCTTCGCCACGCAATCCCTGGATGAAGTGGTGAAAAACAAAATTGCCAGAGCGGCGATGGAGGTCACTGAAACCAGTATCTGGATGGCGAACCCGGATGCCGATTACGACGATTATGTTGAGAAAGCAAAAGTAGACCCGGCGCATTTCAATATCATCAAAACGCTCGACCCCGGTTCGCGTCAGTTCCTGGTGGTTAAAAGTGCATTGCGGCGCGGGGAAGTGAAGAAATTTGCCGCCCTTGTCAAATTCGACCTGTCAGCGATGGGGGACTATCTGAAAATCCTCAGCGCAGGTGAACCCAACCTCGAAATCTTCGACGAGATCTGGCGTCCGGGAATGAAACCGGAAGACTGGATTGACCGTTACCTTGAAAGAGCACTTTAAGGAAAAATAGTATGAAAATTAAATCATTAAGCGTGGCCGTATTGTCGGCCACCTTGTTTGTTTTTTCTGTTCCGACTCAGGCAGGCGGAATACCGGTATTCGACGGTGCAGCGCAAATAGCGAATGCACAGCAATGGGCCAAAGAGGCGAAGGAATGGCTGGAAACCGCGCAGCACTATAAAGATCAGATCCGAGCCTATCAAGACCAACTGGCTACGGCCACGGGGCTGCGGGATATTCAGGGGCTTGTTGCACAGGCCAAAGGATTGAAAGACGATATCAAAGCATTGCAGAAGCAGGGGATCAGTCTTAACGACCTGCTGCTGTCAGACAGCCCGGTTACGGGGGATGCCAAACGATTGTATGACCGATTCAAGGCATTCGATGAATGTGAACCGGCGGCTAAGGAACAGTCGTCCAGCTATGCGACGGCCTGCGAGAAAAACGCCATCAACAAGGGCTATGTGTTGCAACAGACGCTGGATGTGCAATCACAGGTAAACAAGGCATTGGACGAGATAGGGGGGCTGACAGACCGCATCGCCTACGCCAAAGACAGCAAAGAGTCTCAGGATTTGGCAAACACCATCCAGGCAAAAAGCGTACAGCTCAACTCATTAACCCGAGCCTGGGAAATGAACATTAAAGCGGCTGAACAACGTGATAAGCTGGCAGAGCAGAAAATGCGCAAGGCGTACAACGAGCAACAAATTGATGCGCCCATACCTCACTTTAAGGATATTGAATGATGAAAAAAATGGGATTTGTATTAGTAGTAGCAACCAGCATAATTTTGTTGAATGGTTGCAAGGAAGAAGTGAAGTCCTATGCGTGGTATTCCGAACATCAAGACGAGACTTATGACGTATATAAAAAATGCAAAGAATCAGGGGAGGGGGGAGATAATTGTAATAATGCATATAGAGCGGCCGTAAACTTTTCAAATGAGCTTCTTTATCCTAAAGATGTTAGTGATAAATTCACTAAGTTACTAAAGTAATATTTGTATTTAACGCGCTCTTTTCTAAGGGCGCGGGAGGATGATATGGACCCTAATTTTTTCCAAGTTATGGATAAATTTATCATGGCTGCATTAAAAACAGCCACACAGGGAAAGTTAGCGTTTTACGGTTCCCTGATATCCACCCTGTTTACTTCGGCCTTTACGCTCTATTTATTGGTTAATGCTTATCAAATTGTCGCAGGTAAATACCAAAAACCCCTCGAAGATCTAACCTATAACATTGCCAAAATGGCATTGATTACGCTGTTTATCACTAATGCTGGCGGTTGGCTTGATTTGACCATTGCCGCAATTGACGGATTAAAGGAAGGGTTGGCAGGAGGCGACCCGTGGAAGTTCCTTGATGAATTGTGGATTAAGGTACAACGCATAGCTTCAATAATAATGGCTTTAGATAAATCAGATTATGTACCAATAGCTGGCGCAATTGGCGCAACGCTTACTTTAGTTGGTGGCGGATTTATGCTGGTTGTAACCGCTCTGGTTTATCTGGCGGCAGAATATACTATTCTTCTATTGTCAGTTACAGCCCCTGTATTTATCTTCTGCCTGATGTTTGGTTTTCTTCGTCAGATGTTCAATAACTGGTTGCAGGCGATTTTCTCTTCTATCCTGACCATCATGTTTGCCTCGATTGTGGTTATGGGCGCTATTCGTTTTATTAATAACATATTTTCTCAAATGGAAGCGCAAGCAACTGCAAAAAACTTACTGACAATGGGACTTATGGCGGGCGTCGCAGGGGTAATAGCTGGCGTTTTAGTTGTGCTGTCGTCAAAAGCGGCGGGACAGATTGCCGGGGTAAGCGTCAACGCTGCTGTGCAGGGTATGGCGATGGTAGGGCTTGGCCTGGGTGCCGGTGTGGCTGCTAAAGCGGCTATGGGGGCTACCAGAAGCGTTGCAGGCGGAGCCAAAGGTGCCGGGCATGGCCTTTTTGAAGGTGGCGCAGGGCGCAAGCTGGATGAAAAAAAATCGCGCGGGGCATCGGCCATGATTGGCTACGGTGCTGCACGGGGAACCCGTGCCGTGGTTCAAAAAATTCAACAGCGCCGGGCGAGGAAAAAGGAGAAAGCCGCATAATACTTTCTGAACCCTTCAACACGACAATGACTCGCAGTTACCTCACCGCAACTTTCTCGATTTAAAAGTAAAGGAACATCCAATGAAAATAATCATTGCGCTGGCGCTTGCCTGCGCTCTGACGTCATGCGCGTCACATTCGCCGTTACCCCCTGACGTATCGGGGGAACTCATTCCAATTAACTCACCGGAGATGATGAAAAATGTCTGAAAAAGAGCGAAAAACTTCTGAAAAAGAGCGCGTCACGCGAACGGCGAAAAACTTTGAGCAACATATGCTGGAAAGAGACAGCCGCGACAGAAAAGCGGGGTTTGTTTTTGGCGGGATTTGTCTTGGTATTGCGGCGGCGGCAGTTATTACCGTCGTTATTCTGTTGCCATTAAAGCAAACTGAAACTGCATTATATGTTACTGACGGCATTACCGGCAGAACTGAACGGGTGACGATGGTTAACAGCGTCACCTTTAATGAAAATGAGGTGATGAATAAGTTTTGGGTGGCAGAATACATTAAACGGCGCGAAGGTTATAACTATTTTGCATTGCAGAATGATTATACCGTCACGCAGCTTTTTAACAGTAATGAAGTCAATAACGCCTATCTGGATATTTTTTCAGGCAGAACATCGCCGGATAAGATTTATCACAATGCGCAGAAACAGGTATTAATCAGTATTGTTTCTGACTTTATTACCGATGCCAAAGATCCGGATAAGGTAGCGACCGTTCGCTACAAGAAAACAATCAGGGATACCAAGACCCGCGAAGAAGACGTGGAATTTTGGGTTGCGCGTCTGACGTTCCGCTATATCCCGGAAAAAGAACTGACGGAAAGCCAGCGTGAAGCAAACCCGCTGGGCTTTATCGTCACAACCTATTCCACTGAACGTGAGCAGGGGGTAACGCGATGAAATTCACTGTTGCTTTACTCGCGCTCTCTCTGGTTGCCGGAGGGGTGCAGGCGGCGGCCACGCCGCAGGGGAGCCGATATGACAGCCGGATGCAGCAGGTCAGCTATAACCCGTACAACACCACGGTGATTAACACGCAGGTGGCGTTCCTTTCCACGCTGGTTTTTGACGATGATGAAACGGTGATCGACGCCCGTTCCGGCATGGCAAAGGGCTGGGATGTCCAGCATGATGCCAACCGGGTTTATGTGATGCCGGTGCCGGTCACGCAGACCGAGGAAGTGACCGACAGTGAGGGACAGAAAACCCGCACGGAGCGGGTTTATGAACCCGTTCCGCAGGACTGGACGACTAACCTGTTTGTCGTCACCAGTAAGCGGTATTACTCGCTGGAATTGAAAGTCACCGAACCCGGAAAAACGCCTGTTCAACCGGCTTTCGTCGTCAGCTATACCTACCCGCAGGAGAACCGCGCCAAAGCCGAAAAAATGGCCGCAGCACGTCAACAGGAAATGCAGCAGGCGAAAGAGCGTGAAGCCATTGCCCGTGCACTGGAAAATGCACAGTACCCGCGTAACTGGGAATACTATGCCAGACCCGGTAAAGATAAGGCCAACAGCAGCATGATTATGCCGGATGTGGTTTACGATGATGGCCGCTTTACCTATGTCGGCTTTAAGCCAGGGAAAAAATTTCCCGCCGCTTTCTCTTATATCGACGGGCGGGAGCAAATTCTTAATACCAGTGTAAAACAAAAGGCAGATATCAAGTATCTGGTTATTCAGCAGGTCAATCCTGCCTTTGTATTGCGTTATGGCAATGCCGTTATCGGTATTGTCAATAAAGGTTTTGGAAAAGTGCAGGTAAAAGATGGCAATACGGTTTCCCCGCAGATTGAACGAGTGGAGAAAGAATAATGAGTGATGAACAGGATAAAACGCCGGATGAAATTATGCGTGAACTGGCGGAAAAGCAACAGCACGCGCATTCCCCTGTAGCGCCGGAACGTGAATTAACAACAGCAGAAAAAGAAGCGTTATTAAAGCAACGGAAGGAGCAGGAATTAAAAGAAAAGAACAAAGACAATGAGCAGGAAGTCCATCAACCGGAAGTGACCAAAATCAAAAAAGGGAAAAAAGACAAGCTGCTTAAATGGCTGATTGGATTTATTTTGCTGGCTGTGGTTTTCGGACTGGTTGGTATGAACGTCTGGCGAACCTATACAGGGCAAGGAAAAAAAGAGCAGACCACCGATAACGCCGTCAGCACGGGAGGAAAGACGGCCAACGTGCGCAACGATTTGGGGCAGGATAACCCTTTCCCTGGGGGAAGCGGTGACGGCGATACCGAAGGGGATACTGACGGGCAGGCAGCAGATACCGGAGGAAAGAACCCGCCACCGCCGCCTAAACCCGCCGTGTTCTCACGCGCCCTGGCTTCTGTGAGTACCGCAACCGCGTCAGGAAGCACCACGCGAAGCCGCAGTGAGGAAAAGGGCAAGGAAGCGGTGACAGGAGATGACAGCGCCAGTGTGAAGACTGACGGCCAGGGTGTACCGGCTGGGATCAATCCTCAATTCCTCAAAGCAGTGACGCGCATCCCTTTCAACCCTGACCTGTATATCCCGGAGAATCGCGCCATTCCGTGCGCTCTGACGCGGCGTTTTGTCTCTGACGTGGCCGGAAAACTGCAATGTGTCCTGACCGAAGATATCTACAGCGCCAGCGGGAATACGCGGCTTCTGGATAAAGGCACACTCGCCAGTCTGGAATACAAGAGCGGCACGCTCGCTCACGGCGTAGGCCGTGCATTTATCATCGTGCGCAAGCTGCGTACCGCGCAGCCGCCTTATCTCGATATCCCGATGGATGCAGGGGGTGACAGTAGCGCCGCTGGGGAACTTGGCGAGGCCGGGGTGTCGGGATGGATAGATAACCACTACGTCCAGCGTTTTAGTGGGGCATTAATGGTGGGAATGGTGCCGGATGTTATGGGGGCGCTATCGAATCAGGCAGGGAAGAAAGACCGCAATACTGATTACACCGAAAACAGCCGTGAAGCCTTTGCGGATATGGCAAAAGAAACGCTGAAAAACAGCATCAATATTCCGCCAACGCTTTATAAAAATCAGGGTGAAATTATCACGCTTATCACCAATCAGGATATTGATTTTTCACATATCTACCAACTCAAGCTAAAGAGGTAAACCATGTCAGACAGCAACAGCCTGAATTACACGACTCGCCGCCTTTTCGGTGATTTCCTCGACCTGGAAGGATTGACGGAAATCGCCGTCAACCGTCCGGGGGAACTGTTTACCAAAATACGCGGCAAGTGGGAACGGCATGAAGTTCCGCTCACGCTTGACGATTGCGAGAAGTTTTCTCGCCTGCTTGCGACTTATCACGGTGAATACATTTCGGATATCAAACCTATTTTATCGGCAACCCTGAATACAGGGGAACGTTGTCAGGTCATTATTCCCCCTGCCTGTCAGCGGGACACGGTTTCAATTACCTTGCGCAAACCCTCTACGGTGCAAATCCCTCACCAGTCTTATATTGACAACGGCTTTTACGACAGGGTGCAGGGCAAGGTACAGGAAGAATCGCATAATGCTGAACTGCTCCGTCTGTACAAAGAACGCAATATTCCAAAGTTCATTGAGAAGTGCATGGAGTACGGCAAAACGATGGTGTTTTGTGGTGAAACCGGCAGCGGAAAAACCACCTATCTGAAAACCCTGATTGATTATATTCCGTTGCACCTGCGCATCACCACCATCGAAGATAACCCGGAGGTGTTTTTCAAACAGCATAAAAACTATGTGAATTTGTTCTATCCGAGTGAAGTCGGCAACAGCAGCAAAGCGATTGTGACGCCGGGTGCTCTGGTGCGTGCCAACTACCGCATGAACCCTGACCGCATCCTTATCACCGAGGTGCGCGGCGGTGAAGCCTGGGAGTTTATCAAGATCGTCGGTTCCGGCCATGAGGGGTGTGTGACCAGCGTACATGCCGGTTCACCTTATGAAGCCATTCAGGGACTGGTTGACCGCTGTTTCCAGAACACCGAATGCAGCAATCTGCCTTACAGCGTATTACTCAGCAAGGTGCTGAACAGCGTTGATGTGGTAGCCAGTATTCAGCTTGAGGGCGATGTTCGCCATATGGGCGATATCTACTTCAGGGAGGCGGATAAAGCGGAGTACATGCGGAGGTTCCGCGATGAAATCTTTTGATAAGGGGCAACTGGCATTCCTGCTGCTGGCAACGTTACCTGTGGCCTGGATGATAGCGACAGTGGCCGTGTATCCGCTTAATGGTATCGGCCTGATACAGACGATCAAGACGTGGCGCGTAGGGATGTTGTGGACGGTATTGACGGACAGCCACGTCAGGCACGATATCTGGCTCAACGGAATGAAAGCCCTGGGCGTTGGCCTGGTGGGGGCGCTGTTGATGGTGGGGGGGTTAATCCTCTCCGGGAACCGCAAACCCAAAACCGCGCTGTTTGGCGAGGCACGGTTCGCCACGGATGCGGATGTGCGTAAATCCAAACAGGTGACGTGGGGGAACGACAAAAAAGGCGGGGTGATCATCGGGCGCTACAAAGGGCAACTGCTGCGCTATACGCAACCTGATTTTGTCTCGATGGGGGCTGGCACCCGCGCCGGTAAGGGCGCGGGGATCGTCATTCCCAACCTGCTTGATTTTGAATTCTCAATGGTTGTGCTCGACCCGAAGCAGGAGTGCTACAACATCACCAGCCGATACCGGCAGAAGACGCTGGGGCATAAGGTTTTTTTACTCGACCCGTTTTCCAGCAAGACACACGGTTTCAATCCACTGTTCTATGTGGATCTCGACCATGAAAAGGGCGCGGGTTATCTGCTGAACCTGTCAACCACGTTGTGGCCGGTAGCTGGACTGGCAGGGGCGGAGGCGCACTTCAACAGCGGTGCAGGGCGCGTATTTATCGCCTACACCGAACTTCTGCACTTTGCCATGAAGTATGACCGCAAATACCTGGAAGCGGTGGGGGTGAAGCCGCTATTTTCCATCGGAACGGTGCTGGACTTGTACTACAACGTCAATCAGGAGGAACTGCTTACCGACCGCGAAGGGTGGATTGAAAAAGCGAAAAATGATAATGACCGGTATCTCATTACCGATGCGCTGAACAAAATCAAGAAGCTGTTTGAGTCAGAAGGGGAAGCAAAATCTAGTCTGGAGGAAACATTCCAGAAAAAGCTCAATTTGTTCACGCTGCCTCTTTTCCGCAGAGCAACCGATCGCAATGATTTTGATTTACGCCTGTTGCGGAAGGAAAAAATGACCGTGTATCTGGGTATCAGTGCCGACGATGCGAAAATTGCTGATGAATTCCTGAATTTATTTTTCAATTTCGCTATCGACGTCAATATGCGAGAAAACCCGGATTTTGTACCAGAAAACAAGCATGACGTTTTGTTCTTGCTGGATGAATTTCCGGAAATCGGCGCGATGCACTATATCAAAAAGGCATCCGGCTTTATCGCGGGTTTTAAACTTAAACTACTAACCATCTATCAGAACCTTTCACAACTGATAGAAATTTACGGGGTTTACGGTGCTAAAACGCTCATGTCGATGCACCCTTGCCGGGTTATTTATGCGGTAAGTGAGAAGGACGACGCCGATGAAGTTTCTGCGAAACTCGGTTACACCACGCTAAAAGCCAAAGGGAAAAGCAAAAGCCGTAATAAGGGCGGCACTTCGCAGGGGGAATCGGAAAACGATGCGCAGCGTGCGTTGGTGTTACCGCAGGAGTTAGGCACTCTCAAGTTTGAGGAACAATTTGTCATACTGAAAGGGGAACACCCAATTAAGTGCCATAAGGCGATGTACTACAACGACGATTTCTTTATGGATAAACTAATTAGCCTTTCACCCTATTTGCAGGGAGTGAAAGCCGGACTGAAAAAAGGAGAATTCCCTACCAAATTAGACCTTGCTCATGCACTTTTGCGCAGGGAGCTTGAAGCTACTAACTTCGATTTAAAAGAGGCAGCGTAATGAGCATACCAATAAGTAAATCGCAACGATGTAAACCTGAAAGAATTTTTATTTCAGAATGCACGGAAGGTGGGCGGCAATTTTTAGACTGCCTGGAAAATAACGAGTGGGCGGAAAGAACAGGGAAAGGAGCAGGTCTGGTTATCCCCCTTCTGCTAAACGTGGAAGAAACACTGATTACTATCGATCCACATTATGAGGATAAATGGCATGAAAACAATGAATGCAAAGAAAACCGCTATCGCTCAGGCGATGAGTAAGCCGAAAGGTTACACGCTTGAAGATGATTTTTCGCCAGAATCGCAGAATGAACCTCAGAATAAGAAGACAGGATATCGAAAGTTAAGGCCGGGTGAAGGTAAAGAAATAGCATTGACTATTCTCTTCTTTTTAATACGCGCACTAAACAAAAGTATCAGATACTTTCCGTTAATGCTGTTTATTTGTGCAATTGGAATATTGGCGTTCGTTCCTGTCAATGTACTGTTTGAAATAAAAACAGAGTGGCAGAACTCTGGTGCGTTGGATTTGGGTGATTTTTCAAAAATGATAGAAATGACAAGGACAGTTATCTGGTATATATGGCTAATAACATTCATGTCTGTTGTGGTTAGTGACATGCATTATCTAACCCTGCCTAAACACAATGCAGCTTTTAGTAAATCTATGCGAGGCGAAACGAAGTGAATATGAATAAATTACTGCTAATCACCCTGTTTGTCATTCCTGTTACTGGTTTTTGTGCCGGGACACCGGTTAACGATGCGGATAACGCTGTTATCGCTCTAAAAAATCAGCAATTGCTTAAAGAGCAATTACTGGAATTAAAACTTATCCGTCAGGAATTACAAAACCTGAAAATAAGGAAAGGTGATAAAGAAACCTGCCTGTATGCCAGTAAGTCTTATACCGATGGCAAGCAGATCAAGGATGCGCCGTTGATGGCGGATAAGGTATGCGAAAACGGTAAGTGGGTAACTAAAGGAGAGGGGGAATGATGCGAGCGTTAGCCATTTCTTTAGTGCTGCTCCTGGTAGGGTGTTCTTCCCCACCACCTCCGCCAGAGGTTAACTGGAAGGGGGAGGGGGAGGCGCAGGCGCTGAATACCACCTTGCCGCAGTGGCAGGAAAACAACGTGATTGTTCCCGCCCCCGCTGTAGCCGGTAACTGGTCACGGGTGTTGTACGGCTTTCAGGGAGACCGTGAAACCTATACGCCGGATGTTTTTTACGCCGTAGCGCATTCTAGCGCGGTGCTGGTTGCTGCCAGCCCTAAAGGAGACTATTTTGCAGCCAAATCCTGGCTTCGCCAGCATGGTGCAAAAGGTGTTATTCGTTACCAGTCAAAAAATGACTGCCTGACGTGTAACAGCGTGGATATTTACCTCATACGTTGATCTAAATAAGGTGACTTCATGAAAAAAATCGCAATTGCGGCGGCGCTGCTGTGCCTGACCGCTACAACAATGCCTGCTATGGCAGACGATAACGTTGATTCCGGCGATCCGTGTACGGTATTTCTTTGCATGGCTGGGAAAGTCATGGGTGAAAGCCCTTCGGAGTGTAACGGCGCTGTGAAGAAGTTTTTCAGCATTAACGCCTTTAAGAAAAAACATCGCTTTAACCCCGGTAAAACGTTCGACATGCGTCAGGAGTTTTTAGGACAGTGCGCCAGCGCAGACCCTGCCACCGTCAGTAAAACCCTGTCTAAATTCGGAAAGATTCGCGGTTAACATAACGCTGCTAGCGTCAGATTTAAATCTGACGTTAGCGGTATTGCATAACCGAATAGAGTTATTAAAAATAAGGAAACAAAGACAATGAAACAAACAATTATATTCAGTTTTAAAATCGTTATTTCATACTTCATAATACTTTTGGGTCTCGCTGCGTTCGGATTGATACTGGTGTACTTCATTTCAAATGCATTGCTTTATCTTTCCAGTCTGGTTATGCATTCAGCAATACAGTATGTGACGTGGTATCAGGTATGGGATATGTGTGCTGAATTGTTCAAAAACGTAGCGCCGTGGTTGCCTGTAATCTTTATTGTCTCACTCGCGCTTTCCGTTGCTTTCAGTTTTATAATTAAAATTGGCACTGTAAAGAAAATAAAACAGTAATCGATAGGGAAACAATTATATGAATAAACCATACGATACGGCTCTTGAAATGGTTAACGAGGTAATTGAAAGGCACTATGAGGGGCAAGAATTACGAGAGAAAGGGAAAGACGGTATCTGTACGTGGACTGAAAAGGACACCCGTGATGCCTATCGCTGGCTGAATGGCTATGTTAAAGCGTTAGAAGATAATGCCTTAATCACGGATGAACAGTTGGAAAGTTTACAAAAGAAAATTCTCAGCCTCAGCGGAACACCAAAAGTGCAGTCTGACTTACGTGATATTCAGTCTGCGAGCGAGTTAACGGTCAATGCAATTATTGATAATTGCAATGTTAAAGTTATTCTCGGCAATGGGTCAAAAGTCTAACGTAACTATAAGGATTTTTTGTTATGGGTAAATATAAATGGCCAAAGGGTGAATATATTATAGTGGCTTGCCCGAATTGCGGCTTTGCTGTTGAAGAACAAATGTCTGTCGTCAAAAAAAAGGGCTTGCCTCTACGTCCAGCAGAATGTGATGAATGCGGTTGTGATTTCAATATTTTTCATGATGGGAGAGTAGAGCTACTACGAGCACCACCGAAAGAAATCAATCCTGATGAAAGAAAAGTGATTCTAGAAAAATTTAGCAATTTTGTTTTCGATCCTGACTTTGATAGTGAAGAAGAAGATAGTTCTTTCACCTGCACAAATGGTAGTGACAATGAAGTTGAGCCAGAACGTGAAGTTTTAGTAAAACCGGAGCGGCAAGGGCGTGATTTAGATAGAGAACCCATGACTCGCATTGATTACATGGATTTTTTACCGAAAATTGATGGAGACGACGAATAATGACCATGTCTGATGTACACAATAATGAATTTCTTTCCATTGGAAATTCTGCCAGTATGTCTCTTGATCCTGCTGATTATCACTGCGAACTAGAAGAAGCTGACAGATTTATGTCACAAACTGCAAATGACCTGTTTAAAAAGATTTTAACACAGATTAAACAGGGGAAAATATGTCATGTAGCACAGAAAATCATAGGGTTATCGGATTATCTGGTTGTTGATCTGCATGATTTTAGGTGCAAATATTTCCACCTTCCAGACGATAAGGATTTACATTACCCAATTCAGATATCTATAGACGTGGAAACGCTAGAAAACAATATATTTAAAAGAGCTGAAAAATATCGCGAAGGTGTGTATGTATGGCTTGCTGATGGTGGCAAGATAGAAGATGATATTTTTATGCCTGATGAAAATTTCATGCAGGAGGAAATGCTCAGGCTGGAAGCAGAAGAAAAGGCTTTAGAGAAATTGAAACAACGACTCATTGCGCTAGGTCTGAAATGGATGAATAAAGATCTGGCTCAGAATGAGCTAGAGCGGCTACTATCAGGAATAGAAACCCGAAAACAAACGCTTGATGATTTGGAAACTGCACAATGGCACTATATGGATGTGGTTGAAATCACCTCAAGTGGATTGTTTGAAGAAGAACAATTAGGTAAAGAGAGGCTAGATCAGCCGCATTTACTTAAAAAAGAAGGCGACCTAACAGTATTTGAGGACGACCAATGTATCTTATTCATGTCACAAAAGCACGGTATCCCATTACCGCTTTGCGCTGCTTATGTCCTCAGTAATGCGTGGCGTTAATACTCTTCCATGAGGTGAATGTTATGGCTATTGAATACTCAATAGAAGATAGAATTTACTTTTACACATCATTTCCTGCAAATACGATAACTTTCGCAATTTTCCTGTTTGTATTCCTGATTGTTTACGTCAAAAATAAAGAAATGAAATTTGCATACAGAGTGATCGTTTCTTTTGTCGCTGCTTTAGTCTTTTGCGCAATTTTGATACTCATAGTGTCTTATGCCACATCTGGTGTACATGGCGGTATTTGGCATTAATGGGAGAATAACCTATGCAATATGCACTGTTTGATGGTCAGCAACGAAAGTTTTTGCTAGATGCTACCGAGCTTGAGTTACTGAAAGGATGGAAAGACAATCCAGTTAAAGAACTATCGGATTTTGATGAATCAAATTATCCGTACCATTTATGTTATGGCGGATATTTGTTAAACCCTGACATTCCAGATTCGAATGTCTGCGAGCGACTAAAGAAACTGGAGAGCTTTTGGTTGGCTGCAATAGATGACACTGCGCTGAACTGCCATCAAATTGCTTTGTATTCAATTCATACACTCCCTGTAATCTCTATTGGGTATCAAAAAATTGTTCCTTTTGCAGCATTAATAAAATCTGATGATTGCATAATATCCAAAGTTTCAGCGAGATCATATTTCTCAGTGACTGCATTCTTGCGAGTGAAAGAATGGGATGTCGCAACCAATATTCTCAACCGAGAAGGAATTTTCGCTTTTAACGAAGTGGAAATGAGATTTAGGGAGCCTGTAAATGAAGATAACTGGAAGCGATTAATTGCAGAAGAACGTGCTATTCGCTGCGCTAACAAATTAATCAGATGTAAAGGATAAAAGTGATGAAACTCTATATCGCAGAAAAACCCTCCGTTGCAAATGATATTGCTAAAGCACTTGGAGGAAACATTCAAAAGAAAAACGGCTATATCGAAACGGGTGAAGACCTTGTAACGTGGTGCTACGGCCATTTACTGAAAACCGTTGAGCCGGAGAGTTATAACCCGGACTATAAAAAGTGGGTGGCGGCGGATTTACCGCTACAACTCTATCCGCTGCGTTATGAACCCATTGCCAGTAATGCCGCACATACACAAATCGTTCTCGACCTGATTAAAAAAGCCGATGTAATCGTCCACGCTGGCGACCCTGACGACGAAGGGCAACTGCTGGTTGAAGAACTGCTGGAGTACGCGGGGAATAGCAAGCCGGTTAAACGGTTACTGATTAACGACAACACCGATGCGGCAGTCAAAAAATCTCTGGCGCAGCTTAAAGATAACCGTGAATTCCGGGGCATTTATCGTAAAGCGCTGGCGCGGTCAGCGGGCGATCTGATTTACGGACTGAGCATGACCCGTGCCTACACCATTGCAGGCCGGGCGCAGGGCTATAACGGTACATTGTCAGTTGGCCGGGTTCAGACGCCTATCCTGGGGTTAATTGTCCGGCGTTACCTGGCTAATCAGTCGCACACGTCGAGTTTTTACTACACTCTGGCGGGTGATTTTTCTGTGAACGGTCAACAATTCACCGCCAACTGGAAGGTCAACGAAGATGCGCCACAGGACGATAAGAAACGCCTTACCAGCAAAGGCTATGCCGATAACCTGGCGCAACGTTTAAAGGGCAAGGCGGCCAGCATAGAGGCCGCAGGCGTGCAGGATAAAGAGACAGCCCCGCCGTTACCGTTTAACCTGGTTAAATTGCAGCAATACATGAACCGCCAGCACAAAATGACGGCGGCAAAGACGCTGGAAATCACGCAGCAGCTACGCGAGAAATTCAAGGCGATCACCTACAACCGCTCTGATTGCTCTTACCTTTCTGACGAGCAGTTTACCGAAGCGCCGCAGGTACTGGCCGCGTTAAAATCGCGGGCAGAATATGCAGATCTGCAAATCGACGCCAGCCGTAAAAGCAAAGCGTTTGACAGTAGAAAGGTCACGGCGCACACGGCGATCATCCCCACCGCGAACGTACCTGATTTATCCGTCCTAAGCGAGCCGGAGCGACAGGTATATGAGGCTATCGCGCAACACTATCTGGTGCAGTTTATGGCGAATAAACGCTATCAGGAGGCGTCTGTGGTGGTATCGGTGGACGGGGAGACGTTCAGTAGCCGCGCTCGTCAGACAACCGATGCCGGTTTTACCGCATTCCTGCGTGGTGAAGAAGCCGAAGAACCCTCAGATGATGCGCCAGAAAGCAGTTTTGACGTACTCAAGGCACTGCGTACAGGTGAAAGTGGCAGTTGTGACGGCGTCACTGTGAATGAGAAGAAAACCTCACCGCCACCGTTGTTCACCGAAGCAACCCTTCTGGCCGCCCTGGTTCGTGTGGCTGATTTTGTAGAAGATGCGCGTATTAAGGCACTGCTCAAGGCCAAAGACAAAGACAAGAAGGATGAACACGGTGGCATCGGTACACCGGCAACCCGCTCTGATATGCTGGAAAAGCTGAAAACCCGGCAGTACATCCAGCTTGATAAGGGCAAACTCATTCCCACCGATACCGGCTTAGCCTTTTTTAAAGCGCTGCCAGAGTCAGCGACATTACCAGATATGACTGCGCTATGGTCAGAACAGCAGGCTGAAATCGAGCAGGGAACAAAAACTGTAGATACATTTATCGAAGACCTGCTGGGGCAATTGCGTGAACAGGTACAGAGTGTTACCGTGGGCGAAATCCAGGGTGAGGGTAAAAGCCCGGCGGGTCAATCCGAACGACTGGAAACCCCCTGCCCCAACTGTGGTAAGTCCATTGTTGTCAGGCCAAAGCTGTTCGCCTGCACCGGCTGTGACTTTAAAATCTGGCGCGAGTTCATTGGCAAAACATTGACCACTAACCAGATTGAAACGTTGCTGAAAAAAGGGGCAACGGGTGTAATCAAGGGCTTTACGAGCAAAGCCGGTAAAAAATTCGATACGGCTTTAGTTCTGGAAAACAAGCAAACCGGCAAACTCGGCTTTGCACCTCGTAAATAGGCCATAATGAGTAAAACTAAAGAAGACTGGTTACGCCAACTACGGCGTTGTAGTGAAAAAGAAACGCTGGAAAAAGTGATTGAACTCACCAGTCGTAAACTGACCGGCGATGATTTGGGACGATTTTACATGGCTGCTGATCATCGTCGTGCCGAACTAGTGATGAACAATTTGTATGATAAAATTCCATCCAGCGTGTGGAAATACGTCAGGTAACCAAAAGGAAATGATTAATGAGCGATACAGACACTAACAATGAAATCCGCCGCACGTTGAGCAACATCAGATCGCTTCGCGTGTTCGCCCGCGAAACTGAATTTGATTTACTGCTCGATATGTACGAAAAATTGGGTTCAGTTATTGAGGAACGCCGGGAAGATGCCGAACGTGAAGCTAAAGAACGCGCCGAACGTGAGCAAAAACGTCTGGATCTGCTGCAATTGATTGCCGGAGAAGGATTCACCCCGGAAGAACTCCTGGGGCAGATTGAAGGGCAAGGCAAGAGCAAGAAGCGCAGCAAAACCCCTAAAGCTGCGCCAAAATACCAGTTTATAGAAGATGGCGTTACTAAAACCTGGACTGGCAAAGGGCGAAAACCGAAACCCATTGAAGAAGCGCTGGCCGCAGGACGTGATCTGGATGAATTCTTGATTGAAAAAGCTACAAACAGTTGACCTAATAGCCCTTCATTTTCATGAAGGGCTATTTTTTTATAGAAAGGAGATTGCTGTGAGAAAAGTAATTGGTGTGACCATGTTGTTGATTGGAGGTATTTTGTTAAGTGGGTGTGGTGACAAAAACCCGGCGATGTAGCAAAGGATTTCTATGTTGCTATGGAGAAAAAGGATGTAGATAAGGCATACAAAATGCTTTATCTAAATGACGAGGATGTTAATAAAGAACTGGAAGTTAAAGGTAAGCTCCAGATGGTTGTCGGTGAGGTTTCCAGAAAGATAGAGAATCAAGGGGGAACGAAAAATATCGAGATCAGTAAAGTTAAGATGGGGGAAACTACAGCAAACGTTGTCCTTCATGTGAAATTTAAAAACGGGACTGAGAAAGATGAGAGTTTTAATTTGCGGCAGAAAAAAGATGAATGGAAAGTTCTGTTACGCTAGTGCATTTTCTCTCCTGACATGGATTCCCTGTATTGTATGGGGAAGCCCCATACCACCAGGTGTGACCAGCGGAGATCTGGTGTTTCGTACTGGCGATGAAGCCATTAGTGCTGTCGTCAGGACAGTGGACTCAAGCGGTTTCAGTCATGTAGGAATGCTCTATTTAAGGAATGGTGAACCTTTTGTTATTCATTCCACCCCCGCGGAGCATGAAGGTACAAAAGACGGCGTTGTTATGGATTCTCTGGACTTCTACATATCCCGCGCTATTAATAAAACGGTGAGTTATTATCACGTTAAGTCTGACAAAGAAAACAGAAAGCAGGCTGTTGAACGTGCACTAACCTATGTTGGTACGCCTTTTTCAGTCGTTGGTGGTGAAGGTGTGTACTGTACTGAGCTTGTCGCTCAATCCTGGAAAGAGGCTGGCGTTAAGATAATTAGCGGAACCACTGAAATTAATCTTCCTGGGCTTAGGGGTCGTGACGCAGATTTAGTGGTAATGGTTGATTGTCAGATACCAGCTGATGATCTTGTCGTGCATTTCCTCTGACTTTGAGAAGCAGATGGTCCGGCGTGCCAGTCGTTTAAGGTGGCTCCGA
>Ga0268247_10000123_pt1 | contig 25766 bp, 25 predicted proteins | sample AgamicOrMae_FD_200245 | JGI IMG/M metagenome (GOLD analysis project Ga0268247, IMG submission 200245) | Agave microbial communities from Guanajuato, Mexico - Or.Ma.e (v2) (version 2) | ecosystem: Host-associated > Plants > Phyllosphere > Phylloplane/Leaf | place: Guanajuato, Mexico | collected...
GCTGGAGTGGCCGTTTCTGATAACCCCCTGAGTTTGAGAACAGCGGGGACAAACCACATCAATTTTTGCCATCAGTCATCCAAAAGGCAAAGCATACCAAAGCACTAAATTTGAGTCACGACCGGATATTGAGTTACATACGATAAAAACCGCCTTTACTGCTGCATGTGGCGGCATCTCACATGACCATATTCATGTTCATTTTGGCGACTCGGGAGTGTCAACCGCGGGTGAAATGTTGCCCTGGATGAAAATAGTAAGCTGACGCGCCAAGGAGAGCTATGACATAGCTTGTTTGCTGACGACAGGCGCGCAAAACAAGTTTTGCACACCTCCGTCCAGCGCCGGTTAAAGATACTTCTTGAACGAGGCCGTCGTCACGGTCACGGCGATCCCCAGCAGAACAGCCGCCGGCAACAACAGCAGATTGGGGTAAACTGCCGTGGGCCAGGAGATATACAGCATGGCGGGCACCACGGCTGCCGGTTTGACCAGCTTTTTGGCATGGTGATAGACAAAGGAGCTCTCGTACCCCGCCCCGTAACGCCGCAGATCACGCCGCCCCAGCCCCTCAACCAGAGCCACCACCACGACCAGCACAAACAGCGGCACGGACAGCACCAGGATGGTGACGCGGACCAGTGTGATAATGCTGATCCAGACCGTGGCCAGCAGGTATTCACGCAGGTAGCCCGCCAGCCAGCCGCTCCAGCTGTTGATTTCCCGGGTGACGGCATTGTCACTGTGCATCTGGTGTGCATACTGCTGACGGACCCAGTCCAGGAAGCCACTGTCCACAAAGGCCCACTGATATGCAATAGTCACCCACCGGACGACGGTCACGGAAGGCTCAGACAGCAACAGGCTGCGGGTGAACTCCGTGGACAGCCATCCCAGCTCGGTGTTCATAACCGCTTCACTGTGCGCCGCCCCGGCTTCCGGCCAGAAGAACGCGATGCCGATATATTCAATCAGCAGGCTCAGCAGCAGCGAGGACAGCACCACACCCACCAGGGCCCACGGCCAGCCCCAGAGCAGATTATACAGCATGCCGTGTTTGCGCTCCGGCAGCGTTTGCTGCTGTGGGGGACGTTTTACCTCAGCCATTCTCGCCTCCTGTGACCGGCACGTTCAGGACCGGACCGTCCCGCCACCAGGATTCACCGCTGTGATAGCTGCGCCGCATCTCCTCCGCGATTTTCTCAATACTTTCCGGCATCAGCACATCATCAGCATCCCCGGCAAGCAGCGGCATGCGAATTTTCCACAGCTGCCCGCCCTCCAGCAGGGCAAACGCCTGCCCTTTCGGCAGCGTCACAATATCAGCCGGCTCCAGCAGCGGGACTTTAACCGTCCCGACGCGGTCCTGGGTGCTGGAGGTGAAGTCCTGGTCAGCGTTGACATCTGCCGTGTCCTGGTGCCCGGAGACCAGCGTTTTGGTGTAAATTTCCACCTGCGGCAGCTGCGTGGTCAGCAGCTCGGCGGTGCGGTTTTCCCTGACGCGCAGCATAATCAGGTTGTTAAAGTTACCCTGTACCTGGGCTGTTTTGGCCGCATTCCCGATGCGTGCTTCAATATCAGAAGACGTCTGGGTATAGGCCGTCACCTGCATGCCCGCACCGCCCCCCTTGTTGATGAGCGGGATAAACTCATCCCCCATCAGCTCGTTAAACTCATCGCAGTGCAGGTTAATCAGGGACTTCCCTTCTTTCGCGCCCGGCAGGCCCGCATTGATACCGTGTTTATAAATATGTCCGGCCACGCTCACCAGATCGGCGAACATGGAATTACCGACCGCGCTCGCCACCATGCTGTCGCTGAGCGCATCAAGTCCCACATAGACCACGGCCTTTTTACGGATGATCTGCTCCCAGTCAAAAATGGGCCGTGAGTCATCCATATCAAGATAGTCGGGAGCCAGCAGTTCAGCGGTCTTGCCGGTGGTCAGTTTTTCCAGCAGCGGCAGCAGGGAGGCCACGATTTTGTCAAAGTAAGTGCGGTCATAACGCACCGCTGAGCGCAGCCCGTCGAGGATGGGATCATAGAGCTTCTTGCCTTCTTCTGAACTCAGGGCAACCTCGATGGCCCAGATGCGTAACGCATCCGGCTGTCCCTGCATATTACGGGGCACGTCATCCTCGCCCAGTACCTGCTGATTATTCTCAATCTGCGTCTGCAGAGCCGGCAGTTGCTCATGAATGATTTTCTCGGCGTAGCGGATATAGAGATCGGCGATATTGTTCACGTAGCGCATAATCAGCGTGTAGTCAGGGCGTTCACCCAGGGCGACCAGTGCACGGGCAATAATGTTGACGAACCGCCAGGCAAATTCACGAAAGGCGGCATTATTGCCGTCCCCTGAAAGCTGACCGGCCACGCGTGAAGCCACCTCTGACACGCGACCAAAACGCCCGACGGCATTATAACGGGCTGAAATTTCAGGCCAGCCGAGATGAAAGATATACAGCTCATCCCCGCGCCCGGCCCGGTGAGCCTCTGCCCAGACGCGTTTCATCAGGTCTGCGTCGCCTTTCGGATCAAACACGATGGTGACTTCCCCCCGCCGGATATCCTGTGTGACCAGCAGCTCTGCCAGCCGGGTCTTCCCGACGCGCGTGGTGCCTTACACCACCGTATGGCCAACCCTCTCCCCCAGGGCCAGGGTGACGTCTTTTTCATCGGGCTCGATGCCGTGCAGCGCCGGATTCCCGCCCACTGGCGGCAACGGCCGCACCGGGTTCAGCGGCGTATCAGCACTCAGCAGCTTACCCAGCCAGGGCAGACGATGCTCTGTCAGCATTTCAAGCTGACGCGCGCCCTGATAAAAGCGGTTCGGCTGCAGATAGCGGGCCACTTCCGGGCGCAGCGTATCCTGCAGGCGCTGGGTGTGTTTCTGGGTCCAGCGGAACCCCCGCCCGAGAAACAGACGACGATGGCTGACGGGGATCTGTTTAGTGCTCATAACATAGCGCGGCAGGCGGCGGAGATTGCGGCGGTAGCGAATAATCTTCATCCCCTGATGGGTGCGGGTGACAGCCAGCGCCGCAAACCCGGCCGCGGTGACATAGCTGACAGAGGGGGCCAGGGCAACAGCCCAGGGTGCCTGCACACAGACATATGCTGCCATGCCCGACACCACGGCGGTATTCAGCTCCACGGCCGGACGCAACAGGGCTTCAATCACGTAACGGTTACTCATCGCCTGCCTCCTTTTTGAATTTACCGTCGGCCATGCGGATATACGCGCCCTTTCCGGCACTGGCTTCCCTGCGGGGCAGACAATGGTAATACAGGGCATTCGCCAGTAAGCGCCAGAGCACATACAGAACATTCGACATAAAGAGAAAAACGAACCATACGGCCGGCAATGACAGCAGGTAGTTATGCACAGCTGTTTCCGTGGTGACGGCTGTGACGGTGCAGGCCGCCTGCTTTGCCTCAGGCGGAGCCGCATTATCAGGCACCGGGCATTCCTCCCACATGTAGTGTCCGGGCGGTGCGGTGCGCCATGCCGTTGCCTCCTTCTGCAGCTGGTCGTTCAGGTCACTGACCGGATGACCGAAGACGAGCCAGGCGAGCAGGAGGACACCGCCGAAAGCGGCAGGCAGGAACACGGCATGACGGAATAAACAGAACACAAGCCACGACGCGTAGCGCAGGCTGATCAGGATGATATGCATAAGAGAATCCTCAGAGATACTGCCGGACGTCCTGCCCGGCGAGAATGGCCAGCAGGCGTTGCCCGCTGATGATGCGCAGGCGGGGTGACGCCGTACGCAGGGTGCGGCTCATCTTTCCGGTACGGCCCGTATGGATAAACAGCCCCCGGCGGGCGGACTGCAGGAGAAGCCGGTCGAAGTCCTCAACATGTGCGGGGGAAACAGCACGGCTGTACCGTTTGGCCTGGATAAGCCAGTGCTCACCGTCGATGATGACCTGACCATCAAGGCCGCCGTCACCGCTGTAGGAGGCGTTGCGCACCACGGTCAGCCCCTGGCGTTCAAAGGCAGACAGCAACAGTTCTTCAAAGACATACGGGCTGATTTTGCGCAGATAAGTCAGGCGCTGTGCATCCCCCGGCAGGCGGGTCAGCTTATTCAGTACCCGGTCCGCCGTTGCCCGGTATCGCCGGTGACGGCGGGTGCTGGCGTTCTCACAACGGCGCAGGTTCAGAAAGGCCATCACCACCAGGAACAGGATGGCCAGCATGGCACTCCCCACGGGGTGCCCTGTCAGCAGACCGTTGAGCGGTGTCACAACCATTACGGTTTAACCTGCTGCGTCAGGCCGGTGTCGGTGATAAGTACCGGATAATGCGCAATCTGCAGGCGGCGTGCCAGCTCGCTGCCGGAAGCCGGGGCCAGGCTGACCCCGGGTGCCAGCTCGCGTAGCTCGCGTACGGCAGCCATATCCGTGACGTTGACGATCATCCCCGCCGCATGCTGTTCAGCCAGTGCGCCGGCATTCGCCTTCATCCAGTCACGGGACAGGGCATCATCCCCGATCAGAAACAACGCCCCGATGCCGGGCAACTGCAGTGGCCGGTCGGCAATGCTGCCCGGGCGCAACTCCGGCGTGAACACCGGCAGCATGGCGGCCTCGCCCTGAAGAACAGGTGACGGGGGTGAAGGTGCGGTGTCGTTTTCCGTGCTCATGACGGGCTGTTTATTGACGGCCTCAAAATACGGGGCCGCATCCTGACCACCCAGGTCAGCAATGACGTTCAGGTCAGCATGGCTGGCCAGGGGAAGGAGTGTCAGAAGCAGTAACGAAATCATTTTCATCAGGGTTATCTCCCGGGTTCAGTCCAGACGAAGCCTGGGTCAGGGGTGAGCGCAGCAACCGAACGGGGCACTGCCGCTGCCGGCGCAGCAATACGGGGGGCAGGGCTGATTTTTGCCAGATGCCCGCTCACGATGGCGCGGTAGCGGGCAGCAGGCTGGCCGCCTGCGGGATGGTGATAGCAGCCGGCCGCATCCAGCCAGCTGCCGGGCCTGCGCGCCCAGCACTCACGCAGAATGGTGGCGGCGGCGTTCAGGTTGGTGTAAGGGTCAAACGCATCCCACGTCGAGGCAAAATGATGACCGTTCCAGCCCAGATTGACCTGGGCAATACCGACATCGATGCGCTTCAGCGGGTAGCGCTTCATAAAAACCTGCAGCGCCTGCCAGGCCTGCAGACGCGTCTCATAGCGATACCCCTTCCCTGCCACATTGATAGTCCAGGGCCATGGCCGTACGCCGCGGGGAAGTTTGCGCGAAGACTCGCTCAGGGAGACCGAGTAAAGTGCTTCAGGGGGCACGCCGTGCGCCATGGCCACGCGGACGTAACCCTCCGGCACCGTCTGGTCAGCATGGCCGTCAGGGACGGCGGCCATCAGTACGCCCAGCGCCAGTGCGCCGGTCAGAACGCTGCGATTGCCCATTTACCGTCTCCCGCCTGCTGCAGTAAAACCGGCATCAGGCCGTTACCAAAGCGCATCCACCGGCCGCCGTCGTGGTTAAGCGTGACCTGACGCCTGCGGACCTTTTCCACCGGAATATGATGGTCGCGGGCCCAGCTGCGAAGCGCATCGTCGCTGCCCTGGCTGTCGACCAGATAGATGTCCACCGGCCGGTTGTCAGCCAGCACGGCAGACAGTTTTGCGTCGCAGGTGGCGCAATCCTCTGACCTGACGAACAGTGCCAGCCGGCCGCCACTGTCGTGCGCCACGCCCGAGGCGTTCCCCATATTGACCGGCAGTGCGCCCGGATACAGACGCTGCCAGGCCGCGTTCACCTCACGCTGGAAATCCAGCTCCTTCTGGGTGCGGGCAAACTCTTCCTTCACCCACTTTTCCGCAAACTTACGGCGCTCCGCCGGCGTCTGCGCTTCAATACCCAGGGTGGAAAGCGGATCAAGTCCCGGCGACTGGATACCGCGGGGGCCCTTCATCAGCTGCTGATACCGCTGATAATCGTCGGCACTGAGCCCCCACTGACCGGCCTGCTGCTGCAGGTTTTGGTGTGCGGAGTCGGCCCGTTGTGTTGATGCCTGCTGACTGACATCGGTTTGCCCGGATGTGGTCGCAGCCTGAGTCAGGGGACTCAGCAGCATGGCGGTTAAAAAGGTATGTTTCAGTTTCATTATTTGCTCCGTTATTCTGCCCTGAGCACGGTCAGGCGGCCGTTAACCCGAAACGTCGCCTCACCGTAACCGGCACTGACCAGCGTCCAGCCGGCAACGGTTTCGCCCGTTCCTACCAGCGTCACCTGCGACAGGCTGCTGTAACCCCGGGGAGCGATAGCCGCCCAGGAATCATTCCCCCGCGTCTCCACACCCGTCAGCACAAAAGGCGCGTTGCGGGCCACGCGAAGGGACGGAGCAGCACGACGTGTGTCAGCGGGACGGGGCTTTTTTGCCGCAGGTTCAGTTTTTTTAACCGGTGCGGCGGGTGCGGGTGCCGGCTGTGATTTCAGCGCTGTCAGCTGCTCAGTCAGCGCACTCAGGCGGGTTTCCAGCCCCTGCTGCGCGTCCTGAAGGGTTCGCAATGACTGACGCACCGCTTCGTCGCTGGCAGCCTGTTTCGCAACAGCGCTGAGCCGCTGTTGCACCTCGCCGAGATTTTTCCGCGTATCCTGCAGGCCGGCGCTGAGCGTGGTCACATCTGACTGCAGGGCCGCGACCGTCTCAGCAGAGGCCGCTGTACTGCCCTGCGATTCCAGACGCGTCAGGCGCTCGTCGAGATTCGAGATCCCCAGCGTGAAGGCGGTGTAGCCCAGCACCAGAATGCCGGCCAGCGCCACACCGCCGGCAGTGCCCAGGATGAAGCGGCGGCCGGGACGCCAGCTGAAGCTTTTACGGGCCGGCGCGGGGTCCGTATGGAAGGGTTGCTGTTCGCTCATTTTCTCAGAAACCCTCCGCTGACAGGTTTAACGGGGACGGACCGGGGAGCGCTGATGGCCGGTTGTGACACGGCTGACGGTGCTGGCACGTACCCGCTGCTGACCGGCGGCGGAAGCTGAGAGACCGGCAGCTGATAGCCGTCGCGCAGGCTGTGGCAGACCACCCGCTGCACATCGTCCACTTCCAGTTGCCAGGCCGGACCGGCCAGGACCTGCAGGGCAGTACGCAGGCGCATCGGGCCCAGCTGGTACTGGACTGCCGGCAATGCCTGGCGGTAAAGCACGCCGTTGGCGGTGCCCGTCGCGCACAGGGAATAACCGGACTGGCGCAGGGCGTAACGCAGCGCATCCGCCACGGTAGGGTGCAGGGATGACGGGATGCGGATATCAATAATTTGGGAAAGAGGGTCGCGCTGGGCTGCCTGCGGATCGGTGCTGACCAGCAGGTAACGATCGTAGCGCACCACTTCCGGCGTCCGCGCATACTCGTCGGGAGAGACCGGCTGAACGTTGCGGGTGACGGTAGTGCCGGGTGTCGGGTCGGCAGCCGCACGCTGTTGCAGCTTTTGCGGCTGGGCAACACACCCCGTAAGAAACAACAGGGGAAGAACCGTGGCAAGCCTGCCTGGTGACGCTTTATGAGGGGTATTACGTTTCATCCGGATTTTTCCTGTACAGTGATAAAACAGCCCTCACTTTGCGGAATCGGTCCGGTCTCACTCAATTAACAACTGATTTTCCGTGGATGAAAAAAAACGCCACCCGAAAGGATGGCGTTGCGGTGAACCAGACAGTAATCAGTCCGGGTAGAATTCGCTGCTGAGAATTTTATCTGTTGTCCAGATGCTGTCCTCAGGGAAGATATCGAGACCAATACCCGTTTCTTTGGAAGCATCGGCGCGGGCGTCAAACCACACATCCGCAAGCCATTCAGGATCAGAAAGCGCATTTTTGAGGCTTGGCGTCTTGTTGAGACGACGAACAATCAAATCACGCTGTCCTTTAATGGTTAACTCCCAGCTTTTACCGCGATGGGTAGGCTGAAACTTCCATTTTAGAAGGTGGGCCAGTAAGACAGCCATACGGCTGGCCAGCTCACGCTTTTCACTTTTGCCCACGTCTTCAATCTCCTCGGCGATGTTTTCAATATCAATCTGACTGAGCTTTCCGGCACGCAGTAAAGCTGCCTGTTCACTGGCCCAGGCAACAACGTCTGAATCGTAACGTGCGCCCATACAAGCCTCCGTTAGTCAATAAGTGAAGAAACCGCCGGAACAGATATGCTCCGGAGATAGCATAAGATGCAACAAAAAAAGTTGCTTCCTGAAGTTTGTCAGAGACAGTCATTACAGTCAAAGCTCCGTTAATTCAGAGTGCATGGATTGCCGATTTTGGTAAACCATACCCGAAGCCAATGAACGGTATATCATCGTCAAAGTCCATCGGAGGCGCACCGGCACTGCTACCGGAAGCCTGCCCGCTGTGAGCCGGGCCTGAAGGTTGCTGAGGCTGCCCCCAGTCGTTCCTGGACGACGTGTTCTGACCACTACCAGACTGGCGGCCACCAAGCATCTGCATAATGCCACCAATGTTAACCACCACCTCTGTGGTGTACTTCTCCTGGCCGGACTGATCGGTCCATTTGCGTGTGCGCAGCTGGCCCTCGATGTAAACCTGGGAGCCTTTACGCAGATATTCACCCGCAATTTCTGCCAGCTTGCCGAAAATAACCACCCGGTGCCATTCGGTCACTTCTTTCTGTTCACCGGACTGCTTATCACGCCAGCTCTCAGACGTGGCCAGAGAAAGGGTGGCAACTGCACTGCCATTGGGAATATAACGCACTTCAGGATCCTGGCCGAGATTGCCGACAAGAATCACCTTGTTAACGCCGCGTGAGGACATAATCATTTCTCCTGTAAAGAATAAAGAAACACCCCGCGAACGGGGTGTGTCAGGTGCGCATCAGAACGAGTTCTCTGCGTAGTTTTGCTGTGCAGCAGAGCCATTCTGCGGCGGCACGGAGTCAGATTTTTCAGTCTTGTAGACCATGTCCTGGCCTATTTTGATCCAGTCCACCTTTATCAGGCGGGCTTTCAGACTGACACGCTGTTCGCCGGCATGCTCGCCCTTGTTCAGCGTAAATATGTCCGTGGACGGGTTACTCAGGTTAAAGCCCAATAGGACTTTCTTGTCTTCATCGACGGCTTTCTGGCAACGGGCGATAAGGCTGGTAGCCTCTTTACCTGCGACAGAAATGTCAAAACGGACGTAGGCCGGATTATCAGTCGGACCACTCAGTGCATTGATTACGCAACTGAGGAACGAGCCATTCTGATGGTTAACCTGGCGGATGTTGCTGAGATACCCGATGCCTTTGATAGTCAGGTTGAAGTACTCAGATTTTGCAGATGCAGAAGTGTTGTTTGCAGACATGATGTTTTCTCCATGGAGGTAAAAAAAGGTACGGCGGAGAAACCATCTGCCCTGACGGGAGTGGTTTCCCGTCGGGGGTCAGGATCAGCTGAATCCTGTTAGTCTGGTATGTTGAAAGGACCTCAATCACTGTGCAGTGATATCCGTTTCCAGAGGTTAAACGGATTTACCACCCGAAGGTATCCTCTCTCAGGCTGCGAGGATTTTCCGGTCACCCGAAGGTGTTTCTCTCAGACCGGTGAAACGTTAGCTGGCAGTCACCCGAAGGCGTTTCTCTCAGACTGCTGAAACTTTAGCTGGCTGTGAAAAACAGCGGTAAGCACTGTTGATTTTTAAACCAAACAAGCCTGGTGTCAACCCATAAAACCAGAAATGAAAACGGCGCTGCATAAGCAACGCCGTGGGGGCTGTACCAGACCTTTATGTATCTCACTACTCCGGGGATCCGTTCCCGACGCGATTTTCACGGAGCGCATGCGTCTTACAGTTCCTGCCAGATGTGCGATGGCAGACCGTCGTGCCGGTTGCCAGATTAATCCCGTTAAAGTTAAGCTGGCTGCCTCCGGCAATGGGGTACATATCGAAGCGTAGTCACATTAGCAGAACCCGGCCCGGGGTTGTACAGTGAAATAACTCATCACTGTGCGGATGATTCTGTTTTTGTTCCTGTTGCTGCTTTTTTGCGCTTTGTGGTCTTTTTCCCGTTGGTGTTAATAATACCTTTGCAGTCTGGGTAACGCACACAACCCCAGAAATCTCCTTTCTTACCCTGGCGTTTACGTGTGGGCCCCTTGCACAGCGGGCAGGGAGGCGTGACGGGAGCAGTAATTTTCACACTGTCCTGGCGGCCTTTTTCGACAAGGTGGCGGGTCCACTGCAACTGCTTTTGCATAAAAACAGTAAGCTACATTTTTCCCTGAGAAATATCATCCAGCGCCTGCTCCCATAATGCCGTCATACCCGGGCTCGTCAGCGTTTCCGGCAGCGCCGCAATCAGCTCCCGGGCCATCTGCGTTGAGTGGATATGCTTCCCTTTTTTCTCCAGATAGTGGCGTTTGAAGAGGGTTTCAAGCACGCCCGCACGCGTCGCCTCTGTGCCCAGACCGGCGTTATCACGCAGCACTTTCTTCAGCTTCGGGTCACTGACGAAACTGGCCGCGTTCTTCATGTCAGCTATCAGCGTCCCCTCCGTGAACGGTTTCGGTGGACTGGTTTTCATATCCTTAACCTCAGCCCCGGTGACAGCACAGATATCCCCTTTTGCCAGCACCGGCAGCGCCATACTGTCACCGTCAGCGTCTTCTTCATCGTCATCTTTTTCAGCCTGGAACATTGACTTCCAGCCTGTCACCACACCAACCTTCCCGCGTGTGCGGAACAGCTGTCCACCGATATTGAAAGAGGCCTCCGTCACGTCAGATTCCTGAAGCGGAAGGAACTGGGCGAAATAATGCTGGCGAATCAGCTGGTAAACCTTCAGCTCATCGGCGCTGAGGCGCGACAAATCAAATGCCTGTCGGGTGGGAATGATGGCATGGTGCGCGGTGATTTTTTTGTCATTCCAGACACGCGAAACAAACTGCCTGTCCAGCTGATTCAGTACCGGGGCCACAGCCGGATCGGATTTCGCCACTGCTGCCAGCACGTCGGGAATTTCCTGCTGCATGGAGGTTGGCAGAAAACCGCAGTCTGTCCGGGGGTAAGTGGTCGCTTTGTGGGTTTCGTAGAGGGACTGGGCAATGGCGAGCACATCATTTGCGCCCATGCCAAATTTTCGGGAACAGACCTGCTGAAGGGTGCCAAGGTCAAAACAGAGGGGTGCCGCCGTTTTCTCCCGCTTCTGTGTTACTTCCAGTACTGCAGCCCTGCCCTGCTGCTGACACAGCTGCCCCACCGCCCTGGCAGCCTGGGGATTGATGCAACGCTTTTCCTCATCACAGTACTGCTCAACGGGCACCCAGCCTGCCCGGAACCGGACGCCCTCTTTTTCAATAAGTGCATGTACCTGCCACCAGGGCTTTGGCACGAAGGACGTGATTTCATTATCCCGGTTAACCACCATGGCAAGCGTCGGCGTCTGTACCCGCCCGACGGACAGCACTTCTGACACCCCTGAGTCACGGGCTTTGAGAGTATAAAGGCGGGTCAGGTTCATGCCGATGAGCCAGTCAGCCTGGCTCCGGCCCTTACCGGCATCATACAGCAGGGCTGTTTTTTCTCCCGGAAGAATACTGCTCAGTGCTTCCCTGACACTGGCCTCATCCAGGGCTGATAACCAGAGCCGTCGCACCGCGCCACTGTAGCGGCAGTATTCCAGCAGCTCACGCGCGATCACCTCGCCCTCGCGGTCGGCATCGGTGGCGATGACCACCTCAGATGCCTTTTTGAGGAGCTTACTGATAACGGTGAACTGCGATTTTGTCTGCTCCTTGACGACCATTTGCCAGGCCTCAGGCAGCACTGGCAGAACATCGGCACGCCACGGCCTGCCATACTGCTCACCATAGGCTTCAGGGCTGGCAGTTTCGAGCAGATGACCAATCGCCCAGGTCACCACGGTATCACCCCCGCTGATAAAGCCCTGCTCCCGCTTGCTGATGCCGAGCACGCGGGCGATATCCTTTGCCTGGGAGGGTTTTTCACACAGAAAGAGTTGCATACAGTGCCTCCCGCATCAGCGTTTTTCACCTGCCGCAACCGCGCGGACATCATTCATCAGCTTCGTGACGCCGGAACCGGCCAGACGCTGTGATGACGATGAGCGATAGACGACATACAGCCTGCTGCCGGACCCGTTTTTCTCGATCTCGATATCCAGGTGATCACGCCCGTTCAAGTCTGAGCCCATTTTGTAGTAGCTGCCCGGCATGGCGTCCCAGACCGGATGTGCATCATCTTCAGCCGCCGCTTTCCAGTCCCCGTCATGAGAGGACTGCCGCAGTGCCTCAAGCTCCTGCGTGGAGATAAATTTGTAATGCCGCTTCAGGCGGGCCGCTGCGGTATCCACATCGACCAGCACGGAGAACGTTTTATCGACGGACTGCATGGCCTGTTGCCCCGCCGGGCTCATCAGCGGCATGCTGCCACTTTCACCACTGCTGCTGCCACCCAGAGTCCTGGTCAGGTTTGCAGCTGTGTCACTGACCTGTTTATTAATCGCAGCCCAGTCCGTTGTTGCGCACCCGCTTAATAAAAAGAAGGCGGCAGGAAGAAACAATAAGCGGATCATATTATTTTTCCTCTGGCAGGGGTTTTCGTAAAGGAGGAGAAAAAGAAGAACGCTTCTTACCTGAAAAGATTTCAGGATCGGGTGATCCCAGCTTTTCTTTGGCCTGAAGTGAGGCATGCGTTTGGGCTGCAATGTCAGAACGACTGACTTTGACGGTCCGGTACAGTCGCAAAACACCATATACTTTACGAATGAGGTGGGCACCATGACTCAGTAATTCATCACGCTGGCTGCGGGAAATAAGACCATAATGGGCAGCCTGAAATGCTTTAAGCGCCATCTGGTCATAGCCGACCAGTACCCAGACACATCTGTAACCCAGCGGGGAGCGGCTGAACACGCCTATATTAAGAGGTGATGTGGAAACAATATCGGAAAACGATACCGCAGGGGGAACAGACTTCAATATGACTTCAAGCTCTTCAACACGGCGCTGGATATGCTCGCCAGCTGCATTCAAAAGCATCTCAACTTTATACATCGCCTCATCTGCCCATGGATTATCTTCAATTGAATCCTGGTAGATGACGCCTGAGCGCTTAATCGCCTGTGGCATACTCATAATGGCATGCCGTACTTTCTTTTCCCCCGCCTTTGACTGGGACTGCTGGCGACCTTCCCAGAGACGGATAGCATAATTTGAGTGGATCTCGATTTTCAGGGAAGAGGTGAGTCCACCCGCTTTATCGCTTCGCGTTTCATTTTCTGTAGTCATACAGCCATCTCCTGTTAGATCCCGGTCAGGTTCGACCCGAGGCAGTGATACTCCTCAGGTAAGATGTTCCGGACAACAAGAAACCAGATCCGTAATAAAGTGAATTCTTAACGAGAGACGTGAAGGTGTTGGTCAAAAGTAACAAAAACATGACGTTGGTGACCGAAAATGTGCAGCAAGCGGTAGCGGTGTATTTTTTTTAGCCACTGCTGCCACTGGCAGCACTGTGCATTTTTTAGCCAGTAAAGCTACTGATAGCTCTTTTTCATACGGCTCAGTCTTTTAGCTTATTGCGGATATCCCTGACCAAATTTCTGATATTTTCTTCTGACACCGGGCGGGCAGAGGGGCGTGGTTCTGGCTTCCACAGCTGCTGTTCAGGACGCTGCACGGGTTTGTACCCGGCACGCTCAGGTGGAACATCAGCCTGACGGGGCGCATACAACTTCCCCTCACGGGCCTTTTTCATCACGGCCAGCAACCAGCCCACCGGATTACTGAGCCGCTGGCGTGACATCACTTTCTGCAGGCTGAGCAGCACAAGTTCCGCCTGCTCCTCGGGCAGTGCCTGCAGCTGAGCGGTCAGCATGGCAATATCTTCTGCCGGGATTAGTTCCTTCAGGCTGTCAGGCAGTACAGATTTGCCCGGTACGTACGTATTTTTATTCACACTGTGTGTGATACTACGTACGTAATGGTTCGGTTTCCGAACCCGATCATAACCGCCTGATTTTACTGGCAGTACGGATTCCGAACTCAGTGCGTTTTCACAGGATTCAGTACTGAGTTCGGTTTCCGAACCCAGTGTTTTGGCGGCATTTTTTTGCTGGCCCTGACTGAGTCCGGATTCCGAACCCGGTGCAGGATGGGGTATTCGGGCGTGACGTTTTGCCATCTGGCTGGCCGTCTGTGGATGGCCCAGACGCGATTCAATCAGGGTAAGATGGCTGCGGTAATGCCGCATGGTGGGGTCATTTTTGATATCGTCAAGAACGTCACGGGCAGTCTGGCTGACGGTGCGGTTTTTACTCAGGCAGGCGTCTGCCACAGTGTCCAGAAAACGGGGATCGAGCGCTTCTGCATCGCTGAATGTCAGCGGCTCATCATGCTGGGCGTAGATATTACCCCGCACCCGCCCTTTATCATCCCGCACGCGTTTGCAGAGACTGAGCCAGCCGGTTATTCGCAGCATCAGCAGGACGCGGCTGACCGTCTCCCTTGATGCCTTCACTTTTCCGGGCGACGCAAGCTGAAGCTGGAGTTCATCATAGCTCGGGAAAACCGCCCCTTCATTATTCTGTGCATACAGGCGGATCATCATCCAGCCCATTTTGTCCAGCGGGGACAGGCGCGTGTCGAGCAACAGCCGGCGGGGAATGGCATCATGCACATTGCCGGTAAAGAGCAGGCCGTTACGTATCCGCCCCTCATTCCGCCGCGGATTGGCCGCAAGACGGGCATTCATCTTGTCCAGCGTATAAGCTATCAGGCTTTCTGCAGGCAGAGTCATTATTCTTCCTTTTCTGGCCACCCTCGCGGCCGTTCTGTTCTGTCAGTATGCTTAGTACTGCACCCGCGGACGGGTGCAGGGTAAACAGACTGGTATGCCGCTATTTCCGTATGGCGCTGTTATAGCGTTCGTGGCTGAGAAGAAGCCACGTCCGGCCTTCGTTGCGGCTCAGCAGCCGCCAGAACGGGCCCAGATCGATTTTGTAGTAACCACACCCTTTTTCATCGAGCCGGGTGTAATTACGCGCTCCCTGACGGAAGCGGCGAACCTGCCGTAACGCCTTCTGACAGCACTGTGGCGGCGTACCGTGAGGGGCACGCAGACCAGGCGCAACCACCCTGTATTTCATGCCGTTTTCCTTACCGCCGCCCGGGCAGGAGGAGTCTGCACCTCCCGGGTACGGTGCCAGCCACGAACGGCGTGCCAGACCGACGTCAGCGAGACGTTCATCTGCTCTGCAGCCAGCATCATCACGTCCAGCCCGTCAGCACTTTCCGCATCGTCAACACCTGACTTCTGCCACTGTCGCCAGAGCGCAGCATTATCGTCATCACCGAGCGCATTACCGCGCCCCGGCCGGACATCGATACCGGCAATGCGCCGGCGGGCCGCCACGTCCGTACTCGACAGCCCGAAATAGTGCGCCATCAGCTCAATGGAGCCGCCCAGCGCCAGCGCCCGGTCGATTCGCTGAAGGCGTTTCTGTTCCGTCCGGGCCTGCTGCAACATACGCACCAGATTGCCGTGATTGATGCCCACACTGATGATCGACACCTCACTGCCGGAAAGGTAGTGCAGCTCTTCGAGCGAGAGCCCCTGTAGCATCTGCATTTCTTCCCGGTTGAGTCCCAGCGATTCGCAGCGGCGCAGATAGCCACTTCTGAGATCCATTACCAGCTGCATCAGAAGCCCGTTCGCAGCCTGAGATAAACTGTTCATCATTCCCTCCTTAATCCTCACGGTAACCGATGGCTGCCGGACCCCGGCCGCTGACACCCTGATGAAGCCGGGCATTCTGCCCGGCCTCGTACCCCTGATAACGTGCTGTGTCTGCCCCGCGGCAGGCTTTCAGCTCGCGGGTTGTGACTGTTTTCATACTGCGGCTTTCCAGCCAGTGGCTCATCACCTGCTGCTCTTCGCGGCTGAGGTCAGTCGCCGATATCACCTCACGCACCCCGCATACCCAGCCGTCACGGAACTGTTCCGCTCTCGCCCGGCGCGTGGCCAGTTTCAGACGCCTGTTCTGGGTTCTGAGATAAGACGTTGTGGCATCTTTCAGCTGGCGCGTCAGCACATCAAAGGCATACGCCGCTATCTCCGGTTTTTCACTGAACCCGTAAAAGGTTACGGCGCGGCGATACCCGGCAGATATCTGACGCCATGAGTAATACGCGCGGCAGCCAAAGGCATGACAGACACCCCACACCATGCTCACCATCCACTCCGGGACTTTTTCAGCCTCCGACGGGGCCGTGCAGGAAGAGACTTCCCGCACGGATGACAGACCGGCATCAAGTTCGGTGATGCCATACCGTGACATCAGCTTTTGTGCCCGCTGCAGGGCCAGCCCGGCCTCATGGGGATTGCTGTTGCTGCGGCCCAGCTCAAGCAGTTTCCTGACCAGGTTCAGCAGCCGCAGCTGCCGCTGTGGGTTATTCATCGGTCTTCTCCTCTTCAGGCGTCACGCCGCGCTGCAGCTCCCGCAGACGGCGCATCACACGCATCAGGCGCAGCAGCTTCATGGCATCATCATCGCTGAGTGCGGGGGCTTCATGCTCCCCCGGCCCGCCGGTGAAAAGCAGCGCCAGGTCACAGAAACCGGCCGCCGGATGCACTGCAGGCGCATCGCCGGTCAGGCCCAGCAGGAATGCGGCCGCTTCAGAACACACCTCACCTGCCGCGCCGTAACCGGCGGACATATCGCTGTCGCGTTGCGGCAAAATTTCATCTTCGCAGCCAAGGACTTCACCCAGCTCCCATGCCAGACGAAAGGCGGTATTCTGCAGGTGCTCGATATCGTCCTGATGGGCCGGCACATGCCAGAGACTGTCATTAATGGCCGGTGCATCATCCCGGGTGGCCACTTCTGGCTCAGGTGTCAGCAGGGAAAGCAGGCCGTCTTCTTCACTGTCCTCTTCATGTTCTTCAGAGAAGGTAATCAGCCCGCTGACCTCCCCGCCTTCACCTGAAATGACCGGCGCGGCACCGTACATATCCGGCTGAACCTCATGCCGGGGGGACTCAGTAACCGGTGTTTCACAAAGCGATGACGCCTGGCCCGGAACGGACGTTGCAGTTGAGACCCCGGGGCGTGAACCGGAAACAGACAACGGGACGCTGACCTCCTCATCTGATCCTGTGGCAGGCAGGGCAACCGGCTCCGGGTCACCAAAGTGATGCCGGCGGTTGCGTTCTTTGGGATCGAGTTCCATCATCCAGCGGTCATAGTCCAGCTCCGGATGGGGTAACGCCTGGAGTAAATCACCTATCAGTTCATCACGGAACATCTCAACTGACCACAGTTCCGGCGAGTTGAAGCGGCCACAACACTGACCAAAAACGTCGCTGAAGGATTTTTCGCTGACATCTGAAATCAGGCAAAACGCATCCCACACGCGTTCCGCATCATTCCGGAGCGCCAGCAGGGCTGCCACCTGCGGCCTGCCGAGCCCGGACTCCAGCAGGTCAGGGATCCACGGATAAAGATATTTCAGCGTGTCTTCCATGCGGCTGATTGTGGAATTATGAACCGGCAGGCCTTCACGGGTCAGCAGCTCGGACAACTGACGCAATGAAACCGTTTTTCCCATCTGCTCTTCATAAATAGCGCGGGCGCTGTGGATACCCTTCGCCTTTTCAATAAAGCTCAGGTCCCCGCGCACTTCATTCTCGGCCAGGTGGCCGATAACGCACTGCAGCCGTCCCGGCCACGGTTTGAACAGCACATGGACCCGGAAAAACCGGTCTTCGCCGGTCTCCTGCCACAGTTCGGACAGGATCTGATAGCGGGTATTCCCGCCGTCGCTGAAAATGTAGATACCGGGCTCTCCATCCGGATCCCGGGTCACCTTGGGCACGGTGTCCAACCCGCGCGAGCGGATGGACGCCTTGATATCATCATAGCGCGGATTACGTGATGTCCGCGGGTTATCAGGATTGGGGCTTAACTGGTCGAGCGTCAGCACCATGGGCATTTCGGCTGCCGGCATGACGCTGATATTGCCGGCCGCCTGCGACTGGCGTCCCGGCTGCAGCATGGCGGCCCCCACATCAGAACGTTTACGGCTCATGCCTGTTTCCTCCCGCTGTGGTAACCAAAGTCATAACTGCCCTCCTGAAACGCCGAAAACAGCGTGTAACGCCCGTCAAACTTAATTTTCACCGTGCCGGTTGGCCCCTGCCGCTGTTTACCGACAATGATTTCAGCCACCCCTGCATCAGGGGTGCCGGGGTTGTAAACCTCATCCCGGTAGATAAACATGATGAGGTCCGCATCCTGCTCCAGCGCCCCTGAGTCACGCAGATCACCATTGTTGGGGCGTTTATCGGCCCGCTGCTCCACCTGCCGGTTGAGCTGGGAAAGCGCCAGTACCGGGCAGCCCAGCTCTTTACCAAGTGCCTTGAGCGAGCGGGAAATTTCTGAGATTTCCTGGGTACGGTTTTCCTGCCCGGGGGAGCGGACGAGCTGCAGGTAGTCCAGCATGATGAGAGAAGGACGGCCATATTTGCGGACATAGCGACGGGCGCGGGCGCGCAGTGTGGCCGGGGTCTGGTAACTGGTGTCATCGATAATGAGGCGGTTTTGCCACTCAATGATGCGACCGGTGGCCTCAGACACCCGGGCCCAGTCTTCATCATCCATATTGCCGCTGCGAAGCCGGCTCAGCTCCACCCGGCCTTCCATTGCCAGCAGGCGCATCATCAGCTGCTCTGAGGGCATTTCAAGGCTGAACACAAAGACGAAATCGTCAGGTTTTCCTCTTACGGCAGCGGTGCAGGACGCCATCGCCAGGGAGGTTTTCCCCATTGACGGGCGCGCCGCCAGAAGCGCCAGATCGCCTGGCTGCAGACCACAGGTCATCGCGTCCAGTTCGCTGAACCCTGTCGGTGTCCCGGTGAGGCCGTCACTGGCGGTCATGCTTTCCAGCTGCGTCAGCAGTTTACCCAGCGCCTCGTTAACCCCGGTCTCACTGTTGAGCTGCATGGCCCCACGTTCGGCAATGTTGAACAGCTTACCTTCGGCCGACTCAAGGATGCCCGCCGAGTTTGCTTTCGGGGCCTGCACATCGGAGAGAAGACTGTTACCTACCGTCATCAGCTGCCGCAGGCGGCTTTTCTCCGCCACCACTCCCGCGTAAGCCAGGATATTGGCGGCAGAGGGCGTGTTTTTACTCATTTCAGCCAGATAGGCGAAACCACCGCAATGAACCAGATCACCCCGGGTTTCAAGGCGCTCAGTGATGGTAATGAGATCCATCGGCAGCCCTTCCCCGGCAAGCTCAGCCATCACGCGGAAGACCATGCGGTGCGGCCGGGAAAATAAATCCTCCGGTGAGATGTGCAGTATCACCTCATCCCACCGGTCATTATCAAGCATCAGTCCGCCCAGTACGGCCTGCTCAGCCTCATAGGAGCAGGGCATTATCACCTCAGACATAGCGCACCTCCCGGGTCAGAACGTCAGCGAAGCGGGGTTGCCACTCCGGAAACAGTTCACAGGCGAGATCGTGCATGGTGACCGCTGCGGCCGGGCCTTTACGCCGCGTTTTGTACTCCAGACGGTGCACGGGCTGTTGTTTGACGTGACCCAGTTTGAAAATATCCAGCGCCTCGATACGGGTGTCGAGCAGACGATAAACGTCACGGTTGCCCAGCGCCGTGGCATCGTAGTGTTTTTCATTAATGATGGCGGCAAGACCGTCCATCGCTTCACGATCCAGCAGGGTGTTTTCGATGCAGTTGACGAGAATGGAAATATCAGGAAGGCGGATACCGTAATTTTCATACGTTTTCAGGCGGGTAAGCATATGAAGGGAGCCGCGGATAAATTCGCGGACGTCCGGCAGAATGGGTTTTACCACCCCCATCACGTTCCCGGACGATGACAGAAGGGAAAGTTCGGTCATGACGCCTGTTGCACCTTTCGAATCCACAATAATGGCGTCATAACGGGCAAAGAAGGGATGCTGAAGTATGTTACGCAGCCTCAGGCGACCATCCGCAGCATGGAGCATCGCCGTCGGCAATAACTCATCCGGATCGTTGGAGTAAATTACATCAAGATTTTTTATAGCGGTCTGCGAAATGCACTGCGTGTGGTCACTGACCATCTGCATCAGCAGTTCATAGAGGCCGAAAGGCGCTTCAAGCTCCAGCGCAAAGATACTGCTGGCAGTCGGCTGGGAGTAATCCGCATCGACAAGAAGGGTGTTCAGGCCGGCATCAGCAAGAAAGCCAGCAAGGTAAGCAGCAAACGTGGATTTGCCTTCTCCACCTTTGGGAGAGATAACGGGAAGTATTTTCATTTTGCACATCCAAATCAAGGTGTTGGATGCATGCCCAAATGAATAATCACATCTCTATAACAAAGAGGCTAAATCTTTAACATTTCGGCAATGGGATTGAAAATCCCCGTGTCCCTGGTTCGATTCCGGGTTCGGGCACCACAAATTTGAAACCCTCGCTTCGGCGGGGGTTTTTACGTTTTAGCACTCATAATGCGCCTTAGCACCGCAAGAAAGTGAATTTTCTACGTTCATCATGACCAGTCGCCCTTTCTGCATGACAGCCTGCCTGTGATAGCGGTTGCATTCGCCATCTCCTCCTCTGTAGTCATGCGCCCTTTCCTGTATTGGATTCAGAGGCATTGCCTTTTAACAAGAAAAAGCGATGATACATTTTTCACTGTTCAGGATTCGCCATGAACGCTTCGACCAGCATCAACATCGGCCTGCTGCTGTTCCCCGCAAAGACGCCTGACGACACAAAAGCGGCGGCCAGGCTGGGTGATAACCGATTGGCTCAAGCGATAGCTTTCAACTGTGCGACAACAAACGCTGTCACTGCCGCAACCAGAAAGCCACCAGTCATCTGACCCGCATGTCGTTGATTTCCCCCCTGCTCACCGCTTCGTGACGCACGGGCATCGGTAAGAATGAAAAAGACATTCCATGTTACTTACACTCTGAGAAGCATGTCGGGCTGACATCGTGCTGCTCAGCACGTTGAAGGCGCGTCTCTACGTCGAGCATTTCGGATCCCTCTGGCAATTCAGAGCTGAACTAAATGCGTTTTTTCATGGCGAACATGCAAAGACACCTGGGTGTGATCTTCAGTATGCTGACGTTATCTGATACGTGGCAGAAACGGAGCGGCCGACGAGACGGATAAGCGTTATGGACAGCAGATATTTTCTGAGGTCGTCAGCACGATTCGGGCGCGTGGCCATAACTTCCACTCAGACGTGCTGAGAAGTCACACCCGGGCCTGCCAGTGCTGTGACGCGCAGGGAATAGTGCACATTAAAGGAAGCGCTTTCACGCAGCGACTCAGCAGGTTGCGTCGGCTATTCCGGGCCTGAAGGTCAATGCATAACGCCATCTCCAGCCTCGCCTTGCGTTTGCGCGCGGTCATCTTCGTTATGACGTTCACGATCAGGCTGCGGAATGAATGCAATGCCTGCCCTGCATCGGGGACCGACGCGGCAGTGAAAACGCGGCCCCTTTTCAGCATTGCGACATTTGACCCAACGTGGAATAGCAAAATACTGACGCGATAACAGAGCCCCCTACGGAAATTCACCTCGCCAAAATATGCGCCATTTCCGTCGAGGGCCCGACACTGAATGACAAAGCCGGAAGTTAAAAAAACCGTAATCTGAACAGCATATACAACACGAGATAAGCCACTCTGGCATTCACATTCATGACGTGGTACTTCACTTTCTCGCTTCTGTTTAATAATGCCAGTACATTTGCCGGATAGCGTTTCTCTTTGATGCGTTTGATACTTTTCCGGATTTCATTAATGTTAAGCGTGGTGTAATACATGGCGGTAACGATTTGCATATCGAGGGTGAGCTTACGTTTGGTGACACCAGTAGAGAAAAGCGACAAATCCTCGTTTTTATACTTAACAAATAACCTTTCATACAGATCAGTCAGGTAACGCTTACGATCCAGCAATTCTTCATACGGGACACGTCTTTTCGACAGCGAGTTTTCCACATCATCATAGTGATAAGATGCACTGTCAAAAATAAACAGATTATCGACATAGTAAAGACAGTTGAGATTAAACAGCAGGTCTTCACTCATCGATATTCCTTTAGTGAAGCGGAGCTGGTGATCCTCAAGCAACTTTCTTCTGTAGCACTTGTTATGGAGATAGCCAATGTTATCACTTAACTCAAGCTCATCCAGCACAGCAGGAATAGACTGATGGCCGAAATGGCCGTAGGTGGAAAGGCTACCCACGCGCGAGCACCTGAGGTTCCCCACCAGTAAATCAACAGGTTGTGAAACGCTCGGAGAAAGGTGCTGATGAAACATAGCCAGAAAGTCATCATCCACCCAGTCATCGGCATCAACAAAAATAACGTATTCTCCCCTAGCCACTTCCAGGCCTGCATTTCGCGCTGCGCTGACGCCGGCATTACTCTGCGAGATAACATTAAAATTTTTATAGTGTTTAAATTCATCAAGAACAGAGGCGCAGTTATCTTTGCTGCCATCATTCACCAGGATAACTTCATAATCTTTGCATGTCTGAAGGAGAAGACTTTGCAGGGTACGCATAATCGTCTTTTCAGCATTATAAACAGGTATTATACTGAATAAATATTTATCATTCATTTCAAAACCTCGTAACCAGCCCTAATGCCTGCCGCCCTTAAAAAGGCGAAAAAGATAATGAAAATAAAAGCCTTTCCTTTTCCTGATAACCGAAAAGAAAATAAGCATCTAATTATTTATTAACCCACTCTAAGATTATAAAAGCGCGAAATTAAACTGACCGTAAACGGGCATTATTCGGATCATGAAGATACGCTTTCATTTTTATTAAGCGATAATTAAAAAAACGAACAGGCAGGGTACATCCTCCCGCCACATGGCAGGATATTAACGTTACTCACGCGCAGATAAAAAACGCGTTATATTAAAGATGCCGTTCAAGACGTTTTATTTAAACGTCTTACAATGCATATCTTTAAGAAATATCTGCATCACCGCCCAGAAAAGAGCGAGCGATTAATGAGAAACCATAGTTTTCCGGGTTGAATGAATATTTTGTGAATTTTCATCATCGGCTGCCCACGGAAAAAATAGTTTAACAGCGTAAAGGCCATAAACTCAGTAATCACCACACTTATGGCGCCGCCAGTAATGCCGAAGGCTGGCACCAGTGTTACCGTCGTGATCAGACATACCGCCAGCACACAGAACGTTTTTTTGATCAGGTAGCGATAGCCATTGTATTTAATAATGAAGCGATCCATGACGCTGCTTAGTACACCAAACATGGCGCCGATGCTTAATAACACCATCGGGGCAATCGCTTCGGTGTAAGCTGCGCCGTAGAAATGCCGGATAAACCAGGGGCCGATCAGGGCAATACCGCCGATAACGGCCCCCGACACGGCAATGACCATTAGCTGTAACTTCTGCGCGCGGACAATCGCCACATCAGGATCACGTTCGGCAAACAACGCGGGATAAAACGAGGCAAGTAAAGCGTTGGGTAAAAAGACCCAGGCCACCGACAGCGTCATCGCGACAGAAAAGATGCCCGCCTCTTTTAACCCTAAGAACCATGAAACGCTGAGCTGGTTAAGCCGGGTATAAATCGTAATCGCAATCACCGACAGCACCAGGGATCGTCCGGCCTGCAAAATATAACCGCTGTAACGTCGGATATGAGTGAGTCGGGGAAGCGGCGGCTTCTCATGCGTACGTCGTTGGTGCCAGCTAAACACACAGAGTTTGATCAGAAAAGGAATGAAGGTAGCCAGCACAATGGGAATGGCCAGCAATTCCGGTTTGAGCTGGAACCAGGAAATCCCATAACGGATAGCCAGACTGATCAGGAGACCGGTAAGGTTAGCCATCACGTTCAGCTTCGCATTTAACACCGCTTCATTGTAGATGTTAACCAGATCGATAGCTGAGAACAGACAAGCCAGTGCCGCCGCGCAGATAAAGACAAACGCTTGCGAGTTCATCTCTTCCCGCATCACCACAATGCCAATGGTAGAGAGCACAGAGTAAAGGCTAAACACCAAAATGACAGCCGGCACCATAAGGCGGATGCCAGAACGGTGATTCTGGGCAATGCGCTTGAGCAGGATGACGTCGCAGCCCATCATCGCCACAGACTGGATAAACTGAAATATCAGCATGGAAATGGCGATCACACCAAACGTGACAGGCCCGACGTACTTAGCGACGAAGGACGTTACAAACATCAGGCCAAATACCGCAACCAGCTTCTCAATGATCATCCATAACGAGTTTTGCAGCTTTTGTTTCACGAACGCGCCCTCAACAGAGTCTGTACGGCATGACGCAGCCCGGACACCAGGCGTGGAGACAGGTAGAAAAGCGTAAAATAAAGGCTCCAGGCGTCTGGGAGCACGCCCGCGGCAATATAGGCACGATAGTTTTGCCGGTAAAGTTCAATATACTGCCTGACGAATGCCGCGCTGAACGTCCCACTATACAGGGCTTTATAGATGTGCGAGGCCGTAACCTTCAGAAATAAGAAGTAGTAATAGCGTTCCTGCGGCCGTAGCAAGACGCGTTTAATCCCTGTAAAAGCCCGGACGTAAGTGAAGTGTTTTTCTTTGAGCGCCGAGCGCGTTGCGGAATCGTGTGACTCAACATAGTGGTAGACGACCCGAGGGCTGAACACGACCTGTCCCTGCGGGGCACCGGACAGGTAGCTGATCACAAACAGCAGATCTTCAAAGTTGAAGATATCTTCCCGAAAGCGTAACTGCTGCTGTTGCACGATCGTCCGGCGGAAAAACTTGTCACAGATACCGTGTTTCGGCGTGTGGTAGAGCAGTTCACCGATCGCCTTATCAGCGCGCAGACTGCGCAGTGCGGTCTCTTCAGGCTCCCCGGACAGCGGCTCGCCGTCATGAGAAAAGGTGCGGGATTCGCCTACGGCCAGAATGACGTCTTCATTCATCAGCCCCAGCCAGGTATCCAGCACACCTGAAGGCAGAAAGTCGTCGGCATCGATGAAAGAGAGGAATGTGCCACGCGCAGCATCCAGACCGCAGTTACGTGCCGATGAAACGCCGCCATTGGGCTTATCTATAATCTCTACGCCAGGATAATTCTGGTATTTTCTCATTAGCTCAAGTGAATTATCACTTGAACCAGCATTGACTAAAATAAGCTGGCAATGCTCAGCATGAGGTTGCTGAAGAATACTCTCGACGCAACGTTCAGTAAACATCGCGCCGTTATAAACAGGCACGATAAATGACACTAAAGGGGCGTGTTGATCATTAAACATATAACCTCTGGTGTGACATATTTATTAAAGTGTAGCGCAGGGAAAGTGTCGGTTAGTTCCAGCTATTTTTATTCGTAAAAATTTTTCGCTACTCTAAATCAGTCATCTGTATGCACATCGCCAATTTTTGTATCAAAATATGTATAGCATGAAACCAGAAAATAAAAGACAGCATAAACATGAAGATGACATCAAAACTAAGAGTATTCTGTAATTTAAAATGGCGTTACTGAACCCTGCGGAAATACAGAGATCCTGTCTGTGATACTCTACTCAGGCGCGGACCGTTTCCGCAATAAGCCACCTTCGCAATGTAAAGCGTAAAGAGAACATTCAGACAATAGCCAGTGAAGTGAAAAATGGAAGACACTTTTCCCGGAAAAAATTAATAAGAACTTCCTTATAAAAATCGACATATTTCAGATGACACATTAATAAAAAACAACGCGTGTCCAGTAAAAATAAATA
>Ga0268247_10000124_pt1 | contig 25703 bp, 19 predicted proteins | sample AgamicOrMae_FD_200245 | JGI IMG/M metagenome (GOLD analysis project Ga0268247, IMG submission 200245) | Agave microbial communities from Guanajuato, Mexico - Or.Ma.e (v2) (version 2) | ecosystem: Host-associated > Plants > Phyllosphere > Phylloplane/Leaf | place: Guanajuato, Mexico | collected...
TCCGAAGGCGAAACAGTGCCTAGGTCTTGGTCGACGCAGATGTTTGTAGTTGAGGCTGACAACGATCTATCGCTGGATGTTGAATGCTGATCGTTGTGCACTTGATGATGGTTGTTCATCATATGTTGGTGGTAATTGTTCGTTGATGGGGGCAGATACATATGATTTCTCGATAATGTCGAGGAATCACTTGTTGGTGGTGTCTTAGATCGTACAACAGGTGATTGAACGCGCTGCACGTCATCATTAGTGTTCTTAGGTACAATTGAAGATTTGCTCTTGTTATCTTTAGCATTGCTAGAACTACGTTTCAATTCAGACACTACCGAACTTTGTTGACCCGACGACTTGGGGTTGTTCTCGTTGCGCTTGGAGGCGGAATTCAATTGATTTAGAGCTAATGTCGAATGATGCCTCTTGTGGCGCTTATCACTGCTTAGGAATTCGGCAGCCGAGTGGCCGACTGCACCCCTGAAGTTGAATGGATTTGTTTGGGCGTCTAATGAATCGCACGCACTAACACTCCGTTGAACAGCTCCACTAGGTGTAATTTTTCCATTTTCTCTTGAAGAGTGAGGGAGAGTTGATTCTTGCTGTGAGAAGGGAAACAGTGGCGGTTGCTTGTGCGCTGGACCACTCGCTGATGAGGTGGCCGCTTGAGGTACTAGTGATTGTGAGCCTCTGATTAGCTCGTTGATGTAGAAATTATTATTTGCCGTTGAACTATTACGGTTTTTTGAAGGCCTACTACTATTATTGCTTGAATGGACGTTTCTTTGTGGTGAATTATTATTACTAACAAGTGGATTTTCTCGGTTTGTTGAAGTTGATGGTGGGTTAAATAAAGGGTTCTGAAGAAGGTTCATCCTTGAACTAGCAGAACTTTCGCTTCTCTGAGGCAGTGAAGGGGCGTTTGATTGTTGATTTATAGCGGCTAGTGCTAGTAACATCTGATATTGTTGTAGGAAATTGTCATTGGCTGTGCTCTGCTGTTGTTGTTGTTGTTGTTGCTGCTGCTGTTGCTGATTATTTAGCTGCAAGTTTGCTAATTTAGCAAGATCATTGGCCTGCTTGAAAGCAGTCTCACTTGCTATACTAGAATTATTGAACGCTGGCGAGGGGTTGTTCATCTGCGCTGAATTGACTAGGGCAGTATAGGCTGAGAAAAAAGTGAATGGGTCACTCCTGGCCGCCGCAAGAAGCTGCTGCTGGTGTTGCTGTGTGGCGCCAAATGGGTCGGCGAAACTGGCGATCGGCTCATTCAATGAGGCTGAGGAACCTGCATGATGGGCGCCCGGTCGGCTCATAGCCGCAGCTCGGCCAGTTGCGATGGCCGCTAGACCCCTCAGCTGGTCGGCAGATGCCGCCCCACCAGAACGCGACCATAGAGACTCGTATGGTGACATTCGGGCTGTGGGAGGCACCGTTGTTGGCACAGGTGAGGTAACATAGCCGCCCACTCCAGCAATGTTTGGAGTAAGCGCACCCCCACCTGATGCGAGCAACGGGTTTCTAGCGGGGCCGGCCCCGATGGTGGGACTACTGGCGGTGCTGGCCAGTGAGCAATTTGATTGATACATAGAATGCAGGTATTGTTGGAGCGGATTCTGAGCGTAGAGATTTGCCAGCTGACTATTTTGTTCGCGAGCCTGCTCTTGCACCATCATTAGGGTGCGCCGAATGGATTCGTGATGATCCATTTTGAGTTAAACTTCAATTGGGCTGATGAATTTCCTTCAATCAGAAACTCTCAGAGTTTGACTTGAATATGTATAGGATAAGATTGTGAGAATTAATTTAAGTTGGCAGTTGATTGAGGTGCTAATTGATGATCAATGGTTGTAGTAGATAAATCGGTGCTGTCTCGTGGTTGTTTTGAGACATATTGTTGTTGCTTGCCCGAGAGGTGATCAAAAGAGATCAAAAGCTTTCGTCTTCGAGAAGAGGTGGGGCTCGGTTGAGATATTAGAGAGTGTGTAATATAAAATTGGTCTTGAAGAATTGCAAACTGTATCTATTGTCTCTGTGCGTGGGAGTGTCTGATCTAGTTTGGCAATTGATGTTCACACTACCAGTGAGCTTGATATGCTGAGTTAAAGACGAGATGAATTAATCCTCAAAATATCGGCCACTTGTTGCTAACTGAAGTGAAACAACACTCCTACAGGTGAGCAGAGCACCTTTGGTTGGCTTGAAAGCTATAAGTTAAATATTGAATGATTTTGGTGATCTTGGGAAGACTTTTTTGGGACAGAATTGATTGCTATAAACATTTGATTGGTTGCTGGAGTGGTACTGTTGGAGTTTTGTTTCTTGCGACTGTGCTCATTTCATTATTATGGGATGATAAAGATGTTTTGGCGGCGATAGGCCGATAGGTGAGGATGGATTGAGACAGGCACTGAGAGAGGGCAGACTGTAGGAGTGTTGTTTGCCGCCTGTTTGTGCAGTGGATCGGATTTGAAAGTTCGCTAGAATTCGCCGGCTGAGGATTCGCTCGTTGGCTGGTTAAGGGCGTCTGCAGGAGAGAGAGAGAGAGATTGCAGGTCGCGTGTAATTCACTGGCACACTCACTTGCTGCTCTGGTGTCTGTGTGTCCCACACACGTTAGTACGCGCGCGCGCACAGTGGGAGATAGACAAACAGACAGACTGGTGGATAGAGGGAAAGAGAGAGACAGACAGACAAGATGCTCACAATAGGTCCAGCTCGTCGCGGGGTCTTCGTTGGCGGCGAGCGGTCGGCGTTGGTGAATTGGTTTGGTTGCTGCTGGTCTGTGTCTGGCCCTCAACGTGTGCTTCTTCTTCTTCTTCTCCTTGTTCATTTGCCACCACCGCGCACCAGCAACTCGGCGGAGCACCATCAACACGGTTACACATTTCTCTTTGGCGCGCCCGGTTCCCCTGATGCACCGTCGAGGGATGCGCGCACATTTATTGATTTGTTCGTCAGTGCGCAGATCGGACAGGCCGCCCCAGTGGAGGGCGAACATTTTCATAGTGAAATCACTTGGCCCGCCAGTCTCTCTGTGTGTGTGTGCCAGTTGTTGATGTTGATGTTGCCACCAGCAAAGGCGATGTTGGTGGAACTTTTAGCAGAGCCAGAGCCAAAGAGAGAGAGATTTGCTTGTTGCTTCTGCGCGCCACCAGCGCCGTTACCACCCCATTGAAGCGCACTGGGCCTGCCAGTCGTCCTCCGCTGACTCCAATCAGCGAGCAGCCCAAGCGCGGCTCTGGTGTGCACTGGGCAGGGCTGGCGCGATGCGGCAGCGACCAGTTCGCTTCGTGCGCGCTTCAGAGCCGGCCTTTGGGACTGGCCCTTTGAGAGTGGCAGCCAGCGCAGAGGGGCGGCCCGCGCGGCATGGCTGGTGTGCGGCGCGCAGCGAACTTGTTGGTCGTTCGGGCAGTGCGCACGCGCACAACCAGATGGGCGAGCGCACGCCACTGGAGACTGTATGAAAGGCTCGTACTCCAACCTTCGTACCCCTTCTGCTCGGCGGGCGCCCGAGTCGCGCCGCAGCTCAATTGGGGCGCTTTTCGGTGCCCGAGCGGCCAGCTCGCGTGGCCCCCCGCTCGAGCTCGAGCGTCCACCGAGCCCAGAAGACTGCAGACCCGCATCGGAGGCCCGAGAGTGGGCCCATACTGAGTGAAAGGGCGAGCGTACGAGGCCGCAGGTGTACGCGCGCGCCTCGTACAGGTGCGGGTCGCACAAGCCGATCGTACACCTGGAGGCGCAGAGCCCCCGGTGGGCCCGCTAAGGACTGGGAAGGGCGGCCGCAGTGTCGTGCCAGGTTGGCGCCGGGCCGTCCAGAGCAAAGTGGCCGGCGGGAGTTCGCGCGCCCGGGTGGCCGAGGGGCGAGCGGCCAGCGGCCAGCAAAGCCGGTGAGCAATTTGGCTGGGCGCGCCGGGGCGCTGGGAGGAGGCGGCGCTCAAAGCGGGGCGGCCGTGCGCGTGTGTCAACCTGAGCGGCGGGGGCGAGCCCGGAGGAGCGGCAGCCCTAAGGTCGCGCGAGTGCACAGACCGGGCGGCATAGCTGGGCCGCTTTGGCCCGTTGCAGCGCCGCTCAAGTGTCGCCGAGGGGCGGCCGGCGCGCCCAAAGGAGCGCCGCCACTCGCCCGCCGGCTCGCTTGGGTGCCACTCGGACTTGGCCACTCGGGCGGGCCATTTGGAGGCCGCGCTGGCCCCAAATGGGCACACATGCGGCACACATGTTGCAGCGCACAGTCCACTTGTCTCTGGCCACTTGGGGCCCAATTGGGGCCGAGGGGCAGTCTTCGAGTGGCCAATCTGCGGCCTCAGACTAGGTCCAGTGTGCGCCCCGATGGCCAATTGAGCCGCGCGGGCCAAAAACAACACACTTCCGCCCGCCGCCGCAAACCAGGGAGGTCGCCCATTCGCTCGAGCCGGAACGCGCCGAGATAAATAATAAATAATTTATACTTTTGCTTTCGTCACTTGCGGCCCTGCGAGCGCGCCAGAAGCCAGCCTCGCCGGAGGACTAGCTCTGGGCGGCCGGGCGACTGTCTGCGAGCGGCCGCCCGCAGACAGTCTGCAGCAGACTGGCCTCCATTGGCCCGAGCTCAATGGTGGACAGTTGGGCAGTTGAGCGCAAAGTTGGCCAGCAGGCAGACATCATCATTTGGGCGCCGCCAAAATGCGGGGCGTTAAATTACAGAGCGGCTTCCCTGGGGGGTGGGGGCCAAATGATGATGTTTTCATTACTGCCGCCCGGCGCAGCTGTCTGGGGCCTAGTTGGCGGCGCCGGCGGAGGCCCGAGGACTCATGAGGCTGAGGGTCGACAGTTGAGAGTTGAGCGCTGAGGGCTGAGAGTTGAGGGCTGAGAGTTGAGGGCGAGAAAGAACAACAATTTGTGCAATTGGCCATAAAGTGGGCTCGCGCGGCCAAGTGCGCGCAGCATCGGTCGCTCCGCAGACGAGGCGCAGTTTGCGGCCTGCAGTGGGCGGCCGCAGACTGCAGTTGGGCGCGCTTGGGCTCGCGCGCGCACATCGCCCGCAGACAGTCTGCGGCAGATTCGCTCGCACACAGTCCGCAGACAGTCTGCGGCGCACAGTCTGCCGCACACAGTCTCTAGCACGCAAACACAATTGGCCCAACACTGCGCGCGCAACTGATCCCCTTGGGCTGCCCGCCGCGCTGCGCCCACTCCCAAGCGCAGGCAGTCTTGCCGTCTCGGCCGCGCGCACCCCTCAATTTAATCGCCATTGACCCGAGGCAGTTAGGCTCTAACCTTGACGCGTCGGATTGCGCTCCCAGTGGGCCGCCGGCGGCGCCGCTTGGGCGCAGCTGCGGCCGCCCAGCCCAAGCGGTGTGGCCCAGCTCAGGGCGCTCCTCGTCCCAACCAGAGACACTCGGCGGCGGCCAATTGCAGCCGGCAGCTCCAGCGTGCAGAGCTCGGCGGGAGAAAATAGAGATGCAACCTGTTGCTGCACGAAGAAGGAGAAGAAGCGGGCGGCCTTTGTGTTGCGTGCGTCCAGGGCGAGCGTGTGGCCGGCTGCACTAGTCCTCGGCCAGTGGACGCGCCGCCCAGACGAAGAGACGTAAGTGAGAAGCACGAAACGGACGGAGAACAAGCGCGCCGGGCGAGCAAAATGGGAGCCTTCTCGTTTGAATGGGCGCAGACAAGGGCGAGCTGAGGCAAGGCGCTTGGCCCGCGGGCCAGAGCGCGGCCGCCGATCCAAAGTGATTGAGCCATCAAATTGATGTCTGTGTGCGGCGCCACAGCGCCCGAGGGAAGAGCAACGAAGGGCGCTGCTTGGCGCTCGATTTCGCGCTCCTCCAGCCTGCTGCTTCGCCTTCGCAGCCGCCGCAAGGCCGCCCCGCCCGAAGCGCAGCCCCGAGACGCCAATTGGCGAGCCGCGAACGCCAAGCCTGCGCCAAGTGCTCGCCCTCGGCCGGCGCTTGTTTGCCGCCGACGGGCCGCAAACAGACTGTCCATGGTAATGAGCGCCGCCCTGAACTGCCCAGGCCGGCCCGCAGCCCCGCCGGCTGGCTGGCGAGCGCCCGCCGCTGCGCCCAGCACTCAGGTGGCCGCACGCACGCACGCACCCCACCGGCCGCCACTACAAATTGCCCAGTGCGCCAGGCGGCGCCGCTCCAAAGCGCACTGAAGTTGAAATATCACTGCCACGCCCCCTTCGAAAAAGAGGGGGCGTGGCAAAAGGGTCCGGCGAATTTGCGCGCTGCGCGCAGGCAGACAGTGTGCGGCGAGCGCTTGGAGATTCGGCGCTTCGGGCAGCTCGCGATGCAGAGCGGCCCGCGATGCAGAGCAGCGCCCACTTGCATTGCGAGCGCTGGGCAGTCGGCGATTGGGCGCAATTGAATTGAGTGGAGCGCTGCGAGTCGAGTTGGCCACCAGAGAGAGAGAGAGAGCGGCCAGTGTGGCCCGAGCGAGGCGGCCGCACTGTGCCGGAGCTGGTCAATCTTTCCTAGTCTGCGCGGCCTTGGTGTTCGCGCGGGAGCTGTTGAAAAGTTTGCCGTTCGGCTGCGGGCCGGCGGAATGGAATTCCGGCCGCTGGAGCAGTCAAGTTGGCTCGAGCGGACGAGCAGAGGTGCAGAGGAGCCGGCTTGGCGGCTGCGGAGCCACTCGAGTGGCGCCGCAGACGAGCACTGGGGGCTGGCGGGCACTTGTTGCGCCAGAGTGGGGCTGGCGGGCACGTCGCAGGCCCGCGCTGATGGATGGACGCGCGGGGGGCGATAAGCCGGCCTTGGAATGCACTCGTTTGTTGCCGATTAATAGGCGGCCCGCGAGGAGCCTGTTGCGCCCGCGGGCCGACCCACAGGCCACCTGAGACGCGGCCGAGGGCCACTTGGCGCAAGGGGCGAGCCTCCTCTCTCGAGCAGTGTTAATTTGCGACCGAGTGGGGCGCGCTGCACTGCACTGCACTCTGCACTGCTTTGGGCTGCACTGCTCTGTTCGCTCCTCTGCGCTCACTTGCCCTTGTCTGCGCTGGTCTGCGCGCTGTTCGATGGGCACTTTTCTGCACTATTCTCTCCTGCGCTGCGCTGCACTATTCAGTTCTGCTCTGCGCTGTGCTCATCTCTCGCGCGCAACAATGGCCCGTCCGCAGTGCCGCGCGGCCCGCACTTCGGCCGGCGAATCGGCCCGCGCGCGCAGGGGCGCGCGACCTGCTTCCACGATAAAGCCTGCGGAGCGCGCGGGGCGGGCCGCACGCTGCTCGTGGGCGTGGCAGTGGCCCACCGAGCGGCAGCCCCGCCGGCCCAATTGAGTTATCAGCGAGGGGCGCGCGGGCCGCCCTTGGCCGCCGAAGGGCCGTTTAACGAGCTCTGGCCCTGCCGGAGCTGTGGGAGGAGCCGCTAACTAGCATTTGGGCGCTGCAAAGTGGAGCCCAAGCGGCTCAATTGGGCTCCTTGGCGCTCTCTGCTCAATGCTCAATGCGGGCTGCCAAGTGAGCGGCCGAGTTTGCAGCCGCGTTTGCAGCCGAGGACAGCCCATCGGAGGAGGAGAAAATGGGGGCCAAGAAGTGAGAGGGGCCAGTGCACAATGGAGAGAAGAGAGAGAAAGCGAGCAGGAGAATAAGACATTTTTCACGACCACAATTTGGGGCCCTTTTGTCCAAATGGCGGCCTTTGAGCGCCCGTCTGCAAGTGGGCTCCATTTCTCCATTCTTTCTGCGCCCAACTGGGCCAACAAACACCCACAGAGCCACCCTGAGGCGAGCGCCAGACGAGCGCCGAGGGCGCCCAGTGTCTGTGAGCGGCGAGCGTTCGACTCAGTGTCGAGTTTTACTTAGCAGTGGCGGGCGTCGAGCGGGCGGAGATGCGGGCGCACCTAAGGGGCCGCCCAAGAATGGCAGCCCAAGTTGGCGAATGAGAAGTGGGAGAACTTTTCAGCGTTGCAGAAATGGCCAAATAGCGAAATGGTGAAATGGTGAAATGGTGAAATGGGCAAATGGAGGAAAGCAGTGAGATGGTAAAATGGAGAGCCAGTAAAATGTGGAATGGAGGTGAGAGCGCGCACACTAAGGGCAACAAAGGTGAGCTTTGGTGGGCCGCAGGGAAGGCAGAGGGGCGCCAAGTGGCTTGGGCGCCGCTCTGGGCAAACTGCCGCCGTTGTCCAAATTAGTGCTCTCGCTCGGCTGGTGAGAAATGTTTCCTCCGGGGCGGGCCCAAAGCGAGAGAGATGGCTCGCCGCCGGGGAGGCCCATTTTGCTCTTTGTTGTCCTCTCGCTGTCTCCTCTGTTGTGGCTCGGCCTTTGGGCGGCCTGTTCGCTGCCTGTTGCTCGGCTCTAACTGGCCCTTGGCTGCTGGCCCTCGGCTGGTGGCGAGCGCGGGGAGAGCGCCCCCGGCGGAGTGTCTGTGGCCCTCCGAGGGGGCCTTTTGACGCGCGCCACTGGGCCCGCAGAACGCAGAACGCAGAAGGGAGAAGGGAGAACGGCGGGCGGCCATTCCTGAGGGAACGTCTTCATTTGGAAAAGCGGCCGAGTAGTAGTAGTGTGCCCTCACTGCGCGTCTGCAGCCAGCCCACTGCTTTGGGCCATTTCTCTCTGGCAGTGCCGCGCGCGCAGCACAGTTCGCTCGTCGCAGTTCGTCTGCCTCTCCTGCCCTTGTGTGCGCCCGCAGCACCAGCGCCCCACACAAGCACGCACAAAGGACGCACAGTGAACAGTGAACAGTGAACAGGGCACACTGAACAGTGCGCCCAGTTCGCCCGCCTGCATCGCCGCCCTGTGGGAGCCACTGAGGCCTGGCCGCACTCGCGCCGCTCGATCCGCTCGCACGGCCCACAGCTCACGGAGCTCACAGAGCTCAGCCCCCACAGCTCAGCCCACAGATCAGCCCCCCGAAGCTCACAAGATCCAGTGCTCGCCACCCGCCGCCCAGCAGCCCGGGCGGCCCACTTTGCTCGCCCGCTGGCTCGCCGGCCGTCCACTTGTGCGCAGGGCCAGTCCGCAACAGGTCGTGAAATTGAGATTGAGATTGAGACTGCGATCGAGATTTATTCGCCCGCCGAGGGGCCACACTCAGTCCAGTGAGTGCAGGTGCGCCGGCTGGAGCGCTGGAGACTGGCCGGCGAGAAGTGGCAGTGAAGAGCAGATCAGAGCGCCAGATCGAAAGCGAAAGCGAATCGAGCCAGCCCCAAGCGAAAGCCGGCCGGATCCATTACAGCACGGCCTGCGCCCACCGGGCCGCTGCCAAAACACGCCGCCCAAGCTGAGCGCTCGGCTCCTTTTATAGCTTCATTAATTCATCCGCCAGGATTGGGCAAGCGGCCTGATCCTGGCCTGTCGGTGGGGCGCGGGCCACTTGGCTGCGGGCGGCCGAGGTGCTTTGGAGTGCGCTCGAGCGTTGGGCCGAGTGCAGAGATAGAGAGAGAGAGAGAGAGAGAGAGGCCAAGCCGAGAGAGACAAGGGCGAGAATTTACTGCCAGTCTGCGGGGCTGGTGCGCGCCGGTGTTGAAATTGGACGATTGAAGCGCCGGAGCAGAGTCCTCGCAGCTTGCTCGGTGGGCAGACTGTGTGCGGCATTGCAGTGCAGACTGTGTGTTGCTCCACAGTGCAGACTGTGTGTTGCTGCACAGCGCAGACTGTGTGCGGCCGAACTGTGCAGACTGTGCGCAGTGCGAGCAGTTCGTGCAGACGAACTGAACCTGAGCGCTGCAGACGAGCGCACACGAGCGGCGAACTCTCGGGCGCGCAAAGTGGGCCAGAGACTGGCTGAAGTGGGCCGCTCAGAGCAGAAATCGCGCACAGAAATGCTCGGCGCACAAGTGCAGGCCAAGTGGCTCCAACGGGCCTTCAGCAGGCCACTCGCGCCCGCTCTTGCAATCAGCCCCCGAGCTTAGGTGCGGCCGGCGCGTGTGGCCGGCCCGAGCTGCTCTCGCGGGCGGCCGCACGACAAATTGCAGCCGACGGAACGGGCGGCCAAGTGTCAAGTGGCGGCGCCCGTTCGTTGATCCGAACGGACACGAACGGGACCATTGCCAGCCCATTGTGGCGCTGGGGGCCCGGCTGCTCCGCCACGCTCCAGGGAGGCTCCCCCAAGGTTCGGGCCGAGCCCAAGAGGACAGTCTCCTCTCAGGGCGCCCGCTCGGCCAGTTGGGCCAGCGCGGCCTCCACCTGTTCCGCCCAATGGCCGCTCAATGGCCATTGAGCGCCAGCTGAATGGCTCCAACTCAACTGGAGGCCAACTCAACGGCCGCCCTTATCTTATCTCGGCCTGCCCGGAACACGGTGACGATTTTGCTGGCTCCACTTGTGATCGCGGGCCGCCGTTGCGCGCGTGCCGCCGCCGTTGCCTTTCCGACCCGCGCCCCGCCCCCTCGCCGCGTGATTCCCGCGCCTCGGCGTCCCGCGCGCAACAGGTCGCCGGACGGCCCAATTTCGGCTCGAACTTTGCTCTTCTCACCACCAGAAGCTGTTCTCCCTCGTCTCTGACCGATTTCGGCGACTTTCTACCCTTATGACCACTCACAGAGCCCCCAAAAAGCGTCGGACACTTCGGCCCGCCTGCCACGCCCACCTGCCTCTTGCGGGCCGGCCTTCTGAAGAGGAGCGCAAACTGGCCCTCAGAATGGCCTCTTGGTGGCGAATTTGGGCGCAAAAGCTAAGCGCAAAAGCTCGGCCTCCACTCTCACTTGTGTGGCGGCTCCGAATTGGCCAACTTTCAGGCCGAATTTCCAGGCCCGAGCGCGCAAACTAACCACTTGGCCGGTGGGCGAGCGGCGGCCGACTTGTTGGCGCACGAGGAAGTTGTTGCGCTCCCACTAAAGCTTAGCTCCGGCGCCAACTTGCCGCTCTTGCTCGGCCCTGGTCGCTCCTAATGGGCTCCATCTTTGTCCATTTGGCCGCGCGAGCAACGAACTGCAAGAGGCAGAGTGCAACACAGACAGAGTGCAACACAGACTGACTGCAACAGACTGCCTGTTGCAGTCTGCCGAGCAGAGGAGGCGCACACAAATAATTGAGCTGTTACGTTGTTGTTTGGCAACAAATGAGCCTCGGCTTGCAGATGAAGTGTTCACGACCCACCAGAGACGAGGAGGAGCTTTGCCTTGGAGTTGGGCTGCTGCTTGGCGGGGCTGCAGGAAAAGGCGCACGAAGAGGTGGGAGACGCGCGCGCCCCAGCCAGCCTGTGGCCAGCCACTGCCTGTGGGGCGTCGTGCTGGGCCGCGCTGGCTTCCTCCTAAGCGCCGGCGCTCGTCCTCCAAGTGCTCGCTCGTCTCTGGAGTCCAGTTTGCTCGCGGCCAGATGCTTATCGGCGGCGGCGCGCTTCCCGGCGGCCCGCCCCCCTCCCCTGGCCCATCCTCCCGAAGGCGCTCGCCGGCCCTCCAGCTGGCCAGTCGTGGGCTGCGGATTTGACTCGGGGCGCGCCGACAAGCTCGGCCCAGCGCCGCTCCAGCCGCACCAAGACCGCCGCCCAAGCACGCCGCTGGACCGGCCCGCGCCCTCCAGAAGGAAGCACTCCCGCGCCACGCCCACTCGCTGGGTCGGTCGCGCCGGGGCTGCGCGGCGCCAGATTAGGATCGCCGGCCGGTGTGTTGCATGCGGGCGGAGGGCGGCTGGTGCGGCGTTGATTGGGCCGCCGCGCAGCCGGCCGGCCGGAGCTCCCAGGGGACGTGATTGCCGGCTGTGGCCGCTTGCGCAACGGAGCGCGCGGCCCGCCCCCCGCGGCCGCCCGCGCCCGAGCGTCACGAGCGTGCCAGGCCGCCTCTTGCCGGCAAGGGGCGAGCGCGAGTCGAGGGCCGACGACTGCAGTGGGCTCTGCACGGACGGCGAGTTGTTTGCCGCCCATTACTGGGGGGCCAAGGGCGAGTGCGTGTGCGTCTGCGTGTGGCTGGCCACAGGCGGCGAGCGGGCCGGCCATGATCCGCCGGCGAGTGTCTGCCTCGCGGGCCAACAAGTGGCGCCCCAGCTGGACTCGCTGCAAAGGAGCGCCGCCGAGCAGCTCGGGCGGCCATTATTGCGCCGCCGTTGTTCTTGGCACTGTGCTCGCTGGCCAGCCAGCAGCAGCCAGTGGCCAGTGGCTAGTTGCCAGTGGCCAGTGGGCGCCGCGAGCGCCAGATGGGCGGCCACATTGCAGCGCGCCGGCAAAGACTGGCCGCCTTTGCCCACTGCCCACTGGCGCCCGGCCGGCCCAAATTCCTGCCCTCAGCGGCGGGCCTTCCCAGACCATTAGGCGGCCCAGTTGGGCGGGCAACAAGTTGCCAATCTTTTTTATATCTTCATCTCTCATCCTATTTATTGGTCTCCCTCGAGCGCGGCCATTTCAGAGACTGCCTCTCAAGCGCCAGTGGCCGAGTTGCGCGGCTTTCAGCAAGTGTCTGTGTCTCTGTCTATGTCTCTCTGCCTCTGGCCAGCAGAGGGCCAAAGAAAACAAACCGAACGAGCTCCCGCTCGGCCAACTCTTTGCCCTGTCAAGAGCGCCGACGATCGATTGGCGCTCTTCGTCCAGGCGGCCGCCTGTTGTCTGTCGGCTTGTTGTTGTTGTTGTTGTCTTCCTCTTGTTGTTGTTCCGATTTGTCGATCATTAATTTTCACGCTAAGCCGGCCGGCTGGCTGCCCGCTGGCCGCCGTTGCGCTCTAATGGGCCTTCGAGTGCGGCGCTGCAATGCGGCGGCCGCGCAATGCAGTGTGCAGTGCAAAGTGCACTCTTCGCCGCTGCACTGGACACTGTCCATCGCAGCGCAAAGTGCATTCTCCACTGTGCACCGCGCCATATATAGCTGTCTTAAGTGTGCGCCATAAACGCGTGTTTGCCCCCCGCCCAGCGCCCGACGCGCGCCACTATATCTGACGCGCCGCGCACAATGCCCAGTGCACAGGTGGTGGTCGCCCAGTCTGCCAGTCTGCCAGGCGCGCCCACTCGCGCCAAGCCAGCTCGGCGCCTTCCCAGCGTCCTCTTGGCTCTCGCGGCAACCCCGCCACCTCGTCGGCCACATGCCGCTCCACGCAACTGCCTCCAGGTGCGTCCTCCACTCCAATCGAAGGCCCACTCGCACGGCTCCGCTCTCGGCTGGCCACCGGCGTTTTGTTCTTGCTCGCAAATCAAACAACTGCTCGCCCGCAGCTTGTCTCTGGGCGAGCCTGTGGATGTTGTTGTTGTTGTTATCACTTTTCGCACCACAAGCGACCACCAAGAATGTGCGCCCAGCCAGCCAGTCTTCTCTGGACACTCTCCACTAGACTGTCTTCACTGGCGAGAAGAGCGCGCCAGTTGGCCAGCGCCGAGTGCTAACAAGCTAAGGTCTAGGCGCGACACACTTTGCGCCCGGCCAGCTCCAAAGGCGCAACACTCTTCGCCTCCTGAACCATCTGGAACGGCCCAAAATGGGCCGCAAATTCCTCGAGCCGCGAGCCTGAAAACTCGCAGAAAAGCTCACAGAAAACTCCCACTCGGCCAACCTTTGCCCATCGGCGCCCACTTTCAGCCCGCCTGTTTGCCGACCACTGACCACTGACCACTGACCGTCGACCGTCGACGCTCAGCTGCCCCGAAGACTAGCCCACAGACGAACTGTGCGAGCGCAACAAAACGATAGTAATAATAATAAAAACAATCAAAGTGCCGGCGTGTGTCGATGAGCGCCATTTAATCGGCGTTCAGTTTGCCGCGCTCGTCATGCTCGCCGGCAAGAGTCTCGCCCATCAATTGGGCGCAAAAATGGCCCAAAATGGCCCACAGGAATCCCAAGCGAGTGGCGCTCACTCACTGGCACAGGCCTGTGTCTCGCTCAGTGAGCGTTCCCAGAGACTGGCTGGCACAGCTTGTCGCCGGGAACCAAAGCGCTCGGCTCGAGCGCTTGCGTGCCGACTCCAATTAGCGCGAACGTTGATCGCGTGCGCCCAATTTGGAGCCGCAAGTGACACTTGGCGACTGCTAATTGCGGCCCACAACAAAGCGACAATTTGCTTTGCGGCCGCCCGCAGCATCAGGTGCACGCGTACGCATCACTGTGTGCGGCGTGCACCTTCGAGCGAACCAAAAGTTCTGGTCCTCGAGAGCAGCAAAAGAGTGCATTGATTTCGTGTGCGCGCGAATTGGTTCGCTGCCAGTCGATGTGAAGCGCTTTGCTCGCGCCCACCAAAACAAACTCTCAGCCCAATGTCACTCTGCGGGCGCTCCTTGTTTCTATCAGTAAGCGCCGCTCTCCAACTCTCAAATCTCCTCTCCATTTCCTCCATTTATTCCAATTATATCCAAATTATCCTCCCCAAATGTCTCCCTCCTTCTCAATCCTTAATTCTCCAGCGCTTAATTCGCGACCCAAGTCGCAATCTCGCCACTTAAAGTAAGGCGCCCAATTGTCGCTAAGGTCGGCCCGCCAGAGCCAAGCTGCGCCCATCGGCCATTCAAATGAGCAGCCAGAAGAGAGGCAGCTCATCTGAATGCCAGACGAGTGTCTGCGGGTGGAAGTGGCGGCCAATTGGGCGCACCAATCGGCCAATTGGGCCAGCTCTTGATGTCGGTCGCAGTGGAATCAAGAGCCGCCACTTGTCACAGACAGACAAATGGATTTGCGCGTCCCAGTGACAAGTCCAAGTGACAGGCGCCCGAGAGCTGAGCTCTGGGCGGCCTTCTGGCAGCTCGACAGGTGTCCTGCGCTCGGGGCGTACAGCTGAGCTCAGTTGAGCCGAGCTAGACGAGCTGGAGAGTGGGACGAGCCAGAGAGTGTGTGCGGCGGGCGGCGGAGTTTCACTGCGGCGGCTCGCTTATAGAGCTGCCAGCGAGGAGCGACAGGGCGCAATTTGCGTCTGTGCGTGCTTAGCTTGGGACAGACTGCAGCCCGCAGCTCAGGGCCAGTCTGGCGGGAGAAGCGGAGCCCAAAGTGGCAGTCCCGTGGACAAATTGCACTCTTTGGCGCTCGCCCTTTGGGCTTTCGGCTCAACAGGCCCGCCAGGCTGGCCCAAGGGCCACTTGTGAGCCAATTTGGATCGACTTGAACTCAAATTGATCCGCCAAACAACATTCTGGCCGCCCGACGACAAGCTGGCCCTCACTTTGCAGCTCCATTTCGAGCCCGCCTGAGCGCTGGCCAATTTGGCGCCGCCGGCCAGCCCGCCTGGCCACTGTGAAGCCGCTGGCGAGCCACGCCGACACAGACAGTCTGCGGCGGCCTGTTTATCGCCGCCAGCGATCGGCCGGCGCTCCAGGCGAGCTCTGGGCGCTGCTCGCCAATTCAATGGCCGCCCGAATGAATACAACAACAACAACAACAACACCAACGAGTCCAATTGCAACTGGTGCTCCGGAGCGCTGTTGCAAATTGATAAGCACCCGTCACGTTTTGTTTCCTCCGGCCGACGCGGCCAGGCCAAGTCCGAGTCGGAGCGCCCTCAGCTCGAGAGGCGGCCCAAAAGTCGGCCGCCGAGAGTGTGTGTGATGGCTTAATTTGCAAAGCTAATCGACAGGCCGGCACGACGAGAGCTGCGCGCCCTCCAGGCGGCCGGCGCGGACTGTGTGCGGTCGGCTGCAGACAGCGCCATTCCCTGCGCTGTGCGGCCCGCCCGTCCACTGCGCTGCCGGCGACAGTCCCGCGCTCTCGCACACACTCGCTCGCACGGCGGCATCGCGCTGTCTCCAGCCGGCCGGCAAAACGCCGCCGACTCCCAGCCCTCAATCTCGCTCGCCGGCCAACCTCCAGCTCCAGTGCCACTTTTCCGACTTTTCCTCCACTTCCACTTCCACCTCCACCTCCACCTCTGCCTCTCTGCCTCTCTGCCTCTCTGCCTCTGCCTCCACTCGCAGCCCAGAGCACGCCCGCCACTCTCTTGTTCTTGGCCGGCCGCCGGCAGCCTGTCGTCGGCAGCCAGTTAGATGCCAGTCTCCGCCGCAGCTCGCCACTGCCACCACTGCCAAGACGCACGCGGGCGCACCCAAGCCAACCGCCAGTGGCGCAAAAACAGATCCATCTTGGCGCCGCGTCGTGACTGGCCGAGCTCGTTTTTTCATCCCCCCTTGCCTTGCCTTCCGGCCTTCTCTCGGCAAGCCAGCTCCTCGCCGCGCCTTAGCTCAGGCCGCCGAGCTTGCCATGATACACTTTGGCGCCCAGCGAGCACCTGTTGCTCGCTTTCTTTCTGCCCACCGGCCGGCTCTAATGATAGGCCGCTCGTCGGGGTGCTGCTGGGCGTCCGATTGGCGCTCGCTTGGCACTGGCTCGGCGCCGATAACAAGTGGTAGCCGCTCGATGCGGGCGGCAGACACAAGTGGAAGCGCACAGCAACTGCGCCTACAACTGCCCTCCGGCCGTCGGCGCAATTAATCGAAGACACACACTCTCTCGCAGGTTATTAATTAGCCGCGAAGTGGCCACTTGGCGAGGATGGCGGCCAGACGCGGCTAGACAACATTGCCCAGCTGCGGGCGCCAATTCGAGCCCTTCTGGCCGCCTCTTTTTGTTGCGCCACCTCGAACCTTTATTGTTTGCCTTTGGGGACGCTCGGGTTTCGCCGTGGGGCGGCGCGCCCATCGCTCGAGGGTCCTGGACTGTCTGGGATTGGATTCAGTGGAGCCTAGGAGAAGGGCGCCTCCAGCGTGCGGGATGCGGGCCGCGCTCAGCCCTCGACTGCGTGGCCCGCCTCGCGGGTCGCGCGCCGAATCCAGTCAGCGTACATTGGTACCGAAGTGTAGACGCCGGGCAGCTTGGGCGTGGCGCACTCTATCCCGAAGCTCACCACGCCGGCCACGTAAAACTGGTTCGTGTCGGGATAGCGGCAAAACAGGCCTGAACCAGAGTCGCCCTGCGCGCGTACGCATCGTACGCGCCATTGCATTGTGCGGTGCATCGCACGATTGGGTTTGTTTTGATTTAAATTTTGGTTGTTGTCCAAATCATTGTTATCCAAATTGTTGTTATCCAGATATAGGCATATTTTTCCGTCGTTGTCCACCAAAATTCGCAAAGTGATTGCCAATTTTTTGAGGATGCAAATATATTTTGCAAAAGAATTTTGAAATTCTATATTAGAATGGGCTCAGCCAAGGTTATCCGAAAATGCTCTATAATGAACCCAAAATTAGAGCGGAGATACAAAGGGGAGATATAAAGAAAAATTCAGGAGAAGTGAAACTCGACTTGATACACAAGACTCGAGTATGTATTCGAGACTCCTACTCACCTGGCAGGCGTCGCGCTTGCCCTCGGAGTAGCCGGCGCAAATCATCCCTTCGGTCAGACTGACGCCCTCCTCGGCATACCAGCTGGAACAGGTGGAGGTGCTTATGATTGGCACGCTGACAAAGTGGGCCACAGGCAAGTAGTTGGCGTCCTGTGAGAATTTAGACTTGCCAAATCCAACCACCACACAGTCTCGACTGCTGTCCGGGCCCAGCTGAAGGCCGCGCTCGGGCAAACACACTGGCCTCAGGTACTGGTTGAACTCGACCGACTCGTCCAACAAAATGAGCGCTATATCATTGTTCAGATGCTCGGCCCGGTTGAAGTCCGGGTGCTTGATGATCTTGCGGACGCGCAGCTTTCGCACGAAGGCCGGCGAGGCAATCCGCCTGGTCACGCCCACCTTGACCATCCATCCCTCTGGTTGGGTGCGGTTTCCGACGCAGTGGGCGGCGGTGAGCAGCCAGTTGGCGTCGATCAGGACGCCGCCGCAGAAGAAAACCTCGTCGGGGCCGCCGTGGAGGGCCGCCAAGTAGGGGAACTCGCCGGGCATGCTTTCGGTGCCGCCCACCACCATGCGCGCGCTGAGGGCCCGCCCGCGCGCAGCCGCCGCCGTTCGCGCACGCACCAGCGGCGGGCCCTCCGCGAGCCCCGCCCCCGCGCGCGCGTGCGCCTCCAGTTCGGGACCCGCCTCCTGGGCACTCTCTTGCTCCTCCTCCTCTGCCTCCTGCGGCCACTGCTCCTCCTCGTCCTCGTCTGCGGGCACTCGAGGCAGGCCTCTAGTCATGGCCTGCGACTGAGCCGGCAATAAGGGGCCGGGATGACGCGAGACAAGCTGCGGACGGCTCGAGGACGACAAGGGCTGAGCCGTGGGGGCGCTAGAAAGGGCCGAGCGAAGTGCCGACTCGGTGGCCTGGGCCTGGTCCTGGGCTAAGACTAGGCGACTCAGGTGGCTGGTGACGGAGCGGCCGCACTGGAAGTTGTTGCACTGCAGGAAGACGCTCCAGTGGGGCTGGCCGGCGGGCTCGCAGCCGTGCCTGGCGCCCAAGTGCAACATGGACCAGAGACTGTCTCGTGCCGGGTGGCCAGCTCGCTTGGGGCGCCGCTCCGAACGGCTGGCTGGCTCCTGGAGCAGCAGTGTGCCGTTGGAGCTGGTGTAGCCTAGCGCCTGGCAAGCCTGCTGCGACATGGGCACCGAGCGCCAGTTGTTGCCGCAAACGGGCTCCCAACTGGCCTTGGTGGCGTTCCAAGCCTCAAGGCGTCTGAGCTGCCCGTTGGCGCCCTGTGAGCTAGGGCCACTTCCGGTTCCTGTGGCGTTTGTGGCTGCGCCCAAGAGGGACGAGTTGGCTGAGAGTCGGACTGCGGTAAAATTCGGGCCAGTTGTCGGAAAAATGGTAGAAAAATGGTCAGTTTTAGTGGAAAAACAGTAATCGAGTTGCTGAAATGAGGGCGCTCCTAAGGTCACCTTGGAGTGTTCTGAGCGAATTAACTGTCCCTCATTTCATGCAAGATTCATTATATTCATTGTATTCATTATATTCATTAGGCATATTCATCAGTTATATAAACCATCTACTTACGACAGAGACGCTCGTCGCGGCCATCCTTGCAGTCGACGTGACCGTTGCAGACGAGCCGCTTGCTGATGCAGACGTCCTGGCCGCAGTAGAACTGGCTGGCCGAGTCGCAGCGGCTGCACTTGAGCTCGTCGCTGTGGTCGCGACAGTCCGCAAAGCCGTCGCAGCGCCACCGGCCCGGAATGCAAGCGCCGTCGTTGCAGCGGAACTCATCGAGGCCCCCACATCTGTCCATGTCTAGGGCGCGCTCCAGGGCCCGTTGCTCGCGCTCGCCCACACACACCGAGGGGTCGCTCGAGTCGGGCAGCAGGTCGCAGTCCTCGGGGCGCACCAGCTCCAGCGAGAGCACCTCCAGGAAGAAGGTGCACTTCCTGATGGCCGCCCGGCACAGACGGCGACATGGGGGCACCAGGCGGGCCCAGCGGGCGTTTGGGGCGCCCTGAGCGCTGGAGTTGCTCGACTGGCGGCCGGCCGCAGGCGAGCGTGCGTCTGCGGCGGCCCAGCGTGCGTGAGCGGCAGGCTGCTGGTCGCGCGCGTCCGCTGGCGCCCCCTGGCGGCGCAAACCGGGAAACAGACTGGCCAGATACTCGCTCATGTTTGTCCGCGGCGCCTCCACTCGCCCCAAGCCCAGCCGATCGCCAGGCCCCTCGGCCCCCTCCCACTCCATGCACTTGGGCGCAAAAAGGCTGCACAAGAACACCGGCATCAGGGGGTAGCACTTGATCTCGACCAGCGGCTCGAAGCGCGCCAGGAACTTCTCCACCTGGGCCTGGCGGGCGGCCGTGAACTGGTTCGGCAACAGGGTCCTGTCGTACATCACCTCCGACCAGTCCATTGCCGAGTCCACTGCCTGGCTTCCGCTTCCGCCGCCGCCCACCCCCAGCAGCGAGCCCAACGTCCGGCTGCAGAAGGAGATCGCCAACGGCTGGCAGCGCCGCCCGTGCACTCGGCCCCACAGCCGCCGGAACTGGTCCGTGTCGTTGGCCGAGGGGCCGGCCACGCGCTGGTTGGGCGGCACCTCGTCCTGCAGCTTGGCCAGCAGCTTCTTGTTGCGCTCCAGTCTGGCCGGAGTTTTCTTCGCGCCAGTCTTGCCAATGGGCGCCATGGTCACCAAGAGCGCCGACCTGTTCCTCTCGCCCTCCAGCGTGTCGGCCTCGCGCCACCAGTCTTCCTGCTGGCTCTCGTCGGCCGGCGGCTCCATCTTGCTGGAGGCGCGCGTCAGCGGCGAGCCCCCAGCCTCCGAGCTTCTCACGCCGCCCGCTTGAGGCTCCTGACCACTGGCAATAACTGACTGCTGACCACTGGCAACAACTGACTGCTGACCACTGGCAATAGCCGACTGCTGACCATTGGGCGACTGGTGGCCACTGGTCGGCTCGAACTGCTTGTTCCGGGCGCTCCTGCTGAGCGCCCCGAAGAGCTCCTCTTCCAGCGTCTTGCCGCTCGTCTTGTGGCTCCCGGACACACTGTGCAGGTTGAAGATGTAAGGCAACATTAAAATTATTATAATCGCTAGAGACACTAGTATGTAGGCACCTATCAAGGCGGCGACCAGATTTCGCTCCACCAGAAACTTGAGATTCTCCATGGGCGAGTAGGCGTTCATTTGGCGCCCACGAAACCGATGTCCGTCTCTGCCGCACGACGGCTTCTTCTTGTCGGACTGCCGCCAGATGGGCTCCCCCTGGCGCTGGCCCACGGGCCACAGTCTGCCGGCGAGCCAGCTGGAGCTTGGGCCGCGAGCTCGGTGCCCAATGAGCTCCGTTTCGGTGTCGGCCAGCTGCGAGATGGCGGTGCTTGTGGTGGCCATTGTGGTGCCAGTGGTGCCCGATGTTGTGTTAGCGATCGAGAGCGAGCAGGCGCCGTTGCCGCTCACGGAGGAGCTGGAGAAGAGGGGCAAGTAGGCAAATTTGTGGGCCCCTTTGACGCCTGGGCCAAAGTCCTCGGAGGTGCTGCTCTGCTCAAGATCGTGAGCCTGCGTTTGTTTACATTGCGCTGGCGGGCCCTTCTTCGGGCTCGGCTCGGCGGGCCGCATTCGCGGCGAGGGCGGGCACGCCGAATCCGTAGAGTCGCGCGCGCCGCGCGACCGCCGCCTGGGGAGGCGTGCGCGTCCCGAAGCCCGGCCTGCGTTCTCCTGCTGCTCCTCGGTGAACAACCTGTCATTTTCAACCTCAACTCCGCCCGTGCCAGACACAGACACTGAAACAGACACCAGACTCTTGCTCAGACTTTTTTCACCCTCGGCCGATCTCCTCATATCGTCGAGAGACGCCATCAAGTGGACCAAGTTCCACTCGGACCTCTGTGCACCCGACACCTTCAGCCCTCTGCCAACTCCCAGGCTAACACTTGAGCTCCTCCTCAGGATCGACTGCCGCCTACTCCCTCTGGCCCGCCCACCTCTACCATCCGGCCGGCCCCAATCTCCTCCTGAGTCCCGGGGTCGCTCCCCCTCGATGGCCGCCCCCATTTCGCCACCATCGTCCCACTCATTACCATGCTCGCTGGAACCATCACTGTCGATTATCCGTCTAATGTGCCCCTCTTGCTGTGCAATGGCCACCCTCTGCTCGCAAGTGGGCCGTCTCTTGAACATTGAAGAGGCCCCAAGCTGGGTGCCCATTGACCTTCTCACTGTTGTTTCCCGCCTGCTCGTCTGGCCGCTCAAACAATTTCGCCCATCGCCTTTCGGCGGCTGCTGCTCCAAATGGTCGGCCTCATTTCGGCCAAGCTCCAAGTCTCGGCCGACCCGCGACGACACCTTGCCTCTGGCCGAGCTTCTCTTAGACGCCCCAAGCTGCCCATTAGAGGGGCAAAAATTCGCGGAAATCTCTTCCAACTTGTCATTGTCTTCCAATTTGACGCTCGAGCCACTTCCACTCGCAACAACAACCTGTCCCTCGTGACAGTGTCTCGATCTCTTGCTCGCCTCTCGCTCTCTGCCTCTCGATGGCCCATTTTTGCGGTCCCTCCTCGGCCTCTTCTCGACTGTTAGCCCCAAAGTGTTGCAACTCCAATTCTGCTTGCAACTTGTGCACCGCCGCCCCCTCGTCGGCCCCGGCGGTGTGTTCTCGTTCAACCTTGGCGCTTCCGGAGACTCAACTGGCGAGCTCGTGGGGCTGAGTTTGTTGACGAATTTGGCCACCAAATCGGATCCCAATTTTGGTGCTGTCTTGTGTGAATCTAAGATGCGCGCTTCCAACTGGTTCTCTACCATCTTTTCTATCTCAGTAGGGCCAAAAAGTGCCTCTACTCTAGACAAATTTCAAGTCCTCAATTACTCTTTTCTCTACTGCTAATATTAAAACTACCACTACCACCACTGCTGCTTGATCTAGAATTTACCACTTTCGCTAATTCTTCACAATTTCAAACTCTATCTCACTCGAATTTTGCCGAAATTGGTTCCCATCATTGGCCGATTATGCGGGACAATTGAACCATATACTATCTGCTGCACGCCGAAAAAACCGGCTTGGGATTACTTCCCTTTTTCCGAAACCTCAGAGTGGAAATAGGCCACTTTCGACCTATTTCCGCCAACCACTTATGTGTCTCACTAATGTCCGACTATCGCTAATGTGCTCCTCTCGAGGGCCAACTTTCTGGCCAAGAAATTGAAAATAGAATGCAAATTGAATTATGCAGCTAGTGTGTTTGACTACTTGATGTGTTTGATGATGGTCCGCAGGGAGTCACTTGATCATTTCTGCTGCAAACTAGCACTATGTTTCAGCCTCCCCTCCATGGTCCTCCGCTCAATTGGATGGCTCCCCTTCGAATTCTCTAGAGCTCCGAATTGGGGCCGATAAAATGCAACGGTTCCAAATGGGGTCTTTACGAAAGGGTGCGCATGCGTGCTTTTCGGGCTGCAATTTCGCTAGACTGGACCCGCAAGAGAGCAAGCTTGGCAACAGACACCAGCTCGTAGGTGGCATGGCACGTGCCCGCACGCCTCCAAGAGCTAATACCTGACGGGCACCGGAAGCAAAACAGCGGTTGGTCTTAAGCAGGAGATTTTTTGTCCCTTGATTTGGTATTGGAATTGGAATCTTGCCAATGGAGATGGCGGACTGGGAAAAGTCCAGAAGGGTGGGCTTTGTTTTTTTTTTCTGTCCATTTGCAGAGGCTTGTCAGGGGTGAGACTAGGGCTGATATTTGGGATCTTTCAAATGGAGAGCTGTCCGAACAGGGCGTGAGCTTTTTGTAACATTAGAGAGGAGGAAATATCGACTGGCTAGATAGTCCACTGAGGTGGTCTAACTGAGGAAAGAATGAGCCAAAGGATGACCATCAGACACCAGATTGGGCTAGATATCAATTTACAACAATAAGTGCGCCTTTCATCGAGACGGACACTGTTTAGTAGAGCTTTTTATCCAGCTAGGCAGTGGAGCCTAGTCATGTGGGCTGAGTTGTGGGTCTGCAGTTGTGGCCCGGGCGTGGCATGGGCGAGCGGACGTGTCAGACTAGTGTAGTGGCGCTTGATTCTCACCCGCAAGTTCGTGTTCCCGGCCTACATAATCTCCTCTGCCTCCTCCCATTTGATCCCGATGATTGTTAGGGGTCTAATAATGGCACGAGTTCGCTCTTAAGACCCCACAGCTCAGCAGCACCCATGGAGAGTGCCGAAGGGGCCACGTCTGCCCGACAAGTCATCGTCGAGTAAGCTCTTCTCGTGGAACTCTTCTCATGGAAGAGCTAGACTAGAACAACAAATGGTTTTTCCGGAATCGATCTCTTTCTCACTCCCTTTTTCACAGACACACACACACACACACATACACACGGACACACACACACAATGCGCCTCTTTATTATCATAGTTATGGACCCAGAGGTGTCTGATTCGGGAGCAGTGCACTAGCGTGAAGACTATGCGGAACTGATGGAAGTAGTTCGCATCATGTTTGCTTGTATCACGTTTCACACAATTAAATAAAAGTTCGCCCCTTTCAATCCAATGCACTCTCCTTCCGTTCATTTGGTAGGCTTTTTCTCTTGTCCGATCACAGACGAGAATGAGACTCCTCTTAGGATGGCCAATTGGATGAGAGTGGAGGAGAATTGGGGCAAAGATTTGCTCCCTAATGGTCGTCTCCTCCGAGGGAACTCGTCCCACAGTTCAATCATCGATCATTAGGTCCAATGCGCTGCTCTCCTGATAGTAGCCATAGGGGTTTAACAGCTGGTTCGGGTCGGCTGGATAGTCCAACAAGTACTTGTTTCGCTTCGAGTGGCTCGAGCCGACGAGCTGCCACTGCTTAGGGGCCGGTGTCGCCTGATTGGCTGGTGCCCTTTCGCCCTTAGCCATGAGGGAGCTCGCTTGTTCGTGTAATTCCATACGGTTTCTCACCCAAAACCTATTGGAACACTCGCCCACCACTGACTCGTCTGGCGACTCGATGGGCTGGCTCACGTTGGACTGTCTTAGCGTGGGATGGTTGTATCTCGTGTGGGTAAATGAACTGCGACCAGACATGAGGGCCAGGTCTATGTCGAGCAATTGGAGACAGTCGCCAAAGGCTGATCGAAGGGCCTCAAGAGTGTGGCGCTCGATGAGGCGCACTGAGTAGTGGTAGGGCGGAACTGCGGGCAGTCTGCCAGACTGTAGGATTGTATGCGAACTGTCCAGATGCTCGCCGGCCTCTGTCGCTGGTCTCGAGGCGGCCGCCCTTTTAGTCTGTTTGCTATCTTTGCTATTGCTCCTACTCCTCCGCTTCCTCCTTTTGCTCGTCCTGCTTGGGCCCACTAAGCCGGATTGATTGCGCAAATGACGGCTCAGCACATAGGTGGCCGAGGGTGAGTAGGTAATCTTTTGCCTGAACGTTTCGGGACACGTGAACATCAGCTCCAGTTCGGCTATCTTGGGCCTATTTTGGCCAGCTTGCTGCAAGAGCTTTAATCTGAAATATGCTCTATTCACCCAAGTGCTTATGCTCCGGTAAACAGGCTTTTGATCGCGGCACATCCAAGAGGGCAGCTGGAATAGTTTGCACGGCTTGTGGGCGGCCAATTGGTGCAGTTTGTGGCCCTTGTTTAAGGAAATGTCTAGCCTCTCGACAACCTCCAATGAAAGTCCACTCACCTCAATCACTGCTTCGGCCCAAATCTCTTCTTGTCCACCTGCAGGTCCCTCTACATTTGCTGGATCACATTTCCAGCCTGTTTCAATAAAATCCGCCCTCCGAGTTGTCCACAGGCCGCCCAGTTTGGCGTGCAGTATCGACGTCCTATTGGACAGCCCTTGGTCCACCAGCGGCCGGCCGGTCGATTTCACGTGCTCCGTTTGCGGGGTCAGATCCAAATCAAATGACCGACCTAATACACAAGTGCTCAGTTCGTCAATGAGCTCGTTCTCGCCATAAACAAACCCGCTTGGATTGCATTGGTGCTGACAGTCGACAGTGCGAGCATTCAAGATACTAAGCAATAGAAAAAGTAACGGCCAGATGACCACTCGAAATTGCGGCCGGCATCTCATTGTGTGGCCGTGGCTCAATGCAGACTTTTGTCTGCTTCTTGGTGAATAGACAACAAATTGGTTCACTTAATTTCGGTATTTGCAGTATTGATCCATTGCCAAAGAGAAATTCGCCAATCTCTGCCCCAGGGGAGCGAGGCTTGAAGATTTGTGTCATCTTGCTCGAAGAGATGGCAGTCCAGAGGGAGTCTGGAGCGGGAAAAAGTGCTTAGCTAGCAAAAGATACGAGCTAGCAAACAGCATGGCTCCATTTTGGGGCAGGAAATGTGAAACCCACTCATGCCACAAGCACAGGCTGTCCATTTACAAAAGAAGGCCCAAAACCAAGGCAACTGGATTTAACCAACTCGATCCTGGTGTCTCCTGTTGTCGGGGATGTAAATGTAAACATCTATCCACGATTAAGAGGCGGTGTGATTTTAGAAACGAATGGCTGTCGCGCTTGATTACAAAATGCGCTCACAGTGACGCAAAGGCACATGTGATCTAGTTAATCTGTGTATATGAGTATGTATTTTTCTCGTTCCCTCCCCACTCAGTGCCTATCT
>Ga0268247_10000125_pt1 | contig 25648 bp, 24 predicted proteins | sample AgamicOrMae_FD_200245 | JGI IMG/M metagenome (GOLD analysis project Ga0268247, IMG submission 200245) | Agave microbial communities from Guanajuato, Mexico - Or.Ma.e (v2) (version 2) | ecosystem: Host-associated > Plants > Phyllosphere > Phylloplane/Leaf | place: Guanajuato, Mexico | collected...
CCAGATTGCGGCCAGCTAGCCAGATGAAACCGCCTCCCAGAGGCCAAGATCGTGACGCGCAATCGGAATGCACAGAAGGCGCACGCCAATCCGCTGCTTAGGAGCCGCATCCGAAGCGGCTCGCTCGTGCCCAATTCAAATTGAAACGGGCGCTTGAGACTTTGCGACAAAAGTATGGTGATATTTCTGCGTTGCGCTGCACGGAAATTTGTCACCATATTTTTGGCCAATACTGAGCGTGTGTAGCGCGCCGCTTTTCCACTCTGCTTGGGCGCCCTAGTTGTTTGTGTGCACTGTGCATTGTGCACTGTGCAGCTCCCGGCCGGCTCACTTTTATAAGTCTGTCTCACTTCCCGGAGCTGCTCACTTTTGTCGCCTCTTTTTGCAATACTTTTCACAACACTCTTCACGATACTTTGGCCACACTTTGCCCAATAATCCGAAAAGCGTCTCTCCACAAAAAAAGGCGAAATTGATTTGTCCAGAAGGGCGGCAAAAGAGGCGAGAGAGACTCCCACTCGTGCGTGTCACTGTCTCCGGGCGCTCGTGCCTCCAATATGGCGGACTCATATTGGAAATTTGAAACACTCGGCGCCTCGACAAAAGGGGCTCGAGATTGCCTGTGGGAAGCTCGGCGAGTTGCGAGGAGACGCCGCGGAGAAGCTCGCCAAAGAGTTGGGCGTCCAATAAATATGTTTGCAAACTGGAGGAAGCTGGCCCAGTTGCATTGCCCGCTCGGCGCCACTTAGGAGTGTCTCGGAGTATAGTCACTGGCAGAAGACCTTTGAGGAGCAAGACACAGAGCTTAGGGCTTAAGAAGCAGCGGTGAAAAGTGTCGTCGCAATTGGCGAGAGTTTTTCGCCGGCCGCTCGAGCTCGAGAGTGGCCTGGTCAAGCAGTCAAGAGAGCGACTGGAGGAGGCAGATGAGCAGCAGGAGACGAATCAATGGCTGGCCTTTGAGGTGAAAAGTGGCCGATTGTCGCAGGCGCGCGCCAATGGAGCGCCGCATTGTGCACTGTGCACTGTGCAGTGTGTAGTGTGTAGTGTGCAGTGTGCAGTCTGCAGTGTGCACTGTGCGCTCCCTTAGGCTCGGCGCAAACAACAAAGGCCGCTCGAGTTGGGCGGAGTCAATGGGCAACAACCAAATGGCAACAAACGGCGACCTGCACACTCGAGCTCCATTGAACTGCTCGCCTCCAATGCGCATCGTGGGCGCAAGATGTCCTGCAAGATGTCCTTGCATCCTGCAGCAATCGGCTGCAAAGGAGCTGCTTCACGACTTCTCGCCGTCCCACTCAATCTGGCCCAATCTGCCCCAAGCTCGCTCGTAGTCTCGGCCGATAATTGCCCCCAGCCAGCAAGCCAGCCAGCCAGCCAGCCAGCCAGCCAGCCAGCCAGCCAGCTAGCCAGTGTCTCTGCTGGGTGTTCGAGGCGCCCACAGAGAGTCCAAAGAGAGTGTCTGGGCGCGGCGAGCTTGTTTTTGTCGCCACATTAATTGCCCAGCAGCTTTTCACACTGTTTGCCTTTCTCTCTCTCTCTCTCAAGCCTCAAATTGTTCCCCCTTGGAGGCCCGCAAATTGGCCACCGCGGAAGTGGAGACAGTCCGCCAGGTGAGCGTGTCTGCGGGATCTTTTGTGTGGCTGGCGAGCCAGTGAGCTTAGCGAGCTAGTCAGCTTAGCGAGCGTGAAGTGAGCACTTTTCCGAGGCCAGTCTTTGGGCCCAGCCCAGAGTGGAAAGTGGAAAGTGTCGCCGTCCAGTTGGCGTGGGAGAAAAGAGATCCAACTTCCATCGAGCGAGCGCGGCCGAAAGTGCGCTCGAAAGTGCAGCTAAGAAGTAGGAAAAGGAGAAATTTGCACCTCCATTGGTGCACCATCTGGCCCTCCCAGCAACAGTCTGCCGCAAGTCCAGAGGCCAAGTCGAGAGGAGAAAAATCGATCAAGAATAGCAAATGAATGAGCGACTTTTCTCTCCGTTGGTGTCAAATTTCGCTCGCCGAAGTGTCCAAGTGTTGAAGTAGCGAAAGATCGAAATATAGAAACAAAGAAGTATCAAAATATTGGAACTCGACTGGCCCAGCTCGATTTGAGAAGTGCTAAGAAGTGCTCAGCCTCAGTGCGAGCTTAGCAGAGGCCGCCTTGCTGTGAATGAACTGTCCAAGAGTGTGCTTTGGAAAACAATGGGAAAGTTTTATGGGAGCAAAAGAGGCGGAAAAGGAGGACCGAGATAGAAAGTGAGCTTAGGAAAGCTGAGCTTAGCTTAGCTGCGTTGTCCTGCACTGGTGACAAAGTGGCGCCGAGGTGTGAAGAGGGTGGAAAAGAGGAGGAGAGACTGCATCTAAAAGTAGTGCAGATTGTGCAAAGCAAAAATTGCCACGCTTCCCGCGAGAACAATAACTATGAGATTGACAATATTTCCTATTTCGATACAAGAGAAATCATCCTTCCAACTCGTTGGCGCACAATCGACACTTGTCGCCCGGTGACTGACCAAAGCAACAGGTTCACTGGACTTCTGAGTGCTATCACTCGATTTCAGTTGAGCGCCAACTGAAAGCTCAACGCTCGCCCCACACACACAGTCTGTGTCCAGCAAGCAGGACCACCAGCAAGTCCAATTCGTTGCCTCTTTTGGCACCAAGTGGGGGCGTGTCAAGTTTGGACTGTCCCAAGAGATCGTTCACTTTCGATTTCCATTCAAACAGGATGCGAGTTGGCCAGCGCATTTCGGCTTTCTTTGCGGCGCGCAAGACAGACAGTTACTCGCTCCGAAGAGGAATTAGAACTTCCAGAGACAGTCCCTAGGCTGAAGCAAAGCATTGGGCGCTCGAGGGGAGCAGATACGAAGCAATTCAGGCAGAAGAGCCGCTTAGAGCAAATCGGAAAGAGTTCATTTCAAGACACAAATTATCAAATTATCATGAAGAATTTCTGCAGCAATGACAATCCGTTTGACCTGTGCACGAACAGCGAAAGAAGAGGCAAGAAAATTGGGCAATAAAATCGCATAAGAAGATGAGACTGAGACGAGCGAGTTTCGGGCCGCCTCCATTTGGCTCCAGATGGCTCGAGACTGGCGGCATCTTGCTGCCTGCAAGCACCGCATTGAGAGCGCGCAAATTGTTCAAATATCACCAAGACAAACACAGACTTCCACAAGAGACTTCATCAACAACCAGAGACCACTTTCAGGGCGTCTGTTTTTGTGGCGGCGGAAGTGCACGTTCAGTGCGTGCAGTTCAGAAGGCACGAGAGTGCAAATCTGTGATATTGGGCCGCCCGGCTGGAAGGGCCGAGCGAGCGCCCATTGCAATAGTTGGCCATGAGACTTGCGGGCGAGCCTTGGGCGCGATGGGGGCGCCCGCGGGCCGCAGACTAGGTGTAGTAATATTTTTGCTGATTGCCATCATCACTTTGAACTCACAACTGGCGCACTGCTCGACCAATGCGACGACGGACACAAACGCCACAACGCCAACCGCAACAAGCCCCTTTGGCTCGCCGCTCGACTTGGGGGCGCCAAATTCTACGAGAAATATCACAACAAAGAGTGAAGAAAACAGTCATTTAACAACCACACTGAGCAACAGTGAGCGACACAAACAGCAGCAGGAAGCTCCGCAGACTGTCTTGGCAAGCTCGAACGACACTCAGAGTGAGCTGACCAATGCCAACCAGCTGGCCAGCTACAACGAAAGCGCCAATTTGGGCGAGAAGGAGCGCCGCCTGTTCGAGGTGGCGGCCGAGCTGATGAATCGGTCGGCGGCCAGTCTGCACGAGGCGAGCGAGCCGGACGAGCTGAGCTTGGGCGGCGAGATGGCGCCCACGACGAGCGGCCAGCCAGAGTTGCGCCGCGAGGGGGCCACTGCGTTGGGCGCGAGTGGGGCGCAGAGGGGAGCTCAGGAGGAGCAGCTCGGCGGCCAGCCTCAGATGCCAAACACTGTGATAAACGAGCAGAGTCTGTTGGGCGAGCCCTTTGGGCTAGCCGGCAGCGACCTGGCGCCCAAGTTCTCGGCCGGCCAGCCGACGGAGGGCGCCCAAGTGGACAGTCAGGGCGCCCAAGTGGACAGTCGGCGAGTGCAACAGCCGCCTGGCCAAGCGGCGTCCATTCTGAAGGTTCAAAAGCTCGCCGAGCTGGCAGATCGGCCGGAGCAGAGCAGGCGGAGGCCCAGGCGCAAGCGGAAGAAGAAGCGGAAGAGGAAGGAGGAGCTGGAGCGACTTGGCGTGGGTGCGGGCCCAAAGGATGATGCAGACTTGAGCTCGGCGCCGGGGCCGCCCAGCGTCGCCACCGAGGCGCCTCGCTCGGAAATTCCAGCGACGCAAAGTCCGGGCGGAAGCGATGGGCCGCGAGACACCACTCTGGCCGAGATCATGCACGCGCCCACCGACGAGCTGAGCGACAAACTGATCGTCAGGGCGCCCCCCACGCCGCCCCGTCCCCAGCCCGCAGCCACGCCCACACTCAAGCCAAAGTCCGCGCCCACCGAGGCCGCGCCCCAGAGCTTAGGAGTAGCCTCAGCACAAGGCCGGCCGCACAAGGCGGGACCCGACAGTCAGGGAGAGGGCGTGTCTGGGCAGTTTGCGCCCGAAGCGTCCAGAGACTGGCTGCAGAGGCCCAGGCCGGCGGGACAGTCGCCCTCGAGTCAGTGGCAACAGGCCTCTGACGGCGGCGTCTGGCCGGCGCCCAAGCAGCGGCCGCCCGTCCAGCAGGAAGTGGCGCCGCCCGTGCAGGCGAGGCGGCCAGCAGGAGACTGGAGCCGCCTGGTGCAGTCCTCGTTGCAGCCGAAGCACGTGGCGCCGGAAGCGGCGGTTCCGCCGGCGGGCCAGTGGGCGGGCGGGCTCGCGCAGGTGCCTGGCGGCCTGCTGGTGGGGGCGCAGAGGGCGCCCTTGTGGCACGTGGGCGGCGGTCTCGCGCAGACGGACGCGCGCGCCAAGACTGTTGCTGCCGCTGTGGCGAGCCAGACGGGCGCCAAGTCGGCCGCGCGAGCGCCCAAGAACCTGCCCGGCCTGCTGCTGCCCCGGCTGGCCGCCCGGCTGCTGGCCCAGCGCCAGCTCGGCCAACTTCCGGGCGGGGCGACGCCGCAGCTTGGCAGCAGCCCGCTGGACGCGCTCGGCCGGCAGCACTCCTTCCGGCTGCCCACCCACGTGTCTGGGGCCACGGGGCTGCTTCCGGGCGGCTTGGCGGCCGCCGAGCAGTCGCAGCAGCTCCAGCAGCCCCATCGAGCCAAGAACCTGCTCGCCATGGTGCCCTCCAGACTGCTGGCCAAGTCGCTGCTGCGGCCGAGCTCGGCCGAGCCCAGCGGCAAGTCGGGCCCCCTTCTGGGCCGCCTCAGGCAGCTGAACGGGGCCGGAAGTGCGGCTGCCGCCGGAGGAGACGTCGAGCAGGCGCCTGGCTCGCAGCAGCAACAGTCGTCGGGGCCCCACGCGGAGCTGGTCTTCGTCAACGGGCAGGTGTACTCTGTGTTCAGCGGAAGTGGGGCGGCCCGGCCGGTTGGCGAGCAGGCGGCGAGAGGAGCCACTTCCGGCGGGGGAGAGCAAGCTAGACTGCCGCTGAACACTGTGTTCGACCACCAGACGAGCGACTCGAGCGAGTTTCCCATCTTCGAGGCGATCAGCGCGGCCAACTTGGCGGCCGCCGCCGTGCAGCAGTTCGAGGCGCAGCAGCGAGGCGCCACGCAGTACGCCCCCTCGGCCAGCAGCGTGTGGCCCAGCGGGCCGCCCTTGGCGCCCCCCACGCAGAGCCACGCCCGCTGCGACCGCCCGAGGCACATCATCCAGGCTGACCGCACGGTCGTCAACCACATCCTGGCCAGCGAGCAGAACTTCGTCATCGCCCGCGTGCCCATCAAGAAGCTCCAGGCGTCGGGCCAGCCTCAGCAGCAACAGATGGCCGCCCAGTCGGCCAGCCCCGCCCACTTCGGGTCGCCCTTCGGCCAGAGCTTCATGTCATCGAGTCAAAGTCAGCCAATGTCCTTCGGCGCAAATCAGCCAATGTCCTTCGGCCAAAACCAGCTCCCCTATGAGCTGGCCAGCGCCCTGCTCGCAAGCGGAAGCCAGACGGGCCCCCTGCAGGCGTCCTCGTCGCCCTTCGCGAGCAGTTTCGGGGCGCCACTTCCGGCCGACACGCCCGGGGGAACCACCATTGAGGTGCACACGAGCGCGCGGCCCGGCCTGCTGCACTCGCTGGGCCAGCTGCTGAGCCAGCTGAGGGGGCGCAAGCAGGCGGCTGGCTTCAGCTCAGGCAGTCTCGCCCAGTCGAGCAACAACCAGCCCCTCCTGGTGGCCACTGGGCCGGCCGCAAGCTTCGCCGGAAGTGGCCCCTCGAGCTCGCTCGCCAGCCTGCTGGGCCAGCGCCAGTTCCCCGGGGCCACGCTGGTGATTGGCGCCCGACGCGAGGCGGCGCCTCAGGGCCCCCTGCAGGCGCTGGGCGAGGCGCTGGAGGGGCTGCTGCGCGCGGCCAGAGACAGTCTGTGGGGGACGTCTGAGCGCCGCGCCTCAGCTCAGCCCGCGGGAAGGCCAAGCTCGTTCCAGCCGGGCAAGAGTGGGGGCCGCGAGCTGCGCATCGTCGACCACTCGGCCTACGCAGCCTCGCTCATCACGAGCCAATTCTCGGCCACGCCCTCGCCGCCCAACTGGAGCCAGCTCGGCCAAATCGGCGCCCCACTCACAGTTGCCCAGCCGGCCCCCAAGCAGTACGGTGGAGTGATCGTTTCCGGCGGAAGTGGGCCCCAGGCAGTCGGGGGACAGTTGGCGCTGGCGGCCAGCCAGCAGGAGCAGCAGTTCGTGGGCGCCCACCGCCAGATTGACCCCATGCGCCGACTGCTCATGCTCAAGACGGCCAGCGACAACGAGGTGTGCTCGCCCATCGGCCAGCTGGGGGCCAAGATCAAGTACAGCTGCGTGCCCAACTCGTGCGTCGTGTCCGCCTTGGCGGCGGCCGCGCGCGGTCTAAGCGGCCCGGGTCAGCAGCCGGGAGGTGTTGGAATGCAGCCGGCCGGAAACAGACACCACCTGTTCGAGACGAACCAGCTCTACTCGGCCAGCAACTCGATGGGCCACCAGCGCGAAGTGCAGCCCAGCGCAGGCCAACAGGTGGTGCCCGCTGGCAGCTTCGAGCAGCAGCCGCCCATCAGGGTCACCTACACGCACCTGAACGCCTACGAGACGCCGGCAGTTGCGGGCCGCCAGGGGCAGCACCAGCACCAGTTCGTGGGCAGCCTCACTTCCGGCCAGGCGGCCAGTCTGCTGGCGGACGAGCTGGGCCAGCAGCAGGATGGCCACACGCGCGCCCTCAACCAGGGGGGCCAGCCGCTGGCCTCGGACGCGCTCCTGCCCGCCAGCCAGCCTGCGGGACAAGCGGCGGGGGCGGAAGTGGCCCAGCCGGAAGGACAGGGCCAGACGGGCGACCAGGCGCAGCAGGTGACCTTCGGGACGGCGTACGTGAGCGCGGGCCCGCCGGCGGTCAGTCAGACGCGCCCAGGCCACCGGCAGCGCTTCGAGACGGCCTTCGAACAGTCGGACGGGGCGGACGCGCAGGAGGGCCCGCCGGAGACTGGCTTTGGCCAGGTGGAGGAGCCCAACGAGTTCCTGAGCGCCGTGGACGAGCAGCTGGAGCGGCCCATTGCGCTTAAGCGGGGCCGTCCAAGAGGCAGTCTAGGGGCGATGGCGGCGCCAAGCAGGAGGCCGCCGCCCCCAAGCGAGCGGCCCGGCGCCGAGACGGCCGAGAACGCGCCCGTGAAGCGCGCCCAGCGGCCCAGCGCCCGCCCAGAGCAGTGGGGCGGCGTCTCGCCGGCCGGCAAGCAGCGCCGCCTCGCCGCCGGCCCTCAGCTGCAGCCTGAGCCGTCGCGGACCACTGGGGCGCCCGCGCGGCCCGCCGCGCCGCCCGACGAATCGGCGGACCCCGAGGACCAGGAAGGCGGCGACTCGGAAGACTCAGAGGGCGACGCCGACGAGGAGCCCCAGCAGGTTCTCGTTCAAGGCCAAGCGGCGCCCAACGGAGCCCAAGGGCCGCCCGCAGCCCAGCCGAAGAGCAGGCGCCACTCGGCGGGCGGGGCGCGCGCCACGCCCACCAGCCACCCGGCGGGGGCGTGGCACGCGCAAATGAGCATGAACGTGTACGGGCGACGGCAGCCGACGCCGCTTCCGCCGCCGGAGAAGCCGCCAGCGGAGGTGGGGGGCGCCGAGGGCCAGGGCTGGTCGGCGGCCCCGAGCGAGGAGGCCGAGCGGCCCACCACGGAGAGGGGCGTGCCCGGCGAGCCGGGCACCACCGAGTGCGACTGCGTGCGGGCCGCCGACCAGCGCCCCTCGGCCGGAAACGGCGACGACCAGGACGAGGAGCGGCCCTCGGCCGAGCTGGAGCCGCGCGAGAAGATCCTCTTCGCCCACAGCCGGCCGCCCAGCGCGCCCAGACTGGGCGCCGAGTCGCCAGGCGCCACTTCCGGCGGGCCGCGCTCGAATGCGGGCGCCGTCCGAGGCCAGTCGGGGGCGTGGCGGGCGACTGGTGGCCGAGCTGGGCCAGTGGTGAGCTCGGTCCTGCCTAAGGATAGGCGCCAGATCGCCGGCTGGAGTGGGCCGGCCGCGCAGGGGCCCAGGCTGAACAATAATGGTCACAACAACAACATTGATGCTCATGATACTTATCACGGCCTCAACGGAGGCGGCCAAGCCAGTGCCAATCAGTCGTTGGGCCAGCGGCTGGCACCCAGTCCCTTCGGGGGCGCCCTCCACTTGGGCCCCTCCACCAAGCGGCCCTACAGTCTGCGCAACACCACCTACAAGAACCTGGTGCTGCTGGCGCGTCACAACGAGCCCAAGCTCGCCTGGTTTCCGGCCACAAGCGGCAACAGTCTAAGCAGCAGGCTAAGCACCCCAAGCACAGGTGACACTGCAACGAGCACCCCAAGCAGCACCCTAAGCACCCAGCGGCCTCGCTCAGACCTTAGCACCACCAGCGCCTCCGTGGGGCCCTCGGCGGTGGAGTCGCCCTGGCCGGCGGGCGGCCGAAGGGCCGGAAGTGGCTCGGAGTCGAGTGGGGCGCCGAACGGGAACAATCTGACGGTGTTCGACGACTCGAGCGAGCCTGAGTCGAGCCAGCGCGCCCTCGAGGACAGGGAGCGGGCGCGCCGAGCGCAAGTTCGTGCCCAGACGCCGCCCCTTCCCAGTGGCAAGCTCAACACTGGCAAGCTGAACGCGAGCCTCTCGGATTCGCACACGAGCTCGGCGGGCGATCCTGAGCAGCAGCGCGCCAACTCGGCCCCAGCAACTAGGGCCAAGTTCAAGCCGAGCTCGGTGAACGAAATCCTGGCCCAGGCGCGGCTCGAGGCCAACGGAAGCAGCAGTGCGGGGCCCCACTCGTCCAGTCGCAGTCTGGGCGAGCTGGGCGAGCTAGGCGGCCCACCAGCAGAGCTAAGGATGCGCCAGGCTGGCTCGCAGGGCGCCAACGGCACTTCCGGTGTGGGCGCGGCCGCCTCTTCAGCCGCGCCCACCGGCGGGCGACAGTCTGCTGAGAGTGAGACTGGAAGGGGGAGGGGGCCAGTCTCGGTCCCAGTCTCTGGCTCAGGCTCAGACGGCGATTCGGATTCCGATTCGGCCGACGGCGAGCCGGAAGTGACTCCGCACCAGTACCAAATTCAGCTCAGGTGGTCCAACGAGACAACAGGTGAGGGTGTCTCGCCGGTGGCGGCCGCAAATGGACCCAGTCAGAGGCGGCGAGCGAGGCAGAAGAGCAGCCCAGCGGAGGGCAGAGACACGAGCGTGGACAAGCTGAGCGAGCGCGTCAGAGACCGTCTGTTCGAGCACCGCGAGGAGGAGCACTGGCACGACAAGCGCTGGTTCAAGAAGGGCCAGGCAGCAGCCAGAGACCAGCCGCGGCCCAAGCTTGACTTGGGGCCGCAAAAGTGGGAGACGCCCATTGGAAATCAGCTGAGGGGCGACGAGAACGAGCAGGAGGAGCGCGCCCACTTTGCCATTCCCACCAAGAACTTCCGCCAGTCTCCCAGATTTGTGCAGTGGGCCCAGCGCGACGTGAACCTCAAGGAGTGGCCCGGCGAGCCGGAAGCGGCGGCCAGCAGAGAGGCTGGTCGCGTGCACGTGTCCTTAGGGTCGGGCCGAGATTTGGGCCGCAATTTGGGCCGAATTTCGGGCCGAGATTCTGAGGCGGAAAGAGCACTGAAAGGAAACACTAAGCAGTGAGCCGTTGAGATTGGAATTGGAATTGGAGTTTCAATCTGGCCAGTTTGGGGCCAGCGGGAGACCAAGTTGGGGCCACTTTTGGCATTGGAAGCAGAAAAGGAGCTCCACTGGCCGCCCACTGTTTCATATGGTCTCCATTCGGGCGGGCGAAGAGTGGTTGGCGGAAGGAGAAAAGTTTAGATAAAAAGCAGCCAAACGAGAGGGGGGAAGAAAAATGGGGATGCGTGGGATTGATTTGCGATTGTGTTTGGAGGTGAGAAGGAGGAGGAGGCGCCTTGAGCGAGAGTGTCGCCAAATGTAGTCTGCTGAGCGCTGGAGACAGTCTGTGCCAGAGACAGTCTGTGCTGCGTTCTTTTGCCGAGATTGCAAAGGAGATTGATTCGAGCTCCGCTCGGCTGACTTATCTTTTTCTCATGGAAATTCGCAGTCTCGTTTACACTTCGCCAGTTGGGCCAGTTTGCAGCAAGCCCGAACTGCTCGCGGCGCCACACACGCTCATCAAAAGGTGATGAAGTTTGGCCCCCGAACGCGCCAACTGGGCGCCTCTGGAGCTTCTTTTGCCCAAAGGGGCGCCAGTCTGTGCCTGTAGTTTGGCAAACGAGATCACAGCGCGCGATCACAGTCACCGATCAGGGCCCAAAGAACGCGCTCTCTCGCTGCTCCAACGACGCCGCCGAGTCAAACGGGCTGCTCTTTAATTAATCTCTGGCCAGTGGTGCGCCAAAGCAACCAAGCCGCAGCAGTGGGCGCCCTTTTTTGCCTGCTCGACGGGGCTCGATTTTGAATTTGCACGCGCCATCGATCGTCCAAGTGGTGGCGACGGTCTGGCCCAGTTGAGCGAGTTGGGCGAGCCGAAAGCTGCGAACTGCGGCCCGCAAGACGCCCAGCCAGTTCCCAGCGAGATCATTAATCTTCCTCCTCGGCCCGCTCGGCCGGCCCCAGTCCCAAGTCTGCGGCCTTCGCGCTCGCTCGATACACTTTGTCTTGGGTCTGAATGGGGCCACCCAAGAGGGCCCAGCTCGCCGATGATGATCGAGCGCGAGGCCGCCGACTTGGGGCCGCGCAGAGTCGGCCGGCCGCACAAGCCAGCACTCCTAATTAATGGCTGGCATTCATTAGGCGCCACTGCTGGCTGGCTGGCTGGCTGGCTGGCTTGCTAGCTCGCTCGCTAGCTTGCTGGCAGTCGGCTGGCTCTCCGCCCGGCTGGCCAGCTAGTTCCAGTGACAGGCCAGCTAAGCGAGCCCCTCGGCTAACCTCTTCCATCAACGCCCGGCCGCCTGGGCCCTGCGCTGGCCTCTCGGCTGCCGAGACACCAGAGACGCCCAGAAGGCGCCCAGAGGACGTCCTCCACTGACCACCGCAACTGTTTGCCCGAAAGTGGCCATCACGCGGCCGCCACTGTGTCAACCGGTGTCACTGGGGCTCTGCATTGAAGCCACTGGGTGGCTTTGGTGCTGTTGCAGTGCAGACTGTCTCGCGCGGACTTTGGCGCGCAGTGCACTGTGCATTGCGGGGTGCAGTGTGCAGGCCAGTGCAGTGGAATGGCCCAGCCCAGAGCAATGGCAAACGCGGGACTTGCTGCGCCGCCGCCCAGCCAGCTCAGCATAATTATTCTTTTCTCGCCTAGCCTAATTCTAAATTGCCTCCTTCGCGCGCCGCGTGTGGCCCGCCGCCTCGAGCTCGGCCCCAACTTGGCTTCTTGGCCGGCCGCCACTTAGCAGCGGGCCGGGCTCGCGGCCGGCAAAGTGGCAATAATGAATTCCGATCTGGTCGCTGGTAATAAACCCGCCCATTCGTTTGCACCAAAGCGGCCTGGGTGGCTTGGCAGCAAAGAGAGCAGAGCAAGAGAAGTGAGGGGCTCTCTGCTCGGCCGTGTTGGCGAGCGAGTTGGCAAGCGAGTTGGCGGCTGGCCTTCACATTGGCGAGCTAGAGCGAGGCCCAAACAGAACAGTGAGCCGGGGACTGTGTCTTTTGTTTGGGGCCAAAGATGGGCCGCCGGCTAACGAGCCAGAGTGGGTGTGAAATTGAGAAGTGGCGCCTTGTGGAATTTGGAAAATTTCGCCAATTTTCGCCGTTTTTGCCAGACGCGAATCAACGAAATGAGCAGTCAAACGTCCCAAAAAAACGGCTCAACAAACGGCTCAAAAATGGCTCAAAAAATGGCTCAGAAATGAAGCGCCAGCACGAGACCAGTTGGCTCTCGTTGTTGCTCTTTCGTGCTGCCTTTTTCCGCTCGCACTTCTCATTCTGCGCCATGCTTGTTGCAAACTGCAAGCAGAAAACTGCAAGCCCAAAAGTGTAAGCCCAAAACTGCGCCCCAGACAGTCTCCAGTTTTCGCCTGGCAGTCTCAATTTGGAGCGCCCAATTTTCAGCCCCAGTTTGCAGCTCGCTCCAAGTGGCCAACTGGCTGCAACGCAGCCTTAGCTGCACTGGACAAGTTTGCGCCCCAACTTGTCCCCCTCGACATTTCGGCCCGCAGCCAGTCGCTGGCCCGCGTGGCTTGTTCATTTGACTCCATTGCTCAGACTGATACGCTTGTATCACGCACACAACTCGCCCAAAAGTGGCCCAAACTTGGCCGACAACTGTCCAAAGCAACGGCCCAAAAGTCGTCCACTAACTCTCGAGTCTCTCATTTGGCCGCGCTCTTTTGGGGCGCCGATTCTCTGCTGGCCACTTTGGGGGCGCCGCTCTGGCTGGCCTCGAATGGGCGCCCTCGAGCAGCCGCCGACACGCCGGCCGGGGACTGTGTGCGGCACACTGGGGCCGCACACAGTCGCCGCTCGTTGCCATAAATCATCAACGAGCGCCGGCCCTTCTCCGCGGGCCCTGCTCTCACGGGCGCCGAGGAAACGGAAGCGCAGGGGCGCCGAGCTGGGCGACGAAACGAGAGGCCCCGGCGAGCCTTGGCGTCATTTGCGCCCCCTCCGCGCGAGCCGAAGACTGGCAGCCGGGCCGCCAACTGTCTGCGGGCGACGATTGGCTCTTTTTCGCCCTCGGCCGCCATGCAAATAACTCAATTCGGCCCCCGTGCAGCGGCGCCTCCGTTTCCGTTTGCGCCTCTGCAGCGAGCCCGATCGGAAGCGGCGCCACTCTGACACTGCCGAAAGAGAGACACCAGCCAGTTTATGCAAACACTTCGGCCGCCAAACTGGGGCCGCCGACCGCTCGAGACTGGCCTGGCCCATTTGGGGCCGCTGTGTTCTCTGCGCTTGGCGCCGCTCGCTCGCCAGCGCAGACAGTCCGCCGGCGAGACAAAATTAATTGACTGCCGGCCCTGCAAGTCAGCACAGCGACAGTGCTCGAGCTTATCGCCCGTCCTAGTCTCTGGCCAGCAGCCAGAAGCCACCTGCAAGCCAGAGCAGCGCGTTGCATCACCTTTTGGGCCCATTTCAGTGGCCCAGAAGCTGGTCCCAAATGGGCCGCTTTCAGGCAGCCAGTCTGCGGGGCAAACATTAATTTCAATGTCCAGCTTTGGGGCGCTCATTTGGATTGTTTCGAGTGGCCAACTTTGGCGCAGCTGCAACTGCGGCGAGCTCGCCAGAACTCGCCCAACTTGCCAACTTCCGGGCCAAGTTCTGGCCCAAATCTGGCTCGCCAGCCGGGCGGATCGGCTCGGATTTCGAGCCAATGGCAGTCTCCAGTCGAGAATCGATCGGCGGCCAACACGCGCGCCAAGATCCGCACCACAAAGGAGCACAAAGAGGCACAAAGGAAGACCTCGAGCGTGACTCAGAAAGGGGACACATTTGCAAGTCGGCGGCGCTCTCCGCTTCTTAGGAGTCGACTTTTTGCAATTTCGCAACCTCCCGCGCCGCAGCTTATCGTCTCCGCTCGGCCCGCTGCCAAACCGGATGGGCGGGGCCCGAAAATCGCCTCTGAAGCTCCTCGTCTACGGACAGTCTTTGGGGCGCCTCAGCCGCCAAGACGGCGCCCAAAGCTCCACCGGCTGGCTTTGGGGCTTGCCAAAGGCGGCCCAAATTGTCCTGGACGCGACCTAAGCTGCATTTCTGCACGCAGAGAGCTCCAAGAGGCGCTCTTTGGCCGCCGCTCTGGGCGACCTTTGGCCCCCCGGCGGACCGAAAAGGAGCCCGAAATCAATCTGTCAGAGCGCCCAGCTGGTTGGGAGACAAGTTTAGTGGATTCTTACGACCACTCGGCCAACTGGACAGCGGGCAGAGCTTGTGGTGCGGTCACTTGGTGGGTCAGTTGGCTGGTTGGGGGCGCTTTCAATCAAGCGAAATGGGCAACAACCAAAATGGAACTCTGGCACGCCGGCCAGCCAAACGTCGGGCCTGGAGAGCGAAACTCGAAACGATAATCACTAATAATAATAATAACAATAATTTCTCATCGTTCAGCCGCCAGTCAATTTGGACACACGCGAGCTGGCGCGAGACAACCATGAACTATGCTCATGACGCTGCGCCCATCACGCCGCTCCAGAGCACGCACACTGCTCTGTAGACCTAGGCTGCGGGCCACTTGCCACAGCTCAGTGCGAGTCTCCAAACGGACTGCTGTTTGTGTGCTTTTGGGCGCCATTGCGTGGCTCTTGCAGCGCTACACACTAGCACGAGTTTTGCTGCACAATCCAAACTTTGCAGCACTCTGAGCCCAATTGGCAGCCGAATTTGGCAACATTTAGTATCCCTTTTTTCTTCCTTCGCCTTTTCCTTCCAACTAGATGATTTTACTCTCTCCCTCCCAGTGGCTCTCTCTCTCTCTCATGAGCACCGCTCTCTCCATTGCGTGAGCAGTTCGTTTGCCCACTTCCGGCCGCAGAGGCGCCCAATTGAACGTTGGGGCCACCAGTGTCTGTCCGGCGCTGTTTGGGCCCCGTTGAGCTAGGGGCGTGCGTTTGCTCGCCCAATTGGCTCGGCCGAGCGCCACTTGCTGCACTTGCTGCACTTCTGGCGCTCTTCTGGCCTCCTTCTGGCCTTCTTCTGGCCGGCCAAATGGAGACCCAGAAGCAAATCCTGCAGAAGAATGGGGGCGCAAAATTACTCTTCTTCTCTTGGCTCTTCTTCTCTTGGCGATCGTCAAACGATCGGCCGCAAAGAAGTTGGCCAAATCAAACAGTTTAAGCTCTTCTCGTGCAGTTCTAGTACAGTTCTAGTGCAGTTCCAGTGCAGTTCTAGTGCTCCAAGTTGGCCCAAGTTGCACAACAAATATTTGCAATGGAGCGTGCGGCTTGCTGCGGCCAGCCAGCCGCGCCCCCACGCCAGATCGCCGCCAGAAACTGTTCCTCTTCCGGGCCAGTTTCCATCAATTTGCGGCAAGTGTGGAAGCGGCGCCGGACTAAATGAATGATTACAAATTCATCCCGATCCTTGTTGGCGGGCCTCTTTGGGGCGCGCTTGCACTCGGTCGCAGTGGGCGCACAATTGCGGCCGGCCTGCATTCAATTGGCCACTACAGTGCCGTGTTTGTGCATGGTTGATAGGGGCGCACACTAGTGCACACTAGTGCACACTACTGCACACTAGTGCAGACTAGTGCAAGTCGCATGCGAGCATGCTGTGTGCGTGCGCTGCTTGTGCGTGCCGGCCACTGTGCTGCGCCCAATTGGGCGGCGGCAATAATTCAATTGCTTTTATAGCCGCCGCCTAGCGACTTGCGCCGGCCAGCCCGGCTTGTCAGTGACCACTGCCGCCGCCTAGCTGCTGACCGCCGTGCGCTGTACTGTTTGCGCGCTCTCGGCGAGTCCCAAGTTTCCGCTCCAAAGTTTGCGGCCGACCGGTGCTTAGGGGCGGCCGGGCGGCCTCTAATGGGGCATCAGGATGGAGTGGAGGGGCCACAATGGAACAATGGCCATAAAATGGAATAAAATAAAATAAAACTGAAACTCTGACATCATCTCCAGCGACAGAACAAGCGAGCGAATGGGCGCAGGAGAACAATAAAATAAAACTTGAGTAAACTCTTCTCAGATGAACGCGCGCCAGGCAAATTTGTGTCTCCTCCTCTCAGAGGCTCCAAGCTAAGGGCGGGCTAAGCTAAGGGAAGCTAAGGGCAAGCTAAGCTAAGCTGAGCGCAAGGCAAGTTCACTGCGCCGCATTATTCGCCTCGAATTGGGCTCGCACTTCCGTCCGGCCAATTGGCGGCCGGCCAATTGGAGTCTGTGGCCACCAATTGGCCGCCCCCAGTCGAGTGTCGCCCGGCCGGAAGCTTGCGAGTAGGGCAAAGTGGAGCCAGCCCTAAGGAGCGAGAGGGGGCGGTGTTTGTTCTGGGCCTGTTTAATTGGTTGCACAACGAGCCAGATTGGAAGCGGCCAATTGCTGCGGATTGGCTGCGGGCTTGTTACAGTTGTCGGCGAGCGTGTTCGTCTGGCCAGCGAGGCGGCCAAATGTTGGGCCTTCTGCTCGTGTTTCTTGGGGGCAAATTTGCTCGACTTTGTCTGCTGCAAACGTGCGCTCGCTTGCATCGCGCACAATGCAACTGCAAGTGCAAGTGAGCGCCAAACTGGAGCTCAACTTTGAGCACAAACAAGGCACAAAGAACGACAGACAAACGGCCACAAATAGCTCGCAAACAATGGGCGCTCGTCGCTCATTTTGGCCACTCGCCCACTCGCTCAGCTCTAACAATCAAACACCATTCCAGACACACCATTTGGCGCCCATTCTTTCCAGCATTCTTTCTCGCCCCTTCGCTCATTTGCGCTCTCCAGGCGCCACACTTGCATCCAGCCTCTTCGCGTCTCGGCACTCTTGGTCGACTGGGCGGCGATTGTTTTTGCAGGATCTTCGCGGGCGAGACGCCTCCTCAGTGGAGCTGCTTCCAATCTCAGTCGCTAGTCGCTAGTCTTTTTAGTCTTTCTAGTCTCAGTTGGAGGGGCAAAGGTCGGGCTGGAGATTATTTTCCGAGCGGGCAAATAATTTAAATCCACAACTCGCTCCAGAGAACAAAGTGGACGAGCCGGCGAGCCAACAAGAAGCCCAGCGAGCGGCAGAACAAGCAGCACAACGAGCAACACAACAGGCCGCCAGCATCAGTCTGCGGCGGCTCATTGTGCATTCATGGGCTGTAATGAGCAAGCGGGCGCAGTGTTTACAAATGCGCCGCCTCCATTTGCGCGCTCTTGCCGCGCGCACTAAGGTCCAGAAAGCGCACACTAAGGGCCCACAATGCGCACTCTAAGCGCCCGCAACGCGCGCGCCCAATGGAGTGCGATCGAGTGCAGATTTGCACACATTTGCATTAGCCAAAAAGTGGCCCCCAATTTGCGGCCCCACTTCCGAGCTTGTGCAAGAGCCTGTGCTGCGAGAGTGCTGCGAGAGAGCTGCTCTCTGGCTAAAGTGCGCCTCGTTGCCAGCCAGCCAGCCAGCAAGAGGCAGCCGCTCGCAAATGGCTCTCCTGCTGCCTGCCTCGTAATTTCGGGCCCAATCAAGCGAGTTTACGGTATTTGAATGATTGTCCTCCGGCCCGTGCGGCTCACTAGCTCCAACCGGCCGACTTGGCGACCCCCAACAGGCCGGAAGCAGCCCAGCGCCGCCCCCACTTTGCGGCCCCAAGCTGAGGATCTGCGCAGTTGGAATCTCGGCCCGCGAGGCGCCAAGGCCAAACACGTGCGCCGACGGACAAATTTAATCCAAACACTGGCCCTCAAGCAGGCTGGCCGGCCGGAAACCGCTCGATCAACGTCATCGAGCCGGCGCCACTCGGACGAGCGAGCGAGCGCGAGAGAGAGAGAGTTCAGTTGGGATGCGGCGAGGGGCCAGTTGTGGCGCCCAGTTGGGCCGATTCATCACTTGGGCGCGCTCGTTTGTCGCCGGCCTTACACTCTTAGGGCGCCCCATTGGGCTGCGATCGGCTTGAATTACGTGCCGAGCTGGCCCGATCGATCGAACGAGCAGCGACGGGCCGCAGCTAGTCTTGCGCACACTGCACTCGGCGCTCACTACCAAGCCGCGCAGAAACGGCCAGCTGGGCGCCTCCAGCCACGCGTCGAGCTAGGCGTCTTCGTCTCGGGCGAGTCTCTTGGCACGGGGGACGCGCCCCGGGCGGAAGGGCGACGAGGACGAGCTTGGAAAGAGACTGAGCGGGGCGGCCTCAAAGTCAAATGAGCAGCCTCCTCTGCGGCGACTGCACTTTTCTTCTTCTCGCCGGCTTACTGGCTGGCCAAGCGGAGCCAAAAGAGACTGGCGCACACTGGAGGCACTGGCAGAGTCTGTCTGGCGTCCAAAAGTGTATATTTGTTCTTCGCTTCGAGTCCATTTTGTTCTCTCTTTTTGTCAGTGTTTGCAGCTCGAGTGTGCTTGGAACTGTGCTGGAAACTGTACTGGAAAGTCTACTGGAAAGTGTACTGGAAAGTGTGCTCGAGTGTGCTGAAAAGAGCACTGAAAAGACCGCTAAAAAGTGTGCCCAGAAGTGTGCTCAGCTTGCCAGCCGCCCCTAAGGAGTGGGGCAGAAATTGAAATGAGCGGAGTGCCAGTTTGAATTGAATGACATTGATTTATGCGCGCGATTTGTTTTTTGAGCGCCGGCGGCGCGAGGTGACGACGCGCCGACTTGGCGCTGAGGAAATGCTGGCCAAGACGCGGCCAGTTTTTCCTCCCAGTTTTTGGCAAGTTTTTTCGCCAAACTTTCCAAACTTTGGCCAAACTTTAGTCAAACTTTTGCCAAACTTTCGGGCCAATTTCTGCCGAGCTGGCGAGCTGGAAGCGCCGCTCGAGGGGCCAAAAAGGGACCTCGCTAAGGGCGAGCTGCTTCAGCTTGGCGGCTCGCTCGCCGAGCCGCCAAAAGCGATGAACTGGCGCCTTTTGGGCCCTCTCTTGGCCTCGCGCTCGCCCGCTCCTTAGGTCCAATTTGTCGCCCTCTCGCAGGCGCTTTCCAGCGAGACTTCAGTCTGCAGGAAGGCCCAGTTGCTGGCCGTTCGCTGGCGAGTTCAGAGCTGAACTTCGAAGTTCGAAAGTGGAAACTTGCACGCCTCGAGCGGCGAAGGAGGCCAAAAAGTGGGCCACCCGCAGCCAAATCAATGTGAGCAAACTTTTATCCGGCAAGAAAACTGAGCGTCTCGCGCCGAGAGCTCAGTGTGCGCTTCCTGTGCAGCGCTTGAGGCGCGCACGAAGGAAGCTGAGGGAAAGCTCTTTTTGGCTCCCCCTCAGCTCTTCTGCTTGACGAGCTCCCACGAGGCGTTCCTCAATCCAGCGAGTTCACAATTTCACGCCCACCAGGCAGCCCCTAGGACGAGGGCGAGCAACTAGAGCTCCAGCGAGGCGCGCAGGCGACAACTCTGGCGCCTTCGAGAGCCCGGCCGGAAATGAATATCTGGCACGTGCGCGTTGCTCGGCGGCGCTGGCAAATCCGCGCCTAAGGTTGCCTGGAGACTGGAGACTGTCTAGTGGAAACTCGCTGCGGGGCGACAATGAAATAAAGACAAGAAGCGCCAACACGACAGGAGCACTAATCCGCTGGCGCAGGAGAGCTTGAGAAGAGCTCTCCTCTGGCTTTCCCTTTTCGTGGCACTTCTTGGCCGCGTGTTGTTGTGTCCTGGTGGTCGAGGAGTTGCGCTGAGCACTGGGCACTGCACTTGCTCGTCGAGAGTTTCCTCTGAGCAGCAAACTAAATCCCGCTCCAGATTACGTGACATTATACAACTGTTCTTTTGGCACTGCCTCCTCCTAATTCGCATCTCGACGCGCCCCTAGCTCGTCCAATGGGCCCGAGTTTGCAGCTAGCCCCAAGTTCTTCTTCCAGTCCGTCAGCTCGGCTCTGGCGCCCAACTGGCGAGGCCGAACTGGCGCCTCTCTGGCGAGCAGAACACTGGCCTGCACGACTAGCTGGCCCATTGTGCTGCGACAGACAGTTGCTCGGTCGAGTTTAAACGAAATTGGCGACACACAAGCGACACACAACAGACGAGCTTGTTTGGCATTCCGCCGGAGACTGTCTCTGGCGCCAGAGACAGTCTCTCTTTCGGGCTCGCTGCCACTCGCACTCACTGACATTATTAATTCAACCAACGCTCGCCAGGGCTGCTCTCTGGAAGCCAGACCAAAACACACCAAAACACACGCGCCTCTGCTCAAACTAAACCAACCAAATTAGACACTCTCTCTCTCTCTCTGCTCTCTGCCAAACTCTGCCAAACTCTGTTCCACTCGAAACCGATAGTTTAATTCACTCTCCGCCCAAACGAACCCAAAGGCGTGCTTCTCTTCGCGCCAAAGGAGCTCTCGCCGAAAGAGTCTTGCCGCCCTCGTGAACTGTCCCGCTTGATTTATAATCACATTAATACACTTCTCTTCTCTGCTCTTCTCGTCGAGCGGCCGCCCCTAGACTCTGGTCCAATCTGGACTAGAGTTTGCCTTGGACGCTCTTCCATCAAACTCAGAAGAGTTAATCCAACATTTCCGGAAAAAACACTCTCAAATTCCATCTGGAAATTCTTCCATCTCAAAATGAAAGAAATTGCAAGATCTACCCTAAGCTCAAGCGATAGAAGGTAGTTATAGCAAATTATCACTCATTTGATCTCCAGATCATGCACTCATTTCGATCATCGATCATAAATTACTAGAAATAGATAGAAATAAATAGAAAACTCACCCTTGTCCTTGTAGAAATTCAAGCGATATTGCCGATTTTCCACTATCACTTGCCAGCCTCCCATTTGGCTGCTGGCCGAGAGTTGGTGCTGCAACTTCCGGTTGCATGTTGGCACTGAGTTGTGAGCTGTTTTTTGCAAGATTTTTCGCAAAATTTTTTGCAAAATTCCTGCTGGAGAATGTGTATAATGTCGAGTTTTGCTTTGAGCTTCTTCCGTTTAGCTTGTCTGAATGAAACTTTTGCTCTCTGTTCTCCACTTGTTTCACTTGGACACTTTCACTTGGCTGGCCCTCATCGAAGGCGAGCGGATTTTCGTAGATCTTCGCCCTCACTTGTCCCTTGGAAGCGTAACCGGAACCGGAACTAGAACCGTAACCGGAACTTGAAAGAGCTGGGCCAAATAGTTGCTGAGTGTAGGCAGACTGTTGCGCCTCCGCTGGCTTGTTGCTTGTGCTCTGTTGCTTAGCCGCGCCGGAAGTGTGTGGGCCGCAAACGTTTGGACTGGCAGTGTCACCTCTCGTTCGGTTCGCCTGAGCTGCTGCGCCACTTGGGCTTAGAGTCGGCGCGAAGCTACGCGCGAACGGCGCCTCCAGGCCGCCTCTGGCCGGCGATGAGTCATTGGAGACGACGGGCGAGCAGGCCGAGTTCGAGTGGTAGTCGCTGGTCACTGAGCTTGCCAGCGAGCCTCTTCTGTGCGCTGGGCGCTGGCCGCTCGCGTAGCTTCCACTTCCGCTTCCGGGCGACTTGCCGCAAAGGCCGCCAAGAGCCCAGTGCGGCTGGCCCGCAGCACCACCTGTTAGGCTGTGGAGGTTGGGCGGCGGCCGCAGAGCCGCGCTCGGCCAGTGCTGCTCCTCGCTCGACTGCTGCTCCTCGCTAGACTTCTGGCCGCCCGCATGGCCCCCTGGCAAGCTCGGCGGACTGTTGGCGGGCCGCAAACTCGACGGCCCCTCGAAACTCTGCCACCCACTGCACGACACTCCTTCCTGTCTCAGCAAGTCTTGGCCGCGCTCCACCTGGTCGAGGATGAAACTGGCCGCCCGTTCGCGCCTCTGTCTCACCTTGTGCCTAGTCTTGCCCCTAGTCGTCTCTTGGTGCTGCTGCTGCTGCTTAGCCCCCACTGCTTGTTCGCCGCTCGCTGCCTCTTGCTCTGCCTCTACTTCCGCTTCCGCTTCCGCTTCTGCCTCTGCCTCTGCCTCTGCTGGCCTCGCTGCTGCTGCTGAGACGGCTTGAAAACTTTCTCCTAACCACCCACGACACTGCTCCTCGCTGGCTCCAAGCTGGTCCTCTCGGCCGCAGTCGCTCGTCTGCCAACGCTCCTTAGTGTCCGTCCCATTTGGGCCCCCCAATTTGGCCGCCCACCCAAAGGCGCGCTCGCCTCTCCAGCTGCGCATGTCCGCCCCTCGCAGCTTGTCCTCCGCAAGCGCTAGTGGCGCCATCTCGCGACCTTGCTCCTCAACTGGCCGCCTCCAACGCCGCCGCTCCCGCTCGCTAGGTGCCTCTGGGGAGCCCCTTTGCTTGGTTTGCCTGTCCTCTGGGCCGCCTTGCCCGCATCCTTTTCCTCCGCCCGCCGACCGCCCGCCGTCCGTCGCCTTGTCGTCTGGCCGCGAGCTCGCCGGCCGCCCTCCAGGCGCCTTGGCCGGGCCGCACTTGCCGCCCACGAGGCCCGTTTGGGGCCCCAGCTCGCCGCCAGCCTTCATGCTGTCCTTCCTGAGCCAATATTCCTCCTCCTGATCCTCCGAATGGTCGTCTCGCTCCGCAGACCGACGCCAACTGAGCCCCGCCGGCCAGCTCCCCCTTGGGTGCCCTTCAGGTGGCCCGCCGTGTCCGCTCAAGTGCGCATCCGGCGCTCCTGCTCGCCACCCTTCCGCTTCCGCTCGTGGCTCGGCTTTCCGAGGCTAAGCTTCGCCCGGAGCAGGTGGCCTCTGGCCTGCGAGTTTGGGATGCAAATTGGATTCGATTTGTCTGATTAGATTTTCGCCTCGCTTTAAAGTCGCTTCGAAAAGGTGCATGTTGCGCCAATGTCGCCCCTCCGCTTTGGCCAGGCGAGCGTGAACCTTTGCTTCAAGCGAGGCTTGTGTTCCGCTCGCAAGCGGAACACTAGTGTCCGAGGCACGCGCAAAGCACACTCAAAGCACACTCAAAACACTGTCCACTCGGCCCTGCCAGACGAGCTTTTGACAAGCTCGTCGAGCTTGACAAACTCGACAAGCTCGCTGAACTCGCCCAACTGGCCACACCTGAGGGCCGCCCCCACGTACTGCTGCCGGTTGGCTTGCAGTGTCTCAAGCCAGTCCACTTTTGGCGAGACCGAAGAGTGTGAGTTGGGCCAAGGCGAGCAAATCGTTTGGAAGCAATCAGTCCAAGTTTGAACAGCTCAAACTTTGAGCCGTTTGAAACTAAACGAAACTAGACAGTCTCCCAGAGGCTGCTCCTCGGCCGCTGCTCCTCCTCGACCATCATCTCTGCCCCGCTGGCTCGAGGCCAAATGATTTGGAAATGTCGCCCGGCGCTAAGGTCTGTTTGCTCTCCAAGGCAGTTGCAGGCGCTCTCTATTCGCTGCTCGCCGTCCGCAATTTCCGCCCCGAAGCTTCCCCATTCGATTGGTCCAATTGATCAAAAGTTAGCGGACCCTCCGCGGCCGGAAGGAGCCGTGTTTACCTGATTGGGCGAGCTTGTTGGCCGGCGCTCGGCTGCAGATGTTTGGCTTTGGTGCTGTGCGCTCGGCTTGTTTTGTGTGGGCCTGTTCTGCGGCGGGCGCACCACTAGCTCAGATGCCATATGAATGCAAATTGGGGCCAAATCATCCGAAGTAGGCGAGCAGCAAAAGGGGACAGAGAGAGAGAGAGAGAGTGTCTGGGGCTTGCGAACTGGCTCAGGCAGTTGGCTTGCAAACTGGTGGGCAAAAAATCACACGAGCAGAAGGGGAAAAAATCTCCGCAATCAATTTGAGCACAAGGAACAGGCCAAAGAGCTGCCAAGTTGCCTGGCAGTTCTTTGGATTGGGCTTCTGCTTCTGCTTGTGCTTAGGCTGTTCCGCCAAGCGCAGACAGTCCCCCGCGCCCAGGCTGCAGTCTAGCGCCGAGCAGGCCAACTGGGCGCCCACCTGCACCTGTTTTTCCTCGCCCATCCGTCTTGGCGAGCCGCGAGCTTGGCCGATATGATTAGGCGAGTGCTCGGCGTGTGTGCTCGGCGTGTGTGCTCGTGTCTGTTTGGCGCAGACAAGCATGGGCCAGTGCAGAGTGCAGTTTGGGGCGCACAAATGACAAAAAGTGGCAGACAACTTGATTGGCAGCGCGCCGACGGGAACGCCAAGTGGGCTCGATGCAAGTTGCTGCAAGTTGCTGCATGTTGCTGCAAGTTGCTGCAAGTTGCTGCAAGTTGCTGCATGTTGCTGCTAGTGTGCGGGCCACACTCGGCCGGCCCGCATTAGCCGGCTGAATGGAGAGTGGCGCTTCCTCCGATGGGCGCCCCTGTCTTGTTTGTATTCATCATTGTTCGCCGGGCGTGTTTGCGCGCCCGGGCGGCCTTTCTGCTCGCTTCTGGCGGCAGGAAATGGAGGTAGCGAGGGGCCAAGCGAGTGGATATTGCGGCGAGAAGGCACTCGTGGCAAGGCACTAGTGGCAAGGCAGTAGCAGCCAGGCACTAGCACAGAGAGAAACACTCGTGCGCTTGGCGCCACTTGAGATTATTGCAAACAAGTGGCAGGCCATCCAATTGTGCGCGCCGCCCGCACGCACTCCTCCTACTCCTCTTTGTTGGGCGAAAAAAGTAGCAAACAAACTCGCCCCCAAGACTCTCCTGCGACGGGCGGCCCTCCACTGGGCATTTGCATATAAATCGACGGCTCGCCCCTGTCCACTGGCTCTCCTTGGCGCCTCTGGCTCGGCAGTCTGCGTGTGTGGGCGCCTGGCGCTTGCCAAGAGGCGCCCGCCGCTCGCCAAGAGGCGCCCAACGGCCGCATGTTAGCCCTAAGCAGTGGCGCCCAGCCACCAGCGGCCCAGTCATTGAATTATGATACAAGGCTTGCTGGGGGGCGCTGCTGGCGAGTGCTAGTCTGCGGGCCGCATCATTGCGCGCCGCTGCATTGGCGCACACTGCACAGCTCCTGCTTCTGCTTGTGCTCCATTCCATTGGAAACCAAACCAAACCTTTGCCTTTGCTCCGAGAGACACTCTGCGCCCGCATGAGCCACTCGCGCTCCGGTGAGCTGAGCCAAAAGGGGCTCCAAGTCGCCCCCTTTGAGCCGGGCCAACAAGAGCAGCCAGCCAGCATCGCGCCGGCCGCAAGCTCGGCCTGCGGCTCGGCTCAGCTGCGGCCGCGCGCCAAAGCCCACAGGCCAACGGGGGCCAAAGGGGAGCCAGAGCCGCAGACTAGCAGAGAGAGAGAGAGAGAGCAGCAAGAGTGGAAACAACCCACCAGAGACAGTCTCTAGCTCACTGGCGAGCTTAGTGCTCGCCGGGGGCGTGTCTCTGTCTGTGTCTGTTTGTGCTTCGAGCAGGCAGCTTTGGGTGGGCGGCCGGAATTGGAGTTTGAGTTTGAGTTGGGGTTGGGGTTGGCAAACAGATAAGCGGCTAAATGGCAGCGGGCGAACCACTTAAGCAGCGCGAGATTAGTGTCACTTGATAAGTTTTGTCGGCCGGCCGCCGATGTGCGAGGCTGGCCCGCAGACTGAGGCCGGCGAGCTAGCCAGCCAGCCAAGCTAGCCGAGCTAGCTAGCCATTCATGCTGGCCTCTGGCGCCAGTTTACAATGAGCCGCCGGGAGGCCAGCCGGGCGGCAGAGGCCAACTGGCGCCCACTGAGAGGCGGAGGGCGCTTGCTGCTCGCCGGGCGGCTCTTGGGCGACTGTTGGGCGGCTCTTTGGGGCTCGATGATGCGGGCGAAGAGTAGGCTGGGCGCCACTTTGCA
>Ga0268247_10000127_pt1 | contig 25459 bp, 6 predicted proteins | sample AgamicOrMae_FD_200245 | JGI IMG/M metagenome (GOLD analysis project Ga0268247, IMG submission 200245) | Agave microbial communities from Guanajuato, Mexico - Or.Ma.e (v2) (version 2) | ecosystem: Host-associated > Plants > Phyllosphere > Phylloplane/Leaf | place: Guanajuato, Mexico | collected...
TCGAGAAGTTGAATGGTAATGATCTGAACAAAATGGTCTGTGCAAAATGTCAAAGAAGCTTCAGCTGGTTACAAAATTGTTGCGCGAACGCCGGCGCGCCAAGTTTCTTTGAGGCATGAGTGAAAACTAGAAAGAATTCCATCGAAAGGAATGAACCGCAGAGAGAACCAGATCTCAAGACTATCTTGTAAGAATTTTGTCGAGATCGAGAGAGTATCAAGCGGATGAAATCTATTCATCTATTTAGCGCTCGTCGATTAGAATGATTATAGAAACTTCCTATCCGAGTTTATGGTGAAATCAGCCAACGAATGGTGATCGCCCGATTAATGTGAGAGTCTGTGATTTTTTTTTCCGTTTGTATTAGATTTAATCTAGTTTCTAGTTGAACAGAACATAATTTAAAAAGATGTCTCTTGCTAGTGTATGGTTTTTAATAGTTTAGTGCTGCTCGACATCGAGGATTTCGTTCAAGTTCGAGAACACAGCACTGTTCATGTTTAGGCATGTCTTAACAGAGGATAGAAATTTCAGGCAAAATCTATTGGACAAAATGTATCTATATTCAAAATAACAATCTTACAATAAACTCTTGTGTGGTGCCTCAAGCTGCAAGGGTGCAAAAACTTGCACCAACAATAATAAATAGGAATACTCTTGATGCTGCCCTTAGGACAACCGAATGTTCGGGCGGCCAGTTCCGGTTCAAGCTAAGTCGAGGCTCTCCTACCGGAAGGATGGCCATTTAAATGGCTCACTTGGAACTGTCCACATTGTCCAATTGTGGAACAGTCTTCCACTTAACAGTCTCATCCCTTTGGACTCAGTTTCTCGAGCGTCTTTGCTGGCCTCTCTGCTGGCTAGGACTCCGATTATGAGCCGATTTGGAGCCCGCCTCCATGGTCGACGGTTCGCCCTGTTCCTCCTGCGACTCCCAGTTGGACTCACCACTGTATATGGACCTGTCGGCCGAGCGGACACTTCCGCTTCCGCTTCCGCTTCTGCTTCCGCTTCCCTGTCTGGTCCTGGTGGGCGCGCCCTTGTTAGCGGCGCCCAAGGCTTGCTGGGCCGCGCCCACAAGCTGCTGGTGCTCGATGACGCGCTGCTGGTCCACTCCGTTCGAGCCCAGGGGATCCCTCAGCTGCATGGCCAGCTGGCCCGTGTCCTCGGTGGCCTCCGAGTCCTCGTCGCCGAACACTTCGTTGTCCGAGTGCACCTCGGTGTTTGGGTCTTCGTGGCTGTGCTCGCCGCGCTCCAGCTGGCCCGAGAGGGGCAGGTGCGCCAGGGAGCCCAGCCGAGCTCGCGGCCCCTTCAGCTGGGCCTCCATGGCGCCCAAACCGAGCTGGTGGCCAGCCACTGGCAGGTGTCTCAGGGGGCCCTTAGGACCGCCGCCCAGAGCCGTGACGCCGCCACTGGCGCTTCCGGTGCCGTTGGCGAGCTGTTGCTGTTGCTGCTGCTGATGGTGGTGGTGGTGTTGGTGGTGATGGTGGAGGTGGTGGAGGTGGTGTTCGTTCATTGCGACGGCGAGCTCGGCGTCAATGGTGGGCCAGTCGGCGCGCGTTTTGCTCGCGCGGCCGCTCGCCCCCTGGTGCTGCGGGTGGGCGCGGCCGCTGCCCGCGCCCGACGAGCGCTTGTACGAGATCAGACTGTCCACGTACTCGCTACTGTTGGCCCCATCGCCCGTCGTCGAGTAGGCCGTCGAGTTGGTCGTCTGCCTGGAAGCACTTAGCGGCGCCCCATTCGCCATCCCCTGCTGCTGGTGGCCCCCAAAGTGGTGGTGCCCGAGGTGGGCGTGTCCGAGGTGCGCGTGGGCGTGGCTCGGGTTCCGCAGCTGCTGCTGCTGCTGGCCGCTGGGCGATGAGTTGCCGCTTATTGTTTGGTTGTCTGCGTCTGGCTGGCCCTTGTTGGCCAGGCCGCCGCTCATGAGCTGGCTCTTGAGGGAGTAGCCGTGGGCCTGGAGCAGGTTGGCCGACGACTGGGGCAGCGCGTGCGCCTGCTGGACGTTGTGGAGGCGCTCTTGGCGGCCTGCCGAGCGGTGCAAGTGACTAGTGTCTGCGGCGGCCCAAATGGACTGCTGACTAGAGGCCTGCGAGCCGTTGCTCTGGTTCATGGCTCGGGCCACCACTGAGGCGGCGCCGACGGGCGACTTGGACTGCTGGTGGCACGAGCAGAGCAACACGATGGCCACAATGGAGCCCAGGAAGACGATCGAGCTCAGGGCGATGATTGCGATCTCGGTGGCGCCCATCTGGCTGATCTTCTCCTGTACACTCACCCCCTGGATGCGCCTGATTTTAAACGAGTGCAAATGGGAGAGGATTGTCTGGGAGGATTGGCGGAACACGTTGAGCAGTGTCTCGGTGTCCACAATGTTGTTGAGCGATGGGTTCACTGCGTACAGGAACATGTCGGTGCTGAATGGCTCGGGACTGTTGCCCTCAATGTGCGGCTCCAGCTTGGCCATCTTAACCTCGAAACCGGTCACATTGCTCAGGAAGCCGATCACTTCCGCCGAGCGGCGCTCCATCACGATGGGCTCAGTGTCAGTGACCATGAGCACCATCTTAGTCTCGGGCAACACGTACACGAACACCTGGATGGTGGCCGAGTTTCCGTTGTCCAGCTGGCCGTCGCGGTCGGTGGCCCGCACGTCGAAGTTGTACACTCGGCCGCTGTCTAGGGCAAAGTTGACCATGGAGCGTACGACGCCACTGGTTGGATCTACGTAGAATTTGGTGGCCGCGTCGTCGTTGCGGGCCTGCAACTCGTAGCGCAGCTGCCCATTGAGACCGGCGTCGGCGTCTCGCGCCTGGACGCGGGCTATCTCGTAGCCGAAGGAGGCCTCCAGGGGGACGGCGGCCACGATGGGCTTGCCCTTGTGGGCGAACACGGGCGCGTTGTCGTTCTCGTCCTCCACCGAGATCAGCACGAAGGTCTCGTCGTAGGCCAGATGGAGACTCTGGAGGGCGGTGGCATTGGCGGCGCTGGCCGAGGCTGCCATCAGCCGGGCCGACTGGCTGTAGAAGCGCTGCTCGAGCTCGTTCAAATCGGCGCTGAGCCTGTTGTTGTGGTTATGGTGGCGCGGGTGGCCCGCCGCCGCAGAGGAGGGCGCGCCGCCCGCAGAGCCCGCACCTGCGAGCGACTGCTGCGACCAGCGGGCCGCGGGCACGCCGCCGCTCGCGGGGGCGGGGCTGCCCGAACCGACCGAGGCGCGCGGGCCTGCGGCGGGCAGCGCGGCCGCCGCCTCGTCGCCCGGCGAGTGGGCGGGGCTCTCGCGTTTCTGCCTCGGGTTCAGCTGGCCAGTCTCGGCGCGCACCTTCACCACGTAGCTGTCGCGCCGCTCGCGGTCCAGACTGCTGGCCACCGAGAGGCGCCCCGTGTCCGGTTCGATGCGGAAGAGGCCCCGGTGGTCGGAGCCCACGATGGAGTACTGGACGGGCTGGTGGATGATCTCGTCGGTGCAGTTGAGGTCGATGAGCAGCAGAGGGGCCAGCTGGTTCTCGAGCACGGCCACCTCGTAGGCGCGCTGCGAGAACAGTCGCACCCCCTGGCCAGTGCCCACCAGAATGTTCACCTCGGCCGTGTCGAACTTGGGCGGCTCGCTCTCGTCCTGCGCCTTGACCATCAGCCTATAGTGGTTGCGCTGCACACTGTCTAGGGGACGGGCCAGCTTGATGTGTCCACTCGAGGGCTCGATGGAGAAGGTGTCTGAGCCGTCGTCGAGTTGCTGTTGTTGTTGCTGGTGAGTGAGATGGCCCATGGGTTGACCTAAGGGCTGACCTAAGGAAGAGCCCTGAGGCCCACTGGAGCCCAGCGGGCCGCCCGTCCACCAGGAGTACTTGAAGGCGCCCTTGCCGGCGTTGAGCACGAAGACTGTGTCGCCGAGCTTGGCGTTTTCGGCCACCTCCAGCGTGTAGACTGCCTTGGGGAAGTTGGGCACCGCGTCGTTCATGTCGGCCACAGTGATCCAGAGCTTGGCGCTCGAGTGCAGACTGGGCAAACCTCGGTCGTAGGCGATTATTGTGATGTTGTAGAAGTTCTTCTGCTCGTAGTCCAGACTGGCCAGTGTCCACACGGTCCCGTCCTTGCCGTCGATGTAGAACTTGCCCTCGTGGCCCTCGCCAAGCTTGTAGAACACCTGGCCGTTCTCGCCCGCGTCCGGGTCGAAGGCGGCGATCTGGGTGACCTTGTGGCCGGGCTCGAGGTTCTCGGGCACCAGCGCCAAGTAGGGATCTGTGTAGAAGCGGGGCGGCTCGTCGTTGGTGTCCTTCACCTTGACGAGCACCTCGCAGGTGCTATTGAGCGCCGGCTCGCCCAAGTCCACGGCCATCACCTTGAAGAGGAAGGAGTCGCGCTGCTCGCGGTCGATGGGCCCGCGCGCGAACAGCTCGCCCGAGTGCACGTCCACCGAGATGGGAAAGCCGGCCGAGCTTGCCGACTGGCCGCCGGAAGTCTGTTGCTGGTGGGAAGACGAAGAGGAGGAGGTGGAAGATTGATCACTGCCGGAAGACTGCTGCTGCTGCTGCAACAGAGACGCCAGCTGGTTGGCCGGATTCCCAACCGGAAGCGAGGCCTCGTACTGGGGATCTGTGAGGAGCAGGTACTCGATTTGGCTGTTGCGGCCCAGATCGTCGTCGAAGGCGCGCACGCTGCCCAGTTTGAGGGGCGCGCGCGAGTAATTGGCCTCGAAGACCACGAACGAGTAGCTGGGGCGCTCAAATTGGGGCCTGTGGTCGTTGACGTCGATCACACTGACGTTCACCTGGGTGAGCGCCGAGAGGCCGCCCGAGTCTGTGGCCGAGACGGTGATGTTGTAGGAGCTGGCCGGCTGCAGCTGGCCCACCACGAACAGCTCGCCCGTGTTCTGGTCCACGCGGATCACGTCATCTAAGGGCGGCTGTTGCTGTTGTTGCTGTTGTATTTGAGAGAGCGCCGAGTGCGCATGCGCGTGCGACTGAGACTGCGTATGCGAGTGCGTCTGCGGAGCGACCGATGCCGCCGCACTGGAGGACCAGATCTTGTAGTGCACTTGGCTGTGCGGGCCGGGCTCGTCGCGGTCGCGCGCGCGCACCTGCACGATGCGGCTGCCCGCCTTTGCCGTCTCGGGAATCACCACGAAAAGAGGGCCCGTCTCGAAAATGGGCGCGTTGTCGTTCTCGTCCTCGACCCGGATGCTCAGGCTGGTCTTCGACGACAAGTTGCCCTGGTCGGTCGCGTGCACGTCCAGCTTGTAGTCGGCGCGCTGCTCGCGGTCCAACAGGGGCCCACTTGCGCCCGCCGCCACCTCGCTTGGGGCAAACAACACCTGCCCATCCGGCTGGATGGCGAACAGGTGGGCGCCCTCGCCGCTGAGCGAGTAGACGACGCGCGAGTTGTTCTGCGTGTCGTTGTCTGTGGCCCTGATGGAGCTGGTGGGCATGAGGAAGACTGGCGTCCCAATGGGCGAGTTCTCCCTTATGGTTCCATGGTACACGTGCCTGAAGGTGGGCACCTCGTCGTTCTCGTCCAGCACCTCCACCTGCACCTCGGCCACCGTGAGCTTGCTCGAGTCGCCTCGGCGCTCCTCCAACATCACCGTGAACGTGTAGTGCTGGCGCTGCTCGCGGTCCAGCCCTCTCAAGGTCCTGATTTGGCCCGTTTGCGAGATGGCAAACAGTTGGCGCATTTCGCTGTTCACAATGCTGTAGCGGATCTGCGCATTTACGCGCAACTTCTTCGGCTTCAAATCCACCTGGCCCACCGGCGCATCGGCCTGGTTCTCGGCCACCTGGAACCGGTAGTGGTTGGTGGCCTCGCTTGAGCGGGCACTCAAGTCGCGCGGGTCCTCCACCTCGTTGATGAACAGGCGCACCTGCGTCTCGGTGCGCCACAACCCGTCGAAGGCCTCCACCGTGAGCACGTACTGGCGCTGCTCGCTCGTGTCCAGCTGCCTGGCCACCGAGATCACGCCCGTGCTCGCATTTAAAGCGAAGGGCAATTGGCGCGCGGGGGCGTGGCCCTGCGAGCTGGCCTGCGAGTGCGCGTGGGCGTGGCTGTTGCCCGCCGAACTTTGTTGCGCGCGCGACTGTGCGCCGGGCGCGCCTTCTGCCTGGCGCTTGGTGCGCTGTGCGTGCGGACCGGGCGCCGCGCCCACCTGCTCGAGGGGGCCGACGGGCGGGCCGCTGGGCACGCGCAGGCGGCGCGGCTTGGCCAGGAGGCCGGCGGGGGCGCCCACGCCGCGCTGGCCGAGGCTCTCGGCGGGCGCCGACCTGGTGGAGGGTGTTGCGGTGAGCTGAGATGTGCCACTAGCCGTCCGCGGGGCCGCATCGGATGGGGCGCCCGCAGCAGCCGAGGGGGCGGGGCCAGCGGGCAGACGCACGAAGGCGTAGCTGAGGCGCGTGTTTGCGGGACTGTCTGGGTCGCTGGCCTGCAGCTGGACCACGGGGCTTCCGATTGGGGCGCTCTCGTCGATGAACTCGTAGTAGGAGTCCCTGGTGAACTTGGGCGGGTTGTCGTTGATGTCGTGGATGAACACGATGACGCTGGTCTTGCCAAGGCGCGCTGGCGAACCCTTGTCCTTGGCGGCGATCTGGATGGTGTGCACGGCCGTGGAGCCAGCGTCCACCTGTTGCTCGAGGGCCACCTGTTTGGCCAGTGGGCTCCACTCGAGCTTCGAGTACTTCTCCCAGTCGAGCTCCTGCACAATGGTCAGCAGGGGGCCCGCCTCGTCCACGTCGAGCCTGAACTCGTTGCCCGCATTTCCCTCCACAATGTACACCTCCATTTGGCGGTTGAGACCGTCGTCGTAGTCGAACACGGGCAACCGGATGCGGGTCCCCAAGGAGGCGGGGCCCTCGGTGGCGTTCATGAAGAAGGTCTCGTTGGCGAAGGTGGGCGCCCAGTCGTTCTCGTCGACCACGTTCACCTGGACACTGGTCCAGCCAGTGTTGTTTGCCTGATCCAAGGCCATCACGCGCAACAAGTAACTTGGGACCTTCTCGCGGTCTATCTCCGCCCGCACACTGATGCTTCCGGTCTTCTGCTCCATCTCGAAGGTGGCGCGCACCAGCTCGGCCGAGGGCAGTCCGTCGGCGATGAAGTAGCGCAGGCGGCCCGCATCGAGCTCGTCCAGGTCGCTGGCCTGCAGCTGGCTTATCACGTGGCCCACGGGCGAGTTCTCGCGCAACTCCACCACATAGTCGGCCCGCTCAAACTGGGGCACATTGTCGTTCTGATCCTCGACCAGAATCTTGACGCGCGCCTGCGTGGCGCAACGCCCATTCGAGGCGCTCACCGTCAGCGTGTACACGCCCCCCAGGAACTTGGGCATCGACTCGCGATCTAGGGCCTTCTTCACCCGAAGGGAGACACTTATCTTCGAGTTTGCGTTCGAATTTCCCACAGAATTCGCGCCCAAACTTGCTCCCGGGGCGAAATTTTGCCCACCGGAAGTGGAACCGGAAGTCGGCGAAGAGCCACCCAAACTTGAAGAGCTCGCCACGTCGATGAAAAAGTTGTCGTTTGAGTTGTCCTCAGTGATCTGGTAGGCGAGCTTCTGGCCCGCGAAACGGTCCACCTCGTCTATCACAAGGTTGCCCAGCGCCACCGAGTCCACCCGGGCCCCTTCCGGCACGCTCGCATAGTACTCGCTGAAGGGGAACCTTGGGCACCGGAAGTGCGCGTCGCCCAACCTGAGCACCACGGCGGCCTCGTTGACCAGCTCGGGCCGGAGCTTGTTGGTGGCGCGCACCAGGAAGTGGAAGAGGTTGCGCGCGCCAAGCTCGCCGCTCGCCTCCAGCCGGCCAATTGCCGAGATGCGGCCCGTGTCTGGGTCGACTGCGAAGCGCTTCATGAGGTTCCTCTGCGTCTGTCCAGCTAGAGTCTGGCCAGCAAAGGCGGAAGTCTCGAAGGCGGCGCTCAGGTTGTAGAGGACGGGCTCGCCGTTGGGCACGGTGGCCTTGGGGCTGAGCACTGGAGTTCCGGGCTCGATGGGGGCGTCGCTGTGCACAAAGTACTGGTTTGCGTTGAAGATTGGGTGCGCGTCGTCCGCCTGCTCCTTGAACACCTCCAGCTGCACTCTCAGGCGCTCACTGAGCGGCCCTAAGGTCGAACGGTCGCTCGCCACTATCACCAATGTTTCGCTGTAGATTGTGGCCCCGCCCGGAAGTTGCTCGAACTGCAGCTCGGCGGGCAGCTGGGCGCCCTCGGCGAGCGAGCGCGGCAGAGGCGCCTGAGCGTAGAGCACGCCGCTTGTTGGATGAACGTTGAAGTAGCGCGAGGGCGACTCTAGTCTATACTCGAGCTGGTTGTTCCCATGCGCTGAGCTGTCGGCGTCCTGCGCCTGCATTGTGTAGATGATCTCGCTGTTGGGCTGGGTGCTCGAGGGGACGCGCAACAGACGCGGCGTGGCCAGAAACTGGGGCCGATTGTCGTTCAAATCGTTCACCTGCACCTGGACGAAGGCGCTGGTGGTTTGCGAGTCGGGCGACTCCTCGTCGCGCGCCTCCACCAGCAGCTCCACGTGGCGCACCTGCTCAAAGTCCAAAGGTTCCACCAGCAACACCCTTCCGGTGGATTTGTCTATCTTGAAGGCGGCCCTCAGGCGCTCGGCCAGCAACTGTTGCTCGCGCTCCAGCTGCTGCTGCTCGGCCGCCTTGCTCGCGCCCGTCCCACTTGAACCCTGCGGCCCGCCCGACGGCCCCGCCCCCGCGCCCGCAGCCACGCCCACTCCCGCAGAGGTCCCACCAACGCCCGAACTGCTCGACTGCAGACTGTGTGCGCCGCCTGAGGGGGCGCGCTGCATCAGGGCGGCCGACTGGACGCGGGCCAGCCGGTACACGATGGCGCCCGCCTTGGCCCCGTCTGGGTGGCTGGCGCGCACCTGCAACAAGCTCACGCCGGCCACGTTCTCGTCCACCGAGACTTGGTAGGCGAACTGGTCGAACTTGGGCGGATGTTTCTCGCTGTTGGTCAGCCGGACGAGCAAGACCGTCTCGCCAATTTGGGGCGAGTTGCCCTGGTCTTGGGCGAAGACGCGCAGCTCGTAGCTTGCGGCCACTTCCGCTCCTGCTGAGGTAGTAGTCTGGTTAGACGCTAAGCTAGCCTGCGGCAACCTGGTCACTAGGCGCACCTGGCCCGTCTTGGCGTCGATCTGGAAGAGGCCGTGCGTGTTCTTGATCCAGTACTGCACCAAACCATTGGCACCTGCGTCCTGGTCGCTGGCGTGCACGGTGGCTATGGTGCGGCCCGGCTGGGCGTCGTAGGCGAGCGAGCTCGAGTAGGAGTCCGAGTCGAACACTGGCCGGTTGTCGTTCTCGTCCAACACTTCCACACTCACACTCGCCTGAGACTCGAACTTGCCATCGAAGGCGGTCACTGTGAGCTCGTAGCTCGCCCGCTGCTCGCGGTCCAGCGGCACTCGCGTGCACAGCAGCCCCCTCGTGGGATGGATCTCGAACAGCTGCCCCACCGGGTCCTTAGGGCTAGCTGTTGGGCCGCCTTGCTGCCCGCCGCCACGCCCCCTCTGACTAGTAGCCACGCCCCCCGAGAGTGTGTCGCCCGCCGATGAACCACTGGTGCCGCTGCTGCTGCTGCTGAGACTGTAGCTGATGGCGTCGTCGAGGTCGCGCGGATCTGCCTCGACGCGCAGGAAACAGGTGCCTGGAGGCGCGTTCTCGGCCACCGAGGCCAAGTAGGCGGCCTTGGCGAAGAGCGGCGGGTGGTCGTTGAGGTCGAGCACGTTTATTTGGACCATGGTGAGGCCCACCAGTGGGGTCTCGTGCGAGTCCTGAGCCTGCACGAGCAGAGTGTACTGGCGCCGCCGGTCGTAGTCCAACCTAAGGGCTTCCTGCGCGCCCGCCACCCTGATCTCGCCCGTCTTCCTGTCCACCTGGAAGATGGACTCCTCATTTCCGCCCACAATTGAGTAGCTGAGCGAGTTGTTCTGCAGATCCTTGTCCATTGCCTGCACCTTGACTAAAACCGGTTGCTGCTGCTGCTGGGCCCCTAAGGACCGATTACTGGTAATTAGGGCTATTCCACTGCCTCCAGCTCCAATTCCACTTGCACTTCCGCCCTTCTCGAGCACCGAGGCGACGTAGGAGTTGGAGGTGAAGACTGGGGCAAAGTCGTTGGTGTCTCGCACTCTGATGGCCACCTGGACGGCGAGCGAGTAGTTTTGGGGCTGGCCGTCGTCGGTGGCGCGCACCACGAAGGAGTAGGCAGTCCTTGGGACGAGCTGGCGGCTGACGAAGATGCGCCCACTCGCTGGCTCGATGGAGAAGAACTCTGTGTCCCCATCGGACATCGAGTAGACTATCTTGTTCCCGTCCTGGTCAACTGCCTGCACCTGGCCCACTTGGGTGCCCGGAACTGCGTTCTCTTGGAGCTGAAACTCGTAGGGCAAATTGAGGAACTTGGGCGCGAACTCGTTCACGTTGGCCACCTGCACTTGGACGCGCGCCGAGCCCGCCAGAGACTGGGGCTGGCCCCCATCAACTGCAACTATCTCGAACCGGTGCACTGGTTGCCGCTCGTAGTCGAGGCCCATCTTGAGCGTGATCGTTCCCGTGACATTGTTCATCTGGAACAGGTCCAGCTGTTCGCGAGTTCCGTTTATGAAGTAGCCCGCAATGCGCCCATTCAGACCGCTGTCCAGGTCGTGCACCTTGAAGAAGGCCGGAATTGTGGTGCCCGCGGGCAAGTTCTCGGGCATCTCCAGCTGGTAGGCCGGCTCGTCGAATTGGGGCGCATTGTCGTTCACGTCGAGCACGTCTATGACCACCGGAACTGAGGCGTTCTGTTTGTTAATGGACTTCCTGTCTCTTGCATAGACCGTGAACTTGAACACTTGCTCAAACTTGGGCGCGTCTCTGTCGAGCGGCTCGCTTAGGATTAGCTCGCCCGAACGCTCGTCAATCCAAAACTTGCCACTCAAACTCGACCTACTTCCGCCGCCCACTTCCGGCCAGCTCTGATCTGAGCTGGCCGTGGAGCTCGTGGAATGGTTTCCTTTACTGTTTCCGGTTCCACTTGCGCTGCCGCGCTTCGTCTGGCCGGCCTGCATCACTTGGACGGGCCCCAGCCAGTAGACGATGTCCTGCTCGGTGGGCGCGCGGTGCCCATTCGAGGCGTTCACGCGGCCCACAATTGTGTTCCGGGCAGTGAGCTCGCTCAGCCGCCAGTGGTAGTGAGTCCGCTCGAACAGGACGAGCTCGTCGTTGATGTCCAGCACTCGGACGTTGATCTCGACCGCCGGATTGACAATTGTGCGCGCGTGAGGGCCCTGAAATGGGTGCACGTTGCGGGCGGCCACCTGGAGGCGATGCTCGCGCTTCGACTCGAAGTTCAGGCGACCCGCCGTGGACAGTTGCCCGGTGTCCGAGTTGATGGTGAAGAGGCCCTGCTCGTTGCCGCCGATGATCAGGAACTTGATGATGGCGTTCTCGTCGCGATCCTTGTCGAAAGCCCTGATTTGGGCCACCTCCACCGGCGGCTCCAGCTCCTCCTGCACCTCGAGCTCGTAGCGCGCCTGCTCGAAACGGGGCGCCCAGTCGTTGATGTCGAGCACTCGGACGCGCACATTGGCCAGCCCCCGCAGCTGAGGAATGCCCCCATCGCGAGCCATCACCTGGAAGTCGATCACTGGCTCCAGCTCGGCGTCCAGCGAGCGCCTGGTGCGCAGCTGGCCCGTCTTGGCGTCCAGCGAGAAGGCGTCGTTGGCAAGCTCGCCAAGGAGCGAGTACTGCAACTGCCCATTCTTGCCCGAGTCTCTGTCCACGGCAACCAGCGGCTGGCCCACCGTTTGGTTTGGGCCGGCCTCTTCGTTGAGGGTGAAGTTGTAGAATTGGTGGGCGAACACTGGTTGCTGGTCGTTGATGTCGATGATGTTGACAATTAGAGGCGCCACTGCAGTGTTCACGCCGTCGCTCACTTGCACCAGCAGATCGTAGGACTGTTTCCGCTCGTAGTCGAGCACGGCCGAGGTGTAGATCTTGCCCGAGCGGCTGTCTATGATGAAGAGCTTTTCGTCGTTTCCGGCCACGATGGAAAACTCCAGCTGCTCCGTGATGGAGTCGTCGTCGCGCGCGTGGATTTGGCTCACGAAGGCGCCCTCGGGCAACGACTCGCCCACATAAGCCTCGAATGGGGTGGTGCCGATGAATTCGGGCACCGAGTTGTTGATGTCAGTCACGTTGATTTGCACCACCGCCACTGAGTGGCGCCGCTCGAAGTGGATGGAGGCCGAGTCGATGGCTTTAACAAACAGCGTGTAGGAGGACAACTTTTTGGCCAAACGAGTGAATTGGGGCAACACAAAGATGCTCCCATTTTGAGCGTTCACATCAAATGGGGCCGCCAGAGAGATGCTGTCGTTCTGTTTGTAGTACTGCACGCGACCATTGTCGCCCAAATCGCGATCGTAAGCGTAAACGTGACCAATTTGGGTGCCGGGCGTGGCCGTTTCCAGCACCTGGAAGTTGTACAAGTTGATGGGCACCACGCAATCCTGCTCGAGTGACAGTGTCAATTTGGTGTTTTGGTACAACAGGTTTTGGGGTTTTTTGTTTATATTTGAAATCATATTTGAAAAAGGGTAAGAAAGTTTGTTTTTATCAACAGTTGTTAGTGTCTGTGTCTTCAATTTTGAGACTTTTCACGAGTCTTTTGGGGCTTTTCGCAGTTCTGAGTAGCTAACTGAAATCATCTGCTGCTCTTCTCTCAATTTTGCACCGCTTTGAGCACCATTTTCGGAGTCTCAGTGGAAATTGCGGCATTTCATGAGCCGAAATTGAAATAGAAAGTCTGAAGAGTGTCAAAGCCGAGAGCTAATTGGCGTGAAATCGCCATTGCGGTGACAAAAAGCGGGCCCTCCAAAGTGCAGAGACGAAAAGGCCCACTTTAAAACAAGCAGAGATGTGCACTAGCTAAGGACAACCATTCGAAAGGCAACTTATTCGAGAGGCAAACATCTGATGATGGTAAAACGATTATACACTTACGTTGGATTCGCCGCCATTGTTTGAGGAACTGGCGCCGGCCGAGGAAACGTTGAGACAATTTGCATACTGTTCCAGGTTGCTCGTTGACTCGTCTAAGTGGGCAGAGGATTTAATGAGCATTTCATTTGGGCATTGTCGCCAGTCGGCAGCCATTTGTCATTTTCGGTCGCCATATTTGCGCGTTTGTTTGAGGGTTGAGATTGAGATAGAGTTTGGATTAGTCGAGAGTTGAATTGACATTGGTCTTACTACTATTTAGAAGCACATGTATTTTCGTATATAATTTTCATAATTGCATAATCGTTCAGAGAGTTTTTCAAGGGGAAAGATTTCACACAATCTCTCACACAATTAGGCGCGTACAAATTTTCGCACGTGAGGATATAACACACGAACAGTGTGTATCAACAGTCCACGATAATCCAGATTAGGACAAACAATAATCGAAGAGGCGGAAATTTGACCTTTGGGGTTGGATTTTAGAATATTTAGGATTTCAAGGAGGAAAAGACGAGAAAAAATCAGCTATGAGCAGTCTCTCGTGCCGCTGGGCCACCTTTCCGCTGGCCTGCCTGTTGCTGCTGCTCGGCTTGCTGGGCCTGCTCGGCTGCCAAGCTCACCACCAGGCCCACCAGCAGCTGAGGAGCCACCACGGCGGCGACCAGGCGGGCAGCCACCTGGTTTCCGGCGAGCGGGCGCTGGGCGGCCGGAAGTTGGTGGGGGCGCCCAGTGAGGTGCGGGGCATCAACTACAGCGACCAGTACGGCCGGCGCAATGGACTGGGCTCGTCGGCGCGCTCGTTGGCGCCCGCGATGGGCCGCTCGTTGCGGCGCAGCTCGCGCGGCCGCAGTCTGGGCGCCGGAACTCGCCAGCGGCGCGCCGGAAGGGCCCGCTCGGCCGCCCGTTCGGCCGCCCGGCGCTTCTTGCTGGCGCGCCGCCTGGCCGCCGCCAGAGCTCTGGGCGCGGGCGCTCGACTGCGCTCGAGACGCGCCGCCGACGAGCTGACTGCAAGCCGCCAGGGCGCCCACACCTCGGCCGCCGTGGACGAGGACGAGCAGGCGGCGGAAGTGGAGCTGGAACAGGTGGCGGCCGACGAGGAGGGCGGCCTGCTGTTCGAGGGCTCGAGGGCGCGCTCCAATGGGCCCATCTTGTCGCTGCCCCAACTCTTCGGGCACAAGAGCACCACCCAGAGGCCGGAAACGGGCTGTCCGTGCGCCCACTCGGGCCAGCTGGCGGGCATCACTTTCGGGCTGGGCGACAAGTCCAAGAGCCAGGCGCTCGAGGGACTGTCCTTCGGCAAGGCGAGCGCCGAGGATAGGCGGCTGGGCGGCCAGGCGGTGCTGGCGGGCGCCAAGGCGAGCGAGGCGGACACGCTGAAGTCGAAACAGGACAAGATCTCGCTCGGCATTGGGCCCTTCGAGATCAAACTGGACACCAAGAGCGAGGAGATCCTCAAGACCAAAGTGTCTGATGCGCTGCAAAAGGGGGCCGAGCTGAAGCTGGAGGGCAAGAAGAGCGGCGCAAAGGTCAAGTCTAGGCTCGAGGAGGCGGCCAATCTGCAGTCGAATGGCCTGACCAAGACGCGCCTGGAGCAAGAGAGCCCTCAAGAGGTCAACCACAGTCAAAAAGCGGCCCCGTCCGCCGCCCTTTCCGTTTCCGGTTCGCCACTTCCGCCCCTGGTGGAGGAGGCGAATGCGGAGGAGGAGGAGCAGCGGCCGCTCGAGTCGGCGCGCTCGGTGGGCGCCCAAGTGGACGCGGCCCCAGTCGTCGACCAGCTCGCCTTGGGCTCCTCACTGAGCCCTTCCTTAGGCTCTTCTGTGGGCTCCTCTGGGGGCCATTCCTTAGGTTCCACCTTAGGCTCCATAGGCTCTGCTCTGACTGGCGGTGGACTCCAATTGGGCGGCGGAAATATACTCGCGTCGGGCCAGCCTTCTGGACACACTCAGCTGGGTGGGATTGGACTCCCATTGGGCGGCGCCGGTGGACTTCAGCTGGGCGGCGGAAATGTACTAGCCTCAGCCCAACCGTCTGGACACACTCAGCTGGGTGGCGGAAATCTGGCTGGTGGAGGACTCAAATTGGGCGGCGGAAGTGTGCTCGCCTCAGCTCAGCCTTCTGGACAGGCTCAGTTGGGCGGTGGAGGACTCCCGCTAGGTGGCGGTGGTCTTCAGCTTGGCGGCGGAAATCTACTAGCTTCAGGCCAGCCTTCTGGACACACTCAGCTTGGCCCCTTCGGGTTCCAATTCGGCGCCGGCGGAAGTGGAAGTGGAGCTCAGTCGCATCCGGCCGCTTCTGGGTCCAATTCTGCGCAGATTTCGGTGGGCGGCGGCGCCGAGTCGAGCTCTAAGGATGGGGGCGAACAGCGAGCGTCGAGCGAGGCGGCCAGCTTGGAGAAGGCCGAGCGGAAGGAGGTCCAGGAGGAAGAGCGGAAGGCGGAGAAGGCGGTGGCGGCGGAAGAGGCCAAGGCTCAGTCTGAGGCGCAGGCCGAGGAGAAGGAAGCGGAAAAGGAAGAGGAGAAGGAAGAGGCGAAGGAAGAGGGCGAGCAGCAGGCAGCAGTTTCGGGCGAGATTGCGGCCGCGGAGGCGGCTCATAAGGAAGGCCACAAGGAGGGCCACAAGGAGGGTCTCAAAGAGGCCGTTCTGGAGGCTGGTCTGAAGGAGAAGCTGGCCAGCGTGCTGCCTGTTCTGGAGGCCAAGGAGGCGGCCAGAGAGCATTTGGAGGAGAAGAGCCAGGCCAAGAAGGAGCACCTGAAGGAGAAGGTGCTCGAGGTGGAGAACTCGGCCCTTCCGGTGCTGGAGGCCAAACACAACCTGTTGAAGGGGCACCATTTGGGAGTGCATTTGGGTGAGGACAACTCGGTGAAGGACAAGAAGGCGCCTCTGTTGGAGAAGCTGGGCGACAAGGTTGAGGTGGCCTTCAAGGTTGGCAAGAAGGCGGAAGAGGGCGTGGTGGACAAGCTTGGCGACAAGTTGGAGTTGGCGCTGAAGAAGGTGGGCAAGTTGCAGGAGCAGCTGGCTGGCCAGGGGGAGACGAAGAAGTTTGTGTTCAACGCGCTGAAGCCTCACCACGAGCAGCATCACGAGAAGCACGAGCCGGAAAAGCTGAAGGAGCTGAAGGAGAAGGCGGGCGAATTTGTGGGCGAAAAGTTGGCGGAAAAGTTGGCCATCAAGCACCAGCTTGAGAAGCACAATCCGCTGGCCGAGCTCAAGGAGATGGTGGGCGAGAAGTTGGCCGCCAAGGCAGCCATCTTGGGCGGCCTAGCGAAGAAGAAGGCCGAGAAGAAGGTCGAGGAGAAGGTGGCGGAGAAGATTGGCGAGAAGCTGGCCGCCAAGGCGGCTCTGGCCGGCCTGGCGCACCACAAGCTCCACGAGCACCCGCTGGAGAAGCTCAAGGAGAAGGCCGAGGCTAAGGTGCTGGCCAAAGAGGGGCTGGTCAGCTCACTGGCTGGCAAGCTGCACCAGCACCACGGGCACGAGCAGCACCCCTTCGAGGTGGCGCTGAGGGAGAAACTGGAGCAAAAGTTTTCCGACGAGCTGCTCAAGCACCACCTTCCTAAGCACCACCATCACGCCGAGCACCACTCTGAGCAGCATCCAATTGAGGCGCTCGAGGAGAAGGCGGCCGAGAAGCTGCAGGAAAAGGGGGCGCTTCTCGAGGGACCAGCTCACCATCACCATCCGCTCATTCATATGCACTCGCGCCACAAGCACCACCAGCACCACGAGCAACACTTTGACCGCGCGCACTACCACCACAAGGAGCCCATGCACCACGAGCACCACGAGCACCACGAGGAGCACCCCTTGGAGGAGCTGAAGGAGGAGCTGAGGGAGAAGGTGGGCCAAAAGTTGGAGGCCAAGGAGAAGGTGTTGGAGAAGTTGGGCCATTTGGGGCAGCTCGAGCACGAGCATGAGCACGAGCACGAAGAGCACCCGCTGAAGGAGCTGAAGGAGAAGGTGGAGCAGAAGGTCGAGGACAAGCTGTTGCACCACGAGCACGAGAGCCCCTTGGAGGAGCTCGGGGAGGGAAAGCTGGAGGCTAAGGAGGCGCTGGTGGACGCGCTGGCCCAGCTGCAGCACCAGCACGAGCGCCCTCTGGGCGCCCTCAAGCAGCGGCTCGAGCACAAGCTCGAGGACAAGCTGGGGGCCAAGGAGAAGGTGTTGGGCCACTTGGACCATTTGGGGCATCCCGAAGGACACCTCGAAGGACACCTCGAGGGCCACCACGAGGCGCCCAAGAAGAAGCCGCACTTGAAGCAGCACCAGCTGACGGCCGTGGCCGAGCTCATCTCCGACCACAAGGACGGCAAGGCGGAGGGCGACTTTCTCGAGGCTCTGGGCCAGCACTTGGACCTGTTGCGCCAGCACGAGCAACACGAGCAGCACGAGAGGCACGAGAAGCACGAGCGACACGAGCAACACTCTGCGGCGGCGGCGCTCGACTCGAAGGCGGGCCACAGACTGCATGTGGGCGGCAAACACGAGCTCATTCCGCTCGCCCCAGTGGTGGCCCCCCACGCCAAGCTAGCTCTCTCGTCGCCCCTCTACCAATCGGCGCAGGTGGCCAAGTTTTCCGACAAGTGTCAGTGGCACCTGCGCGAGCTGACGCGCTCGGTGGGCGAGCTGCTGCAGTTTGTCGAGCAGGTAAGCCAAAAGGTGCAGCTTGACCGGAAGCTTTCCTTCATGTCGCGCGAGCTTCTCTCCCGCCGGCTCGCCAAGATCAGGGCGGCCGCCGAGGAGGCCCGAATGGCGGCCAACTTGGGCCAGCTCGCTCAGGTGAACGAGGCGGCGCGCACCGCCGGCCTGGAGTTCATGCGGCTCGCCGTGAGTCCGCTTGGCCAACGGCTCGATGCAAGAATGCGACCCTTCTCCTTCCGCATGAGGACCATCTACGCGGCTTACCGGCGAGCCTGCAAGGGCGCCGCCGGTAAGCCCTGAGCTTGGGCCTTGATATTTGGTATTAATCGTAATCGGATCAGGCGGGCAATAAAGAGCACTCGTTTGGCGCGACTTTAGACACTCTGAACTTGGCCAGCTTTTCTCCTCGAACGCAGCCAGTGGTCGGCGCCGATCGGCGGGCGACCTTCGCCAAATCGATCGGCCGCAGTTTTAGACTGTCTGTAGCAGCTTGTGGAAGAGATTTAGAGATTTTTTTGGAAGATTTTCCAGCTCGCGAGTGGAAATCTTCCTTTCTTTTTCATAAAATATGGAAATCTTTGAGATTTTCATGAAAAGGAAAATCTTTTTTCATAGAGATTTTCAGGTGAACATTTTGCGGAAAATCTTCTCCAGAATATCAATCGACTACTCACCTCTCGACTTGGTGGTGGTTCCCACGAAAAAGGGCGTGTTGTCGTTCGAGTCGAGCAGATTTATCTCCACCGAAGTGCCCCTCTTGCGCTTGCTCATGTCCGGATTCACGTTCGGCTTCCGTTCCACTGTGGTCACGTGCATTCGAATGTGGTCAGTGCTCTCGCGGTCGAGCTTCGTGGGGTCCTTCACGCTGATCCAACCGCTGCTTGGGTCTATCTTGAAGGCGCCCGACTCGTCGTGGAGCACGTACTTGAACTGGGCGTTCTCGGCCTTGTCGCTGTCCGTGGCAAACACCTGCAGCACCGTGAAGTTGGGCGGCAGGTTCTCGATCACTGTGATGTTGTACATGTCGTACTCGAACTGAGCGCGCCGATTAATTATCGTCCAATAATTTTCGCCCATTGATCATGGTCCATTGATGATCGTCCGCAAGATTTGAGTGTTTTTTTTCCAGTATTTTCCGTTTGTTTTCGGTTTTTCGATACAAAAACATTCCAATTTCGCGATTTTGGAACGGATTTTGGAGCAGATTCCGAAGGAATTGTTAGTCTTTGAGTGCTTAGTTGCTTGACGCTAGTCAAAGCCAAACTATTAGCAATCGTCTATCGGAGGATTATTATCCACAATTATCACCGCCGAGCTCATCGAGCGGAAGAAGCGCCAGAGTCCAGTTGCGAGGAGAGCAATTTTTCGAGAGGGCCGTCTGCTCAGAACGCCCTTTGGTGCGGCCGAAAGGCATGCAAGTGGCTCGCCTGGGCTCCTCTTGGCCCGCTGGACTAGAACTCCACTGAAGTGGGCAATCAATTTGCCGAGGTCGCCCTGTGGCAAGACACTCTCAGCTTGCCAGTCGGTCGGCTGGCAAGCCACTTGGCCAGGAGGCGAGACACTGGCGAGGGTCGAAAATAATTTGCACTCATTAAGCGGGCGAAGTTGTGTGAGACACGAGCGTGCCAGCAGCTCGGCTCACAACGTCTGCAAATGTGTGTTGTATCCAACAAATGAGGGCCAAAAGAATGGTCACGATTTTTGGGCTTTCTCTTGGTGAATGGGAAATAATGAAGTTCAGCATCACAATATTGCAGTATTGCACACCATTGGCTTGAACAGTATCGCACACCATTGGGCAACACCAACGGCAACTTAACACGATTTGGCCGCCCCTCTGCCACAGTCTGGCCGCACACAGTCTCTCGCTGGAGCGCCTTATAGACAGTCCAAAGCTCGGACAGTCCTCGGCCAAGTCGACAACTAGCTCCAATACGAGGAAAGCCTCTTTGGGCGCAGACCGTTGAGCAGAATTGGGCAGAATTGGGCGGAGAGAATTTGGCCACTCCGAATTGGCGAAGAAATCATTATTATTATTCTTTTTATTATTATTATTAGTATTTGCCGCGCTCCGAAGCGCAAAGAGCACAGACCGTCGTCAGCCGGCGTGATCGGGCAACCTGTGCCTGAAACTTAATCTCATGCGCCCCTTTTCCTCTACTCTAGTCGAGCTTCATTCTCCGCCAGCTCTAAAGTTTTCAAGCAAAGCTGAAAGCGGCCGGCGCTAAGCTCAGTCTTCGGGCATCTAAAGCATAGTGTGCTTTGGATGGAGTGTCTCTATCTTTATGGCGAGCGTGTGCTCTAAAGTATGTGTGCCCTAAAGAGTGTTTAAAGTCGGTCTGTTTGGCGAGCAACAAGTAACTGGATCAATTGTTATTTTATGCCCACTCTTCGCTGGCAAGCTAAGAGGCGCACGAAAGGACTCTGTTAACGAATCAACGAGTTGGCCCACTCCAATGGAGGATAATAAAAAGAAGAGGAGAAACAAAAAAACAGCGCCGATAAAATGCTCCTCCTGAGAGACTGTTGTGGCCCTCACGAGACACAAACAGGTGGTGCTAGTGCAGTCCACTTCTTCCATTGCTTGTGTGCAAATGATTGGAGCTTAGTGCTGGCCGGAATTTTTCTTCCTCGGCCCTCTTTTTTTCTCTTTCGCCTCTTTACACAAAACTCCAAATGTGCTGCATCATCGCCCGTGCTCATCATCATGCTTCGGCTCATTAGCATTTGAATTTGCATTCACTCTTTGCCTCCTCCTCTTGTTGCCGCCTTTCCACTGGTTGCCGTTACTCGAGGGCCACCACCAAACTGGCGAACTCTATGAGCTTCTCAGCTGGCCGCTTTTTGCTTCTCTCTCAAACTTTTTCTCCTTTTGCTGCTCTTCTCTCCTTGCGGCGCCTCCAAAGCTCAAAGCTCAAAGCTCGAAGCTCGAAGAAGCTCAAAGAAGCTCAAAGAAGCTCCGCCACTAAGGGACGACGAAAAATTGGCCAGAGTTCAAATTAAAATGCCCATTGGTGTTTGCGCCACAAACGAGCGCCACAAACGAGCTTGCGGCAAACACTAACGAGCAAATCCCCTTCGGGCCGGATGTGTCTCTTTGTGGACTCGTTGACGAGCCTCAGCAGTGAAGGGCGAAGGGTGAGCTGAAGGAGCGTTGCTGCAAAGGGCCACTGAGAAAAGGGGAGAAAAAATGAGTCCAACCTGATCCGATTGGCCGCCTATTGGCCTTCGCCTGCCAATGCTGGCCAATGCTGGCCAATGCTGGCGACCCTCGTCTCTCGCCGAGAGCAGCACAGCGGCGGAGAATCTGCGCCAAGTATTTGCATTAACCGCAAAAGTCTCCACCAGGCGCTGCAGTGGGCGCCACTCGCTCGTCTAGGCAAAGCTCAGCCTAAGTCTAGCCGAAGACTGTTTGCCGAAGACTGCGTTTGCCGAAGACAGTGTCTCGGGCAGGAAAAGTTAATGAATTCCCCGGAGAGGAAGGAGGGCCACACAGTTTACAAGCGAGACACAGTTTGTGTCTCGCTCCGATTGGGCTGCCCAATGGAGCCTGACTAATGCCTTTTCTGCATAGCTCGCCACTGGCAAGCTGAGTGGCTCGTCGTCCCGCAACGAGCAGCGCCCTTTGGAGATATTCTCCTTAGGTTTGGCCAAAGGAGACTGTGTCTGTTGGCAGTGGCCTCGAATTGGCACCAGGCGACCAAGTTTGCGAGCAAGCCGCAAAAGTGCCAACCGAGATGAAGGCAAACCGACTTGAGGCGAACCTTAGGCTGAAAACTGAAAACTGAAAAGCGAGCCAAAGACTGTTGCACGCGAAGGGCCACAAGCGACCACAAGCGGCCGGTCTTGACTGTCTGCGCTCGGCCAGACTGGCAGCCAAGCGCCGCCGGCCGCCAATTAGCGGCAACGAGATGCAGTGATGCAAAAATGCAAACAGCCCAACAAGTGTCAGCCCCAAATGGACCGCAGCTGAGCCGCCAGGTGAGAGGTTTTGTTCGTGCAAGCGAGCGCCAACCTTTTGGACGCGAGTCCAGAAGGAGTAATCCCCTTTGGCCGCCCTTGCAGCAAGTCCCAGTCTCTAGATCTCGGGCGCTCGTCAAGCGGCCATCTCGCTTTTCAATTGCAATAACAAGTGTTTCCGCCAGCGCCCAAAAGAGCATCGAAAACACGGGGCCCAGTCTTTTATGGGATCGAAGAGTTGCAATTCGGCAGTCCAATGCAAGCGGCTTGCAGGCAGAACAAAAAGTGGCCTAGAGGCCGAGGCTGAGCCTGAGGATCCCACTTGGCTGCTTTCATCTCAGAGTGGCCACTGAGTGCCCACTCTGAGCGCTAAGCAGCCGAGTTGCTGGCCAGTCAACTTTCTAAGCCGCCCGATTTGAGTTGCAACAATGAAACTTTTCATTGCATTGTTGTTCTCGCTCGGTAAAGGCTCATGATGAAGCGGGCGGCCCTAATTAGCGGCCCGCTCATTGGCCAGCACTAAGGAGAGCTTGGCAATTGGTCATTTCTGAGCCATTTCTAAGCCATTTTTCAACCATTTTCGAGCCGTCTCCCATTTCAAGCGTCTCCCAAATGGAGCTCGTCCTCCAGCGGCGGCTTTTCCACTTGCGGCAGGAAACGGCCGGCGCACAATGAGCGCCAAGTGGAGCCAGATACTCTCTCTCTCTGTGGCTTCTCTTGCACATCCTAAGGTCTGGAGCTGGCGGCCAGTTTTGCAGACAAATTGGCCGCCTTCCTCGAAAACAAGCCTCGTCTCGTTTGGCCCTTTTGTTGCCGAGCCTCATCACTAACCGCTGACCACTGGCCACTGGCCACTGGAGCCAAATGGCCCGCGCGATGAGCCCGATCGAGCCAGACGGACGCACAGACCTGAGTTGAGGTGGTGCAGAGGAGGAGAGACGATCATCGGTGGCTTTCGCCCCAAATTGGGCGCTCTTTTTGTCTGGCGAGCTTGTGTCTGTTGCAGCTTAGTTCTAGAAGCAAAGAATTGGCTTCTCTTGTGCAGCAGAGGTTTCTTGTAACAAGAACACAAGAAGGCGCAACAGACGCCCAATGAGTCGCGCCTTGAGAACCTTGACCTAAGCCAAATAGTGGCGCCAATAATGATAATACTATTTCCATATTCATGTTCTCGGATGGTTCCAATCTCTTGGCGCTTTTTTCTCTCAAAACTCAGCCACAAAAGTCGACCAGAGGCTGCTGGTTGGGGTTCTTTTGTGGGCTCATTCAGTGTGCTTGTTCAGTGAGCTCGTTCTGTTGGCTCATGTCCAAAATTGGCAGCCACTGTCTCTAGTTTGCCCACAGGAGAAACTTGACCGATGGGCAAAGTGGCCGTTTGCAGTCCACTTGGCGCTCGTTTGCTCTGGCGCAGTCTCGGCGGAAACCTGAGAATCCATAAAGTGCAAATGAGCTCGCTTTTTCCTTTTTCCTCTTTCCTCTTTCCACAACAACCACTTGACGTGCACAGAGGCGAAGGCAAACAAAAGAAAGCCAACAATTTGCCCAACGAGCTCGAGCCAAACTGAAACTAAAACTGAAACTGAGACGAAAACTTGGACTCGCTTTCCGAGTCCAAATTTCGAAGGGCCAAGAGTAGAAATGGAGAAAAGCGGGGGGAAAACATACGGGCGGATAATTTCTGCTCGCCGGCCAACTGCACAAACAGATCATCTCGATGAACGCCGTCCACTCTAAACCGATGCTTAGGGCAGCCTCGAACGAGCAAGCGGCTGGAGAAGTGAGCCCGACGAGCCTCAATTAAGTGGTCGAAAAGAGTTGGCCCGTCAAAAAGTGGCCAAAGGTTTGGAGGAGAAGTGGGTTTACGAGCTTGGCTGGCGCCTCAAAAGTTGGGCTTTGGACAAGCTTGTGGCAGAATAGGCGAGCGACCAGTGGAAAAGAGCTCATTTTTTCTCTTCTTGGACGAAGATGGACAGAAAGAGATAGAGATTGAGAGTTTTTTGGAATATTTTCTGCAAGTTTGGGCACAGAGTTTTGCACAAAACTCTGCCCAACTTTTTCCATGAGCTTGAGAATTTGGAGATCTTTTATCCGAATTTCCCAATTTCCAAAAGTTAAAGCAAAACTTAGGCAAATTTCGCCCTCGCCAAAAGGCAATCGATCAAAGAAAATTTGTATCGCCGCCAGAAGTGTGCAAATTTGCTCGCCAACGGGTTGCAGAGTTGGGGGCGCCAAGTGGACTGAGAAGTGCTCCTTCGAGTGCACTTGGCTGCACTTCTCAGCTGCACCTAAGCTAATGCAGTTGTGGGCAATCATCATCAGTTGTTGCCATTGGGAAGTGGCTCAGGTGCAAACAGACTCAGGCCCGCTTCCACTTTGGCGGCAGCCCTAAGCTTTGGAGAGGCCAGAGGAAGCGAAATTTGGGCTTCGAAATTGCGCTTCGAAATGTTGAGAATTTCATTAGGCGAAAGGAATTTGCAGCCAACTCGATCGGCTGTCCAATCTGGTTTGCCGGCCGCTTTTCCCAATCGGAATCGCATTGCAACAAGCGGGCCGCAGGGGAGCGTGTGTCTTGCGGGCTGAGGAAAGAAAGAAGGCAAAGGGCTAACTGGCCGGCATGTCAGTTTGTGGCGCCAAAAGTTTGCCCCAAAGCTTTGCCTCGGAGCTTCGCTTGGCTGCAAGTTGGGCAAAAAAGGTGGCCTCTGGAGCTTGGGCAATGGCGGCTAATCGGAATTTGTGCAACTGTCTCTCGCTGGAGCCGCGCGCCAGGCCCACCGCCTCGAGAGAGAGAGAGAGAGAGAGAGAGAGAGAGAGACTGGCGCCAGCAGGACGGACGACAACAAGCTCGCAGGCCTGATTATGTCCGATTAGCAATGCCATTCGAGAGCGCGCCAAGCTCGACAAGTGGCCCGCTCTTGGCTGGCTAGCTCGACTAGCTTGCCAGCCAAGCTTAAGTGAGTGAGTGTGTGGAGGAGCCGAGGCAATAATGAAGACGTTCTCTGTTCCGTTTTCCGTTTGGCGAGCGAGCGAACGAACGGGCGAGTGGCGCATCGAGACGCAATCGGCGCCACACAGAATCGCACGGTGATTGATCGTGTGCTGGCCGGCCGCTTGTCAGGCCGGCGAGGAAGATATTTCAACTGGCAAACTGCGGCCAACACACTCTCGTCTGCGGCGGCCCACAGAGAGTGAATATAATCGAGCCAAATGTTGGCCCAGCAGAGCCAGACAAGAGCAAAACAGAGACAGTCTCCAGCCCACGAGAGTGCAGCAAAAGCAAATCCAAATCCAAGTGCAACTGCAACCAGCGGCTGCCTCTTGTCAGGCGGCTCGTCTGCTGCTGGTTAGTTATTTCCAGTGGAAAGGCCCACCAGAAACTGGATCTCTTTGTGCAGCCTCATTTTTCATCGCTCGTCCCTCGAAGACTGTCTCTCCCTTTGCCCTTTTCTGGCCGGCCCAAACCTGAGGAGCGGCGCTCAGAGAAACCCAAGCGAGCAATTGGCAATGGATGACTGGCTGTGAAAGAGAGAGACATAGAGACAGCTCGAGGAGCAAAACTAATGAAACGAGAGGAACGAAATGGGAAAAGAATAATTTGTTAGCTCTGCCGGGCGGAATTTTGTCTAAAAATGTGCCAAAACAAGGCAATGGACGCCTTGTTTTGGCGAGCGACGAATATGCAAAACAAGTGGTTGGAATTTGTGTTCTGTGAAGATTTTTGGCTGGAAAAAACCTGTTGCAAGAGATGGTCTGCCCGAAAGGGATAGTCTTGGGCAGCGCAATAGTCAGTTGCATGTGCAGTTTGGGTGAACTTTTCTGGCCAAAAATTCATCTGGGCGAAAATTTTGCAATTTCCGTTGGCCAGAGTCTCTAGTTGACTGTCTC
>Ga0268247_10000128_pt1 | contig 25249 bp, 32 predicted proteins | sample AgamicOrMae_FD_200245 | JGI IMG/M metagenome (GOLD analysis project Ga0268247, IMG submission 200245) | Agave microbial communities from Guanajuato, Mexico - Or.Ma.e (v2) (version 2) | ecosystem: Host-associated > Plants > Phyllosphere > Phylloplane/Leaf | place: Guanajuato, Mexico | collected...
GATCAACTTAGATAGATCACCACCATCTGCGAGTTCAAGCACAATGAACAGCTCATTGCGCTCGATGAAAGATACATAAAAATTGATAATATTCTTGTGCTTAACCTTTTGCAACAAATTCACCTCCTTCAGGTAATCCATTCGAGCTTGGCTATTTTGTATATCACACAATTCAATCCGCTTGAGTGCAACTAGTTTCTCCCTCCTCGGTCTTGGCTCTGCCTCATTGGCTGGTGTGTAATGATGCTGACTCGTGGAAGGATTGAGAATTGTTTCCTGAACGCCAGTCATTGATGGAACAGGTGCATAGTTGATACTGTTCAGTGCCCTTGCCGATTCGGAAGCGGAATTGTGGCCTGATCCTCTCAGAGGTAGTGACTGGGCGTTATCCGGCACGGGATGGTAAATTCCGTCCGATGGATCAATCCATTTGGCCTTATAGACTGTGCTGAACTGACCCCGGCCCAAACGGGCAATTATTTCAAACTTGAGCCCCTTTTCGCTAGACATCATTCTGGACTACAACTCGTGCTTGTAGGTAAGCTTTTTTGGCTCCTTGTTGGTAAGACTGAATGACAACAAGAATGGCTACTCAAAAGTCTCCAATCAGTGATGAAATTTTGAACGTTGTCCGACATGCTGTGCCATCCGAAGTCAATTGGGCTTTGCATTTTCAACTAACTTTTCCTGAGGCAATCCTCATTAGCTTACATTGAACCCCGCATCGTGTGTCATTGTCTATCTCAATCAGTGAGATAGTTAGAACAACAGAAGGAATATCTAGCTCGACAACTGCGAAATGTTTGCAGTGGCCATCGGTGTTTTTACTCATCTATGATGGATCTTCGCCTTTTTTGCTCTCCACTCCTTTCAGTTAATCAGTCGATAATGGTGAAAACAAGCGAGAGAATAAAAGGGAGAGAACTTAATTCAGCTGAGGGGACCACCAGCCAAGTGAACTAGTTGGATCAATGCACGGTGATCACTAGTCTACTGGTAGCTCACATGCAGTCTAAACAAAGAAAGTTGTTTGTAACTTTTTTGTTTGCCCACACGACAAAACAATGCTCCAGACGTGATCCCGAATTGTCTCCCAATCATTCCCACTGGAGACCTACTAGCCTAAGGTTGTTCGACAGCTGTTACGTGTCATACTCGTGTGACTGTGACAATTTCTATCAATTTAGCCCGGCCTAAACTTTGTCCCGTCTGGCTAGACGTAATCGTCATACAGATGATTGTCATTCCACTGCGAAGAAGACTCAAGATCGTGGTCGTCGAAATTGACGCTTCATTGGGGGCTGGAGTCGCCCGAGAATCGTTCGTGATTAGATCTGATCACCACCTCATGTGACTTCTCTCTCTCCATCAACTAACAGCTTGAATAAGCACTCGGCCATACACTTGGGAATCTCCAAGCTTCATTCCTCGAGATCTAACTCAGATGCCAATTAGTTGGAATCTGATCCGATCGAGGAGTAACTTTGGTTGGAGGGAAGCATTTCGTAGATTGCATTCATTTGCATCGGCTGACGATCGGTTCAAGATCAAGTCTGCAATTGATGTTTGAGCAGAATGTATCGAGTGACTTCTTCGCACTGGGGGTCCTCTTCATAATTATCGCTATCAACTTTGGAGCCCAGCACATGAGCAGACTAGATGATGCATCTCCGTATCACGCTCACCAGGCTCATCAAGCTAGTCTCCATGCTCGCTTGAGGGGACCTCTCTGTATGCTCCCGTCTCTTCGCTTCGAAATGAATATACGACGAATCTCGTCTAGCTTGCCATAAGTGAGGTATGGTGACAATTCTTAGCTGGCTCGAGGTTGAAGTCTAGAGCTAATTACGCCTCATTCGGAGCGAAACCATACTGGTTTGGCTCAGTCTAGGTGCTCTGCGAGCTATTGCTCTTTGTAGTCAAGCATCACAGGAGGCAAGGGTTGAAGGGAGGCGAAGTGAAGCCCAGACTATGATTCCTAGAGGTTACAGTGGGGATGAACTCCAGCAGATGTCGAATCTGGTGGAGTTCATCCCCACTGGATCGAATCTGATCAATATGGAAAAGGCTTCATAAATGCTTCATAATCGTCATGACGGAAGCATTATACCCGAACCATGGACATAACTTACCGAATAGGATAAGGTTGGATCGTTTGAAAGAGCCTTTTGATGAGCCGGCCAACGAAGTCTCAACAGAAGCACCCAACTTTCGTCCGTGATAATCTCGGAATGGATTGGCTAACCAGTTGCACCACAGGAAAGACAAACAAGATAATGGATTAAGTCGATCAGAGTGCGTGTGTTTGCGACCCTCGTTGGCAGCAGACAAAACAAGAAGCTCAAAAAATGCCAGTTTTGGAGCCCCTCGTTTTGTTCTAGGGCCAAAGGATTCTATCACATTCATTGGGGTCCAAAATGGGTCAATTTTAGGCTCCAAATCGTCGGAAAGCCTGACGAGATGGTTCGAGAATCGAGAGCAAGTCAAACAAGAGAGCAGCCCGATCGCCACTGTCTCGGTCTCTGGAATCCAATGCCAAAGTCTAGCAGCGGAAGTCTTCCTGACTTCTACTCGGTCCTTCAGGACCGAGTTTGCCCTCCGGTCGAGCATGCACATAGAGAATGGTGGGCTGGCAACAAACGCCCTCGAACTGAGGCCGGACGGCGCACCTTAGCCGCCGCATGACATTCTGCCTCTCGTCTGCCGGTCAATGGCAATCGACAATGGCAATTGCAGTGCCTCCTCGAGCGTGAGCTCGCTTTTACGAGCGTCAAAATGAGCATCACCATTTAGGACGGCCACACTCGAACGAACTAGACCCAATCGAAGGCGAGAACAACTCCAAGGAATTCCACCTTATTCTCCCAGGCTGGCTGCCACACCAGAGAGCAAAGTGTTCGAGTCTTATTCATTCTGCCAAGAGTCAACTGCATCATCATGCTGCTCGTGACCCGTGCACTCGAGAGAGCGAGTTATTTGCACCTGCTGGCCAACAATTGCAAGCCCTCACTTGCTCGCCCTTAGCTAGGCCTATTTGCCGGCCCGAATCTAAAGATCTTTTGCTCGCCGGCGAAGTCTCAGCGACAACTGTGTGTTAAAAAGGGTTTCCAAGTGGGGGGAAAAGCAGTTGAAATGGAGGCAGAGTAGAGCGAGCGGAAATTCAAATGCTTTGGGCTGGCTGTGGCGAAGTGGACAACAAGACTCGAGGCTTGATTAATGTCCTTTTTGCCGATATATGTCTCAAGACTCGTCCCAATGGCTCCAATGGCGGCCCAGTGTGTGTCCGTCTGGGCGTCTGTCTCTGCGTCCGATCACTTGGTGGTCAGTGCAGTCGAAGTGGCCTTGAGTGGCCGGCAGAGACTGGCCAGTGGTCTGAGAGTTTTGTGGAGACGGGCGAGGTTTGTTAGGCGACGAGCGGCGCCACAGGCAAGGCAAAAGGACAAAAGAGGCCCCTCAAGTGGCGCCCTAAAGGCGGGCGGAAGTGTCCCCAGTGGGCAGGCGTCTTAGTGGCCTCTTGGAGCGTGGCCAGTTTGGCGTGTAAAATGGGCGCGGCTCGTAAAGAGTGGCCTTTTTTCTGCCAGCCAGGCCCGCAGCTTACCTGTGTTTAGGGGGTTGGGGGCCAGTGTTGCGCAATGATCAATAGTCGTTCGTTTCCCTTTCTGCAGGTTCGCTTCAAAACTCAATTGATGAGAAGGGAGGGGTGTCTGCGGGGCGCCAAGGAGGTTTTGGGGACCCAACAGGCTTTGGGGCAGCAACTGAAAGCAGCAACTGAAAGCGAAAGCGAACGAGGCTAAGCCAAGGGAGGCGGAAGAGGAAGGACGCCAAATCAATTACAATGTTCGTCGGCCGCTCTCTGTCTTGCTCGTGTGTTTCGGCCAACTCGGTGGGGCAATTTTTCATTTGCTCCCCTTGTTCTGGCGGCCCTCCACAGCAGTGGCCCGTCGACTGTCCCCGGCCGGCCCGCTCAACTGGCGTCCAGTTGGACACGAGCTTCCTCCAACCGCAACCGTGGAGCCAACGGTTGGCCGCCGAGTGGCCTGCACGCCATCACACTCCCACTCGCCTCGGCCGGACCGGAATTTGGCCCCTGGTCCTTAGCGCTTGGCCGAGGAGACGGCGAGCCGAGGCCAGAGACAGGCGGCGAGACCGAGCGAGAGATTACCTCTGGCGCCAGTCTAGTTGGGTTTGCGGGCCAGCTGGCCCATTGTGCATGCTCCGGCGTGTCGCTAGGTGACGTTGTCGGGCCGCGAGCCAGTTTGTGTGGCTCGCGGGCCACACAAACTCCCTTGCCAGCGAGACGAGGTCCGTCGGAGGCCGCCTTGCCGAGGCTGGCCCCAGGCGACCGATGGGCGGCCTTTGTTGTGGGCGGCACTGCGGCCCATTGGAGGCGCTGCAGGCCCGTGCTCTGTGCTCTGTGCACTGCGCTCTGCGTGCTGCGGCGGCGCGCGTCTCAGGCAGTGCTAACCCAACGAGAGTTGTACGCGCCCTGCGGCCCATCGCGCGCCGTCGCGGCCCACTTGGTCTCGCGCAACAGAGCGCAGGCCAGGCGGCGGGGCTTGTCCTCGTCTGCCTCCGAACACTTTTTGGCCCCAAGCTCGTCCGCCTCGGCTCCTGAAGCCCGAACAGATTTGGCCCGCCAAGACACACAACTGGCAGCCCGTCGACCCCGCCGACCAGATGGACAGACGGACGGGCCGGCTTGACATGAGGACAGACGCCGCGAGCTGAGGGAGGCCGAGGGGCAGCCAAAGAGCTGGGGGCAAAAAAGGCAAAAAGCAAAAAAGCAAAAGAGCAGAGCCAAGCGATAATTGCTGCTGTCCTAAGCAAACTTCTCGCCTCACTTACTCGGCCGGCCGCGCGAGCTGAGGGGCTCCTCTTCTTTGCATGCTCCTCCTCCAACAAGAATCTCCTCGTTGGCTCCTCGTTGGCCGGATCATGAATGGGTCCACAAGGAGGGTCTCCTTCTGGGCACATTTGCGTGCAGACATGCGGAGACAGTCGTCTGGCCGGGCGGCGAACAAGTTGTCTCCCCGTCTGACAGGCTGGCTGCCGTCCGGCTGGAGGTGGACGCGAAATGGGCGCCGCCGGAAGGGAGGCGACCCCGCGCGAGTTCGGCCTCCTTTTGCCCTCTTTTTGGGGCCTCCCTCAAGCCGGCGGGCCCGGCACAAGAGCGGACAAGTGTCGGCGCTCGAGATGACGCATTTAGATTTGCCAGTTTTTGCCCCGTCAACGCCAAACAAAGCGGCCACCAGAGGCGAGCTCGCCAAAGGCAAACTGAAGCAAACTCTGCCAGGCCTCACATGACCAATCTGGGCGCTCGTGGGCCGCTCGCTGGGCACTATCTCTCATCTGGCGCCACTTGTCTGCCCGCTCGCCGCTCGTCCTCGCCGAGCTGGCCCCACTGGGCCCCCGCTCGAGCCATTGGGGCGCAAAAATCATCCCGCCGGCCTTCTCGTGGCGCCTCTGCCGCAGCTCCCAAGCTCGCGCTCGCCCGGCCGCCCGCCCGAGGGGCCAGCTCGAGTCTGGCCATGAAGGAGGCGCGGCCCCAAACAGCCCCGAGTGGTGCCATCTCCGAGCAGCCGGGCAGCCGAGAGCAGACAGTCCGCCGGGGCCGCAATGTAACAGATTGCACAGGTGCATGGGAGCTGCTCGCACACACTCGCTGCCTGGCGCCAGAGAGCCTCTGGCGCGCAGTGCACTGTGCACAGGCCCCTTGTGTGTGCGTGTCACGTGGATGGAGGGCGACTTTTGTGCGCGCCTCTGCGTGTCGTGGACTTGAACTGTGCACTACACAGTCTGTACTACAGTTTGTGTACCACAGACTGTGTAGGCTGCAAGCTGAAAGCTGCAACCAAAACACAGACTCTCTCTAGGCACACTCTCTCTTCAGCGCCACCCCAGCCAGAGATCGATCATAATCGTCATTTCCATTTTCATTTTCTCCCACCAATCAAACAATGGCCGCCCACCGATTGGACTTGTTTTGGAGCACTTGTTTGGGCGGAAATTTCCATTCCATTTCCATTTCCTTCTGCCTCTCCACTCGCCGGCCCACACCTCAGCCCTGGACTCCTTTCACTTGGCCGCCGTCCGTCGTCCGAGGGGGCCCGTCTCATTCGATTCGGAAACATCAAACGCCCCTGAAGGCTTGTCGAAATTTATTTCCGCCCCAGCGAAGAATTTGCTCGCATTTATGGGCGAAAGTTGCGCCCCAACTTTGCCTGTCTGGTGCCCTTAGCTCGAGCTTGGCGGCCGGCCAGCTTTGCGGCCGGCCAGCTCGAGCTCTGCGGGCAGCCCTGTGCTCTGGCGCTGCGTGTGTGGCCCTCAGGCAGGCCTGCTGGTGGTGGACAGGCCATTTGGAGTGGCCAAGGACACAGGAGGCAGCAGTGGCGCCTCGGCCGCCCAAGCTCGTCGTCCGGCCGCACTCCAGGCGGACAAACAATGAAATTTAAAACGTTGCTTAATGATTCGCTTGTAGTTTATTGTGTCGCGCTGGAAGTTGAAAAGCGTTTGGCGCCACTCTCGTGATGATAGTAATTTCTCTCCAACGGGCCCCCCTCCCCCTCCTAAGCTTGGGGCGGGAGGGGGGCCGTGCATTCTGGGCGAGCGCAAACATGTGCCCGCGCCGCCCGGCTGACAGTCTGGGGGCGGCTTATTTCGCCCACAGCAGAGTGCAAAATAAACATCATCAATCATTGTCAAGATAATCTGCCAAAGAGATGAGACGCACCAGCGGCCGGCCGCACGGAAGCCACTCGCTGGCCCGCCCGCCGGAGCTTAGATTACGCCCGCCCATGGCCAAGCTCTGCAGCCGAGCCGTTCTGCAGTTTGCGCAGCTCTGCGGCTCTACAGCTCTCGAGCTTCCCAGCTGGCAAGTTCGCCAGCTTTCGAGATCGTCGGCCGCCCACCCGCACCTCTGCCTCGGCGTGGGCGCTACACACAAGCACCAACAGCGCCACACACCAGCACCACACTGGGGCCGCAAATCTCTCGTCATTATTATTATTATTGCTATTATTACCATTGCTATTGCGATTATTTTCAATATTGTTTCGCGGCGATATTGTTCCCGGAAAGGTCAGAGTGCGTGTGGCGGGGCCCTGCGAGCCAGCTGATGCCTGGGCGTGGCGGGAAGTGGGCGCCACCTGTTTGGCGTCGAGCGGGCGGCAGGAAGCGAGGCAGAGGCGCGTTCCTGCGGGCGCTTGTGTGCGGCTGCACTTTTCGCATGCGCACGCCAAAGCATTGCGCGCAATGTGCGCCACGTGCAGCCACTTTGTTTTGGTCCTGCCGCAGGACCAAACCAAAACAAAGGCCCAGCGGCCTGTGCACTGCACACAGTCTGCGGCACACTAGGCACACTCGCTTGCTCCTTGGGGCCGGCGGGGCCAATTTGCGGGCCAAATACAAATAATGGGCTCAAATTGAAGTGGCGCTCAGCCGAGGCCCATCGACGAGATCATTAATCTGGCCCGCAAGGAGCGGCCTCGAATTTCGCTCCCTCTTTGCGGGCTCCCTCTGCTTGGGGCTCCAGAGGGGCCCCCTGTGAAGGCGCCGCCGAGGCTGAGCTCGCGCAGCTGAGCCACCGAGGCCGAGCTCCTCTGCAGCTGTGGGCCCCATTTCGATGGTTTGGATTTAAAATTCACAAATCATCCTCATTCGGCGGGCCAGAAGGGGGCGCAAACTGGCGCCGGCCAGCAGGCGGCTAACAGTTTGCAGGACACAGTTGCAGCCCGCCAATTGCAAGCACAGGCGCGCGCCCTTGCCAGCCGGGCGCACAAGTGGCGGAAGTGGGTTTTGGGCTCGCCATTCAGCGCCGGCCGGTCCAAATGATAATTAATGGCCTCGGATTTCATTAGATCTCGCCGGGCGGCCAGAGGACGCCCTTGGCCGCTCGCCGGCGGCTTAGGATGCGCCCCTCTGGAGCGCCGAAGAGGCTGGCCAAAGCCGGAAACAAAAGTGGGCGTTTCGGGCGGTTCGGGAGAAAAGTGGCCCCATTTTAGTTGCCTCCTCTCTGTCTCTGTCTCTGTGTCTGTCTGGCGTCTCTCTAGCTTGCCGCTCGCTCGGCAAGCCTGTCAGCAGGCTGGCAAGCTCGCCGGCTCGCCACTTGTCCATCGGCGAGCCCAGATGTCCGCCCAGCTGTGTCGTGTGCCGTCTGGACACATAGCAGTCCACAAACAGTCCTCACACAGTCCACACACAGTCCTCACTCAGTCCACCAAGCTGGCCCAAAAAGCAGGAGGGCGTGGCGGCAAGGCGGCTCACAGGAAGCGGACAGTGAGCGGCGCCTCAACGGGTCAGCGGGGCACAATTGGGCCGCGATTCAATTAGACGGGCGGCCTTTGTGTTTGGGCCGGTTGAAACTTTTTTGCTCATTTGTTTGTCCGCCTTCTGTGGCCTTGGTCTGCCGGCGGCCGTCTGGCCCCAGCTACAGACTGGGGGCGGTCCCGACCGAGATGGGCCTCGCGCCAAGCTCGCCGCCAGCTCCAGTCTGCGGCACTGTCGAGAACCATCGAGAACCGGCTAATGACTGGCCTCCAACGTCTCTCATCGACGCCCCAACGATGCCCAACCACGTGGGGGGCCACTCCGCGCGCCTCTCAGCCACTTCCGGCCCCTGTCAGCCGGCCGGCCGCCCACTTCCGGCCGGAAGGTTTTAGATTAATGAAAAGGGGCGCCCTCTTGAGGAGGAGGGGCCGAGTTGGGCGAGTTTGGCTGCGTGAGGGAGTCTTAGAGGGCTAAGTGCGCCTGCATGTCTCTGGGCCGCGCGGCCAGCAAATAAACTAATGGCGCCCCGCGGACAGTCTGCGCCCGCACTTTGGCCGACTAATAACAATTGGCCCGACCCAAATCGATCGCTTAGCGCTCTCTGCTCGCGTCTTGGCGCTCGAGCTTGGCGCTCGAGCTAGCCCAAAGCTAGCCCAAAGCTAGTCTCTAGCTTGGCCCGAGCTGCAACGAGCTGCCCTAAGATCAGAGATCGGCAGATTGGGCAACGAGCGAGCTGGCCGGCGAGCGAGCTGTGGGCCAAATTGCGCCCACAACGAGCAGCCTCTCGCCTTGCCGCCGCGAGCTCGCCGGGCAAATCTAATGAATTTTGATAAATTCATTCGATAAAATTGCCGGCCCACTTGGCTGGCCAGCGGGCGGGGCAGTGGGGCGGACGAGCAGTCCTAAGGGGCGCTGGCAACTCGGCAGAGGAGCGGCCGAGTTGCCAGTGGCGAGCGGGCGGCCAGCGAGCGAGGCGAAGGGGAAAAGGGACGCCCTTCCGGCCAGTTTGGCAAGGCCCAGCGGGGCCCAAGCTGCGCTGGAGCTTGCTGGAGGCGGCCCCAAAGTGGCACTTGTGTTTGGGGGGAAAAAACTGCCTTTGGCCGGGCGGTTTTCTGCGCCTGAATGTTGGCGAAAGGCAAATAATTGGCGCCACTCGGCCGCCTCGGCCAGCCTCTCTCCAGCCCAGCCAAATGGTCGCCCTCCGCTAGGCGCTGGCCACTCGCGCGAGCTTAGGGCACAGTTCAGGGGCCCAGCTTGGCCCACACTGCTCGCTGCTGAAATGCGACCGCCGGAAGGCCGCGATCAATCGTGCCCGTGCGGCTCGCGTGTCCGCCCAGCCGCCCGCCCTTTCCCTTTCGGCGCCTCCTCTTCCCCCCCCCCAAATGGCCGCCCATTCGGCCCAACTGTCTGCCCATCTGTCTGTCTGCCTGTTCGTCTGTCTGTCTGTGCGGCTGGCGTGGTGTGGTGTGGTGTGTAATTGTGGTCGCCGAGCAGGTGTGGCCCGTGCGAGTTGGCGCCGAGCGGCGACTTCTGGCCGCTGGCCGCTGGGCCTTTGGGCGGCACCTGTAGGCTGCGGGCGGGCGTTTGTGTGCGGCGCGCCAGGCGGCCATTTGGGGGCTCCTTAGGGCCGCCCCCAAATGGCAGTGCCTCAGCTGCCTAGACCGCCTGCAGCTGCGCCCAGTCTAGTCTGGCCGAGGGCGCCCAGTCGAGTCTTGCCAAAGGCGCCTTGTCCAATATTGTTCTCCCTGATTCCTCGCTCGCCTTCGTTTATCAAGCCCAACAGGAAGAGGCCCCACTTCTACATGAGCAAACCCGGCTTGCTGGCGAATGGGCGAAGGGGCGCGCCTCAGCCGCACTAGATCTCTGCCAGAGTCGCGGTGTAATTTGCCCGCTCGGCCCACCATCAGCAGGCCAACCGGGCTCCAGTGGGCCATCTTTTTGCCCTCCTTCTTCTTCCTCCTCTTCTGCTTCTTGGCCGCTCCTCCTTGGGGCAAACAGGCGCCCTGCTCTGGCCAAGAGCAGCCAACCAGCAAGCCAGCCAGCGCGGCATGCTCGCTCGGCCGCCGAGCGAGCGATAAAATTCGAATTAAATGAACGTTTGGCCCGCCCTATGCCCCACGCCTGCCGAGCCCCCAAGGCCGAGCTCGCGCTTGGCCCCAATTGGGCCAAGCGCCCGGGACGGGCTGGCCGCGCTTAGGGCGAGCTAAGGGCGTTTGGGAGACGCGCGTCTGAGCGGCACCAGAGCTAAGGGTGCTCCCTCGAGCAGCCGGCCGCTGGCTTCATTTGGCAACACTTTGGGCTGCAACTCTCTGGGGCTTGCCCACCCTGCAAACCGGCGCTGCAAACTTACAAAACTGGCTGACACGCTCCTTGTTGCCGGCGACAATTGTTCGCTATAATTTGCATCAGCCGCCCACTTTTGCCTCCTCCTTCTGCTTCTCCCTCTCTCCCTTTTCTGCTCTCCTTCTCCCTTCCGCCTGCCACTTGCCGCCGCTCGTCCGCCCCAAATGGGCGCCCCTTAGCTCGCTTGGTGGCTCGCTTGCTAGCCTGCTCGCTAGCTAGCTCGCCGCCTGCTCGCCACTTACTAGCTAGCTCGCCTCTGGCTAGCTCGCCTCTAGCTTGCCAGCGCGGCGCCAGCTGCTCCAAGATGCCCATTTTGCCCACCGCCGAACAGCGCTCCTGGCGGCTGGCCGCTGGCGGCTGGCTCCTACTGGCTGGCTTGCTGGATGGCTCCCAGTGACTGGCTCCTGACTGCTGGCGGCCACTCTTTAATGGGTGCCAGGGGCCCACATCCGGCCGGAGCTGCGACGTGACTCAAGTGGGCGCCCCCGCGCGTCTTGCTGCGGACGTGACGCGCGCCACAGTCGCCCTTCCGCCGCCCGCGGATCAATGCGGCCGGAAACTGCCAGCCACTGTCTCGGCCAATGCCAATTGTTGAACCCCGACCAACTTCTTCTCCTCCTTCTTCCTCTTCTGCGCCCAATTGGCGGCCACTTGTCGGCCGCCCAAACTTGCACGCCCAGGCCAATTTTTCGCCCAATTATCGGCCCAATCCATTTGGAGTGCTCCAAATGAGAGTCGCGTCCGCTCGCTCGCTCGGGCCCCAAGCCCCAAGCTTGGCCGCCGACACTCCTCGAACACTCGCGGGCGATCGGGTCTGTCTCCACGACCTGCCACTCTGGGGGGCCACTTCTGCCACTTGCTCCACTTCCTCCTCTTCTGCCCCTCCCGCCGCTGAGTGCCCCATGTGTCCGGCCGGACATCTGGCGCCGGACTGCAGCTGGCCGGCGGAAGTTGGCTCGGTTTTCCCAGAAGTGAGTGTCGTTGGGGCCGTTCTGGGCAGGTTTCCGGCGGCCCTGGGAGGCGTTTTATGCGACTTCTTGCATAAGAGGCGCCCTTTGAACTGCCCCTCTGTGCTGGTGGGCGCGCGCCGCTCCACTGCACTGGGCCGACTACTGTGCGTTGTGCATAAGCGGGCTGTGTATTGTGCACTGTGGACTGTATGCAGTGTGCAGTGTGCACTAAGCACAAGCGACCGAGCCGCAAAGCGATGGCGCCCAATTGGTCGCCTCTCGCTCCACTTTGGGGCCAATTTGGGCCCGGGCTTCTCTCTCTATTAGGCCCCAATATGCGCACCATTTTGTTTGATGATCGAAATGGAAATTTCTCACCCCTTTGGGCGCGCGTGCCGCCCCTCACTGGCCGCGCCTCAGCCAACACTTGCCCTTGGAGTCTGCATGGGCCCCAGTTGCTGCGGCCCCAGTCTGCGCCTCCCAGTTGCCAGTGGGCAGAGGGGGGCCACTTTTGCGCCCGCCAGCCAGCCAGAGGCCATGTGTTGGCGCCCCCTCGAGTGCAGAGAAGGTCTGCCCAGAGGCCAGCGCAAGCTCGGCAAGCGCAGTCTGCTTGGAAGGCTTGGAAGGCGCCCAAAGTGGATGGGGCCCATTTGGGGAGCTGTTTTGTTTGTTTAGCGGCCAGTTATCTGCAAACAAACAGCTAATCATGCAGACCCCAATGGCAAGGAGGCGCATATTCATCGGGCTTGCGAGAGGCGCGTTAGAGGCGCCCTCACGCCTGACGCCAACTCTGCGAACTGGCGCAAAGTGGCTCCACGCGGCCCCCTCACGCCCAGGCCAAGCAGTGCCCCGGCGGGCCGCACACAGTCCACCGAGAGCCAGACTCGCCAGAGGCGCCATATTGGTCCCACTTGCTCTCTCGCTCTCTCTCAGTGCAGGCTGGGCAAGACGGCCAGTCTTGGCAGAGGCGCGCGCCGCCAAGATGGATGGTCTTGGCAGGGGCGCCTCTTGGGCGCTGGCTCGCTCGAGGCCGCAGACAAGTGTCCGGGCGCGCATTGGCCCGCTCGAGACGCCGATTGTCTTCTGACGAGTGGGCGCCAGTTTCCAGCGGGCAGTTTCGAGCCCACGCTGCTTGTTGGCCGCCCACAGGAACCAGTTGTTGGGGCCGCCCTTGAGCGAGGCCACTTTGTTTGGGCACTTCTTTGGGCGCTTCTTTGGGCGCTTCTTGGCCCCCAAACAAGCAGACAGACGCACAGACAGACAGACGGCCGGCCCGGAGGGTGAGCTTAGGCTGCGCGTTGGGCGGCCAGTTGGCCTTTTTGGCCGGCCAGTCGACGATTTGATGAGCCCGTCCGGACGGCTGTCTGCCCAACAGGCCGAGCGGCCCGGCCGGCCGCTCGTTTCCGGCTGGAAGTGGGCGAAAATAATAAAGATTGAGCCGGAAGGGGCGCGTTTGTCGAGCTTGTTGTTGGCGGAAGTGGAAGTGGAAGTGGGAGTGGAATTGGAGGCGGAAGGCGGAAGGCGAGCAAGTGGGGCTAAGCTGGCGCGTAATCGGGCGATATTGCGCCGCTCTGCTTTGCCCTCTGTGCTCTGTTCAAGGAGGCTAGTCTGCGGGACAAATATTTGGCCGGCTGAGCGGCGGCCAGACTGCGGCGGCGCCCAGATTGAGCCGCCCATCTGGCCGTTCTGGACTCATATTTGGCGTCCGTTTGGCGCCGCGAGGCTGCCGCTGGCAAGCTCGAGCGGCGCCCAGGTGGCTTATGGGGGCGGAATTGGGCGCCGCCGCTGGTGGGCTCGCATGGGGGCGGCCCTAAGGGTGGGCGCGGATTGCGCCCGGCCAGTGCAAGGGGCGCCTCGCTTGCCTCGCTCGGCCAATGAAGACGCCAAGTGGCGCTCTCTCGGCCGGGCACAATGGGGCTTTGGGCGGCGGATTTGCCACTTAAATGGATTCACTATGCAAATTATGACACTGGCTTTCCAGTTTGAGCTTCGGCCCACCGGGGACAGTGGTCGGAAGGCCCCACTGGAGGGGCCTTCCGGCCGCTCGAGGCTTGAGGCTTGAGGCTTGAGGCGTGTCGCTCGCAAGAGTGCGCCTTTTGAGGGCTGCCCTTTGGTGTGGGGCGAGCCAGGCTGCTCGGTCCACCACCAGCGAGACAAAGGCGGCGGCTCGCTGGCCACTTGTGGGGCATTATTTGGCGCCCTCATTCGGTCCGCCTGCGCGACCGGAATACGCGCTGCAAATTCATTGCGCTGCCTGACAACCAAATATACTGCGCCCATCGGCCGGCCTGCTCTCTCCCTCTGGCTTGGGCCCAGAGACGAGCACTTGGCGGCAGAAGCTTGGCAGCCGGAGCTTGCCGAGCGCCAGCTCGATGCCGGCCCGCAAACAGGGCTGCCAATTGGCGCCGGAATGCGCCTCCCAGTCGCTGGCCGGCATAAATATTCGCCACCGGCCACCTCTGCTTGCTGGCCGCATCGCGGGCGGCTTGCGGGCGCCTTTTTACGGCCCAGCTTCCGGCGGGGGGCCGCACTGTGGCCCTGAGCTCGCTGGCGGGCGACTGTGGCGAGCTGGGGTCGCTTGCTGCCGCGTGGTGGCGCTCGCGTTCCGCCCGGCACGCGCTCACTGCACACTGTGTGCGCCATTTGCTGCACTGCGCTGGATGCTTTCCCGCAGGCTCACTGCACTGCACGCACGCCGCAGACTGTGTGCCGCGGACTGTGTGCCGCAGACTGTGTGCCGCACACAGTCTTGCGCCGTGTTTGCGTGCCGCCGAGTGGCCAGATTGCGCCCCCAACGCCAAGCCAGCCGAGCGAGCGCGCCACTGACGCCGATCGGACGAGACCGGCTCATGAATACGTGGGCGCCCATTTTCTGCGGCTTTAAACTGGCCGAGCTGGCTGCTTGCCGGGCGCCGCTTCCGGCCGGCCAGGCCGAATCAGCGCCGCACTCGCGCCCCACAGGAGCGCCAGAAACGGGGGCCCATCCGGCGGCGGCGCCCCAGCGCGCCCGGAACCAGTGGAGCGGCGCGCCTCCCAGTGGACAGGTGGCCGGCCGGCGCACTGGCCGGAAGGGGCTGGCTGGCAATCACTCGCCGGATGTGGCAGATGCGGGCTGGCTGCAGACGAGGGCTAGGCGCAGACGAGGGCTGGCCGCAGACTGGGGCTGGCCGTAGACTAGGTGCGTTCCGGCGGCGCCTGATTGCTGGGGCTGCAAGTTGGAGGTAGGAGGCTGGAAGTTGCGCACTAGCCGCAAGAAACACCGGCCGAGTGACACGTTGAGCCCAGATGATAGAGGCTCGCTCTCTAGACAAGACAAGCTCGCGCTTGGCGCGCGCAGATGCAGAGCTGCCTCTAGTTCTAGTTCTAGTTCTCGTTCTCGTTCTCGTTCGGGATCCATTTGGGCGCTCTGCTCGGGCAAATATTCATACAAATTCGCCTCCGCCGAGGCCCATTTGCCGCCTCGCTTCCGGCGCGCCGAGTGGTCCGCAGGAGTGGCGGCGTGCGAGCTTGCCAGCTCGCGCCAAGCCCGCCGCTCTGGAGAAACAATTTCCCCTCGGCGGCCCTAAGCAGCGGCCCTGCGAGCTCTGAGTCGGCCGGCCGGCGAGCGAGCGGAACAGGCGCGGATTTACATAAGCCAAAGGCGCTGGAAGAGCTCCTGGCTCCTGCAGGGCGGCCCCTCCGCAGACTGTGTGCGGCCGCTCGTCGCTGGCGGCGCCTAATGTGGCGCCAGTTGCGGCCAGCGCCCGCCAGTGGCCGCACTTCCGCCGCCTCCAGAGCAACAACAAGAACGAGGAGCACGAGAGCTAGTTGTCGGTGGGCGCAAGCAGCGCGATCAACTGGCAGCCTCGCCGGGCGGCACAATGCGGGGCTCTATGAATTTTAGCGGCCCATTTGCTTTTATGCGATCTCGCCCCTTTCGCTTCCTGCCCACGAGGCAGCCTTTGTCTCGCTGGCCTTGTGGCCGCTTCGAGTTTGGGCGCTCTTTGAGTTGCGGGCCGCAAACAGTTGCAAGCGCCCAACTGGCTTGGACTGCCTTCCACTTGGACTGCCAGAGACTGGGGCCGCCCGCAGCTCTGGCTTGCGAGCGAGCTTCACGCGAGCTCCACGCGAGCCAAGCTCCAAACTGGACGGCTCCAGTTTCCGCCCCCTCGGCCAGTGGGCGCCCCCACACAGTCAGAGACCACACAGTGAGCGTCACACTTCGCCCACACGCGAGCGCATTCGAGCTCTAGTCTGTGGCCCTGGCGCCAAGCTCGAGCCACTTGCGACTGTTCGATGGTCTCGCTGGCTGTGGGCGGGCGACTGTGCTCCTTTGGACTAAAGCTGGCGGCCACTTTCGGCTTTTGGGCGGAAATATTCGCCGGAAAATATTGTTTACTTTTGGCTAAGTGTGAAAAGATGTGCACAAAGTGAAAAGGGCACACCAAAAAGAGGCTCCTCCAATGTCACGCCGCCTCGACCAAAAGAGCCAACAGACAGACACAAACTCAAACTCAAACCGAAACTCAAACTCAGAGGCAGAAGTGTGCGCTCGGCCATGTCAAAGCTCCTGATGGATCAGTGACACTCGTCGGTCCACTTTTTGCCACTTTCTGCCCATCCAGAAAGGCCGATAATAAGCCAGCTTTTTCCCCTTTTTATCCTGATTTGAGCTCCTCCCTCACTGAGTCGTACCGCTTTCGGACTAGGATTCGAGCTTAGGTTCGGTTTGAGATCCATCTAATGGACTGAGAAGGCCCGCTGGATCTCTCATCCGACGGGAGTTCTCTCGGGCGGCTCGTCAAGCCCGACAGGAAGTGGACATTGAGCACTGGTGGAGCATTGGGATGTTCCATCGTGAAATCTGGTCAATTTACGCTGAGCGATGGAGAGCAGAAGAGGGAAAAATATGGACTGTCTATGGACGAGATGGTGTTGGATTTGGTTTGGGGTTGATCTGATTTAAAGTTGGAGGAAAATTGGCAAAAATCCGGCCGACAAACAGTCTGCGGTTAAAAGTTTTGCAAAATTCTGTTTTTATTTAACTTCATTTCCTTTATTTCCTCGACCATTTTGCTCCCTTTCGCCAATTTCCGCTCGCCTCGTGTTTGCAGAGAGATTTCTCTTCGCGAGGAATTGCAGTCTCTCCTTGCAAATTGCACTCTCTCATTGCAAAATGCAGTCTCTCTTCGCAGATTGCAAATATTGATCCGTCGGTCGATTTGGTCACTCGGCGAGCAGAGACTGTGTCCATCTCTTTGGGCCGACGATTTGCTCCCATTTTTCACTGTTTGCAGTTCCCATTTAACAGTTTGCACTATTTTTACCGCCCACAGTTCGCACACTTTGCTCCCGAGGCTTAGGTGTAGGAGCAGCGAGGGAAAAGGCGATCATAAATATTTATCGATTTTCAGCCTGTAACTTCCTTTGGCGCTGCTCTTTTGAGCCCAGCTTTTGGACTGCTCTTTTGGGCGGCAAAAAGTGGCCCCCGCCGATTAGACGACAGGCTGACGACTGGCTCGCTTGGTCAAGACAAGCCAGCGGCTGACAGACGAGAGAGAATGAGACAGAGACAAAGAGGGCGCCTGAGACTGTCTCTAGTTGGCGGCTCAAAATTACTTCTGGCAAGCTCGGCGGCAAAGAGCAAAAGAGCAAAAGAGCAAAAAGGAGTGTAAAGCTTTGGAAAGGGAAGGAAAGCTGGTTTGGAAACAATTTCTCTCTGCAACCAGATTTCTCCTCTCGATTCGGAGCCCTTTTGGTGGACAGTCTTCCGAGTGGATGCGCCACAATTGCCAGCGCGATTCAATTTGGACACACTGGGCGCTGAAATGGAGTGTTTGCGGTCTGCCTTGGGGCCCAAAGTGGCCAAGTTTGGGGGAGCCAAAAATGATCTGTAAAGCTCAAAGTGGCAAATTAGCCATCGGAGCTGGCCACTGTCTCACGATCGTGCTTTTGCTCGTGCTCGGCGGTCAGTCAGCCGTTGGGGGCGGCAAGCAGAGGAAGCACGCGCGCTGAATATACACTGTCTCTTTGCATGCCGGCTCGCTGCTCTGGCCGACAGAGAGACTGTGTGTTTGTATTGAGCCAAAGGGGAGCTGAGAAGGCGGAACACGAGCCACAAGCTGGGCCATTTTGTTTGGTCACGCGCCAAAGCTGAGGGGCGCCCCCACAAGCAGCCGAGGGGCATCCATCTTTTGCAGCGCGCTAGACTGGCTCTGGCGGTTGCACGCGCGCACCAAATGGGCTTGCGGCCGGCCACTGGACGAGCGCCATTGTTGTTTAGCTCTTGGCTGGGCTGAGTGGAGCCAGTGGGGCCAGTTGGCGAGCTTGCCAGAGGACAGCGAGTGCACAGTTGGGCTCGAGTTCGAGCTCGAGTGGAAGCCGGCGGAAGGGGAGCCCAAGTGGGGGCGCCCGTGGCGAGCTAAGCGTTTGCAGGCAAAGTGGGCAGCCTATGAGCGCCTTTGAGCTTGGGCTAGTCTTCAATGTGCAGTGTGCAGAGTGCAGAGTGCAGAGTGCAGTGTGCAGAGTGCAGAGTGCAATAGAGTGGACGAAATGAGAGCCCGATGGACAAGTGGAGATCAAATGGTCCGATTTGGGCCCGGCCGGCCCATTGGAATTGGATTTTATTCCAAACTAATATTAAACTGGGCCCGCATGGGCTTGCGGTGGGCGCCAGTTTACTTTTGAATGAGCGTTCCGGCCAAGACGAGAGCCAATGGGGCGCCAGCGGGCAGCGTGGCTGGCCAGTGGCCGTCAGAAGTCGGCCTGTGGGGCTCGAGATGTTTGGCTTGGCGGCCAGTTGGCTGGCCCAGAGGAGCCAGTTGGGACAGTCTTGGCTTCGTGTGACTTGGGCTATTCTGACCTAGAGCTAGTCTCAGTTGAGCGAGCAGGCCCGCAGACTGTTGGGGGAGCCACAATGGACCATTGTTGTCGTTGCGGCTCGGGCTGAGCTCAGGTCGGGCGGGCCGAGTAAGACATTAGTTGAATGGGCCGGCCGGCGTTCTTGAGCCAGTTCTTGGGCCAGTTCTTGGGGCCAGTTCTTGGCGCATTTTGGCCAGGCTAAGGCGCGCGGATAACGATCGGCCGCGCGAAGGAGCACGAGCGGCGAGCGAGAGAGTCTCGCCAAAGTCTTGCCAACAGTCGAAAGGACGCGCTCTTATTGTTTTTTTCGCCCTTCTGATCAGAAGAGGGCTCCTTTCGGCCCCTTTTCGAGCCTCTTTGGGCCACTTTGGGGCCGTTCTGCTGCGTGTTAGTGTCTCTCCGCGAGCCAGACCAATGCAGACGAGCCAAATCTTGGCCATATCTTTGCGGCGCAATGGGCGGAAGTTGACGAAAACTGGCTGCACAGAGGCCGAAAGGGGGCGGGAAAAGGGGGGCCTAAAGAGGGAAAATGGAGGAAAAAAGTGATAGAGAGGCAGGCGAGCTGGTCCGCGGGCGTCGAGCCTTGCGGGCGGCCAGAGACTAGGTCCAGCGAGGGCGAGGCGATGCGGCCTTGTACGAGTGTGGCTTCGGATAGTTGGAGGATCTTTAATGAAAATTGATTGATTTCTGGCCAGACACTTGGGCCGCCGGCTTGGCGCTGGCAGCTCGGCACAGATAAGGCGCCAAGAAGAGTGGGGGCGCTCTCGTGTTTGGGGCGCTCGTGTTTGGGCGAGCTTGTTGTTGGGAAGAGTGTGTTTGTTGTGAGCTCGAGCGACAAGCCAGGAGGACGAGCTGGCAGCTCGAGTTTGAGCTCGCCAGTGGCGCGATGGGTGCCAGTCCATTGGGCTGGCGGAAGTTTTTGTTTTTCCAGCAAGCTTTTTCCCCTTCTGACAGCTTGACACCGCTTTTTGTTGGCCTCTTTGTGCGGGCAATATCATCTGGCTCGAGCGAGGCCGGCCGGAACTCGGAGTGACGGCCGCGATTAGACACACTCGCGCGCGGCCTCGCCAGACGGACTGCCGCCCAGGCCAATGGAGCGCTGCTTCACAGGCGTCCCGTTTGCGCCCCTTCCGCCGCCGCCAACCAGCCGAGAGGCGCCTCTCGGCTCTTGTGCTCTGGCCGTCACTTCCGGCGCGCCGGCCGACTGGGCGCGATTAGCTTGGGGCGCGCAAATGGCCGCTCAGACTGTCTCGCTCACTCGAGACAGTCTGAGCGAGCTTGGCCCGCACGCAGCTTGCTGCTAGGCTTGTCTTGGGCGACTTGGCGAGCTCGTTTCGGGCGTCTTGGCGAGCTTGCTTTTGCCGTCTTGGCGAGCTTGCTTTTGCCGTCTTGGCGAGCTCGTTTCGGGCGTCTTGGCGAGCTTGTCTTAGCAGTCTTACCACAGTGGCACCTAGCCGCTGGCTTGATCCGGGCGGCCAGATATTGGGCCGCGCGTGAGGCCGCCCTCTGGCTGGAAGGCGCGCCGGAAACGAGCCCGGCGAGCACAAGTGAGCACGGCCGAGCGCACAAACAATGCCCACTGGATGGCAGAATGGACACTGGCCATTCACAGGACGGTCGATTTGTCGGAGCTGTCCTTGCGATCGAGGCTGAGCGAGCAGAAGCCGCACTCGCCGGCGAGCTGTTGCTGGCGGCGCTCGTCTCCCGTGGACAGTCCCCCCTCTTGGTTCTCGCTCTCGGCGGCCTTCTCGCCGCCCTGCACTCGACCGGCGGCCTTCGACGGCTTCCTGTCCGTCGGGGACCCCCCACTCTGCTCGCTGTGGGCGATGTGGGCGCCCTCCGAAGGAGCCCCGGCCGGCAAACGGAGCTCGAGGCCGCCCTTCGGACTGGCCGGCTCGCTGGCCGCGTCGGGCCGGCCCGCGCGCGGCTCGCCCGCACACGCGCAGCAGTAGCAGCCCTTGCGGCGACACGCCCTCTTCCAGTGGCAGCCCGCGCAGTCCGAGCCCGACTCAACACCAGGTCCACAGCCTCCTCGCTGCCTCGCCTGCCCATCCGACTCGGCCTGGCACGCCAAACAGCTGGCCGCCGACCACGCCGAGGTCAGCTCGCCGCCCGCCTGCCTACCGGCGCGCTCCCTGTGCTGCCTGCGCCGGGTGGGCGTGGCCTGCGGCGTGGATGGGCGCGGCTGCGGTTTCGCCTCCGACTGGCCGCCGTGCTCGCCCTCGGCCTTGTGCTGGTCCCGCTGAGCGGCCGTCGTGCTCGGCGGCTCGGGAGCTGCGCCCGGGCCGGAAGTGGGCGCCTGTCTCAGCTCAGTGGCCGCCTCCTGGGCGGCCGGGCTTGACAGAGGCTGGCCGGCGGGCGGCTGCCGTTCGGGCGGCTTGGGGCCACTCGATAGAGGAGCACCTCCTGGAGGAGCACCTGGTGGAGAGTGGACAGTGGTCGGTGGCTTGGGTCTTGGTGCGGGCGCCGGGGGGCCGCAGTCGGGCAGCAGGTCCTTGTTGGAGAGGTTGATGCGGGCGCGCGAGTGGTGCTGGTCGAGGGTGGCGCCGCGCGGCACCAGCGTGTGTCCGGTGACTGTGGTTGCGGGCGGCTGGCCTGGGTGCTGGTGGGCGCCGAGGGGGGCGGCGAGGGGCCCCGTCTGCTGGAGACTGTAGACGTTGGCGGCGGCGGCGGCGGCGGCCGTGAGTCCGGGCGCGTAGTAGGCGAAGTTTGAGTGGGCGCCCGGGGGGGCCGCGGCGCACAGACTGGCCGCCTGCAGTGTGGCCGGCCCTTGGGGTGCGGGCGCTCCAGTGCGCGCGGCCGCCGCCGCGGCCACTTGGTGCGCGTGCAGCTGGCTGGCGGCCGCGTTCGAGCGCACGGCCAGCGAGCGGGGCAGGTGCTCCACGGGCATGATGCGGCGCCGCTTCTTGGGCAGCTTGGCGCGCGCCTGAGTGTGCGAGTAGAACATGGCAAAGTTTGACACAATTACGGGCACTGTTTGGCCGCAGTTCCGATTTCGTTGGTCCAGTTCGTTTTGTTCGTCCCAGTTCCACAAGGCGGTTTTTCGCCCAGTTCCGGTTCCGATTCCGGTGGGGGTCAAGGTTCGAGGGGGCGGCGGGAGCGTGTTAGTGGGCGAGCTGGCTGGTCACTGGGGCTTCCTCTTAGAGTCGGGGGCTAATCGTTGGCATGGGCGCGCGTCTGGCCGCGCGTCTGGCCGGCCGGTTGCGTGCCCGGCCCATTAGGAGGCCACGCGTGACGGCGCATCTGTCTTCTTTCGTCATCGGCCGGCTCACTGCTGGCCAGGCGGCGCCCAAGGAGCGCCGAGGGCGCCCGCACGCAGAGGACGCCTCTTGGCCAGCAGCGAGCCTTCCTGTTGGCCTGGCCAGACTTCCCGTTGGCCTGGCCAGCAGCAGGCAGCCGGCAGCCAACAGGAAGCGCCGGCGGGCCCACTTTGGCGCGGGCAATTAGCTGATTGACTTACCTGGCAGCGCGATGGTCAGCACGCCGGCCAGCGCGCACAGAGCGCCCACGAACATGCCTGCTCGTGTGCGGCCATGCGCGACCAATTTTGGGGTGCAGAGAGAGATGTTGGCGCCGAGGAGAAGGAGCCATGTTTTTGCGCCCGCAGCCAGTCGTTCCGGTCGAGTGTTTGGTGTTCAGTGTTCGGTGTTTGGTGTTTGGTGTCCAACGTACAAGATCCAACATACGAGGTCCGGCGAGTTCAGTGTCCAGCGAGTTGGACGGCCAGTCCAGTGCGTTTGGTGTTTCGTTCGGAGCTTAGTGTTAGTTTGCTATTACTTTCTTGCTCAAGTGTGCGCCAGCCACGCGAACAGGTGGCCCCAGATTCGCGTCCACTGCAAGATTGCATCGGCGAGTGGTGGGTGCACGCGCCACACTGGCCCTTCGCCCCCATTTGGCTCTTTGTTGCCGCCGAGCTGCACGCAACTGGCGCCCAAATGGCCCCCGACTGCCCAGGGCCAGATGGCCGGCCAGATTGGGCCAAGCTTCCCGCTCCTTAGGGCGCTCCTTGGGGCGCTCCTAAGGGCCTTCTTGCAAGCCGCTGGCGACCGGAAGCGGCCGCAGGAGGCCGACGAGTGAGGCCTCCTGCGCGTTTGGGGCCAGTCTGGGCGGCGTGTTTATCGTTTCTCGTATCGCTGGGCGGCCCAAGTGGGCGGCTGGAGGAGAGAGGCTGGAAGAGAGAGACTGGAGGAGGCTGGCTATTTAGTCGCATCACGTTGCCGGCCGATCGATTGAGCCGTCGAGCGCGGACCTCCAGCCGGCCGGGAGCTCTTTTTTCGCTTCTAGCTCAAGCTGGCCGGCCTTTGGGGTGCCCAAGTGGCCCCATTTGCGTGGCGCCGTCTTTATGGATCCGGCCGGAGAGCGTGGGCGCTAGTCTGTGGCCGAAGCCAAGCTAGTGTCTGGCTAGAGCTAGTCTCTGGCTGGTGCTAGTCTCTGGCCACTGTTTGTGCACAAGCAGCGCCCTTCAAACTGGAGCGCGGTGATGATTTAGTGATGTAGCGGAGGTTTCACGAGATTAGACGGCCGGCGAGCAGCGAGCGGCGAGAGGGCACAGCAAGCGGCCAATCTTCAATCCTCAGCCTCCGATTTTCAATTCTCGGCGCAAAGTTCTCGGCCGGAAATTCTCAAAAGCGCCAAAGCTCCATGCGCGAATCTGGAATTTCAAATCTCAAATCTCAAATCGCCAATCTCAAATCGCAAATCGCAAAATCCCCCGCCCTTCCTCCTCCTTCCTCCTCCTACTCTTCAACCGAAAAGCCCCACAAAGTACAACAAATAATCGAACGACGACAAGCTCCAAAGGGCCCTATTAAGCTCAAAAGTCTAATCTCGGGCCCAAACACGAGCGCGTCTCGCGGCTTGTGGCTGGCGCCCAAGTGGCGGCGCTCTGCCTATGAAGCCCTGTCCAGGAAGCAGCGCCCCTGCAAACCTTGGACGAGCCGCCAAAGTGGGCCCCTTTTTCCGGCCCACAAGGAGCGGCCAAAGAGCGCACAAAGAGACCCGCGCCGAGCTCGCCCGGCTGCTCCTCGGGGCCAGCAAGCTCGCCATCAAGCTCGCCAGCGGTCTTGCCAGCGCCGCTCACTGGCACGAGGAGACCCGTCTGACGCTCGGATGTGGCCCGAGCCACTTCCGAGTGGCGGACAGATGGATTTGGCCGCCTGGACTTGGGGCGAGCAACGCGCCAGCTCCAGGCCCACGTCCTCTGGAAGGCTCGCTCGCCGAGCGCCCAGACACCAGATTGGCCTCTGCTCAACTGTCACATGCAGGCTCCTGCGAGACGCCGGCCGAGCTCGCCAGCCAAGCTCGCTCAAATTGCCTCCAGGCCGGCCGGCCGGCGCTCCTGTCTAACCGCCGCCGAGCGCCCGCCGAGCCGTGTTTTTGGCCCTCCGCCGCCTCCGCCGCCTCCACAGGCCTCTCGTGGCCGCTTCCGGTGCCGAGTGGGCGCTCGGGGGAGCCGCGTCGTGTGGGGCGGTCTCGGCGGGCCTGGCGGGCTAAATGAAATGCACGGGCAGAGGTGCGGCAGACTGTCTGGGGCGGCCGCTCACGTGTTTTGGCGGCCGCGCGGCCGTGTTTTCTCGGCCCTAAGCGCGAGCAGAGCACAGAGCACTGCACTGTAGGGCCGCAGGCAGTGCACGGCAGCCCACGGGCAATGCAGCGGCCAAACAACAATCGATCCGACCCTATGCGTCGGGGCGGCAAACAAAGCGCTCGCAAACCAAGCGCCTGATTAACATTTTATCCTCATTTAAATCAACTGGCCGCGCAACTGGCGGCCCACCAAGACTGGCCCCTCGGCTAGTCGCCCGCTAAAAGTGGCCGCCGTGCAGAAGAGCACCCACAGAGCCTCTTGGAGGCCAGTTATCTCTCTTGGCCGTCGGCGCGCACCGCTGGCCATCCGCGGCCGGCCGGCCAATGGATCGCGTCAACTTGATGAATTATTTCCCATCACTATCGATTGGAGGCGGCCATTGTGGCGGCCACACACAAGAGCACGGCCACACACGAGCTCGAGCAGCCTCGGACGCCCCAGTCAAGGAGCCACCTGGTTCCCGCTCGGCCCACTCGAGGGCGCCCTCAAATCGGCTCAGGGCAGCTCGGGGCTTTCAGAGGCCGCCCTGAGCTTGTTGTGGGCGAAAAGATCATCCAAAAAGACCAAAAAGGGCGCCTTTTTGCGCCAGAATGACGCCAAAAAGGGCTGCAAACAAGCTCGAAGCATCGGCAGCTCACTTACCCAAGTAGGTTTTCGGTATGAGGTCGCCGTAACCAACTGTGGTCATGGTGACCAGCGCCCACCAGAGGCCAAGTGGAATGGAGTTGAAATCGTTGTCCGGGTTTGTTTGGATTCGTTCGGCGTAATAGATTAGGCTGGCAAATATAACAATGCCCAAAAGGAGAAAGAAAACCAACAGCATCAGTTCGCCCGCCGAAGCTTTGAATGTTTGAACTAGTATCTTCAGGCCGGCTGAATGGCGGGTTAGCTTGAACAATCGCATGATTCTAATAATTGAAAAAAATTCCAATATGTCGGTGTTAGTTTGTTGCACTTGGGACGAGTGTGCCGTGGTTGATTGTAGAATTGAAGGCAATAATAGATCAATATAAAAGCTTAATGTTGCTGTAAAATCAATTATGTTTACAATTGAGCGCATGAAAGCTAACTTAGATGGGCAAGAGATGAAACGCATCAATAGTTCAAAGGTGAACCAAATGTTGCAAATCATCTCAATCAACTGGAAGGCTTCGTGTGGATTTGTTGCCACCTTATCTAATGACCAAGTGCTTCTATTGTTTGGCAAATGAATAGTAACATTTTGTATAACTGGAACGCGCATGTTTGGGTCAGTTTTAAGGCA
>Ga0268247_10000129_pt1 | contig 25104 bp, 30 predicted proteins | sample AgamicOrMae_FD_200245 | JGI IMG/M metagenome (GOLD analysis project Ga0268247, IMG submission 200245) | Agave microbial communities from Guanajuato, Mexico - Or.Ma.e (v2) (version 2) | ecosystem: Host-associated > Plants > Phyllosphere > Phylloplane/Leaf | place: Guanajuato, Mexico | collected...
TGCATTTGCTTCCCATTTGCCCCAGTCTTCGGCGAGAAAAGTAACAACAAAAACAGAGACGAGCAGAAGAGTGGGCGCGTGAGAAACTGGCTGAGCTCAGGGTGAAAAAGTGGATGAAAAGGAGCAAATTTACATATTTTTCTCTGCGTTTCTTCCCCGCAGACTGTCTGTACAAGAGTATTTGTGCACAAGCAGAGCACAGACAGTCTGGAAAGCACAGAGGCACTTTGAATGAAAATGAAAATTGGCCCAGAAATTGAGATGCTAATTATGGGCCCACTTCTGCTGCTGAGGGCGAACTTTGGGCATCTTTCCCACTTTACTTTATGCAGTTTGCGCCACTTTCTGCTCCACACAGTCTCGCCCAAAGAGTTCTGCCTCTTTTGCTTAACTAAACTGGCCCCAAACTCGACTGGTTTATTATTCCGCGCAGACCAGTGCACTTTTTGGGCCCAAAAGAGGCAAAGTTCAGCTCCAGTTTAGCTGCGTCCAAGCTAGACTTTGGGCCGCGCGAGTCGAGTGGGCGCCCAACAAAGTGGAAAGGGGAGACAATGGAGGAACTTGTTGAGCGTTCACTGGAGCTGAAACAGCGCCCGTCTGAGTATTGGCTGAACGTTGGCTGAACGTTGTTGGCTGAGCTAGTCTGCGGCCAAGTGGAGCGCATTTTGGGCTTTGGAAATCCATTTTTTCTTCCTTCTTTTTGACAAAAAATGGCCAAAGATGCTCACTGTTCTAGATGGATGCTTTCCCCTGGCTGCAGACTGTCAGTTGGGGCTTGCTCGCTGCTTGCTCGCCGCTCGCTCGAACTCTTCTCCTCGCGCCTCGCTAAGCACAGGAGTGGAGGACGCGCTCTCAGCGATCAGCCCAACCTGATCGCTGACCAGTGGCCGCGCGGCTGAATGGGACTGCTGAGGGCGCCCCTTAGGAGAGGCAGCCCTAAGCAGCATAGAGCACGGCCGCTGAGCGTGCGCCAAACACCAGAGCTCACTGCCAGTGTGCAGCCCACGCACACGCTTTACACAAGCAACAAATTGGCCCCACATTCTACACTCGTTTTGTTTCTCCGCCGCGCCCAAAAGGAGCCCACTCACTGTGTCACAGTGGGCCCCTTTTGGCGTCTCTGGTTGGGCTTTTCTCTTGGTTGGCCAGCAAAGCACACAGTGGTCTGTGCGCAGTTGCAGAGACTGTGTGTCGGCCAGTGGCAGTTTCTCTGGTGGTTGGCTCCGATTTGGCCAGCAGAGGAATTGACAAAAGTTTGAGGAGAAAGAATAATGATGATTTTGCATGTTGGTTTTGCGGCGCACCAATTTGTTGGCCTCTTCCTGCGGGCGAATCCAGCGGGCCAGAGAGGCTGTCTCGGGCGCTCTTTTGGTGCATTTGCTCGGCTCTGCGGGCACTGAGCTGCTGCGGCGGGGCAGCTTTCCCGCAGACGCGCCCGCATGACTAGGGCAGCCCACTTTTGGGGCGCGCGCTCCAAGTTCGCTGCAAAAGTTCGCTGCAAGTTCGCTGCAGCGCGCAGCACGCAGAGCAAAGGAGAGGTTTTTGAACTCTGCTTCATTCGCTGCCTTTGGCTTTGCATTCGCCTCTGGCTCTGCCTTTGCTTTTGCCTCTGCTTTTGCCTCTGAATTTGCCTTTGCTTTTGCCTTTGCCTCCAAGTCCAACTCTAACTCCACGTCCCAGTCTCACTGTTCCGCCGCACAATCCCCGCCCACATTCGTCCACTTTTGTCACCGACTTACTGCGCGCCCACTCGCCCCACTTGGCCCACTACTCTCAGCCAACAACCAACCAAACCAACCAAACCAAACCAAACCAAACCAAGCCAAACAGCCGCCTGCACAGCCAACCAATCGGCTCAGCTCCCCGAAAAGCACCGCCCTCTCAGCCGACCGATGAAGCTAGGCTGCCCTAATCTCAGCTCAGCTCAGCTCGGCCAAACCGCAAGAGCAGCAGACCCCACACGAGCTCGCCGCGCGTAATCCCCGCCGGCCGAGCTTAGCTGTTGGCTGGCTGGCTGGCCCGATTTGTCCGCCCAGATTAGCTCCCTTTGGCCTTTGTTCTCGCTCAAAAGTTGCCCAAAACTGTGGCAAAATTGGCCCCAAACTGACCGGCGACTGACTCAGCTAAAGACTAGGAGGAGAACTCTCTTTCTAGTTGCCGCTTCATTCGGAATTATGTCTTAAATCAGGCCGCATCTCGAGGATTCTGCGTGAGACCGTCGCCAATTTTACACTCTGGCACACTCTGAAGCACTCAGATCGATTGCACCTCCTCGAAGCCAGTCGGCGAGAGGCCGCTGCTTCTCTTCTCTGCCGGACGTGGCCCATTGTTGAGCTGGTCTTCCTTCTCATTATTCTCGCTCGCCGTTGACTCTAGTCGACGGGCAACAGTCTGTCGAGAATGAGCAGAGTGGGCGAAATGTGACAAAACCAGTTTGACAAAAAGGGGAAAAAATGGAAAATTTTCTCTAATGAACGAAAGCTAAAGTGAAACACTTTCACTTTAGCTAGAAAGTGTTGTGCCTTTGGTTTGGTTTCCTGAAGCTTTCACTTCCTGCTCGAGCGGCCAGTCGAGGCCGGCGGACAAGCTGCGGCCTTTGAGAGATTGGCACTTTTTGGCCTCCTTTGGGCGAGCCAAAAGTGGCCGCAGATGATGAGCCGCACGCCGAAAGTGAAAGGTCAGCAAACGGCTGATGATCATTGCTTTCGATCGGCGATCCTGAGCAGTTGGACACATTTGAGGCAGCATTTGAGGCGCCTGCTCCCAAGAGTTACACTTTTTAATAGACTCTTTTGGGCCCAAAAGTTGCCCTTTTTGTTGGGCCACAAAGCGAGCTCAAAGCGAGCCCAAAGCCACGAGCTCGGGCGCATAACTGGCCAGTGTTGGACTCTAAGTTTGCCTCTAACAGTTACAGTTAGAGCAGCCAGACTGTAAAATAAGAGAATCTCTCTTCTCTCCTCTTCTCTTCTCTTCTGCTCGGTCTCAGTCTCATTCGAGTCTCATTCTCTGCCGCTCATTGTCCAGCTCGGCGGCGAACATTTTGCGGCCCGCAAATGTTGACACCTTGTTTTTTCCGCTCACTTTGGGGCGCCCATTGTAAGATTGTTGGTTTTTCACTCTTTCTCGCTGCAGCCGGCCAGCAGCAGTAGTGTGCGCCTTCAGCTCAGTGGCTTGGCCGCGTGGAAACAGCGCGCCGAACACTATGATTTAGATTCCCCTTTTGGGTGCGCAAGTCCAGCTCTGGCCCCAAACTCAACCTTAGATTCAGCTTCAGCTTCAGCCTCAGCTCAACGTCCAATTCCATTGTGCTCACTGGCTACAACTGGGCAGCCCACAAAGCCTACAAAGCGGCCTCAGCACAGCCACATACTAGCACTAGCACACTACCAGAACAGCAGAACACAGAGCACAAATACCGTAAGTCTCGTGACCACTAAAAGTCTAGTGATTGATTTTTTCGCTCCGATTCATTTTTCTCGCCTTTTCTCCTCCTCTGACATTCGCTCGCCCTGAGCTGCCATTCAGAGCACCTCAAAGCGAGCCACACTCTCGGCCCGCATCTCTTTCTCTCTCGGCCAGTCTTTCTCTCTCTTCGTGGCCGATTGTTCGCTCGTTGCAGTTGCCGCTCGCACAGACCAACTGCAGCGAATCGGCCAAGTTCGCCCAAATTCAACGCAAATCCAGAGCCCAAAAGCGAACTGCAGAAGAGCAAAGAGTTCGCGCGCCTCAGCCTGTTGCTTGGCCCCCGCTTGTCTGCGGGCTCGTCTGGCTTGCATTCTGCGTGCACAAACTTGGCCACAAAGCCCCAAAGTTCGCCCAAGTTCGCCACAATTCGCCCACTGACACTCGCCCGCAGCCTCACGCACACTCTTCCCTTCGGGCTCATAATGAGACAAATAGTGCTGCCTCAAAGGCCCTCTGCCTCTGATGAACTCATTGCTCTTTGCTCTTTGCTCTTGTGCGCGTTTCTCACACTAGATTAAGAAGACACCCTGTTTCTAATTGATTGATGTGCGCCAAAAGGGGCCCAATGGGGGCAGACTGTTGCAACGATCTGCCTTGTGGTTCCCCAATTCGCCCTAGTCTCTGGCGCTCACACTTCTCCGCCGCCTAAAACGGTCCAGAAATTGTCCCCCAAACGCCCAAAAGCAACAAGATCAGATCTAATCGATCGCTAGCTCTCCAGGACCAATATGGAAAACATGTTTTCTTGCCTGAGAGCATGTTCTCCGCCAGAGAATATTCACTCGACTTTCGGCAGAGAATTAAGCGGCGCCACAGGAGAACTAGTCCACATTTGGCTCCCACCTTAGCATGAAGACCAGCCGTCTCGCTTGTGTTTCGCGGCAAACAAGAACACGAAACGGAAGTGTCGCCAACTCCTTGTCTTTGGCCACTGGCGCACAAGTGAGTGTTTTAATCCACTTTGGTCGCCTGCTTTTGGGCCCCAAAGAAGAGCTTGGGGCCGCCTTTCTTTGTGCGCATCAATCTTGGCCCAAAATCTTCCAACCGGCCGCTTGCTTATCGGCGCCCCTCGATCAGTGGCTGCTCTCAACCTTTGCTGTCTACCTGAAGCTTTCCTGAGCTCCTTTTGGCCTCCCTTTTTTGCACACCTTAGGCCGCAAAGCTCCGGGAACTCTAAGGATCGAGATGGGCCCAAACGTAGAGAAGTATAAAACGGAGAATATCTGCCAAATTCGTGCACCGAACAGTAATTCAACCAGCCTTTTGCATATTAGTGCAGATTAATCGATCGTTCGAATTTTGGGTGCCGAATTTTTGTGCGCGCCTCTCGCAGCTTCTCTCTGGGTTCTCTCTGCCCTTTGCGCTCAGGCAACGATTAAACAGATTTAATCTTATTAGAGAACACTGATAGTTCGCCGCCGGCGCTCAAATGCCAAAGTTCGGGCCCAAAACCAGTTGAGAGAGAGAGGCTTTTCTGCTGGCCTTGCGCGTGCTTGTGCGCGGCGGTGGAGTTCGTTGAGCGAACTCCAGACATTCGCCAGCAAAAGAGTGCAGAATCCAGTGCGCAAAAGATGCGGGTCGACGCTGCGAGTTTGTCGCGCGGCCCAAGTTCGTCGCCAAAAACCACAGAGATTTTGTCTGTCTCCAGACGAAAACCCTTCTGGGGTTTTTTCCCCAATCAGGTGCACCGACACGCCAAGTGATGCGGGCCGAGCCAGTGTCTGTCTCTCGCATGCACCTAAGCACCTAAGAGCCCCCAAGAGTCCCCCGAGAGGCGTAATCCGGGCCGAATTGTGGCACGGGCCGCGCACTTCCGGACGGCGCAGGAAGTGGCCGGCGGCAAAGTGGCGGCCGAGGAGGAGCGAGAAGAGGCGGCCTGGAAGTGGGCAGGAGCGTCTCTGGCGAGTGCAAACAAGCGGAAGTGGTGGGAGAACGCCTCTTTGGTGAGTGGGCGATTTGTTGTGTGTGGCCAAAAAGATGCTGGCTGCTTGTGGGCGCAAAAGGAGGCCTCACTGCTGAGGCTTAGCCACAGTCAGCGGGCCTCAAGCGGCGAGCAATAATGATGTGCGACGTGGGCTTGTGTGCGGCCGCGACGAGCAGGCAATATTGAAAACAGGTAAACTGTGGAGATGGAAGAAGAAGAAGAAAAGGAAAAAAGTAACTGTAATTGTGGCCGCACACAGTCCCCACAGAGCACAGCACACACACTGAAGGGCGCCCACCAGAACGAGCGGCGCCCACGCCAATCGCAAAACAATTGTCCCCCGGCCGGAAGTGGCCACTTCCGCAACCACAAACACACTCCGCTTTGTGTCTGCCTGGCTGGCCGTCATCTTTGCCGTCGGGCAGTTCTCCGTCCAGAGACAGCAGCTCGCCGTTCTGCTGCTCAGTGCTCGTTGCTGGCCAGCAGCACACAGTGGCCAGTCGAGTTGAGTCGAGGGGAATTATTATTAAATGGCAATTTTTGTCTCCCTTAAGGCAAAAAATGCCCCTCAGGTTCCGTTGGCTTGAGTTTGAGGCAGTTCAAAGCGGTGGAAAAGAGCACTCTTGAAACAGGAGGATTATGAGCCAGCGTTGGGCCGCAGCTTGTGGCTGGCAGCAGAAGAATGACCACAACGAGAGCAGCGCGCGCCCTGTCCACTCGAAGCGGCAGAGATGCGGCGGGCGAGCATCAGGCGAACGGGCCGAGTTTAAGAGCTGGCTCGATGTCCACGAGAGATGATTTGTTGCCGTCCGTTAGCGCTTGGCTGAGCACAGACTGGACTCAAGGCGACGAGATTGCTCATTTGAGGGCCGGCCCTTGGGGAGCGCGTGGGCGACATCAGTTGGCCGATGGGGCGGCCTTGTTTGCAGCTTTGGCTCTCAAAGCTGCTCGTGCATTGACATTTCTCCACATTTCTCCACTCCACACACTCATCTTTGGGCCTTTTCCAATGCAAAGGTGCGACTGGCTGCGAGCGGGCGGCTCTTCATTGGGTGGCACTTGATTTCGGGGCGAAAATCCCCAGAAAGTGTGCGAAAAATGGGGGATTTACTCAACTTTTTGGGGTTCAAGCACAGTGCACACAGTGTGCAGTGCTCGCGCGGAACACCAGCGCCACCGAACTGCCAGCAGGAGCACTGATCAATCTGGCCCACAGGCAGACTGAGCAGACAAACTGAGGAGACAAACTGGGGAGACAAACGGCCACCTCTAGCCACACGCGCAAGAAGGGCCAACTGCAGGCGAAAGAGGAAGAGAAAGCGAAAGAGAAAGCGAAAGCGACACTCGCCTCTGACGCAACAGATGGTTTCAGGTGCCCAATTGGCGCGCAGAGCTCAAATTTGGCCACCCATTTGGCCACTGCCAGCCAGACAACAGGCCACAAGCAGGCGGGCACAGCTTGGGCCTCGACTCGCGCCAGTTGGGTTGCGTTGGCGTTTTTTTGCCCAACTCTCGTTACTATTTTTACTCTGTTTTCACTGGTGCTTCGACTGCTGCTCGCCCGGTCGACTACGCGCGCCAGCCCCGAGCAGCTTTGGCGTCGGCGGATATCATTTGTGGCAGAAGGTGAAAGTGGGCCAGACGCGCAACAGTTGGTGCCACTTCCTGCGCCTCCTTAGGACAACTCGCGAGCCTCAACCAGCCCCAAATTTGGGCCCCAAAAGCCGCCCCCATTTAATCAGCTTTCTGCGCGCCAATTTCGCTCGCCCACCACTCTCGTTGGGCTCTCACCTTCTCGCTCAAACCTCGCGAGCTGCGCTTGTCTGGCGCGAGTCCACCTCGCGCGTCCAAATGCACACTTATCCATTAGGCTTAGACGGCGGCCATTCATTCTCTCACTTGGCGGACCTTAGGTTCCTCCACTTTTGGGCCAAACTCGCGCCCAAATGGGACACATTGCGCAACCTTGAGGCCGGCCCGCAAAAGGCTGACCGCGCACAGTGTCCAGTGGGCGGCGATCGACTTGCATTGAGGCAGTCTGGTCGACGCAGTTCGCTGCTCATGCGCGGGAGTGAATCTGAGGCCGAAGACTGTCGCCGACCAATGTTGCGTGGCTGCACGCGAGTCAAAGACGGAGACAAGTCTCTGCCTAACTCGCCCTCGAATGGCTGCAGAGACTCGGGGCGGCGAAACGCAAGTGGAAGTTCGCCGCCAGTGGAAATGCAAATGGGCTGAGCTGCTGGCTGGCATCACGCAATCGGGCGCACGTTAGGCACGCGCGGCTTTTCACTCGAGTGTGACACAGGCAGCCAGTTGGCCGGCTCAACTCGGCAGGCTGAGCCGCCAAATTGGTTTCGAGGCTCACCACTGGAAGGGGCACCAGCAGAGAGCAGCAGAGAGCAGCAGATGGCCAAACGAGTTGGCCCACTCGTTCACTTGAACCTTTTTCGCCCCCAAGCTGAGGGAGGGGCGGCGACTCGTGCTCGACACGCGCCAAAATTGGCCGGCCCAACTCTCTCTCTCTCTTCGCTCTAGCAAAGCCTCGTCCCTCAACTGCCCTGCCTGTGCGCTCACTGCCACTGTGCACATAATGCAACCAGCGCACATTATGCAACCGGCGCACTTTCCTCCAAACTGGCGGCCGCCAAATCGAACCTTTGGGCAAACCAAACGATTGGGCCGATTGGGCGAACTTGGACCACTGCGCGCGTTGCGCAACAAGCGCCTGCAACCAGTGGAGCAGGCGACCAGTGCAGCGCGCAACAGATGGTTGTGGGCTGCTGTTACGCTGCTGTTTGGCGAACTTGAGCGAACTTGGGCGAACTTGAGCGACGCACAAACAATTGATCGGCGGCGCGAAAAGCTGTCTCTCTGTGCGCCTTCTCCATTGCGAAATCGGTGCAGCCTCTGCCCTGCGGGCGCGCAAAATCCGCGCCTAACAGCAGAAAACCCGCTCCAAAGTGCTGGTGCGTAGCCGGCCGATTGCGTTGGGGATCAGGAAAAGTTCGCTAGGATTCGATTTTGTGCCCCTGGCCAAAGTTCGATGAACGCCGCACTGTGCAGCAGAGGCTGGGCCAACTGTTGATCGTTGGCAGCACTGGAGAGGAGCGAACTCTTGCGTTCCCGCTGCGGCGAACTTTCACTCCTTTCGCTTTGGAAAACTATTGGAAAGGCTTTGGCAGCAGAACAGCAGAGGGGGCATAGTAGTAGAACAGCAGAGGAGCAGACGGCCCGCAGGAGAGCGGAATTCATGCGGGCAGAGAAGAGGTTTGCAAGAAGAAGCAATGGTCGGCATGCGGGCACTCCTCTGCTGCAACTGCAGCTGAACCTGAGGGCAAAACCGTTAGCCGTTGGGCCCGGCGCGACAGAATGTTCGCTGGTCGCGCCACATCAGAGGAGGGATTTGCTTTTTTATTTTTTATTGCGCCATTTCTGTTCCAAACGTTCGCTCGTGTGCAACTCTCTCTCTCTCTCTTCTGGCCTTCTGCTGGCTCAGTTTGTCTGTCTGCTTGTTCAATTCGACGCGCGCCGCCATCTTGGCCCTGCTCGCTCCTGCAGCTCAGGCGCGACGATCTGGCTCGCTCGCAAGCGGCATAATAGTCACAGAGGCCAGAGGGGGACACACAGTCGAGCGTGGCCAAGTGCGAGCTTGGCGGCGAGATGGTCGTCTGGCTGGACGAGCCTCTGGGGCGAGCCTGTGGGGCAAGCCGTCCGAGAGCCGTGCTTTTCCGTTCGGAGTTGGCGCTTTGGTGGGCTCGACCAGGGGCGAAAAGCAGGAGGAAGGCGGGGCAGTGTGGAGGAATTCGGGGCGCGAAAAGGAAGAAAAGGAAGCCGGCTGAAGTGAGGAGGCGCACTGGAGGCCAGTGGGAGGCTGAGGGGCCAAGACGAAGCGGCGGGCAGACGTGCAGCGATCATTATTAGCGCGTGGTGTTCGCGCCCCAAGTTTATGCAAACAGTTTGCGTCTCTATTGAGTGGGGCTGCGAGTTGGTCTGCGAGTTGGACTCTGTTTGGACTGGCCAATAGAGCACCATGAGGAGCAGCAGACAGACAGAGAGACACAGAGAGAGCACAACAGACAGTCAGTGGGCATCCTGCGCGGCGCGTGTCCAAACGGATCATTATCGGACCTTAGGGGCCGCACCAAGTGGAGTGTGTGCGTCTGCTGAGGGTTGCTCATTTGGCTGCGTGTTTGTTTGTTATTGTTGTCCGAGCTGGCCTTCACAGAGTCTCAGTGGGCGCTGCAAGGACGCCCTAAGGACGCAGCCTAAGGATGGGCTGAGGACGGGCCAGAGTTCTTTGCACTGGCGCTTCCAGTGGGCAGTTATTATTTGGAAATAATGATGCGGGCGGGCGGCAGATTGCACGCGCGATTTGTCTCCTTTGAGACATGCGCGCGCCCCTTTTTCCTCCAACAGACAGTTGCCGGCCGGCCAGTTGCTCGTGCACGCCGAGGACACTGACACGGAGCAGACTGGCAGCTCGTTAGCGTGCCTCTCTCTTGGGGCTGCCCTCCAACTGGTGCACCATCATCCTTCTTCTTTCCTGCTTGGCCGCCGAAACTGATCCGCGCTCCTGGTCTGTGGATCTAAGGGCTGCAGAGCTAAGGGCTGCAGAGCTAAGCTTTGCCGAGTGTGTTCGAGCATTGTGAATCAATCGGACGATCGACTCAGATAACACACAGAGAGCGGCCGATTTTATCTGTTCGCCGGCCGCTCGTTAGCCACCTTTGCACAGCTCCTTGTGGCTACCTGAAAAGTGGCCGCAGACTGGCCGAAGTGCGCACTTTGGGCCTCCTACTCTAAGGGCGTCCAAAGGCAGAATCAATGGGCCCGAATGGAGTGGGATCTCGGTTGCTGGCCGACTTCCAACTGGCACAGTTTGGCGGCCGCTCAGACGAGCTGGCGAGCAGGAAAAGGACGTTTCCAGTCGTGATTATCACCGCGCTGTCTGCGTGCTCGAGTGGCGAGCAAAGAACAGTGAGCAGTGAGCAGTGAGAAGCTAGTCTTGAGCGGCGAGTCTTGGAGCCTTCAAGAAGAGTGTGAAATCGTTGCATGTTAATTAGCGGCCGAGAACAAAAAGGGAACTCTGCTGGCTGTTTGGCGGCGCCAATTGGCCAATTCGGGCGAACAATCGAAAGGCAAAGGCGAGCAATTGTTTGCTAATTCTTCCACGGCCAAAAAGGGGCGCCTGTTTGTGGGCAGAGGCAGTTGTTTGGGCTTAGGACTTGGAGCGAGCATTTCAGTTCAGTTCAAGAGAGCAAAGTGATTTGGTTTTTCTCTTCCACTGCTCGCCAAGTGCTTTCTTGTTGGGCGCCAAACAAGATTTCTGCGCTCACAGTCACAATCACGCAATGGTGTCACGTTAATGGTTGATTCTGAGCGGCCACAGTGTTCTCTTTGTGTTTCGGCGGCGGCAACTTGTTTTGTGCCAGCCGCCCTCCAAGCTGCAAGTCCCTCCTTGCAGCTCGGCCCAAAATGGTGCTCGAAAATGATCCTGCCGCCAAATCGTGCTCATTGATTTTTGGCGCCCCCGAAAGAGACTTACGCTCATGAAAATATATATATATATATATATCTGTATGTGTTTATAAATGTTTGCGCACAAACATTTGCAGACAGTCTCTGGCAGACACTCTGTGCTAGACACTGTGTGCCAGACAGTCTCTAACACAGAGAGACACGCAGAGAGGCGGCGAACTTTCGGGGCGAACTTTTGGGGCGAACTTTCTGTGCTCACAATGCTCTGCGGCGAAGAAGCAGCAAAGCAAACAGGCCAATCGATTGGCAGTTGGCAGTTCGCTGCGCAGAACCAACTGCGCTCACACAAGTCAACTCGGCGAACTGTTGCTAGCAGTCTGTTGCTGCACTCTGTTGCACACAGTCGCCCGCAGGCAGTCAGTGGCGCCCCCGCGCGGCCTCAGCGCCAACTGTTGGGCGGCGGACTTGTTGCTGAGGCAATTGCTAGAGACTGGCTCTACATTGTAGAGACTGGCTCTGGCAGAGGAGGAGGCGCCCCTTTTCGAGTGGACAACGCTTTCAAGTCAAACGAGGCGAAACACAAACAAGACCACAGACACTCCAGACGGAGCGCCGCCCGTCGAGTTCGCAAATTGGCCTCTCATTAGCCACGCAGAGTGAGCCCAACGCGGTGTGGGGCCGAGCTGGTGTGTGGCCTGGTTGAGTGTTGCTGGTGCTTTGCTGGGCCAGAGCTAAGAGAGACTAGCCCGCATGGTGCAGGCGACTGAGTGGGCGAGGAGCAAGCATGAATGGGCTGCTTTGGAATAATGCACGCCAACTGATTTGCATTATTATCACCATTCTGTGGCTTATTGATGCTTATTATTCGTTATTGTTGCTCATTGTTGCCACTTTTGTCATGGGCACAAGTTCGACTGTTTCGAGTGCTGGCCCATCGGAAAGTGGGGCCCAAATTGGAGAGCTCAAAATGGGAGCTCAGGCGAGCGAGCGAGAAGAAAGTGGCCCTCAAATTCATCATCGAACAAGGACAAGCAAGAGAGAAAGAGAGTCAAGCACTTGAGGATGAAAAGTCACACTTTGTGCTCGCCCATTATTGGCCATTGTGCGCCGCTGACTGTTTGTGGTCGAGTTGCAGTGGCTTGTTGGAAGCTGGGCTAAGGTCCGGCGGAATGCGAGCAAAAGTGGGCCTGTGACTTTCGGCGAGAATTTGCGGCCGAGATTGTGTGCGCGAGCTAGTCCGCGTTGAGTTGGGCCAAGCTTGAGGCATGAGAGAAAGCGGCGAATGCAAATTGAGATGCAAAACAACCACTTTGCGGCCTCAATTTGGGGCCAAAGCTGGAGACTGTCGCGGGGGGAAAGTGTGCTCGAGAGTGAGCTTGAAAGCAAGCTCAAAGGTGTGCAGGAAAGCCGAAAAGAGAAAAGTGTTTGCAAGAAAGTGTTTGCAACAGTGTGCGCTAATTTGATGGCCCCACACGCGTTCGGCTTCACGCGCGTCTTCAGCAGACTGGCCAAATTGGCCCAAAGCGTGAAAAATGATTCCAATCGATTGGTCCAGTTCCATTTTCATCGCCATTTTTGTAGCACCGAACTCGCCGCGGGACACCAGCACGAATTGGGGCTGCTTTTCTGGCCCTTTGGGGCTCCTTTGGGCCGCCGGGAAGACTTTGGAGTGTTTGTGGCGGCAAATTTGTGAGATTTTTGCGCAAATTTTCGCCATTTTTCCCCATTTTTGCCCAATTTTTTCATCTCGAGCTGCTTGTTATGGTCGACGAGAAGTGGCAGAAACTCGAGCTTTGCGCCAAATAACAACTTCCAATAACAGACAGTCTTTGGGCCGTCGACAGTTCGATCTTGAAGCATTTGCTGCCGACGCTAAGCCAGTCCAGCAGAGACCTAAGACGCGAGATCTAAGGGCGCCAAAGAGCGCCCCTCGCTTGCAACTCGCCCTAAGATCCGGCAAACAATTCGCCAAAGGAGAACAATTAGACAACAGGGCAACAGGTGCGCCCATTTGTCTTTTGGCTTGGGAGAAAGCTCACACAGTTCAGGAGGAGAGTCTGCGGCGCTCGTTTGCTGAGCTCTCCTTTGGGCGCCTTTCAACTAGCTTGAGGTTTTGATTCTGCGATTGTTTGTTTATCAGTTTGATTGCGTGATTCTCCTTTGCAAGCTAACTGGCCGTCCAATTCTTCCTTAGGACTAGCATCGAGCGCCAAGAACTGGCAAAATTTCCACAATTTTTCACTTCCAATTCTTTCCCACTTGGCCTAAGCTACGGCCCAAGTTTCTCTGCAAACTGTGCTCCTTTGCGTGCGCACAATTAACGCAAACTCAACTCCATTGCCTTAGCTTAAGGTCCAAAGCAAAAAGCAGAAAGTCCAAAGCAAAAAGTCCAAAGCGAAAAGCCCTAAGCTCAAGGAAATCATCCCGAACCTAAGCTCTGGCGGCGCGCGCCTCTTTTGTCCGCCGGCCCAACTGGACCATTGAACCATTGGACCTTTGGACCTTTGGACCATTGGAGGCAATTCATGAGGAGCCCAAGCTCAGCCGCCGATGTCGTGCTCTCTTTCAAGTGCCGCCCTCCATTTGAGTTGCTCTTTGTTTGCACTCGGCGGCTTCGAGTCGTGACGGAAGTTGCGCAACAAACAGGCACTCTTTTCTGGCCTCTCTGGCTCAGTCCTAGTCTCTGGCAAAAGACAGCCTCAAGCAGCCCTTTGCTCGAATGCTTTGCTGGCATTGTTTTTCGCGCACTCTTTGCTTTGTTCGCCGCAGACAGTCTCTTGTGAGCAGCTTTGGTGGGCCAAAATTTCGGCCAAAATATGGCCAAATTTCAGTATTTTTTGCTCAAAAAAGATATTTTCCATCAGTTTTCCACCAACTTTCCACCAGTTTTCTGCCTCATCTTCCAATGCTAGTCTCAATTCGCCCTAAGTGCAGCTGAAAGTCTGAAATTTTGCAAACAAAAATCTCTTTGGCCACAAAAAACTGGCCAACTTGAGCTCATTAATCAAACGCAGTGACGAATTTGCATCCCAAGCCAAAGGGACAAATGTTGTGCGCAAACTATATTGTTCAGCGAGCGAAAAACTGACAAATTTTAACAACTTTTAACAGAATTTGGCGAAAAAATGGCCAAAAATCTGTTAAAAATCTTCCAAAAATATGTTTAGAGTCTCTCTAAAATGTGTACAGCTCCAAAAGCAGAGCTCTTCTCAAACTCTTCACTTGAGTCTCTCTGACTGCCCGAACAGAGTCCCAAAAAGACATCTACTTTTCAGCTTAACTCAAACACTTTTTTTTGTTCAGCGCTCGTTGTCTGAAGACAAATCGAATTCGAAAAGAACGAGAACAAGAAGCATACAAGAAGAAGCATTTGGCGAACTGGCAGCTCTTAGCTCTTTGCAGTTCCGCCTTGTCTGTTTGTTTGTTTTTCCTTAGCACCAAGGCAGCTGATTAGCAGAAGTGGGCCGGAATCAATCATTTTGCGCTTTGGGAGTGTCTCTTGTTGCAGAAAAGGCAGAAAAGATTCTCCAAGTTGCCCTTTTCGAACTTTGCTCTTTTCGCATTTTGGCCCAAAGTGAGTTGTTCATTTCTGACGAACTGAGACGAACGGGAAAATCTGGCGAATTTTTAAGCACAGACTGTCTCTCAGAGACAGTCTGCAGATCTGCTCTGCAATTTTCTGAATTTCCAAAAGATCGTCTGAATGGATTCGCAATTTGCAAATCGGCCCATTTTTGGGCCGGAAAAAGCGAACAAAATGGGCAGAAAATGGGCCAAACTTGATTGGCGCCCCTTTTTTGCTCGAGGAGAAAGGAGAAAGCTTAGAGGGCAGACAGTCTGCGTTGAAATTGACGAGAAAAGTGCAATTGGAAGTCATGAGGAGCCGAATTTTCTTCTTCTTTTTTCGCTTCTTCTTCTTCTTCTTCTTCGAGCGAGACTGTGTTTGGGGCCCATTTTGCTGCCAGCTAAGTGCGAGCAAAAGTCGAGCGAGTCTGAATTGAATAATTGTCAGTTGTTGCAATTATGTTTGGCCCAAAAGCATTGGGCAGCAGTTGAGTTGAGCAGTTTAGGCGAAATGATGAAAAAGCAAGTCGAAAAAAGAGGCACAAAATGATCAAGTGGCTGATCCAGTTTGGCCACTTTGTATTTTGCGCATTCTCCTCCAACTCATTTTGCTCAAGTTTCAATTGGAATCGAATTATCGAGTTCGATTTGGACCAATTTGGTCAATTTGACAAGTCAATTACAGTTGTTGAAAAGCTTCGTCTTCCTGTGGGCCACTTTTTGCCTCTTCTTTGCGGCCTCTTTTTCGAGTTTGGGGCGCAAGTTTGAGGCGCGCAAAGTGGACGAGCTGATCTCAAAGGCCATCAATCAGGCTCGAGATTGAGACTGGGACGAGCCAGAAGAAGGGCAGAAGTTTGCGGCTCGTCTCTGGCAGGCGAAAGGGCGCCTCTGGAAGACAGTGTGCGGCCAAACTTTGCCAAGTGGACGCCGCTCGCTCGCTCGTGACCAGTGGTGTGTGGCCGAAAGTGCTTGAACAAGAGAAGAGAGTGAGCGGCAAACAGTGTGCGGCAGAGAGAAAAAAGAGTTCGTTTGGGCCAAGTTAAATTTGCAACAACAATTAGGCCCAACCAAGCGACAAAGTGCCCGCGGACAGTCTGCGGTCTGCAACGACTTGTGTGGCTTCAGCTTGGCCATTTGTTGTTTCAGCGCGCGAGAAGCGCCCACAAGCAACACACTAGCTGCAACAACTGGCAACCTACTCTGCCTTTTCGGGCACTTGTCTGACCGAAAACAAGTGCACAAACAATGAGCTGGAATGCTGCTCTCCAGCAGCTCATTTTGGCACAAAATGAACAAATGAAGCTGTTTCCTCTTTGTTCTAAGCCTCTAAGCTTCTAATGCTTCAAGACTTCTTTTTCCTCTCTAAGCAATAAGGGCCAATCGTTGGCCGCAAATAGACGAGCCATAGACGAGCTTGCGGGCGTTAAATCTGCTCCACTCTAATGAGATTCGCCCAATTGCGAGCGTCTTCACGAGCGGCTAAATGGCCGAGCGTGAGAACGCCACAAGAGCTCAACAGACACTGTGTAGTGCCTCTTCTCCACCGCCGCTCATGATTGATTATCAGTTCGCAAAAACTCAAGGAGGAACCATGCTGACCACTGGACACTGTTTGCGGCCGAACAAGTGTGGTCCAGATGACGCAGACTAAAGATGAAGACTCTATTAGCAGCAACAAGTTGCACACTTTGCCCCTTTTTCTGCATCTTTTTCCTCTCGCCGAGTCTTGTCGTGAGCTCTCAAGCGAGTCTCAGTGGCAAGCTGGCCACTTTCTGCTGGACGCAAGTGGCTGAGCTCGATGGAGCTCAATGAATTGCGCCAAGATCACCAGTTGCGCCGTTCGGAATTCAGCTGGCTAGACAGTATCTCTGCTTAGTACTGGTTAGTGCTCCTCAGTGCTCGAACGCTCGCCAAATCCACTCGCTCCTCGTCCAGTGACACACAGTCCAAAACTGAACCTTCTATACAGTCTACACAGTCCATACAGTCACCCAGAAGCCTTCTGGCCTCCCAGAAGGCAGCCTCGAGGGCAAAAGTTGAGAAGAGGGCAGGACAAACAAAGAGAAAAATGGAGAAACACAAACAAATGAGCGCGCCTTTGAGTGCGCGAGGTTGTTTGTTTGGCGCCTTGTGCGCATGCGCAGAACCGTGCAGCTCGACCAGCGCGCCAGAGACAGTCTCTAGTCTCTGGCCCTAAGGTCAACCAGGCGGCACATCCGACGCGCCACGCGCCACGAGCCAGCCCCGTGCCAGTGGGGCCCCCTTTTTCAGTGGGGGGCGCATGTCATCAAACTGTTGCCCGCGAACTCTTGCCGGCCGCCCATTCGGCGTGGCTGCACTAAGGCTGCACTAAGAATGCACTGTGGCTCGTGTGTGCCGCCCTCCAGTGGCCCTCCAGTGGCGCTAGTCTGAGGCTGCCACTTGGGGGCCTCCAAGTTCCAAGTCGCAATTCTTTCTGGCCGGCTGTTTCTGGCCGCACCATTAGGACTGTTGCAGGGCGGCCCAGTTGGCGTGTGTGCAGTTGTGTGCAGTTGCACACTAGGGCTGCCAGTGCGACGGCGGCCACGCACCAGCGCCGCAGCCAGTCCACAGTTAGTTTGCGCTCCATTCAGCCATTGGGCCCCGCTGGCTCGAGGGCGCCGCAAACTGAGGCCTTCTGAACGCGCTCAGAAGCTCATGAGTGGAGGCTGAGCAGCGGAATGGCCAGTGTGCTGGTGTGCCAACAGCGCCACAGACAGTCCAAAGCAGCCAGTCCAAAGGGCCGCTGCTCGCCAGAAGCGGTGGGCCCATTACGCGCGCCCCAAATGGATGGCAATTTTGACGAGCAGCTGCGCGCAAGTTCAGCCCAAATCTGAATCCAAATCCAAATCTAAATTCTATCGCCCTGCTTGAGGGCGGCTTGCTTGGCGCGCTGCAATGGTCGATCTGTGGGGCAAGCCGAAAATCGGAACAAAACGCAAGCCTCACCTAAGGGCCGCCGCACACGCGCCAGTCTGAAGCAAGGCCAAGCCGAAAGGGCGGCCACAGAGGAGCCCAAGCTGCAAATTTCAACTGTTTTGCTGGCTCAATGCAAGCTCAAAGCAAGCGCAAAGTGAGCTCTTCAAGCCAGTAAAACAATTTTACACTGCCGCCCAACTGCACTGAACTGCTGTGGGCCGCATTGCTGCACACGCGCCGCGCGGGCTGCGGGTCGGCGGCGAACCCTCCCAGCAAGCACGCTGAGCCCGCCCGCACCAATGCTAATCACGCACATCTCTGCGGGCCGGCCGCCACGCCCCTGCGCATGTTAGCTCCACTCCCGCGGGCCGCTTGATTTGCCTTCCAAGAGGGGCTTATTCACGTGTTGCGAGCAACCTCAGCCAGCAACACGCCCAAACGCGTGCCCAACTCGTGCCCACAGGCCGCCCGCTTGTTGCACCCGCCCTTAGGGCTGCACTTTTCCTGGCACTTTGCCGCAGCAGAGCCGCCGCCCTGAGCGTGGCTTGCGTGTCGGAGCGCGCGCGTCGTGCCCGCCCGAGTCTCCAGGTGCGCGTTTAATTAATGCGCGCCTGCAGGAACCAATCCACGGCCATTGTGCAATCTCGGCCGCTTTGTCTGCCGGCGTGGGCGGTGCCCGCGCAAGGCCAGCAGAGTGGGCAGCGAGTGGCCAGTGGAGAGCAGCGAGCAGCCGCCCTTAGAGCTACAAGAACGCCGGCCGAGCCTATAGACTGGCTGCGGGCCACTTTTCGGCGCTACGTGACGGCGGCACACGCGCGCCTCGCCCGGCCGGCCAATTAGTGTGGGCCTTGGTTGCGCAGCTCGGCCGATGCGTCGGAAGAGTGGGTCTAATCCGCGCGCGTTTCTCTGCCTTTTTGTGCGTGTCTCTGGAGGGCAAGTGGGCGGAAAGTGGCCCTTTGGTTGCGGAAGATGCGCACTGATTGACTTTTCGATTAGGTTCAGCTGGTGGCCAAAAGGCCGACGCTGAGCTCTGGACTGTCTGCAGAAATTGACTGTGAGCAGAGCTGAGCAAACTGACCAGAAATCGTCCCAATTCGCCCAAATGATCGAAAACTATGATGAACTTTATCATGAAAATGATGAATATCATAAATCCAGGCAAACAAGTTCAGTCCAAAGAAGAAACAGGCCTAAATTGGACAACCAAATTGGAGGGATTAAGCAGCGAAACAAAGTGGAATAAAGAGAAATAAAGAGAAATAAAAAGGAACAAAAGAGCCAAAACGGAAGTAGAAGCAAGTCGCAGGTGAATATTCACGCAAATCTGCGCAGAGAAGCTTGCCAAAAGCGGAGAAGATTGGGCAAAATTAGGGCAAATTAGTCAGTCATCAAGGAGAAAAATCGGAAAAATTTCAGAAAGAAACAGTGATCGATTGGCGCGTGACGAAGAGGCAAAAGAAGAGCGAGAAAAAGAGCGAAAAGAAGAGCTCCGAAAGCATAGCTTAGAGCACCTAGAGAGCAGAAGCTCGCCATGATTGGCCAGCAGGAAGTGCAGCAGATTGGCCAGCCACTGTCCCTCGAGAGTTGCGGCGAGACAGTTGTGGCTCAGTCGGCGAGCAAGATGGCGGCCAGCAAGAAGGCGGCCGTCTCGAGACAAGCTCGCCACCCAACGCCGCGCGAGATTGTCGCGTCGAGCCGGCCGGAAGTGGAGGCGTCGCAGAGTGGCCAAGTGGTGGAAGAGAGTGGGGCAAGTCGAGGAGTGGCCGAGGGCGAGTCGAGGTTGCGGGCGAGCAGCAAGAGCAAGACCAGCTACAAGCACATTCCGCACAGCCAAAAGCCGGCCCATTTGGTGGCCAAGCGAAATGCGCGCGAGAGACGCAGAGTGCAGGCAGTCAACCAGGCGTTTTATCGACTGCGCCGAAGTGTCCCAATCGAGAACCGAAACAAACGCGTGTCCAAAGTGAAGACACTCCAGCGGGCAATCGACTACATTCGCAAACTCGAGCGCATTCTCGCCGAAGACACTCCTGAGAGCTGCGCCCAACCGGAAGTGCAGAGTGCTCCACTGCTCGCGCCCGCAACCAAGCAAGCGCAGCCAGCGGCAAGCCAAGACCAAGTCCAGCAAGATCAAGTCCAGCCAGAAGCTCGCCCAGAGACACTCTTCGGCACAAATAAAAGCACAAAAACCACCAAAAGACGCGCCACACCAAACCGGAAGTGCGCAGTGGCACTTCCGGTGCGCGTGCAGGCGCAGCAGGCGGAGGGCGAGAGCTGGTGGGCGGCGAGTGGAGCTCGAGTGCCGCCGGTGGAGCTTGGGTTGCGGAGCGAGACGGGCGAGCTATGCTTTGGGGGCGCAACTGGGGCGCCTTTTGGCCAGACGAGCCAGTTGCAGGAGGCGCGCGTGGACCCGCACACAGTCTACGGGCCGCCAGGCGCGGGCTACAAGCTGGTCTACGCGCAGCCCCAGCAAGTGCACCAAGCGGCCGAGACCGCAAGCTCGGCGCCCGCTGGCCTTCAAGAGCAGCAGAACTTCCACTTCCACGCCCACCAAGTGCAACACCAAAACCTTCAAAACCACCAGAATCACAGCAACCACAATCATAACAACCACAATCAAAACAATCACAACAACCAGAGCAACCACCACAACCAAAACAGTAACCAAAACAGTAACCAGAACAACGAGCAACAGATAGACCTTTACGGCGGCTACGCGCAACACGCTGGTGCCTATGCGGCCGCAGACGAGCCGCGCCGCTTCCCGAACGCCCACGCGCACGCGCTCGGCCCGCCGGGCAGCGAACGAAACGTTGCAGTGCGCGCGCCGCACTGCTGGCCCTGCGGGCCTGTGCCGCCGAGCCACGCCCACCCGGCTGGCAGCTCGGCGGGCTCGCCGGCGGCGCTCCAGCTGGCCGAGCTGAGTCTGTGCTCGTCCTCGTCCTCCTCCTCGTGCTCGGGCAGCTCGGCGGGGGTGCGCACCTCCTCGGCCGCCCGCACAGGTGTCCTCTCGTCCAAGATGGCGGCCGACTCGTCCACAGGCTCGCCCCCCTCGTGCGGCTCACCTCCCGCCGCACTCGCGGGCCACAGCCTGACGCACCCGCGCGCGCAACTCGCCGGCCCCAAGCAACAGGCCGCCAACAGCTACCACCAGAGCTATGGGGCCGCGCACACTGGCCAGTTGTCGGGCGAGCGGACGGCCCGCCAGCACCAGCTTGTGAGCGGCTACTCGGCGGCCAGCCACCAGACTGTCTGCGGGCCGCCCGACGACGAGCCCACACGCCAACCGATGCACTTCCACTACCTGGCCCACAACCAGCCACAGCCACAGCAGCAGCAGCAACTCCAGTACGGCGGCCAGTCCGCCGCAGGATACCACCACCAAACGGGCGGCCCTTTGCTGCACCCCGACGAGCAGGGCCCGCTCGCCGCCCACTACGACTGTGCGGGCGAGCCCGCGAGCCACCCGCTCCAGCTCCAGTCGCACTCGCCCGCCGAGCTGTCTCTCCAACGCCATCTCACTGCCGAGTACGCGGCCCCCATGCCAAGTCTCTGAATCGCAACTCAACGTCTAGATCTAACGACAAATAGTACCACTTTTAACGCCGGCTCCAACCAGTGATTCCCGCGGCAGGCAGGTGGGCGTGTCGCCCGCACACAACCAGCGACGCGCGCGCGGTCGCAGTCTGCAGCCTGCAGCCTGCAGATGCTGCAGCGAACTGTCCCGCAGACAGTCTGCGGCAGACTCCATGCGGACGGCAGTGTCCGCGCGGCGAACTGTGCGTTGCGAGCGCCACCTGGCGGCCAGAGGCGCACTCCTCGTCGAGTGGGCACACTTCTCTCTGGCTCGCTTTTGCCGCCCGACCACTTCAATCAATCATGAACGGAGGCCAGTCTGTGGCCGCGGGCGAACTCTGGCGGCGTGCCCAAAAGTGGACACGAGCCGGCCGACCGCTGGGGAGGCCGCTCGGCCATGGACTGCCAGGAAGAGAGAGAGAGAGAGGGGCGAACAGGAAGAGGAAGGGAAAGCGCGTCGGGCCACCTTTGGGCGAGCGAGCATGAAGGAGAATGAAACAAAAGTGAAAGTTGCAGCCGGCCAATCCTTTGCGTTGGCCGCGAACTGCCAACTGCGCTCCGCAGTTTGTCCTCCAAGTGCGTGGGCGCACAGCCAAAAGTGAGCCGAAAGTGAGCTGAAAGTTAGCGCCGAGCCTCAGCTGGGCCCCCATTGAGTTTGTTTGATTTAGCGTGAATTTTTTGCCCGCTCGTGGCGGCCGAAGTGGAGCACTGGTGAGTGGCGACAAACTGGCAGTGGTCCAGAGGAGCAGAGGAGAGTGGTCGACAAATGGGGCCTTCTCCTTCAGGGTGATTTGTCAGGCGGAGAATTCGGACAAATGGACGTGGCGCGCTCAGTTTGCGCTGGTGCTTTATGCTCGAGCTGCGGCCAGTCTCGAGCGAGGCCAGAAAGAGAGACAGACAATGGTTGTGGTTTGCCAAAAGGGGGCCACTGACAAGCTGCGGTGGAGCAAAAGCTCGAGACAGAGACAGACAGAGAGAGGCCAAAAGGGGGAGGAAGTGGAGGAGGAAAAACATGACATTTAACACGCTGATAATTGCGCCTCCTGGACACTGGCGAGCAACAATTAGAGTGCCGCAAGAGAGTCTCTGGCTGAGAGAGACTGTCCTGGAGAGTAGTATCGCCCTCTGATGCAGTTTGGCTCTGGTGCACTGACAAGGCACACAGAGACTTGCAGCCAAAGCTGGACAATGGAAAGAGTCACGACCACCATTTGGAGAGACAAACAAACATTGGGCGACCAATTTTGCGACGCGCCGCAAGCTCCGCAACACAAGCGCCAGCACATTCAGCCACTCTTTGCATTGGCCAGATTCTTGCACTCGCAGAATTGAGCACAAAAAGCAGCACAACAAGAGGAGAGAATAATAAAAATTCCCCACAAGCTCACAGCAAGCAAACTTAGAGCGCCCTAAGAGCGTCCAAAAGAAGCACCCAAACGATAAGCAACAACAACCTTCTTCTGCCTTAGCTCAGCTCCAATTCACACACAATTATTCCAAATAAAATCCGCCTCACTTCAAACCGTTCCAATTGGTGTCCAACTGTTGAATTTCAACTGCAGCCTCAGACTAACGCCAGACAGCTAGTCTCTCCAGCAAACAGCCAACTTGTGTCCAATATCTTCCAGTTCATTAGCGAGCTTTGTTGTTGTTTTGTTGTTGTTGTTGTAGTTGTTGTTTTGTTGCTTTGCTTTAGCTCTCAGCTGAGTTGGAGCGCCCAAAGAGCCGCAAACAACAGTCCAAAGTCAGTTCCTTTTATTCGCCCATTATTCTTCTGGCTTCAACATTTCCACCTTAGCTTTGCCTCAGTGTTTTCTCTCTCTCTCTCTCTCCTCTTTTCTCCACACCTAAGGGCCGGCCACACTCCAGTCTGGCTCACTTTCCGCAGGCAAAAAAGGGCCCAGTTGACAGTCTCGAGTGCTGCTTGATGGCCTCTTTTTGGCCTCCTTTTCAGCCTCCACTTGCCGTCAGCTTTTGAGCGAATTTTGGAGAAGAGAGAAAAGGAAGAAGGAGCTCCGTTCGAGTGGGCGAAGTGGCAAATTATCGGGCTAATCTTTATCGTCCTGCGTCGACAGTAATGGACCATTGGCAGTGAAGGTTGGGGACATTTGTGGGCAAATTTGGGCTCAATTTGAGTGCCAATTCAGCTACAAATAACTGGCCCAAATGCTAATTAGCTTGTCTCCTAGGCCAATCTGACCCTCTGTGTTCCGGATGGGCGAATTTTCCGGCAGAAAAAGGATGAGGTTTGGCGAGAAAATGCGCAAACAGGTCGCATTTGGGCAGTTAAAGTGGAGCAAAAATGATTATTACAAATCAATTTGTCCACTTTCGGTCGATTTTAAACAATTTTCACCAGTTTCTAACCAATTTTCAACCAATTTTCAGCCAATTTTGACAGAATTCGATCAATTTCGGCAAAATTAGCCAAATTTTGACAAAATTCACCCACTTTGGCCGATTTCTCCAAGACGTCAGACCTGAAAGCCGCTAGGCCATTCGGGACAGTCTCGAGGCTCAGGATGGAGAAGGGCAGAAGAATGGCTTCGAAATGAAGATGGAGACTCGAGAGCCACGAGCAATTGGCCAAGTGTTGCCCGCGGCGCAATTCCAACGCGACGGCGGCAGCAAAGCGCTTCCTGAGCACAAAGGCAAATCAATTAGGGCAAATTTGTCGAAAATGGGCCGAAAATGGCCGATCACTGATGCTCGTCCGGCGGCCATTCGGCCCCTTAGGTTCGGCGGCTAAACTGGAGAACTGAGTGGAGCTTCGAGCAGACCTAAGGAGGCGAAAGAGAACTGAGCAAATGAGCAACCGAGACTCTCGTCTGGCCGGCGAGCAGAGTTCATTGATCGGTTCTGCTTCCTCTCGAGAGCTTCATTAGTGGTTGAATGAGGCAAAGTGGAGGCTGAGCAAAGGCAGCTGTGCAAGCTAAGGTGCATTGTGTGGGCTCAGTTTGTTTGGCCGCCGGTGAGCATTTGGTGGCTTTGTCTTCGTTTTGCGGCCAGACTAGCGCGCCACAAACGGACAACAAAAGCGCAGTAGCACTTAGCTGCACTAACGGTTGCCTTAAAATCGATTGGCGGGCGATATTTGGGCATAATTCAGGCCCAAAAGATGGCCCAATGTTGCGTAACTGAACTTTTTCGCTTTTGCAAGTCGCTCAGCCAGTGAGATCGTATTGTCTTTTGAGCAAAATAATTTGAGCTAAGCGCAAATGGTGAGCTTGAGAGAGATAATAATCCGCTGGACAGTGAGCGAAAGTTGCGAGAATTAGATGGAAACTTGGGGCCAAACTTGGTCCAAAACTTCAGGCATCAGTTGGCCTTTTTTTCAGCTTCGAACTGAGGAACAAAAGCGACCACAAGAGAACAAAGCGAAAGAACAAAACGGCGAGACAAACTGGGCCAAAGAGGAGCCAGAGCAGAGGAAAGACAGAGATAGAGAGCAAAAGAGCAAAAGGGGGAGACAAAAGAGGCGCCATTAAGTGTGGGCCGTCTGGCTGTTGATTAATGAACAAGGTCGCGCGGTCACCCTTTTGAGCAACAGGTTGTCCTCCGGCCAGAGACTGGCAATTAGCTGTGGGCGCTTGTGATCATAAAAGGGCGCTTTTAGAGAGCTTTTTATTATTTGCTTTGGGCGCAAAGTTTGCCAAAGTTGTGGGCCCAAAAGTGGGCTAAGATGCGGCCGAAGTGCAGCCATTCGAGAGCTAAACTTTGGGAGAACTGGGGCCCAAAGTGTGGCGGAAGGAGGAAGAGAAGAGTGGAAATAAAACGGGAAATAAAAAAGTTGCTCTTTCTGCTTTTGCTTTTGCCTTAAGTTCTGCACCTTAGGTGCACTTGGGACACCCAAAGGAGAAGACAGACTTCACTTCACTTCACCTAGTCCAACGGGAACACGCCCCCTGCAGGAAAGTGACCTCAGGAGGACAAAAGGGGTTCTGGAGAGGAGTGCTTGTTTGGGGAAATAATGATGATGATAAAAAATAGTACGAAGATGGAATAAAATATAGCAAATTTTTGCTCAAACTTGGGCAAAGATTTGCCCGCTAATTTGACCAATGGGTGGGTGCCCATTGAGTCGGCGCTTTGCTAACAAGCAGTGTCCGTTTCCAGGCAAAGAGTTCGTCTTTTGGGGCGGCCGCAGATTAGCATACACTTAG
>Ga0268247_10000130_pt1 | contig 25065 bp, 25 predicted proteins | sample AgamicOrMae_FD_200245 | JGI IMG/M metagenome (GOLD analysis project Ga0268247, IMG submission 200245) | Agave microbial communities from Guanajuato, Mexico - Or.Ma.e (v2) (version 2) | ecosystem: Host-associated > Plants > Phyllosphere > Phylloplane/Leaf | place: Guanajuato, Mexico | collected...
GGCTCGTGTCTGGCCAGAAGTGAGTCTCGGCGAGCAACCGCCGAGAATTAACGGCCCCCAATGAGGCTCGCCAGTCATGCACGAGTGTCATCGGGCGGCGAGCTGCCCAATGGAGCCGAGCGAGAAGGTCCAGCTGGATTGGGTTGTACAAAGCAAGAAATATGAGCCCCACAACAAAGGGCAAATTTGCAGGCAGAAAAGCCTGGCAAGCTTGGCAAACTGGGCGAGCTTGTTGGCCGCAGTCAAGTGCTTGTGTGGCGGCGCTCTGCTTTGAGCTTCGGTTGCGCTGGTTGTTTGAGCTCTGGCCGCTTGTCATGGGCCATCATCGCGCCCCAAGAGGTCGCCATTGGAGAGGAGGAGCCAGTGGCTGATTATTTACGACACTCAATGGCTGGCCGCGCACACTTGCCCACTGGTCTTCCTCCTTGCGGCTTTGCGGCCGGCTCCTTAGGAGTGGGAGGAGTCCCAAGGAGTCCACTGCTCAGTTCTGGTGTAACAAGAAGCAGGCGGAGAAAAAGGGCGACTATTTACGATTATTGCTCTCGCTGGTTGGCCCATAAAAATGTCGCCCCAAGACGTGGCCCACGAGGCGACTGTTGAGAGCCCCCCAGTTGAGGGCCCGCGCAAGACTGTGTGCGGTGGTGCTCGCACAGTTCAGCTCCAGGGGGACGAGATTGAGATTTCTCAATCTGGCTTGAGAGGAAATTAAGTTGGCCGCCCAGAAAGAGAGAGAGAGACTTGGCCCCTCGCTCATTATTCCACTTTTCAGCCAACTGGGCGCCACTGGAAGCTGCTCTTTTGGTCGAGCACTGTGTGAGAACTGCTGCCAGAACTGCTTCTTGAGCATCCGCCGCAGTCTGTCTCTGGCCGCAGTCTGTCTCTGGCCGCTTCTTCAGTTCCTTCTTCTTCTTGAGCGCCACCTCAAACAGTGCCCCCACCAGTCTCACTCTGCGCCCTCATCATGTCAGCCCCAAAACGGAAAAGAGCTCTCCATCAGCGCCAGACGTTGGCCACGCCCTCGCAGTTGCGCCCAATTGGCAATGGTGAATATTTGGCCAATTTTCGGGCCCTCACAGTTTGCAAAAAACGGGGCCCATCTGACTTTTTGTCGAGCATTCTGCGAGCATTTCATAAGACGCCAACAAGCAAGCTTTTCGGCCAGAGACTAGCTCTCCATCTGCTCGACGAGGAGACGACCAGAAGGAAGAGTTGTCGCTTGTTGTTGGTGGAAATATTCGATCCGATTCGATGACAATTGTTGGGAAGCTTCCTCCAAGCGGGAATTTATTTTTTTATTTGCTCGCCTTTCCGGCCAGCTTTTTGGGCTCTCCTTTGGGCTCTTTCAGGCTGCTTTCTGGCCGCCTTCAGCCTCAAGCTAAGGACGCCTGAGGAGCGCCTTAGAGTAGGGCCAGCGTGTGCGAAATTTACGGGCCCAAAGTTGGCAAATGTGAGGAGCAAATGCGGCCAATTGGAATGGGAAAATGGAGAAAGAGAGAGAGAGAGAGAGCGGCAAATGGAGACGAGCTTGGGCCCAGGCAGATCGTCAGCAGTTAGAACTGGCGCCAGCTGCTTGGCTCGGGCTTCTTGCTGGACTTTTGGGCGACAGTTTGGCCGCCGACTGTTGGCGCGAGTTTGGAGCTGCTTCTGTTGAGCTTGGGGAGAAAGAAGTCGCGAGGAAGGAAGATGGAAAGTGGCCAAGTTGAGAGATGGAAAAGTGGAAAGTTGCAAGAGTGGAAAGTGCACTTCTGGCCCAAGCGACGAGCTCTGCAAGCTAACTGCAAGCTAACTGCAAGCGTCTTGCAAGCGCCCAGCAAGCTAACTGCAAGCTCACCAGTGCATTTGGCAGTGCCAGTGGAAGCTCGCAAAATATTGACAAAATTTCCGCAGCTTGTCGCGCGCAACAAAACCTCTCCAAAGGCATATTCTTCCTTCAATTCCGCTTCCGCTTCCACTTCCACTTTGGCCGTCCAATCGGGCGGCTTCAATTCTCCAATTGGGCCCCAACAAGCCGGCCAAATGTGCGCCTAAGTGTGTCTGGCCACCGAAGGCAGTCTCTCTTTCTCGTCGGAGCTTCTCTCGCGAACGGAAGAGGCCGGCCAGCCAGCAGAAGATTCACGCGCGCCTTCCATTCATGCAGAAGGCCGACTGTTTTGGGGGAGAAAAAATTGCCCAAATGTTGCACAATTGGCCAGCTGGAAAGTGGGCCCCAAAGGCAAGGAGGAAGAGGCGCCAGAGGGCCCAGCAAGAGAGAGCCGCCAGAGCAAGATCGGCCCCACAAATGGAGCTTGGGGCGCCCTTAGCTGCGGCCAGTGCGCCGCTGCTAAGGCTTCGAGCTGGCCGGCCCCAGTCTCTGGCTGCAATTGACATATTCAATTTGATTGCTGCAAAATTTCCACCCATTGTGGCGCGAGATCACACGCAGCTCGCCCCAAGACACTCTCTGGGCGGCCGGCGAGCACAAAGCGCGCGCGTGTCTAGCTGCACACAGTCTAAGGCCGCACACAGCACACTCTGGGCCCGCACACACTCCTCGCCCGCACACAGTCTGGTGCAAAGTGGCGCCGGAAATCAATCAATTTGGCCGGAAGTGGAGCGAGTCCGAGTGGGGCCTCTTTGCCATTATGGGCGCGTTATTATTTGCATCGCTGGGCAGCTGGTGGCCAGCCTTTGGGCGTCTGTGCGCCGGCTAAGGTGCGGCAACCAAAGCGGGCGAGCTAAGGAGCGGCGGCTGAGGCGCGGCAGCTAAGGCATAGCAGCTAAGCGCCCTCCAGCCCTCAGCCTGCAGCCTGCAGCCTGCAGCCTTCAGCCTCCAGACTCGGCGAGCTCGCGGCGGCGGAAGTGCGCGGGCGGCCGCGCCAAGACGCTCAGAGCTGCTCGCCCGCCGGCATGCTCCGCTGGGCCCAGCTCGAGCGCAAGTGTCTGGCGCAGGTCGAGCCAGAGCGGCGCTTCCGGGCGACACCTGGCCGAGCTGGCGGAGCTTGGCCGCTCGGCTGCTTGTCTCTAGCTTCTCTCTGGCTGCCTGTCTCTGGCCGCCCTCCAACTGCCTTCCGCTGGCTGCTGGCTGCTAGCTACTAGCTGCTCACTGCTCGCTGCAGGATCCACTGCTGGCGAGGTGTCCGGCGGTCGCCAGCTGTTGTCGGTTGGCGGGGGCGAGAGTGTCTAGGGCAGAGAGTGTCTGAGGCAGAGTGTGTGTGGGGCAGAGTGGGGCGCAATCAATGGCGGACTCGCAAAACTGCTCATTAGCTCATAAGTCGGTCGCGATTGATGATGATGGCGAGGCGCACACTGAGGCCGCCGCGTGGAGGCGCCGGCTGGGCTGAGAGGCCGCCAGAGAGGAGCTCTAATTGCGCCCCTTTGGCGTTGGGCGAGGGCGTTTTTTCCGCCGGCGATCTGCAGCCCCACTCTGCAGTGCTTAGGGTGCACTGTGCGCGCCCTAAGCACTGGCCGAGTGGGCGGCCCACGCACACAGTCTGCACACGCTGGCCGCACACAGTCTGCAGTCTGCTGAACGCGAGAAACACATCAGCGCCCAGGTAGTCTAATCGCCCTGCTCCCATGCACTGTCTCGCGCGGCCTGTCACACGCGCGCCCAAATGCGCCCAAACGCCGCCCCTGACAAGTGATATCTGACACCCAGACGGGCGGAAATCTGAGCCGGCTGGACGCGCGCCCCAAACACTGCCAGTTGTCGCCCTCCCAAGTCCAGAGTCCAAAGTCGGAGGGGCGCCAATTGAAAAGCGGCCCCAAAGGCGCCCCTTCACGCCGCTCCACTGGCCTAACCTTGCCTGCAGTCTGCATCACGGCAAAGGGCGCCTCTCGGCCAGCAGAATCGGACACAGTCTCGGGCCGAAGAGGAGCCGGAAGCCAAGTGGCATTAACGACAACTGGTTCAGGCGAACAAGTTGAGCGGCGGCAAAAATGACCAAATTGAATCCCCTACACACAGTGTACAATGTCCAGCGACTGGCCGGCCAGAGAGCAGCAAGTGGCAGCTCGCAATGATTGATGGGCCCGGTGGGGCTTTATGGGGGCGGCTCTATGGTTGTGTTGTTGCTTTTATTGTAGTTGTTGTGTTGTGTTGCGGCTCCTCCGCTGACAGAGGCCGGCCAGAGTGCGTGGCGCCGGCTCGCTCGACAGGCGAACAAGTGGCCGCCAGCTCTTCTCACTCATCACTCGGCCAAGCGAGGGCCCATTTTGCGGCCACTGCTTGGACTGCTTGGACTGCTCGGGCTGCTTAGACTGCTTGGACTCAAGCTTGGAGTCCAGTGCCATAAAATGGGCCACTGGTTGGCGAGCTCACGGTTGGCGAGCTCGCACGAGCACAGAGCTTAGGGCCGGCCAGCCGTGAGGCCATAAGGCTGCGCTTATCAGCCCCGCTCCATCGGGAGCCGGCGGGGCGCTGGGCGAGCATTTGTGTGTTTAATTGAAGATAAGAACTGGGCCCTTGGCCCTTTTTTGGGCCCCAGGCTGCCGTTTGGAGCGCCGTTTGGGCCTCTCTGCTCGTGGAGCTAGAGGCGAGTTGTTGTTGTTGCGGAGGGCCGTTTGTTTCGCCGCTCGTCTGCAGACAGACCGGTGCGCAACAACGCGCGCGCCATACAAATGCTGCTTGTTGTGCGCGAACTGTGCAGCGTGCGCCTGCAGGGCACTGGACGCGCTCCAGACGCGCTCTCTTTTGGGCCGCAGAGCAGCGCGAGCAGCCTGTTGGCCCATGAGACACAGTGCAGTGCAATGTGCAATGGGCCTTTCTGTGCGCCGCAGACTGTGTGCGGCGGACTGTGCGCGGCAGCTTGCAGGCCGCAGACTGTCCACTGGGCGCCCCATTGGGCACTTGATACTCGGCGGCCGCTTGATTGATTGGAGACACTTTGCGCTGCGGTCGCGCGCCCACGCCGCCCGCCCGAGCCGGATGAATAATTCGGCCGGCTAATTGGCCAGGGACGAGCCGCCGCCATCGATCAAGCGGCGCCCGCTGATCGATAGGCGACGAGGGGCGCCCATTGGCGAGCGGGGCCCACTTTCTGCCCACTTGCCGCTGTCCAGGCGGCAAGTGGGCGTCCAGTGGGCTGAACTAGGAGCAAGTAGTCGCCCACTTGCTGAATGGGCGGCGCACACAGTCTGCGGCGGGCTGCCAGCGGCACGTGCGCCCACGAGGCAGCAGGAAGCGGCCGGACGAGGCCGCAGACTGTCCGCGCAAGCTGGAGGGCCGCCGAGCAGGTGCCGCAAATCAAACAGGAGGCCCTTTTTAATTTGTCCCCCTTCTTTGCGGCTTAATTTTTGTTTGCCCGACGGCCGCGGGCGAGCTGAGGGCCGCATTCCTGGCCTCTAGTGGGGCGCACTCGGTGGGCGCTTGGGGCGCCGCTCGGAGGACAGTCGGCGGGGCGGCACTCGAAACAATGAGCCAATTGTGTCCACCAGTGTGTGTGTGTGTGTTAATTTGCGCCCGGCGACCCTTGCATGGGGCCCGAGCGGCGCATTGGTGGCCCGGCTGCATTGGCGGCGAGCTCGCCAAGGGGGCAGAGTGGCGGCCTGGATGGCGGCCCGCGAGGCGGACGGACAAACAGGCGGCGGGCGATTAATACTGGCGAGGCGCAAATTGAAACTCGAGCCGTTGCTCTGGCCGCTCCATTTGGCGCCGGCGAGGAGCCAAGAGGAAGAGGAAGAGGAAGAGGTCGGCGTTGTCAATTATCTGGCGGGCGCGCATTTGCACACTGTGTGCAGTGTGCAGTGTGCAGTGTGGACTGTGTGTAGTGTGCACACTGCACATTCGCAGCCGTGCAAGATTGGCCCGCGCGCCAAATTGCCACCGGCAGCTTATCGCACGATCGCACACACTCTGCTCTGCTGGGCCGCAGACTCACTGCGGCCAGAGACTGACTGCGGCCAGAGACTAGCTGCTACAGACTGCCTGCCGCACACTGACTGCAGCTCGCCCATGCAAATGCAAATGCGCCTCCAAGTGGCCCACCCGCAAAGGGGCGCAAATATTGCGCCGCGCGATGAATTTATATTGCCCCCTGGCCGCACACAGTCTCTGGCCGCAACTTGCATTGTGCGCGCGCCCCATTCATTCGATCGAGGTGCCAAAATAATGCACGCCGCCACTTCCGGCCAGCGAGAGAAGAAAAAGCCAAGTGCTATTAAGCAGTGTCAAGTGTCATATTGTGTGTGTGTCGCCGAGCAGACACTAGTGGGTGCAAGTGGGCGCTCAGCTGGCCACTCGGAGGCCGCCCAAGACTGTCCTTTGGGCGGCCGTCTCGCTTTATCCAGCCGCTTCATGCGGCCGCTAAGTAGCCTGGGCGGCCATTTTTCACCCACTTTGCGCGCGCGCGCTAACGAGCAGCCCAGCAGAAAGGACTCGCCCAGCTTGGAGGACGCCACTTCCGGCGCGGCTCCTCTGCTCAGCCGCCATTGCACAGGCTCATTAACAGGCCGCCTGGAGATCATGTTGGGCGCCATTAGTTGCGGGCGCTTTTTCAGATTTGGCCCCTAATGAAGAGCGGCTTTGGGCGAGCTCTTCTCGCTGGCACTTTGCATTCCAAAGTTTGCACTCTTTTCCTCCTCCTTCTTCTCTCCACTCTCCACTCTCCACTCTCCACTCTCCACTTTCCACTCCCTCCACTCTCTGCCCTTAGGCCTTACGCCTCCTGTCACGCGCTTCCTGCACTGACTGCCAGCTGTCCAACGTCCGTCTCTGGCTGCCTGTCCGTGTCAAGCGCGAGTCAATCAATTCTCATTTGAATGCGGAAACAATGAGTTTCTGGGCCCGCGCTGAGGCTGGGCAAACAAATGAGCAAATGTGCGCGGCATTTATATCCATTAGGATTGTTTGCGCTCTCTGGCTCGCTTTCCGGTTCGAGTGCTAGTCTATGCGAGTCTGAGCTAGTCTATGCGAGTCTGAGCTAGTCTGCGATGGTCCTAGTCTGCGAGAGGCCCACTTTTCAGCCCTTTTCAGAGGCCAAAAACGAAAAACGAAACACTTTCGTACACTTTTGCCAAAATCAATCGACTTGCGCGCACAGAAGCAGAGCAATGCCGCAGCTTAGGCTCCACGATGACAACTGTCTCATTGTCTTAGGCTCACTTGTCGCTGAGGAGCGAGCGCGAGTGCGCACCAACGGCCGCTCCTAGTCTCTAAGTCTGTGCACTTCTCTGTGCGCTTTTCTGTGCGCTTGCACTGCGGCAAAACAATGCAATGGCGCGCACTCTTAGTGCACTCACAGTGCACTCGCACACTGCAGTCACTCACTGCAGTCAGTCTGCCGCCCAATGCAGTGCTCTGCTCAACCAAACTGCGCCCCAAACACAGTCTCCCAAACACAGTCTCCAGCAGACAGACTCGAGAGCAAGACCGACGAAGAGCATCCGGCTGGGAAAAACATGAACTCGGCCCCACAACTGCCACTCGGCCACAAGTGCGCCCAGTTGGCCCAGTTCAATTTAAAATTTGCTAATCTAATTTCCTCGCTCGCCCATCTGCATCCAGCCCTAGTCGTTGGCCCCACTTCTCTCTCTCTCTCTCTCTCGCTCGCCTCAAACTCTTTCCCACTGGGCGACCCCCCAACTTCCGGCGCGCCCAAAGTGGCGGCCGAACAAAAAGCGACAAACAAAGCGACAGGAAATTGACTGGCCCGCTCGGTCAGCTGGCCAAATCTGGCCGCTCGAGAGGCCAAAAGGGGCCACCAGAAGGCCCAAAAGTGGGCCCAAAAGGAGCCCAAAAGGAGCCCAAAAGCTAGAGCTAAGGCGAAACTGGGCCGCCTTAGCTTGCCAGCCCAGACACACTTCTTTCCTCCTTCCTCATTCCGCTGAGCCAGCTGCTGGTCGTTTGCTAAGCAACTTCCGGCCCGCAGCAAACACACACTGAGAAGGCCGCTCTCTAGCCTTCCGGAACTTCTGGGCGGCCAAACAGTCGTCGAGGTGCGAGCCTTGCCAGCAACTGCCACTGGGCCGCCTTGCCAAGCGGCAGGCCAGCAGGCAGGAACAGTTGCAGAGGAGGGCAAACAGAAGGGGCGAACACTTTTATATTGCTAATATAAAACGCCAGCCCCACTCTCTGGCAGCGCCCAATGCAACAACTGCAGTTCACTTGTCACAGTCGCAATATACTTTTGTCCTTTTAATCTCGCCGCTGCTCGTCTCGCGCGCTCTCCTTGGTAGAACCAAACCTCCACTGGCCGGCCGCCAAGCTCGCCAAGTGGCGCCCTCGTCTCAGACTCTCTCTCTCTCTCTCTCTCTCTCTGTCAGTCTGTCGCCGCTTGGACAGTCGCGCAGACAGCCGCCCCATCGGCTGCCATCCATGAGCGGCCTCTCGTTCGGCTTCCACTAGGACACATTTTCCCGCTTCAAATAGACCTTCTCGCGCTTCTTCGCCCAATACACTGGGCCAAATATAATGCATCGCGCCCACCTGACACTCGCCAAATGGCCCCAAGCAGACCAGCCCCTAAGAATCGACCCGAAATCTCCGCCCAAGACAGTCTGGCGCCGCCAAACTGAACTTCCTCGAAGGCGGGCTAACAGGTGGGCGGCTACGCCCACTTGCTTGGCTCGTCCCAAGGGGCGTTCGGGTTGGCCACGCCCACGCGCAGAGGTTCACCGAACACTGCAGTGTGCGCGTGCTAGAGCTGTGCGCGCTAGTCGCACGTCCTAGTGATGCGCCCTAGTGGTGCACGCGCGCCGAACACTGCGGGAAAGTGGGCGGGGCGCGCGCACGACTAGGGCGTGTCGCGGGCCGCCTTCCTGGGGCCAGCTTGGCGTATATTATCTATCATCATTTCGTTATTAGGTGTCAAATTGCGCCCCCATTTCTGCCGCAGTTCCGCCCGCGAGCCACACGGTTCGAGCGGCGCCCCGCCGGCCGCCCACTCTGCATGCGCGCTCGGCCAGCGCGGATTCTGCCTCAGCCGGAAGTGGCCCTCGACGCTGGTCTTCTGCTGGTCTTGTGCTAGTCTTCTCTGGCTGGCTGGCGGCGCCCATTCAGCGAGGAGTGGGTGTAGCTGGCGGCCTAGTGGAGGCCGCACTCGCCGAGTTGCTGGGAGCACAATTCGCTGATATACGATTCCCTGATTCATTTTGCGCCCCATTTGGGGCCGCTCGCTGGGCCTTTGTTGTGGCTCGATCATTAGCTGGCCGTAGAGACGAGCTGCCTCAAACTGGGCCAGCTTGGAGCTAGCTTGGAGCTAGCTTGGAGCCACAGGCCACACGGCGCGCGGGCGACAAGTTGCCTTCGCCGCAGCGTAATGATCGCCCGTCCGCCGCCGCCCGAACCATCAGACACACTCTGCGGCTCCTCCGCTCCAGTGGGCCACTCGAGCGGCCCATTGGCGCCCATCTTCGAGCTGGCCGGCCGGGCGACAAGCTCGCGCGGACAAGGTGCAAAGTCGGCGCCAATTTATTGGCCGCGATCTGCAAGGTGTGCTCGCAAGTTGAAGTCGCGCGCCTTGCAAGAAGTAGCTCGAAAGCAGCGGCCAGCAGTCCTGCACAGAAGTGGCGCCCACAGACTGTCTTCGGGCGGCCGTGTTTGGGGCCAAATCTGCGCCCCAAACACTTCCGTCGCGCTTTTATGGCCGCTAATCCGCTGGAGCAAGCCGCCAACAAGCGCCCCTTCACTGTGTCTCGCCAGTCGAGCTTGCCAGCGAGCTTGAAGTCAGTCTGCGGGACTGCAGAGGCCAGAGACTAGCTGCGGGCGCCCACAGCTAGTCTCTGGCCGCGCGGCCCAAACGGCGCCCATTTAATTAGATAGTTAGCGAGTTGGCTTTTTGTCTTTTCGCTTTTCTCTGGCGCACGCAAAGGAGCTCGCCTTTGAGCTCGCCTTTGGAGCTGGCCGCTCGCACTCAGCAGAGACTGTCTGTGTGGCCCTTCTGCTGCCCTAAGCAGTGGCGCCGCTCGAGCAGAAGTGGTCATTTTGCACAAGAGGCTCTCGTGCCAATTGATTGCAGTTTGCGGCTCGCTTATTTGCACGCAAACTGCAAACTGCAATCGGCCGAACGCGGACGAGCAGCAGCCCAATGCAGTTTGCGGGCATGTTTCCGCTCGATACAAACTGGGATGCGCCCTCTCCCACTGCACACTGTCTGCGGGCGGCCCAAACACAGTCCAAAGACAGTCCACAGACAGACTGTCTCTCTCTTTTGGCCAGCGACGCCACTGGACAGGCGGCAAACAGCCACTTGTTTAATGGGCCGCCCAGAGAGTGTGTGTACTCCAAGCGGCTTGTGTTGTGTGTGCTCCAAGCGGCGCATCCCAAACCTAAGGCTAAGGAGCGGCGCTTTTCCCCCACTGGTCTACTTTGTTCTGATTGCATTAGAGTTGCGCTTTCGAGCAGCAGCCACTGGGCCGCTTTGGAGCCAAGAAGCGCGCTCGACGCGAACAAATAAATCAATTGATTGCAATTTGTCAGCGGCCTTCTGGACGCTTGGCTTCAGTTTGGCCTCAGCTTCAGTTTGGCCGCCGAATGGCAAATTGAATTCCATATCGAAGTGCAAGTCTGGGGCTGCGAGCGCGAAATGGAAACCGGCCGCGTGTTGCAATATTGGCCTCGTCTGTTGCTACTCCTCGTCTCTCTCTTTCTGCTGCTCGTCTGCTTGCCTTTGCGAGTGCTCCTCGTCTGTTCCTAGTCCTCAACTGCCCCAGACACTCTCCCGCAGACACTCTCTCGCTCGTGCTCGCCCTCAGCTCGCCCTCAGCTCAGCCTCAACTCAGCCTCAACTCTGCTCAGTGCGGCCACTTTTGCGCCCACTTCCGGCCCGCTGGCCAATCGGGCGGCCTGAGTGTCACTCCCGCACACTGTCTCTGCGAGCTGGAATATAATGCGTTCCGGTGAATGGTTGCCCCTTTTTGCTGCCCCTTTTTCGCTGGCCAGCAAAAAGGGCGCCCCAAAAAATGAATCCCAATTGGATTAGCGACTCGTGTCCAGCGCCGCTCCTTAGCTCTAAGAGGCGGCACCAAACGCGAGCTCGACAACTACTGCCAACCACTGTCTCTGGCGACCACTCCAAACCGGAAGTGGCGGCGGTCCAAAAGGGCGCAAAAGGAGGGCCAAGCGAGCGAGGAGCCAAGTGGCTTCTCTGACTGGAGACTGTGGCCGGCCAGCTACAGTCTCTTGTGTCAGCCTGGCTGGCTGGCCGGCCGTTTGCGCTCCACTGAGCGCGCGCAGTTCGCCTGTCTCCAGTGGGCGCACTTGTTTGACTTCCGGCCGGCTTGGCGGGCCACTAGCTCGCGTGTGGTCTGCTGCCTGCGGGCCACTAGCTTGCGTGTGGGCGGCCTGGATGCTCGCCCTTGGGCAGACCACACACTCGCTTGGACCTGCGGGCCTGGGGCGACTTCCGGCGCGCGCGCGACAAACAAGTGGCCGCTCCTTCCGGTTGAGAACTCGCGCCAAAGCTCGCCCTTAGCTTGGGGCTCCAGCTCTTGGCTTGCCAGCTCTTAGCTTGCCAGCTCTTGGCTTGCCAGAAGCTCCGGCCGAGAGGGCGGCCACTTGATTTGAATGATGATGATGAAAAAGTTTCCGATTCCCAGTCTCTTTCTCTGTCTGTGTGCGGCCTCCTTCTGACCATTGTTGTCGCGACTGGACACTGTCCGAAGCTAGTCTAAAGTCGCTCCGAAGCTGGTCCAAAGCCCAAAGGTCCAGCGCAAGTCCCAAGCCATTTCCAGGCCCATTTTGGAGCCCATTTGGGGCGAGCTGCTTCTGGCCCGCAAAGTCTTTGCGAGAGTCTTGGAAAAGTTGGGGCCAACTTTTGGTGGGCGTGGCTGGAGCGTGGCCAAAGTGGAAAATAAGCGGCCAGAGGAGGGCGACAATTCAATTTGTGCCTCGGGAGCTTGTTTCTGGCTCGCGCGGGAGCAAGTCTGGCGGGCGGCCCTTAGCTTGGCCGCCGATACGATCAGAAGGTGGCAGCAAGAAGCTAGAGGCTGGAGAGTGGGAGGCTAGAGAGTAGGGCTAGAAGGCAGCAGGAGGCGGGCGGCAACCTGGCGCGTGCTCGAGGTGGCGCGTGGGGGAGGCGGAAATGTGAAAGTTGAAGAAACGATGATGATGCGGCCCATCAGCGCCGCACAACAAGCAGCCGAGGCTCGCCAGTTGGGCCAGTCGGCTGCTTGTGCAACGGGCCAGTCGCCAGTCGCTTGCCGCCTGTCGCCAGCAGATGCTGGGCCGCGCGCCAGCAGAAGCGAGCGCCACCATTTGGCCGAGCTCCATTTGGTGGGCGCCCTTAGCTGCGGGCCTGCCTGAACGGAGGCGCGTCTGCAGCCTGCCCCATTCTGTTTAGACTATGCACTATACACTGTGCAGTGTGCACTACGTACAGTCTGCACTAGGCACTTTGTACAGTGCATACAGTGTGTAGTATGCAATGTTCACTGCACACTGCCTCTGCTGGGCCCAGATAATGTTGCGCTCAGGCGCGCGTTCCAGCCGGCCACTTGTTTCTGGGCGCAAATGGGCGCCCAAAGCAGCCAAAAGCAGCCAGAAGCAGTCCCACTCTCTGGCTCTGCTGCTTGGCGATCAACATTTTGCAACAGAATTCGACAATTGTTGTTGCCGCTCGCTGCTCTCTGCTCGCCGCTCACTGCCTACAACACACAGACTGGCCCAAGAAACTGGGATGGAAATTGCTAGATTGCAAAAAGTCGCGCCCCTCGCTTGGCTGGCGCCACCGTTTCTTGCTCTCTTGAAGCTCAATCAAGCACAAACACGTGCGGCATTCATTTAGTAGTAGCCAAGCGGGCACAAGTTGGCCATAAAGTTGGCCAAAGTGGGGCGAAAAGTTGGCCAAAGTGGAGCTCGCACTCGCAAACACAAACTGCGCTTGGAGCAAATCCCAATCACACTCTCCCATTTCACGAGCCGCCCATTGCAACTGATAAATGATTCGACAACGATAACACTCATTTGCGCCCTCCAAGTGAGCGCAGCTCGCCAATTGATTTGCTGGGCTCTTCTGGCTACTGATTGCTGGCCAGCACAGTTGAATAATCTTGCCAACCATTTGAATGGCGTTGGGTAAAAGTGGGCAAAGTTTGGCAAAGTTTGGCAAAGTTGGACAAAGTTTGGCGACTCTTTGGGGCAAATTGGGGCCAAATTGGGAGCCAAATTGGAGAGGCAAACTGCAAATTGTTGGCCTTTTGTCGCGCGCGCGCCACTTGGTCCACTCTCCAAACACAGAGAAAAGCACGCCAATTGGCCCCAACTTGGCCGGCAACAATTAGCCGTCTAATTGATTCCTCGCTGGCCACTTGTGGGCCGCCCACGAGGCCTCCTTGGTGAGCTTCTAGTCTGCCAGAGACTAGGGGCGGCGGCCATTTGCGCGCCCCCAAGACGGCCGGCGATTAGATTGGGCTCGTTAGTGGAGCTAGTTGTCCGTTGCGGTTTGGCCAAGAAGGACCCAGAAGGGCCCAGGAGCGGCCCAGGGGCGGCGCCAACTGCCTTTGGGGCGCTTGCTCCTGGTCGCCCTTCCGGTGGCGCAACTGAGCTTGGCGGGCGGCAAGGCGAGAGGCCTAATGTTGCGCGCGGCCGGCGCACAAAGCGCCAATGGAAAGGGGCGCAAGCGGCACAAACGGGCCTGTTTTTGGCCCGTCAACAACATGTGTTCGGCGGCCTTTTGGCTCATTGTTTGTCCGAGCGGCTTGGTGGCCAAACTGGAGCCTTAGCTTTGAGTAAACACTGCGCTCTGCACACTTTCTCGCTCGTGGACCAGCGCACACTTTTGCACACACTTGCACACTTTTGCACACTTCTGTACAATCTCGCGCACAGTTGCAGGCTGAAAGTTGGAGCCACTCGCACACAGTGAGCGGCCAAATTTGCCGCCGCCAAATTTGCCCAAATGGCGCCCCCGCCAAACGGGGCCAAATTCAGCTCGCTCAGCACCAACCGCCAGCCCTAAGGGTCGCCCGCATTGCCCTTCCTTCTCGATTGGCCGCCAGCAGGCCGCAAAGAGGCCAGCAAGCCGGAGAGCTGCCAGCGGGCGACCTCCCGCCGGCCACACGCCGCGCTCGTCCATCAAGCCGGAATTGATTCGCCTCGATTTGTCGCCCGCCCCCCCGAGCAGGCCGCCCTCCAGCAGGTCGCCCTCCAGCAGAGGCTCGAAAAGGCGAGCTCTTTCCAACTCGGCCAGACTGCTTGGGGGCCAAGCTCGGCCCCAAGTGTCCAAGTGTCCGGCTGTCTGTCTGTGGGAATTGGGGCACCTTTGGGGGGCGGCCGAAGCTCGAGAAGGAACTGCAATGGCCGGCCGGAGACAAGCCACTTGGGGCGAGCACTTAAAAAATTATTGAATCAGGCTGCTTTGGGAGGGCGACTCTTTGGGAGAAATAGAACTCCCGAAATAAAAGAAGAGGCCCCATTGGAGGGCTGCAAATTGATTTATCGACTTGGGTTGGCCTTTCGAGTGGGAGTGAAGAGGAAAAAAGGGGAGAAAAAAGCGGAAAGTTTCACTCAATTTGCTGCCAGCGAGGTGAAACTGTTGTGCGCGTCTCGAGTGGCGGCCAGTCGCGAGCAGCAGTGGCCCGCAGCTAAGCCCCGGCGGCTGATTGGATTCGGCGCGGCCCAAACGATTCTGGCAAGCTCCAAAAGGGGCCACTGTGTCTACTTGTGGCAGCTCCAAATGGCGCCAATGGAAAGCTCACACGCCTGCTGGACTGCTGCACTGCTGCACTGCTGGCCTCTCAAGCCCATTCAAGTGCGCGTCACTTGTCACACGCCGGCCAGCCCTTAGCTTCCGCACTGAGCAGACTCCAAGCGAGCAGACCCCAAGCTCACGAAGCCCAAGCTCGCCAACCTCAAGCTCGCCAGCCCTAAGCGGATATCCATCACAGCGAGTGGACATCTCGGCTCGTATTGCTGCCGGCAAAGCTCCTTGGGCCTAATGAAATAATCTCTCGCCGGCCTTTTGGCTCGTTTTGCGCCTTCTCTGCCGCTTTGGACGCGCCTCCTCCAGCTCCTTTTGGACGCCATTTGGACCCCCTCTGGGCGCCTCTTCTTCCGGCCGCCGCCAAGCTCGAACGGGCGCCCCAAGAGGAGCCATTTTTGTCCCCAAATGGGCCCCAAACGGCTCACCTGTGCCCGCGAGTGCAGCTCTTGTCTGGTTGGGCCAGCCAAGAGCTGGCGCACAGTCTGCGCTGGACAGTGGCCGAGAGAGAGAGAGAGAAAATGCGAAACAAATTGCGCCCACTGCTCGGGGCGCGAAATGATCGAACGCGCGGCCGGCCCTTAGCTGCGGCCCTTCCCAAGCTTCTGCGTCTCTTTGGGCGTCTCTTTCTGGCTCTCTTTGCTGCCTCTTTGCTGGCTCTTCTTTGTGCCTCTTCACGCCAATTGGATTTCCCGCCCCAGAGGATTGGCGTTGTTTTCTCGCCGATCTGTCGGCCAAATCTTGGAAACGAGCCCACAACAGTCCCCCGTTCTCTGTCTCTCTTGCACCTCTGGGACACACACACAGACACACAGACGCACAGACGCACAACAACAATGTAACAAATAGACACTCGCAATGCAGCCCAGCCGGAAGCTCCTCTGCCGGGCGACTGTCTGCGGCGCTTTGTGTTGCTTTCCACCTTGCACTTCTGGACCACAATTGCTTCCTAACACAAGCGTCATTAATTCCTCCAACACACAAACCCATCATCTGGCCCAAACACTGAAACTGGACACGAAAACTGGCCCTCAAACTGGCCCCAAACTGACCTGGACCCAAACTGGCCGCTGACTGTCTGCGCACCTGGTCTGCGGAATGCGCGCAATTGGCTGCGAATTCCGAATTTCGGCCGACCCTCACCCCTAACTGGCCTCCACTGGCACCCTTTGGACGCCTTTTGGACACCCTCTGGCACCTCCTAAACGGCCAACGGAAACACTTCGGCGACAGCTGGCGGGCCTCGTTTGGCTGCCCCAGTCTCCAGCGAGCCACTCGTGCTCGCCCTGCCCGTCTCGGCGCGCGGCCTGCTCGCCCTCGCGCCCACTCCCAAGCCGTCCGCGCCCAAGCCGCACGCTCCAGAGGGGCCCACGCCAACCGGAAGTGCGCCCTCCAAGTGCCAAGTGGGCGCACTGAACGCGCAGCAGTCTCAGGCGGCCAACTTCGAGCTGCTGGCCGTGGAGGGCGCCTCGCCGCGGCTCAACTTTGTGATCTTGCTGGCCGAACGACACTCGAACGGCTCAATCCAAGGACAGCGCCACCTCGAGCTCGGCTGGCAGCGCGCCCCCGAGTCGTCTGGCCACGGGTTGCCTGCACTTCCGGCTAGGGCTGAGCCGCCGGAGCTATTCTCTGGCGGCGGCGGCGGCGAGCTGAGGATTAGAGGCCGCCAGCAACTGTTCACCGGTCAGCTGCTGGCCACCAGCGAGCCCCAACTGCTGCAGCAACTGCTCGCTCGTCTCGCCGAACAGGAACACTCTTCGTCCGCCGGCGCCACTTCCGCCGCCGCCCCAGGCAACTTCCTCTTCGGCGCCTCCTCCTCCTCAACCGGCCAAGCTCCCCAAACGGACGCCACTCAGCCCGATGCGACGGACGCCTTCATGCGGGTGCCTTACTTCGACGAGCGCCGCCTCGCCCGCCTCGCCCAGCTGCCCGCCGGCCACCTGTCGCCGCTCGCTCGCCAACAGGTGGCCGCCGCCCTCCAGCGCCTGGCTCGCCCCCAGCCCCACCCCCTGGCCCAAGTGGACGAGCTCGTCGCCGACGGCCAACAGCCGCTCGACTGGGCCCGCCTGGTTGGCTTGTTATTCGGCCCGGCTGACCACGCCCACTTTAGTTCCAAAGTGGGCGTAGCCGCGGGATGTCCCCCTTTTTCCCGCTGGCAGCAGCTCCAGGTGGTCCAGTTCGCGCTTGGTCCACTGCGACTGAGCGACCGCGGTCTCTACCAGCTGTTCGCGTGCCCCGACGAGCCGGAAGTGGCCGGCGAGGCGCGCTCGGCAGCAGCAGCGGACCAGCGGCGGGCCTTGGAGAGTCAAAGGGCGCTGGACAGCCAGAGGGCGCCGGGCGGCCAGAGTGGAGCTAGTCTCTGCTCGGCTGAGAGCGCCCGCAGCCAGTTGGTGGCCAGCCTCAGTGTGCAGCTGGCCGAGGACGTGCCCCAGTTGCAGGGCCGCTTCGAGGCCCAGTTGCTGGAGCCGGGCGAGCGGCTGAGCATCAAGTGCGAGGCCACCGGCTTCACGCTGCCCCAAATCAGCTGGTTCCTCGACGGGCAGCCCCTCAGCGAGTCCAGCGCCTCTCCCAGTCTGCACCTCTCGAACACTGTCCCGCGCGCTCCAGCAAGCCCCAGCGGAGCCCCCACCGGAACCGGAAGCGGAAGTGAGGGCGGCCGCGTGGCGCCGGGCCACCTGCGCATCGGCGACTACGTCAGCCAGGACAACCGAGTGCACTCGTTCGTGAACGCGAGCTCGCTGCAGGTGGCAGACGGCGGCTTCTACAAGTGCCAGGCCAACAACGGTTTCCACCTGGTGGAGCACGAGGCCCGCATCGACGTCCGCGGCCCGCCCACCATCGAGCGCCCACTTCCGGCCAACCTAAGCGTCCTGGTGGGCGCGCCCAAACTCGAGCTCCAGTGCCCATTCGGCGGCCATCCAATTGCAGCAGTAGAGTGGTACTTCAGGCCGGCGTCGGGCAGCGGCGGGCGCCCCGCCCCCCCGGAGAGTGCGGGCCGCGACTACGCGTTTGGGGGGCCCGCGCGCCGCCGCAGACACGGGCCGGCGCTCTGGTGGTCGGCCGCCAGCCAGGCCGCCGACGCCGACCAGGAGCCCGAGCTTCCGGTGGAGCCGGAGCGCGACGAGTGGCTCGCCCAGGCGGCCGCCATGACGCCCGGCCCGCTCGCCGACGACTATCCCGAGCCGCCGCCCGACTACCCGCAGCTGCCGGGCCTGCTCGAGCCCCACGAGGAGCTCGCCTACGAGGAGCCCTCGTCTCTGGAGGCGGCCGGCCTGGCTGGCCAGCTCGCAGCCGACTATCTAGCCGCCGACGAGGACCAGCCTGGGCCCACTGGCCAAGCTCTGCTGCCCCAAGCTAGACTGCGCCGCTCGCCCATGCAACTGTTCGGCGGCCAAGACCAGCAGCTTGCCGGCGGTGCAACTGGTGCCAGCCAGCCCCTGTCTCTGGCCGGCAACTGGCTCAAGTTGCCCCAAAGTCGCCGCCACCAACTCAGCGCCCTCAATGGCACCCTCGTGCTCCACGAGCTCGCTCACTCAGAGCGCGGCCTCTACAAGTGTCGCGCCCTCGCCCCAGACCAAAGCGCCACCGGCGAGCCCCCAGCTGAGGCCTGGAGCAGCGAACTGCACCTAAACGTGCTCACGCCGCCCCAAATCTCGCCCTTCAGCTCGCCCGAGTCTCTGCGCGAAGGAATGCGCAACTTCCTCACCTGCTCAGTCATTGAGGGCGACTCGCCCGTCCGACTCGCCTGGTTCAAGGACCAGCAGCCCCTCGAGGACTACATCGAACGCGCCTCCTCAAGACACTTCCAGCCGGAAGAGCAGTGGTCCAGAGCGGCCAAGGAGCCTGCCTGGAACCAGCAGGCTCGCATCAAGATCGACAACTCTAACGAGTTCACCTCCACCGTCTACTTCAGCCAAGTGGAGTTGCGCGACAGCGGAAACTACACCTGCATGTAAGTGTGCTAAAATTGGCTATCATTTGGCGTATTTGGCTCTCAAAAAAGATAATCTTTGTCGGATTTTCTGTGGAAAAGATATCGAACTTCAATATTTCGATCGCTAATTGCTAATCGAAAACAATTCCAAACAAATCCGGCGAATTTTCGCCAATTAAAACATCAATTTCTCGCTCGACTGCGCTCCTTAGGGCCACAAACAAGGCCGCCAGTGTCAACTATACGTCCAGAATGTTGGTCAACGGTGAGTGTCTTTATGCCTGATTTTTATTTTTCTTTTGTTGCATTCAAGTTGCACCTAAATGCACGCACAAAAACAGACCCCAAAAACAGACCCGAAAAACTAACTCGAACCAAAAAACATCGACCACTGTCTACAATTAAAACTAAACCCCTCAAACAGTTCCCCCCAAATGGATCAGAGTTCCTCGCGACATTGAGTGTGTTGCAGGCCAGAGCATTGTGATCGACTGTCAGGCTGAGGCGCATCCAAGTCCAAGAATTTGGTGAGTAGAAAAAAGATGAATTCTACCAATTCCATTTTTCGACTATTTTCGAGTTTGACACAGTCTTCAATCCAAACAATTTTGGAAAGTCTTTCCTGAAACTGAAAATTCTGAAAAGATTTAGAAAAAAAGTGCAAGAATCCCAAAGCTAACCAATGGCGGTTTGTCTCAATATCTATTTCAATTTCGATTCCAATTTCGATTTCAATTGTGCTCCTTTTGGCCAATGAAACAATACGACAATTAAACAACCATTGACATCTTCAGGTGGGAAATCGGTCTGCCTCCGAGCGCGGCCGAACAGCAGAGCTTAGGGTCGCCAGCAAACAGGAGCCAACTCAGTTCAGAGCAGCAGCACCACCACAACAACAACCACTACCACCAACAGCAACTTCACTTTCAGCTCCAGACTGCTGGACACCAGAAACAAGTGGCCCCAATGGTCAGCCAGAGTGGAGGAGGCAGCTCAAGTGCGCAACATCCGCCCAATCATTATCGGACAATCATAAGCAATTCGCGCATTCACATTCTGGAAAACGCCTCGCTGGTCATTCGAGACGTCAGTCGGCATGACGCTGGCTTCTACTTGTGCCAGGCGGCCAACAACTTTGGCTCCCTAAGCGCCCTAATCAAGCTCACGGTGAATGGTAAGTTTCGTGAAAGTTTTAGATCTTCGCGAAATGCAAGAAGTTGCAATGCGAGAAGTTGCAATGCGAGAAATTTAGCAAGATCTTAGCCAAGTCTTAGCTAAGTGCATCTCCAACTCTTAGACATGCTTTACGTCAAACTGAAGTGCACGGAATTGAAATCATTCGCCAACGAGAGGCAATTGTTTCTTAATAAGCGCAATTGTTTGGCTGCAAAATGATTGCTTTCCAGAGCTAATCTCCGGCCAGAGCGGCAAGCTTTGTGAGAGGCGCTCGTGTTTGGAGTGTGGCCAAGCAGACGCTTGGTGCGAATTGGCCACTCGCCACATTGGAACAAGAGTTTGACTGCAACTGTTTGCAACTGTTTGCAGTGAAAGTTGCAAGAGTTTGCCAAGCAGAAGTGCGAGCAGAGCGCCAAATGGAAAGCAGGCCGGAAGTGGAGAAATGGAGAGATTTCTAATGGAAATGCAGCGCCTTTTGGTTGGTCCCTTTGGCTTTGGGGAGAGCAAAATGGAGAAACAAAATGGGACATTAATCACTAATGAGTTTGACAATAAATTTCCGCCCCAATAATAATAATAATAATAATAACAACAACAACAACAATCTTGGACCGAACTGCAGTTGGGGCCTCCTTTGCGCACAAGTACCAAGTGAAATATGTGAAATTAAACGAACGAGTGGAGCTAGACTGCGACCCAAGTGGCCAGTGGCCAGTGACTGTCACTTGGCTGGTGCGCAATATGATGCCAGCCGGCCAGCTCGGCTCGAGCAGCAATCAATCTTTGCACGAAAGTGGCGGCCAAGTTGCTGCCACTAGACATCAGCAACAACAACAACACCAAATTGGGCCCCAAACGAGCAACCAAATGCAACTGCAGGACGCCCAACTGGCCTCGCTGGGCCGCCGGCTATTCAGCGCCACCATTCGCACCCACTTGCTGCCCCCCAGCGGCGCCTCCTCCTCCTCGCCAAGCCAAGCGGGAGCGAGCGGCGCCCCCGGAAGTGGCGGCCGTGCGGACTCGGCGCAACAATTCATCTTGGAGCCAAGCGAGCGGCACAAAACAATCGAAATCGACTCCTCCTTGTCCTTCGACATTCTCAGACGCAGCCCGGCGAGTTCGCTCAACGCCGGAAGTGCGGCAGTCCAGCAACATCAGGGCGGCGCCAGTGAGCAGCAGCAGCAGCAGACAACAAGTGAAATTGTGCGGCTCAATTTGAGACAAGCGAAGAGAGCGAATTCGGGCGACTACGTTTGCCAGGCGGCCAACCAGTTTGGGCAGGATGAGAAATTGGTCAAATTGTTGGTCCAGGAGCCGCCCGATTTGGTGGAGGAAATAAGCGTCGTCCAAGTTGACAGCCGATCAATATCGCTCGCCTGGCTGCCGCCCTTCAACGGGAACAGCCCAATCACGGGCTACACACTCGAGTGGGCCCCCTCACAGCCGGAGACTGTCTCCGGCGGCCAAGCTTCCGCAATGGCCCAGCAGCAGCAGCAGCAAGGCGGCCACGCCCCCTCCAAGTGGGCCCAGCTTAGTGTGCAGCAGCCGGCCGGAACCATAGGGCCGCTGGAGCCGCTGACCAGCTACGAGGTGCGCGTGCGGGCCCACAACCAGCTGGGCACGTCGGCGCTGGCCACAGAGCCTGGGACGAGCTCGCCGGCCAGCCAGTGGCAGGCGCCCCTGCGCGTGACCACCAGCGAGGAGGCGCCCGCAGCGCCGCCCCGCGACATCCGCGCGGTGGCGCTCTCGTCGAGCGCCGTCCAGGTGAGCTGGCTGGCGCCCTCGGAGGGCCAGCTTGCGGACTCTGAGGCGCCCGAAGGAGTAAGGGGCAGTGTTGGCGAGCTCGCCGAGGGCCACACGCAAGCTCAGATGCCCCTGCGCCACGCCCACCGCGCGGCCTCCATCAAGGGCTACTACCTGGGCTACCGGCCGCTGCTGCCGGGCTCTCCATCGGCCGGAAGCGGAAGTGGCGCCGGGCCGCAGGGGGCGGGCGAGACAGTTGCGGGCGCGCCTGGGCCCTACATCTTCAAGACGGTCTCGCTGGCGGGCGGCCTCTCGGAGGAGGGCGTGTCGGCGGCGGCGGCGGGCCCCAGTCTGCGGCTGGACGAGCCGCGCCAGCGCCATCTGGCGGCCGCCGAGGCAACCAGAGCGCCGCCAACCCAAATGGAGCCCAAACAGAGGCCCTCTGGCGCCTCTGGCCAGCTCAACGTCTCCACGTCGGGCGGCCACGCCAACGCCAAGAGACCAAGCGCCGCGCCAACACGCCACCGGGTGGTCATCGGCGACCTGAGCAGGGCCACCCGCTACGCGCTCATCGTGCAGGCCTACAACTCGGCCGGCCCCGGACCCCAGAGCGACCCCGTCCAGGTGAGCACCCTGGCCCACGATCCGCCGCCGGCGCCCCAGCTGCGCGTCGGCCTGGCCAGCCACTCGAGTCTCGAGCTGCACTGGAGCTTCGGAGCGACTTCCGGGGGCTCGTGGGCGGCCGGAAGTGGCTTCTGGGCCCACCTGATGGGCGGCCCGGGCGAGCTGGCGGCCGAGGAGGCGGCCAAGACGGCCGAGCTCGAGCCGCACAAGCAGCTTCCGGGTGGTGGTGGCGGCGCCCCCAAGCTGCCGGCCCACCCGGACGACTCGCCCACCATCACCGTCGAGGGCTACTACCTCTACTTCCGGCAGAACGAGGGCGACTGGCGCGAGCGCAAACTGTCCGCCCAGACGAGCGGCCTGCTCGCCCCGGGCAACACTGCTTCCGGCTCGGCTTCCGGCTCGGCTGGGCGCGCCGAGCTGACACTTGTTGATCTGTTTCCGGCGGCCGCCGAGGAGCAGCCGCCGAGGCTTGAGAGCGGCGCCTCGAGCGCCACCGGAAGCGGCCCCAGCGCCAACCGCACGCTGCTCCCCTTCGACACTCTGCACAGACAGTTGCCCCTCCATGGGGGCCACTCCAAGGCGGGCGGGGCCAACTTCCGCTACGTCCTGGAGGGGCTGGCCTGTGGAAACGCCTACCAGATCTACCTGGTGGCCTACAACTCGTACGGCTCGGGGCCGCCCAGCCAGGTGTTGCGTGCGAGGACGCGCGGCAGTGCGCCCATCGCGCCCCGCCGCGCCGACTTCCTGCGGCCAAACTCCACTCAGGTGCAGCTGCAGCTCAACGCCTGGCTCGACGGCGGCTGCCCTCTGGCCAACTTCGAGATCCGCTACAAACAGCTGTTGGGCGGCCGCTCCGAAGCTCTGGCCCTGCTGCAGCAGCAACTCCACCAACAACAAGCCTCAAGCCTCGTCGATCGCTCCGCCTCCACTTCCGCTTCCGGTTCCGGTTCAGCGGCCTCCACTAGTCCCTGGCTGCTGCTCTCGAGCACGCTGGACCCCGAGCAGCGGCCAATGGTCGAGCTGCGCGACCTGCAACCTGAGAGCTGGTACGCGTTGGCCGTGGTGGCCGAGTCGGCGGCCGGAAGGAGCGAGCAGGTGTACGCCTTCATGACGCTGGACCGCATGGGCCAGCAGCCGGCCGAGGCGGCCTCGCTCGACCTGAGCTCCTTGGGGCCGCCCAGCACGCTGCCGGCGCTCTTCCGGGCGGCCACCAGCGCGCATGGGGGCGCCTTCCGCTCGCTCCTGAGCGGCTGGACTGGGGCGGGCGCCTCAGGCCAGCCAGCGGGCACTGCTTCGGCACCTAGTCTCTTCTCGCCCCTCCTCCTGGGCGCCTGCCTCTGTCTCGTCCTCTTCGCCAGCTGCTCCCTCGTGCTCATCAGGCGCCACTCATCGAGCCACTCGGCCCACCATGGACTGGCCTCCAAGGAGCTGAGGGGCGGCGGGCCCACTTCCGGCAGCGACTACTTCAACACTGGCGCCCACCAGCACCCACAACTGGGCTCGGCGGGCACTCTGGGGCGCCCGCAGCAGTCTCAGCAGCAGCAGTCTCAGCAGCAGCACTACGCCAACATCAGACTGGCTAACGGCCAGCAGCACGTCAGCGCACTTCCGGCCCAGCTGAGCGCCGCCCAAGAGCAGCCAGTGGAGTTCGCCGATTTCGACGAGCTGGCCGCCTGCTCGCCTGGCTCGGCGGCGGCGCCAATGCACTGCAACCAGCAGCAGCAGCTCGCCTTCCAGCTGGCCCAGCTGGCCAGCAGTCCGAGCAAGACCAACTGCTCGAGTGGCCACAACGCGCCCACAAACTCCAGTGTCTCCACCAACGAGAGCTCCTCGGCGCTCCTGCTCGGCGGAGCTGCGGGCGGCTCCTCCACCTGCAGCGGCCACGACTCAGCCGCCGGGGCCAACTACACGCCCACTTCCGGCGAGCCCCACTCTCAGGCGGCCATTTCGGGCCAGTTTGGGAGTCTGTGTCGCCAGCAGCAGCAGCAGCAGCAGCAGCAGTACGGCTGCGAGGCGCAGAGTTGCGGCCTGACGTTGGGCGAGCCCAATGGGTCGGCTTTGGGCAACAAATTCTCCACAATGCACCACCAGCACCAGCACCAAAACGGGCCCTCCTTGGCCACCCACGCGGCCAGTCCAGCGCCCGCCGGTTTGGGCGCAATGCTGGCGCCCTTGCACGGCCACAGCTCGGCCCTTTTGGCCACCGCAAGCCAGTCACAAGCGTTCAAAACTCTGCCAAACCACCACCACCATCACCACCACAACAACAGTGGCTCGCGGCCTCTCAGCACCTTCCTGCCTGCGCAGATTGGGGGCGCCTCGAGTGGCGCCAAGTGCCAGCAGCAGCAGCAGAGACAGTCGTTCGTGTGCAGCGGCGCCGATCTCAGCCAACAGCAGCAGCCCACCGGAAACGAGCTCTCGCCCGAACAGGAGCAACAGATCTACTCCAAGCTGTGCCTCCTGCAACATCTGAGCCAAATGAATGGCGGCGCCGCCTGCCAGAGACAAGCCACCAACGAGTGCCAGACGAGGGCCGACCAAGTTCCGGTTGAGCAACAAATCGAGCAACAGATAAGCCAAATCTACGCCCAGAACGAACTCTCGATGGTGCAGCAGCAGCAGCAAGCCATTGGAGCAAACACTGCTCCAATCTCAGTGGAAAACACCTGCACCACACAACTCCACCACCATCATCAACAACAACAACAACAACAACATCAACAGCAAAGACAATTGTCCAACGGAAACAGTCAACAACATCAGGACGATTATGCACTCCCCTTTCCACCCAAGTGGGTCTGAGCTGGCCCTTAGGTCACCTTTAAGCCACACTCAAGCTCGGCCACCATGAATCAAACTAATATTACTGTGATACGAATGCTCCCTTAGAGCAAACGCGGAGACTTCTTTCTCTCCCCCCAGTTCAGCCATCTGCTAGTTCCTATTAAACTTCTTGTTAAGATCGAACAATTG
>Ga0268247_10000131_pt1 | contig 25032 bp, 29 predicted proteins | sample AgamicOrMae_FD_200245 | JGI IMG/M metagenome (GOLD analysis project Ga0268247, IMG submission 200245) | Agave microbial communities from Guanajuato, Mexico - Or.Ma.e (v2) (version 2) | ecosystem: Host-associated > Plants > Phyllosphere > Phylloplane/Leaf | place: Guanajuato, Mexico | collected...
CATAAGATATTGCATATGAGTCTTTAGGTTGGAGAAAGAATTCCATATTCGCGCTCAGTTTGTGCACATTTTCCGCTCAGTTTGCGCCTCGCCCATCGATCACTAGGGCTGAGGAGTCTCCAGTTTGGATAATTAAGCGCGCGTTTGTTGCAAGGAGAAGGCGAAATATTGCAAAATATTGCGCAAAATACTGGAAAATATTGGAAAATATTTGGCAGAATCAATTGGGGAAAAGATGGCGACTCTTTTCTGGCTTGATTGCCCACAGATCGTCTGCTTGGGCCGAAAAGCTAAAGAGAATTGACCTGCGCTCAGTCATGGGCAACTCAGTTCCAGAGACTGTGAGCGGCCTGCTGGCCACTCTTCTCTTTGGGCTTGTCGCGTTTTAGAGTGGCGCCAAGACAGCGAAGAGAGGCCGAAAACAAACAAAAACAAACAAACAGTTGGGAGACTCGGCTGGCCAGTTGTTGGCCACTTTAATGGGCAAGCAGCTAAGATAGAGAGAAAGACTAGCTCAAGAGAGAAGGACTAGCTCAAGATAGACTAGCTCAGGAGGAGGAGGAAGAGGAAGAGGCCGCCGAAAAGCTGGAGGAAAAGTTACCTGAAAGGTTAATCCGCTTAAACTGGGCCCTAAAGTGGGCGGCGAACTGCGCTTCCTCTTGGCTCATTTCCATTCCCATGCGCTTCCAAATAATGCGCCACACACACTCCCTGGGAGACAGTCTCGCTCTCTTTGCACTGGTCAGTGTTCGGCTAAGGTGCGCTGCCCATTTGGCGTCGTCCAATCGCCAGTGGCCAGTGGCCAGTGGCTAGTGACTAGTGGCTAGTTGCAGAAGAGCAGCAAGAGAAGCGAAGAGGCAACTTCAGGCTGCTTTCACGGCGCGACCACTAAGCTGGGCCGCGAGTGTGGCTTTGCTTTGGGGCTTGCTTGAGTGGATTTCCTGCCAGAGACTAGGTGTGGCCTTGGGAGTTTAGGCTGCGAGTGGGCCGGGCGAGCAAGTGGAGAGCATTGTTGCGCGAGCTTCACTGGAGCCTCACTGTCCAAAAGCGGCTTCTTTTCGGTGAGTTTTGGGGGCGCTTTTGGGGGACAGTCTGCGGGAGATTGAGAAGAAGTTTGAGAGCAGCGAGCCGGCCGAAAGGATGGCGGCGGAAAGAGACAGAGAGTAGAGATGGACAGTCTTCTTGAAGCTTTCTGGAAGGAAAGAGCTCGAAGAAGCAGCTTGGCAAAAAGAATCGAAAAAGGGAAACAAACAAACAAATAAAGAGCTGAGGAAAAAGAGATGCGGGCCAAGACAGACTGCTGCTCGAGCTGCAGTCTGAGCTTGCTGACTGGAGCTCATGTTTGAGTCTCGAGCTTCTTCTCACTTACCTTTTCTTCAGTGAACACCAGCCACAATATGGATTCCTCGACTGGCTGCACTCGCGGCAAGTTGCGTGCTGGCCACAGTTGTGAGTGGGCACCTTCATCACCTGCATGAGATTCAATGTTTTTCGGTTCAGTTACGTGCCAGTTTGGCGTTAGTTTACTTTTCATTTTGTGTGTAAAGTGTGTGAGAGAGTTCAGCTTGTGTATGGGTCACATTGGAGAGAATTGGACATGCCAAAAAGTGTGCGCCCAAACAGCACACTTCTGCTATCTATTTGTATCAGTATTTGTCTTTTGTTTTCCGCTCTTTGTGGCTCGAATATTTCGAAATCCCAATTCTTTTCTCGCTTTGTTTTTGCTCTCGTGCTTTCAACAAAACACGAGCCGCAAGGTGCAAGCAGTAAGCAGTAAGCAGTAAGCAGCAAGGAAGCCGCAAACGAGCAGCGGCCAGTCCGAAGCTAGTCTGCCGGAATGCTACTTTGCACCGCACGGCCGCTTCCTGTCCGACTGGCCAGCCTGCACATGCAACCATATGGCGCCGGTCACGAGCAGCGCCGCCACACACAGTCTGCGGGGGCGCCTTGCCAGAACTGGACGCTCGACTTTGTTTGGGGGCGCAATTGATGTCATTATATTGTTATGCGGCGGGCGCCTCCAAACTGCGTGGGGGCCACGCTTTTCGGTCTCCTTTGGGTCTCCTTAGGGCGCCCAAAAGCGTGGCCAAAGAAGCAGAGTTTGGCGCTTTGGGTTCTTTCCGCAAGCCGCAAGAAGCGCCGCAAGAGAAGCGCCCCAAGAGAAGCCAAACACAGACTGTCTGTGGCGGCCAAATCGCCACAGTCCAACTGGCTCCCCTTTTGGCCGCCTCACAACTGGGCTGGTTTGGTCGCCAACTCAGTGGCACAATTCCACAATGGAACAGTAGCTCACCAACTCAGTGGGAGCAGAAAAGAGAAAAGAGAAAAGAGAAAAAGACTGCCGTCTGCTAATGGGGCTCCATTAGCGCGCTCCATTTCCATTTCCATTTCCATTGGCCAGAAGCAAGCAGCCAGCAACCAGGTAAAAGAGCTGCCAGCAAGTAGGACTGGCTGCTCTCCAGCTTCTCGTCGATTCATTTTGGGCTGCATCTGGCGGACTCTAAGGAGAGCTGTTTTGCTCTGCGAAAGAGTGGGGCCAATTGCACGCTCGCTCGCTTGTGGCCGCAAAGCAATGAGGCGCCAATTGATCTGCACCAGTGGAGCGCCGGCCAAACCGCTTCGAACCCTAAGGGCAGTTTGTGTCTCCAGTTCAAGCGCCAGATTGGCCGCCAGCGAGTGAGGCTCGTTGCTGAGGCTCGTTGCTGGGCCCATTGTGACAGTGTGAAATGGAGAAGGTGGCCCCAAGGTGAGCAGAAGCGGAGGACAAGGAGAGGAAGAGGAGGAAGAATTCCTTTGGCCAAGGCGAAGAACTGCCCAAGCACTGCTGCTGCTGCTGCTGGACTGGTTAGGTTAGGTTAGGAAGAAGAAGCGCCGAATGGAAAAGGTGGAAAATTTGTTGGCCAAGTTTGGGCCAGAGACAAGGAGGAGGAAGAATTGAAATGCATTGGAGTGAGAGAGAGAGAAATGGAAGGCGAGTAGTTCTGGTCTCTTTTGGTAGGAAATTTGGTAGGAAACCAAATTTCTCTTCGCCAATTTCGGAGGCCAACTTGCAAATGTATTCACACACACAGTCAGCAGGAAAGCAGGCCCACAAGAAGGGCAGAAGAAGCGCAGGAGAAGCAGACTCGAAGGAGGCAAAAGAGCAGAGGAACAAGGCGCTCTGAATGCCATCAGGCCGGATGGTCAGCAGCTCCTGTTTGCCACTCGGCGCCTCTTTGACGAGCGCCAACACATCAAGAGCAAGCGGCGGACAAGCAGCGGCAAGTAAGAAGCAAGAAGCAAGAAGCGGATAACAGTTAGCAGTTGGCCAATGGAAAATGGGAAATGGCGTATCCATTTGAGGAGGTGAAATCGAACTGGGGCGACAAACTGCTGCCAATGGGCTCTGGTTGGAAATGGGCCCAATTGGAGCTGCTGGCCAAATGTTGGGCGCCCGCAGCCTAAGGTTAGGCGCAAGGCAAGGGCAAAGCAAGCGCAAAACAAGCCAGAAGCAAGCGCCAAACAAGCGCAGTGCTGCTCAAAGTTGATGCACAGACCAGTGAAGAGCAATAAAAATGGCCATAAGCAAATGCGGGCCGCCCTTTTCTCTTCTGGCTCGTGCTCGATCGGTGTTTCTGGCGCGCACCAAAACCAGTTGCTCGTGTGATCTACTTGAATGAATTTCAATTCCAGTCTCAAACCCCAACTTTGCACTGAGAAGCAGCCCCAAAGAGTGTCTCTGAACTGGTTCGCAAGCATCGCTTGTTCTCCTCCGTGTTGTTTTTCTTCCAATTGGCGTCGATTGAGCTTTCTTTGGTTCTCCTTTGTGGAACAAAATTCGGGGAAAATTGGGAGAAAAATTTCCAAATTTCAAAAATTTTCTCAATTTCCACAATTTCCACAATTTGGCCTCGAGCTGGTCGAGTCCAATTTCCAGTGGGAGTCTGCCAACTGTTGCAAGAGCAGCAGAGAGGCCACAGTGGAGGCCAAAATGGGGGCGCTCCTTAGCTGCGGCCAAATGGAGCCAAATGGAACCAAATGGAAGCCAAATTTGGACCCAAAATGGACTGGCGCTGAGGAGAAATGAAAGAGAGCCTCAAGTGCAGTGTCAACTCGACTCGGATGGAGCCCAATTGGAATTGGAGAATGGATTCTCTACCATTCAAATCTGTGAATTTGCAATCTGCAAAGCCGGAATTTGAGCCGCTTCTTCGCCTCTTGAGGTTTAGAGCAAACAGAGAAAGAAAGTAAAAGAGAAAGAAAAGAAGATCCGTGTCAACACATTCTCCTCTTTTTGCCACAACTCGCACACACAAATCTCGTTGGAACGCACTCAAAAGCTCTCATCATCCCATTGGCCTAAGCTTATTTGCAGCCTAAGTGGCTTGTTCGCGCGCCTTTTCGCCTAATCTGCGGCCTCAGTTTGCGGCTTCAGTGCGTGCTGCTTGCCCTTTTGGGTCTGCCTTCCCCTTTGGATCATTGGCTGCCTTTGGGAGGCCGCAGAGCTAAGGGCTGCAGACGAGCGCAAGTGATTGCGACGCTCATTTGCGCAGCTAATTAGAGGCCAGAATTAGGGGCTAGCTCGTGTTGGTGGAAACCGAATTGAGGCGCCTTCAAGTGAGGTGAGACCGCAGACTGTCTGTGGGGCCTCTTGCTGGCTATCTTGCACAGACAGTCCAGCTTCTGAGGGCAGTTTGTGGCCACTCGCCGATCGAGCAAATCGTCCAACTGCAACTGGGCGTTGCGGCAGATTGGGGCCAGCAAATGCTTGTGGCGATTCTCCGATGCTTGTGGGCCGTGTTTCCTGCCGCAGACAGTCTGTGGCGGCGGCCAGTTGTTGGTGGGCGAGCAAAGTTGGCCCAGCAAAGCGCAAAGCGTGGCCGAGCGCGAGCGTGAAAGTGCGGCCACTGAACGAGCACACTTTTCGCTGCAACTTGAAATTCCGACACTTTGGCCTCGTCCCAAACGGAAGCTTGCGAGAAACTGGCAGCCAAACTGCGAGGAGACCAGAAAAGTGTGGGCGCGAGTTGGGCGGCCAGTTGGCGGCGAGCTGAGGCCAGACTGTGGTGGCAGAGGCAGAGGCAGAGACTGAGACTGAGAGTGGCATGAGGAGGAGGCGCCAAAGAGGAAGAAATGAATGAATTGTTTGGGGCGAAATTGCTGAATTGAAACTGCTGGGCTGAAACTGCTGCAAGGCCGCCTCTTCGCTTCGAGTTGTGGAGTTGTGAAGTTGTGGAGCTTTGCAATGGCGAGAATTGAGCAGAATTGAGAGGCAGTTTGTTGTGCCCAATTGGCGCCCAATTTGGCGCCACGAGCGACACATTTTCTGCTTGCGGTTTCACGCAAAAGGCCCCTCCTTGTCACTGGCAGATGACACCAAACCAACCGAGTTACTGTTAGTGTTCGTGTTCTTGTTGTTGTTGTTGCTAGTCTCGAATGTTGTTCCTCTTCTTTCGGCCATTCAAAGTTCTTTGAGCCGGCGAGCAAGTTTCCAGTTTGCAGGAGTTGTTGTTTCTTTTCCAGCTTGCACTTCTTTCACTTGGAAGCTTTGCACTTCTTTCACTTGGGAGCTTGTAAATGGTAGCTCGCCTGCGTGAAGTTGGCCGGAAAGTGTGCACACTGGACGGCCGCTCATTAGTGCTCGAGATGCGCCCCACACGAAGCAGTGCAGTTGGGCAGACAGTCTGCACAATAATGCAACCCGAGACCTTAGGGCGAACCAAAGCTCAGACCTTAGGGCAACCCAATGCGGCCTTTGCTTTACACGCAAATTCTCAGCTCAGAGCAAAACACAGCAGCACAACACAGCAGTGCAGAGTGCCCAAAATAGCAGCAACAAGGCACAAGAGACGCTCATTAGAAGCTCCAATCAGCTCGGCGCCAGATTCCATTATTATTTTGCAATAAAACAGGACAATCAGCGGCGCACAAAGGAAGCTTGTCGCTCGTTAAATTGGGCCCAAGTGGAACCAAATGGAGGCCAACTAATTCGGATTGCAAAAGCGGGCTCCTTTTGTGCCTCCTTTTTGCGCCTCTGGGACATTGTGCAGTCTCGTGTTGTTTCTCTCTTACTCTGTTTTCCTGAGACTAGCCGTTGGAACCTCTGAAATTTCTGCGATTTCTGCAATCTCTGCTGTCGCCTCCTCCTCGCCTTCCGGCCGTCCTAAGGAGCCTAAGGAGCAGAGGTGGCGACAGACAAGCAGAGATGCAGAAGCACGCTTGAAGCGAGCAAAATAAAAGCGACCAAAATTGGAGCAAAATGAGAGGCAAAACAAAGCATCAAAGCTGCTCGAATCGAGTAAACTCGACACTTACCTTGTAGGGAGTGGCCGCAATCAAATGGTTGCCTGAGGAGTGCAAATGCAGATCGCTCAGAATGGCGTTCGAGCTGTCCAGTTGAGTGTCCTCAAATTCGAAGGCACTGGTTGCATTGTCCAGCAGAATCTGTTGGTTCGTGTTGAGCGCGTTTTTGTGTGCAGATTTGGTGTATTTTTGGTCCAAATTCGGCACAGTTTTGGGCAAATTTTGCACAGTTTTCGGCGCAGATTTGGATGCAGTTTTGGGAAGAGAAAGAAGAGGGAATGAGATTTGTATTAGTTTCTAGCTCTAGTTTCTGGCAAATCTTTCACTCTAGTTCCTAAACATTGCATTTGCGAGCAAGCAAGCAAGCGAACTGCAATGTCCAACAAATCAAACTGCGCCAATTGGTCTGACTGGCTCATTTTGGGCCGCCAATCAGAGTTGCTTGTTTGCTCATTATCGCAACTTGTTTGGCGCGCTTCTTTGTTTCTTTATTTCTTTATTTGGCCGCCACTTTGGCCCAATTTTGTTCTAGTGAAGCAAAGTTCAACTGGAACTCGAACTCTAACCTCAACTGGAGCTTTTGCTCGAACTTTAACTCCAACTCGAACCACAAGCAATCTACCGCAATCTCCAGCTCCCAATCCCACTCTCTGGCCCTCGCAACTTCCACCAAGACCGTCTCATTTCGGCCTAGCTTGCCAGCCTTCAAAGTGGCCCCAAACTTATCGAGTTGTGTGTGTCTTGGTGTGGCCACACTCACTCTCAGGCCGCTCATTTGCCTGTCTCTCTCTCTCTCTCTCGCTGTCTATCCACTGGCCTTTTATGCAGACAGTCTGTGTGTGCAGATTGATGACCGGAAGTTGGCCAATAAGTTGGGGAGAAAACTCGTTGGCTGCCCTTAGGACTAGTGTGCGAGTGAGTTGCTCTCTTTCTCTGCGTGTGGGTGGGCCCCTCTGGGTGTCTGTTGTTGGAAAAGAGTCTTTGCACTGGTTCCTCTTTTGTCTTGTCCGAATCTAAATGTCGGCCAATAAAATGCGCTCGCTTGTTTGTGTTTGTGTTTCTGTTTGTGTTTCTGCTTGTGTTTGGGGCGCGCAAACAGGCCACACACACACTCAGCCAGCTTGGCGAGATTGGCAAGCTGGGTGGTCCAAGGGCAGTTCGGAAGCAAGGCAGTAGAAGCGAGGCAGTTTGGAAGCAAGAAGGAGAAGGAAAACAAGCAGAAGAGTTGATCTAATTAAACGCGCTGGCCGCAACATCACTTTGGGTTGCCTTTTCGCGCGCGCTCCATTTGCGCCCACACTCAAGCCGCCCACTAAGGACAAGCAGCGCCAACTAGCCACAGACTGTCTCTGGCCCAGATTTCCACCAGTTGACCAGCCAAATAAACTGGACACAGCAAGCTCTCAAGTTGCCGTGTGAGAGACCCTGAGCTTCCTCGGCAGCTCGCTTGCCCGCCGGCTGACCTTAGGATCCTTAGTGGGCCTCCATCGAGCTCCCGTAATCACATTATTATTATTATTATTATATCTCTGCCATGCTTCTAGTCTGTAGAGTCTAGTCTCTAGAGTCCACTGCTTCTGGGCTGCCCTTCCGGTGGCCCACAGCTCCCAACTGGCTTCCTCACTTCTCCTCCAACTTGGCGAGCTTATCAGACGCCCGCTAGAAAGCTCGCCAGCTCGCCAGTGGCCAGCCCAAACTCGAGTAATGGCGCCGATAATGGGCCTTGGCAGCGAGCTGGCTGGCTGGCTGACTGGCCGGCCCACTTCCGGTCGGCTTGGCTGGCAGACTGTGTGTGGCGATTGAATAGGCAAATCAATGGGCGAGTTTGGGGGGCTAGTCTGTGGGACCCTAAGCGTGGCTGCAAAGACTGCAAAAGACGCCCAGAAGCACAAACTCCAAGTCCAACTGCTCTCTTGCACTTCCTCTCGTCCCAAACAGCAGCCCAAAGCTAGACCTTGGGGCGAGAAGCGACCGGAAGTGGGGACACAATGCGGCAAAATGGGCGCCCTTTCTCAGTTGGTGAGCTGGTGGTTTGGTGCACAGAAGGGCAAACTTTGGGCTGGAAACGGCAAACTTGGAGCTCCAAGTTTGCTCTTTTCGTTTCGTCCAGTTCGCACAGTTTCGACTTGGGACTTAGGACTTTTCTGAGAGACAACCTACGGCGATCCATTTCTACTCATTCCTGTCCATTTCTGCCCATTTTCACTCCCTTGCTGTGCTTCTCCTCGAAAAGCGCAGTCGAATTGCAGCCAGACCTTGGGGCCACTTTCTTGCCCATTGGAAAGCAGCTCGCAGACACAAATTTGCAGACAAACTCGCGCAAGTCGAGCTCCAATTTGGCTCAGCTTGGCCCAACGGTCAAGCTGTCTGTCTGACTAGCAAACGCGCGCCACTCAGACCAAATGGGGCCAGTTCTGCCGGCTGGCCACTTCCGGCGCGTGCAGAACTGAGCTAGTGAGTGGAAGAGGAGCACGAGCAGACGGAGCTTTGGGCGCGCTGGGCCGACAACTGTTGGCTGCACGCCCAGAGCTGCACAACAGTTGCAGTCCATTGCAGCAAGCAGCTTTTGCAATGGACTTTGCAATGGCAGAGAGACTGTGTTCGGGATGGAGCAACGAAGAGAAGCAGGAAGAAGCCAGAGTGCAATTCAATTAGTTTGCTGCTCTGGGCGGCGCCAATCACTTTGCAGCGGCCGAAATGGATCGGCCAGTTTTCCTGTTCCTTTTCCTTTTCCTTTTCTGGTTGGCGCGCGCAACTGCAAAAGGCAACTGCAAAATGGGCCCAGTTGGTGCCGCTCGTCGAGCGTCGAGCGTCGAGCGTCGACTGGCGACTGGCGAGACGAGCAGGCCGGCCAGTTCGCTCGTCTGGCAAGACAAGGCCAGACAAAAGGAGGAGCCAAAGGTGCACCGGAAGGAGCAGGCCTCAGGGTGGCTCGTGGCACCTGGAAGGGAGTCTCTTCCGTAATTGATGAAGGCGCCACGAGGCTAAGGAGCTGAGGCGCTGGGGGGCAACGCGCGAGACAGTCTGCCCTTAGGAGTGGCAACTGGCAGGCAGCGACTGGCTGGAAGGTGGCCGCTTTCTGCTTCGAAAATGCCTGTCCGAAGGAGGCGGAAAACAATGAGCGGCGAGCTTGGCAGCCGACAGCTTCCAGTGGCAGAGCCAGTTGGGCGAGTGTCTGTCTTCCTGGGCAGACAGAAAGGCAGAGAGTGAGTGAGAAAGGAAGAGAGACGGCTGAGAGTCTGCCTCTCAGGCAGACAGACGCACAGACAGACGGACAAGAAAGGCAGAACTAGAAAGAGAAGAAGAAGTGGAAGAAGAAGAAGAGGGAGACAATCTGATTGGAGTTTGATGTCAGAAAAGGAGACAGAGAAATGTGTTGCCATCTGTTTGATGTGGCGCCAATTTGGTGTCGGGCAGCAGAGGCGAAAAGAAAACTGAGAAGAAGAAGCAGAAGCAGAGCAGAGTGGCCACTTTTTGGCCGTCGCAATGTCGCAGGAGATCAAAATCACACACGCGCGGACAGTGCTCACTAGAGACTGTAGTGAGTAGAGACTTCAGACTACAGACTACAGACTAGAACAGGCTAGAGACTGCCGCTCCAGAGTGGCCTCCAGTGTGGCGCCAGAGCTAAGTGACAACAAGAGGTCGGCCCTTTCCACTTGCCGCTTCATTGGCCAGTGTGTGTTCCACTGGCAAGCTCGAGTGCAGCTTCTCTCTGATCTTTGCTCCAATTCTGCCTTCTCAGCTGCTGGCCACTGGAACCACCAAATGCTCAGCCACCACTGAGCGTCGCCCACCGGCACTCAATGGAAATGGACCGAGCTCTGTCCATTGAGCGGTGGCCAAACAAGCGCGACAGGAGACATATTAGCTGCCTGCTCGGCCAGTCACAGACACACGAGTCCAACTCTTCTCTTCTCTTCTTCTCTTCTTCTCTTCTTCTTGCCGCTTTTTCCGCCTTCCGCTCCTTCTCAGCTCCAGTCTGCTCTTCTCACTCTTCCTTTTCTGGGCCATTTTCGAGCCTTATTTAGACGGCGAGCTCGAGACAAGCTAGATCCACTTCTTGCACCTTTCCGGCAACGAAAATGGGCCCCAAATTGGCGCCAGTTTGCCCACGAGGCTCACACTTGCAGGAGCATTGTTTCCGCTCGGGGCCAGCTGGACCCGCCCAGAGGAGGCCCACTAATGAGGCTCCGCCCATCTGGACGGATTCTTAGCAGTTGTGGACCCTCAGCCTTTGCGGATCCTTAGCAGTTGTGGATCCTCGGCAGTTGCAGACAGTTCGACTCAATTTTTGGCAGACAGTCTGGGGGCCTGCGAAAGATTGGCCCAACTTGAGCTCACTTTCGTGCAGTAAAAGCGCACAAGTGGGCGCCAGTGGCCAGACATCAGTGGTTGTCACTGGGCGGCCGAGGTGCCAGTTGCATTTGGCGCAGAATGAGCGAGTGGGCCTGCAAGTGCTGGGCCGAGCACTTGTCTTGGTTGGCCAAAAGTTGGTTGTGTGTGCAAAGTGTGCAAATGTTGCTCTGCCACTTGGCCGCCGTCTTGCTGGCCCACTTTGGCCCCCATTGTTTGGGCGCCACTTTGATTGGCGTGAGCTGGCGCCTCTCAGTTCGCGGCCAACCAATTCGCTTCCGGGAAATGCTGCTCGTCGACTGCCAGCGAGCCTTGCTTGGCAGACAAGCAGCGCTGCTTGAAGGCTGTCTGGCCAGAGGAAGAGAGAGAGAGAAAGAGAGAAAGAGCCAAATTGCGCCCCACAGACTGTCTGTATGCGAGCTGGGCCAGCAGGCCAGTGTTGTGACGGCTCGCGCGACCACTGGCCAGCAACTTGCCAGCGACGTGGACGCGCCGCCCACTCGCAACTCATTAGCGCGAGCGTCTTGCCAGTGCCACTCGGGCGGCCACTTGTGTCTGCTGGCTCGTGTTGTTTTGTTGTCGCTGCTGGCCATGCACACTACTTGCGGGCGGCCACAGTGCACACCACTGGCCGCCCGTGCGCGATATAGATAATAGCCTTAATGTGATTAGACGCCGAGCTGCCAGCCGAGAGGACGAGCAAGACGAGCGAGCTAGCGAGCGAGAAAGGCGCCAAAGCCGAGCGGCGAGCTTGGCGAGCTTGACGAGCGCGAGCTGGACGCAAGCTTGTCTCTTGTGTCTGGGCGGCTGGGGGCGCTTGAGGTTGCTGCAGAGAGCAGTAAGCCGGCCTGACAGAAGACTCAAGAGGAGGCAGAGGCAGAGGCAGACAAAGGAGGCGGACCTGCAGAAGGAACATGCTGAGCGAGGGGCGACCAGTGGCCGAGTTTTGGGTGAGTTGAGGACGAATTGAGGGCCAGTTGTGGGCAAAGAGGCGACACTGGCGCGCGATTGGGGCCGCATTTTAATCCGCAGCGAGCGAGCGGCGAGTCGCAAAAGACGCAAGGCAAAAGACGCACTGTCTTCTGGCCCACAAGACAACGCTCACCAAGAGACAAAGCTCACCAAGAGCACACAATTGGCGCCAACTACAAACTGGGCCCATTTGAATTCGGCCGCCGTGCTGCTCGACTTTCCTTGCTGCTCGTCTCTGTTCGTCTCTTCTGGCTGCTGGCTGCTGCTTGCCGCACGTCCAGCGTCCAGCATTCAGCATTCAGCATCCAGCGTCCAGCGTCCAGCTTTGAGCTTTGGGGGAGCCTTTGGGGTCTTTTCCGCCGCTGAGAAGGCGCTGCAGAATGCAGAAGACGGCCAAAGACTGCCCAAAAGACGCCGCTCGCCAGACACACAATTGGGCCAAGAGCTTGGGAGCAGCAAACTTTTGCTTAGCGAACACGCGCCGTCTCGCCAGACCAAGTTTGTGGCCCGCAGTCTAGGCGCCTCTTCAGCTTGCGACTCGAGCTGGTTCGGGTGGGGCGCAAACTGGCCAAGTGGGGAAATGGAAGTGGCGAAAAAATGATGACCGTTGGCCTGCAGAGGCGCCCTGCAGAATGCAGAATGCAGAGTGCGGACTGCAGACTTGCGGGAAAGCAGAAGAGCAGCAAAGGAGCAAAGGAGCAAAGCGGCAAGACGTCTGCTCGTCGTGCACACAACAATTGGAGGCCAGAAAACCTGCTGACTCATGCAAATTGTGCTTCTTTGTTGGCCAACCAGCTCGCCTCTGTGCTCTTCTGCGAGTTCTCCACAAAAAGGCTGCTGACGGCCACTGAGCAGCAAAGAAGAGGCGCCAACTGACCAGCAGAGGAGAGAGCTGCGCTTGCATCGATCTTGGCGGCCAGCGAGCTCTAATGGTGGCCCGGCCAGTGGACGGCGGGCGATCATTACTCTTGCAGGGCTGCACCGGAAACAGACAGAGGGGCCAACACAGACTGCCGCCACAGACTGCTGCTAGGCAACTAAACTGAACTGGGGCCAAATCGGGCTGGCCGCGAGCCGCACCTGCCCTCTGGCATTGGGCCTTTGGGTAGCTTGAGAGGAGGCGCCCCGCAGGCTAATCGATCATTTGCGGGCCGCTTTTTGTTGGGCCGCCTCTTCATGTGTCTGGCCGGCTGATGCGGACGGTCAGACACGGCAGCTGAGGAGGACTTGCTTTGAGGAGAAAAGGCCGCCTGTTTGGAAAGGAACTGGCCAGCTAGACACGCAGCTTCTCGCCCACTTTTTCTCGCCCACTTTCTCTCGACGACTTTTCTCCACCTTTTTCGCCTCTCTTCTTGGGCCCCCTCTTCTTCTCGCTCAATGGACGAGCAGTGGGCGCCAGAGACCAGGAGAGCAGGACACTAACCTTCTGGCGGCCTAATCTCGGGCCGCAAATCTGCGCCCGATGAAAAGGCCGATGGAGAGAGATTGGCGCCTGTTCCTCTGGCAAGACAGTCTCTGGGCGAGAGTGCGAAAGTTGCCAACTTTTGCTCCAACTTTGCCAACTTCCAACATTGCTGCATGACTCCACAACGCGCAACTCGACCACCCAAGTCGACCAGTGGGCCCAGTTGTCATCGCTTTTCATTTTCATTTTCATTTTCGCCTTCATCCTCCTTCACTCAGGCGCCTCTTTTTGCTTCTTTTCGCCTCTCTTTTCGCCTCTCTTTTCGCCTCTTTGCGGCCGGGGAATTGCGCCCAACGAGTGGCGCCTCTCCCGCAAAAGCAAGAGGCGGACAGCTCGCAAAAGTCTAGCACTTTCCAGAGGCAGACTTTGGCGAGATTGCGCGGCCCTCAAGTGAGCGCGAGCGAGCCAAAGACGCTCCTCCTGCTCCTCTCAAGCCGCAGCTCTTCCGCCGGGCCGACACTTTGGACACTTTTCCTGGAGAGGCCGCCAAAGAGACGCCAACCAGGAGCCAACCAGGAGCAGTCTTCAAGGTCGTGTTGGCCCAGCGGGCGAATTAGTTGCTCGCTGAGGCTTGTCAGCAGCTCGCCACTAGCTCGCCAGTGACTTGCCGGTGACTAGCCAAGCTCAGGCCAGCCAGAGACAGTGGTCGGCAAGCTGATGCGGCGGCCAAAGAGGAGTGAAAAATGTCAGCAGAGACAGAGAGAGAGAGAAGGGCCACAAAGTGGCCGCTCATTCGCCTCCACTTTGCCGAGTTGTCTCTTTGGGGGACAATTTTCCCGCGAGTCTGTCTGGCGCTCGCTCGCATCTCATTGAGCTCATCGAGTGGCCACCAAAGCGACGAGACCTAAGCAGAGGCGAGTCTGTGCGCCGAGAAGATGGCCAAATAATTGGCCGCAAAAATAATCGGCCTTCTTCTGGAAGCTTTTTTCCCTTGTTTTCCCTCCATTTTGGCCCTCTTTGTGTGCCCAAAGTGTGCCCAAAGGAGGACTATCATCGCCCTAAGAATTGCCTTCAGAATGGCGTTCAGCGCGTTCACCTCGTCTAGCTCGTTCGGCTTGTCTGGCGCTCCTGTTCGCGTCTGAGAAGGATCAAGAAGGAGCCTTTTCGCTCGTCTCAGTGTCGAATTGGCGCCTCGAGAGTTGTCACTGAGCTCACGGGCGTCAAGCTGGCGATGAGGAGCTCGCGAAACGAGATGATTGCCCTCAGCTGAGAGTGAGCTTCTTTGATTCTTGCAAATTTTCGCCATTTTTCACAAGAAGGGCTGAAAAAGCAGCCCATTGGAGTGGCAAAGCAGTGCAAAGTTGGGGGCGCCTGAGAAGCGCCTCTTCCTCACAGGCAGACTGCGAGCTGCGGACTGTGAGCGGCGCTTGAAAGCTGCAGACTGTCTGCGTGGAATGGGTTCCCATGGACCACAGACTGTGGCAGGTTTGCCTTGACTTCTGTTCTGTGAGCAGTCCTTGTTGCAGGTCGGCCGCTTGGCATGCGAGATGGACATCAGACGGGCGGTTCTGCAGCGCCAACGAGCAGCTACGAGCAGCTACGAGCAGCCCGCAAGCAACTGGCCGCCGCCACACACGAGCCAAGGCCGCACAGGAAGGAAGCCAGTTGGTTCTTTGCCCCTTTTGGCGCCCACTCGGCCGCAAATCTGGAGCCTGAGGATGCATTGCACTGGCCCAGACTCAAAATGGGGCAGTCTCAATGGCTGAATGGCTGAATGGCTGAATGGATGCTTGGATGCTTGGATGATGGACCATTGGGCTGGGTGGCGGCGTTGCTCTCTCGCTTGCCAGAGAGAAACGTCAGACTAGGAAGAGGAGGAGCAGCCATCAAGTCGGCTGCTAAATTGGTTTGGGGCAAAAATGAGCATCGGTCACAGGGGACAAGCGGCGGCAGTTGAGCTTAGTGAGAGACGCTTGAACTGAGCGCGAGAGCAAAGACAGCGCTCACGAGTGGACAGAGATAATCACAGGTTGGCCGCCGGTGCTGACCAGTTGTGTGTGGGCCACACACACACACACACACAACTCGGCCCACTGTTTGTCCAGCTCTTTGGGGCGCTTTGGTGGCCGAGCGGCAAGTGGACAGTGGGCAGAGAATCGGGCGCCCTGACAGCTGCCAGCCAGCCAGCCAGCAAGCGAGCCACGCGGAGGCTCAGCTTGGAGGTGGCTCGCCGCCGGGCCATTATCTCAAATGAGAGGCCACTTGCACTTGCAGCAGTTGCAGTTCCACGTCCAGTTGCACTTCCAGTTGCGCAAACACGCGCCAAAGTGGGAGCCGAATGGGCGGAATTGGCCAACCGGTGGAGCTTAGGTGCGGGCGCATCAATCTGGCCTGGCAACATCCACGTGCCACTGGCCAGCCCAAATTGAGCCGCTCGGCCAGCTCACTTTGGCCCGCACACAAGATCTCAGGTTAAATAAATTTTCATACCACTGGCGCAGCTAAGCCGCCGAGCTGAGCTTTCCAGCGAGAGTCTGAGACTGCTGCTTCGAGACTGGCTCAGTGAAGCCAAGATTGAAGAGTTCAAGTTGGGCTCAAGTAGAGCTCAGGGGCGGCGGCCAGTCGCTGGCTGAAATAGGAGCCAACACGTGTGCGAGGCGACAGGCGACACAAGTGGCCATCCTCGACTGCAATGGGGCGCGTTAATTGGATGCTGGCCCGCGTGGAACACTTGCACTTGCACTTGCACTTGTGTGTCCAAGTCGCGCGGCCACTTGAGCTTGGGAATGGAGTCTGCTTCTGGCGGTTCTTCTCCTTGGCACTCGCAAGCTAAGCTCAAGCTCAGGCTCGAGCTCAGGCGAGCCAAATGGGCCAAATGGGCGAGATCTCATCAAAGTCAATGAATTGGCACGCAATTAAACCTGAGCCTTCGTTTTGCGCTCGTTTTGCGCTCGTTTGGCGGATTGGCCATTCTCTGACTGGCTCGCGTTGCTTGCCCACACCATTGCCTTGCAGCATTGCCCTGGACAGCGGCAAGTGGTCTGCAGTGGAACAAGACAGAGCTCTGCTTTGCTGTTCTCTGTTGTTCTCGCTTGTTGTTCGGCGCCTCCTCTTCTTGTGAGGCGACTCACAAGAAGGCGGCGTCTTGTTCTCGGCCGAGCAACACAAGACTGTGGACACAAGCAGGTCCAAGGCTGAAGGCGGAAAGCTGAAAGCGAGCAGAAGAAGAAAGAGGAAAGCAGAAAGCAGAAAGAGGAAAAGGCAGAGACGCGAAAGATGAAGGCGACTTGCCGGCGAGAAAGCTCGCAGCTTTGGAGGCGCCAAAGAGAATGGCAAACAGAAGAGAAGAGAAGAGTGGAGACAGTGTCACTTGGCACTTGCGGGCTGCTCTTTGGGCTGTCCTTTGGGCTGCTTTGAGCTGCTCAAAAGGCCTTTGGGCTAGACGAAAGGCCGAGGCAAATCTCCAATCAATTGGGCACATTTCACATTCGCGAGTCGCGTTTGAGCTCGCGACTTGCAGACAACGAGGAGCAGCAGCTTGGGACACACAAGCCCAGACAAAACAAAAGGAGGAAAAAAGGCTAAGCAGTTGCACTTGCAACCAACAGACTTGCACGTTCGTCTGCAGCTCGCCAATGCGGCTCGCCAATGGAGAGCAGCAGTGCTCCAGTTTGGGCGAGCTTGTCTCTGAAGAGTGTTGCACTACTGTGCCAAAATCACGAATGAAGAGCTCGAATGGGCTGCCTCTCAGCTGGTTGGCGCTGGCTAGCCGCCCGGAGCTAAGGGCGAGCCATTGAGCCATTGAGCCAGTGGGCCAGCGAGCCAGTTTGCCGTTGCGAGCCGATTTGGTTGCACACTCTGCGCCACGCCCACCAGTCCTAAGGGCAAACGAGCGAGCGCCAAGTGAGAGTGTGGACGTGCTACAGTGGCCAGCAAGCAGCAGTGGAGAGCAGTGTATAATTCTGGCAGATTTGGGCCGGCGACTAGCTCGCCGCAAGAGACTGCTGGCGGACTAAAGTGAGCAAGACTGCCACTGGCTGCTCACTTGGCTGCTCAGTTTGGCCGAGCCTAAGGGGGGCCCCTTTGAGTTTGAGTGGAAGTCTCCAGACGGAAGCAGCTCGAATTTCCAAGTGAAAGGCCCGAATTGCGTGCACAATTTCGTCACATCACTTGGGGATTGGGCGCCGAAAGGCGAACAATATTGCGCCCAAGCAGCTCTGTTTTAGCATTCTGTTTGCCTTCCTCTTGGCAGAGCTGCTCTTCCTCTCTCTTTGCTTTTTTACAACAATTGCAGCAAAATTTGAGCGTGCGTCTCCAAATTTCAATCAATCATCTTAAATTGTGCCGCTCGGTGGCTGCCAGCGAGCAAGTAAAGAGGCAAGAAGGCGAGCAAGCGAGCAAGAAAGCGAGCGACAAGCCGACTGGCTCTCTTGGCTTCTGCCTCTTCTACTGCAGAGAAGCTATGGTGCCATTTCTCGGCGTTTAATTTGCCGCCAGCTCGGACAGTGGACAGAGAAATGAGCAGTCCAATGGGCGTTCTTTGGAGGCAAAGCGAGAGGCTCGCATGCAGCCCCCCACTTGTTCCCAAATGGGCGTCCCCAAGCAGGAATTTGGGGCCGCTTGAAGAGGAATTCGGCTGCTCGAGTTGAGCTTGTGTGGGGCCACAGATTGCCCTCAACTGGCGAGCTTTCTCTCTCAGTGGAGGCCGAGAAAAAAGAGGGCGCGCCCCAGAGAGTCTCAGGCTTAGAAGGCTAGTTCTTGGACTTGGAGAGGCGCAATTGGGCGCCGACTGAACGTGGTGGACGTGCTTTCTAAATAAGTCACGCGCGGCGGCAAATTGGCGCTCCACTGCAAGAAGAGGGGGCGCGCAAAACAATCCTCGCCAATTGAGACCTTGAGCGTCTCTTGGGCGCCGATTGGAGCCAAAGAGGCGCCCCCAAGAGAAGTGCTTCCTGAGGGCAGGCGCGTGTTAGACTAGAGTGCCCAAAGAGTTGGATATTTCGGCTCATCGAGAGGCGGCCGCCATGGAGAGCCAGTGGGCGTGCATAGGGGACCTAAGGTTGGCCGCCGTGTCAGCTGTTCGAGTGTTTTCTGGCCGAGCTGGCCAGAGAAAACACTTGGCGAGACGGCGGAAAGAAGAGAAGCTCTCCTCTTTCCGCCGTCTAGCTAGTCGGAGAGCTAGTCTCGGACTCAGAAGGCAGGAGGCGCAATTGGTCAGAAGGCCAGAAGAAGAGTTGGAAGCCAGAGACTAGGGTAGGCAGAGTGCAAGCAGAGTGCAAGACGCGCAAAGGGGCCCCAAACCATTGTTGTTGCGTCCGCTCGACTGGTTAATGCTAATAAAAGTTGCCCCAAAGTGGCGGCTTTGCTCAGCTGCTGGAGAGCTCAAGGGGGAAGAGAGCAGAAAAAAGGGCGACAAGGCAAAAACAAAGCGCACGACGGAAGGAACAAAAGCGAGGCCTCCTTTTGGGCCCCCACACGAAGCAGCTAGTTTACTATGTAAACTGTCTCGTTTGCCAGTCGCCAAACCAGCTCGGCCTGCTTGCTGTTTGCCGGCCCTAGTCTCTGGCCCATCACATCGGGAGGCCGCTTTTTGCACTCTGGGCGAAAACTGGCGCCACTCATTGCGCCAGTTTTGGCCAATGCGTTTTGGGCCGCCACTTCCACTTCTCGCTCGTCACTCGTTTCGGCAAGCTGGCCGGCCGCTTGCCGAGTGACGAGAGTTGGTGCCAAAAGGATGGCCCAAAGGATGGCCCAAACGCCGGATTTACATGCAGTGTTTGCCGAGCTCGAACTGGCGCGCGGCAATTCATTACTCGCCTGCTCGAGTTTTCGCCCGGATGTGATTTGCCAAACTGGTGGCCTGGCGCCTCGTGAGCTAGAGGCGTGGCTCGGGAGGCGCCGCGCGACACAAACTGGAGAGAGTGTGTCGTGCTTGCTGGCGGCGAGCTGGCAGAGTGTGGAAATTCGAGAAGGTACCAGAGAAGAGGAGAGGGCAAAAGATGGGCCGCGGTAACAAGAGCGCGCAAACAAGAGAGTGTTGTTCGCGTAAATCAGAGGAGCATGTGTACTGGCAGTTGGCAGCTTAGCGCCGGCCGACTGTTGGCGAGCTTGGAGCTGGCCAGCTCGATGGAGGAGAACAAGCTCGAGAGGAACAAGCTCGAGGGGAACAAGCTTGAGAGGAACAGGGCGACACAATGTTCTCGGCGGCCCAATATCCGGCCAGGTGGCGGCGGACAACAGTGATGGATGGCGCATTCTTTGGGCATTCTTCGGGCAGCCAAAAGGGGCAGCTGACAGGTCGGTTGCGTGTGTAAGGCAGCCGCTTGGAGAGAAGTACAGAAGAGGCCAGTGAAGATATGCAGGAGCTAGAGCAGAGGGCCAGCAGTCTGGATGGGCGACTTGCTCCTCTTCACTTATCTCTTCACTTCACTTCGCCCCCCATCTCCCATCTCTCATCTCTCGTCTCTCGCTGCTTGTGGCGCGCGGCCGCTAAGCTGCAGGAAGCAGCCGCAATGAGTCATCTCGCGAAGGGATTATGATGGCCATCCTTTTGTTTCGGCGTCCTCGTTGCACCAACACGAGAAGGTGGTTGCCTCCTTTGCAGCCTCCTTTGCTGCCTTATTGCCGCCTTCATTCGGCGCTCATTTAGTGGTATAAAATTTCACCAGATAAACGGCGAGCCGTCCAAATTGCGCACCACTGTTTCCACCTTTCCCACCAGAACACCGCCCCACCAATGCACCCTTAATGCAGCCGTTCAATGGCCCAGTCGGACGAGTGGGCCAAGCTGGCCAGCTTGTGGGCGGCTTGTTGGCTGGCCGGCTGACCAACAAGCCGCCCAAGAGAAGAGAGAAGGCGAGAAAAGCCGCCGCCACTCCGACTTGAGCTTAATTATATTTTCGAGCACCCTTCGCCGAGCGGCCACAGTTCGCAGTGGCCAGTTCGTGGTGGCCAGCTCGCAGTGGGCAGCACGCCACCACGAACTGCTGGCCGACACAATGGGCGTCCAGTGGGCAGTGCTCAGAAGAGCTAAGGGCCAGAGGTGGTGGTCGGCGCGGCCTGTCCAGCGGCCTGGCCAGTGGGCCACACGATGATTGCGTGCCGGCCGCCATCCCAACTGCTCATCGGCAGGCCATTAAGTCAATTTGGGCGCCTACTTTGGCTACTTATTATTATCTCGCCGGCTTGGGGCTGGCCTTTGCGGGCGCCCCAAGACGAAGGGTGAGCCTTTGGGGGCCGAGTGGGCGCGCCTCGAGCCCCACTCACTGCATCGTCCAAGCGACTCGCACCGGCGCCTCTCGGACAGCTGTGGGCGCCGCTGACCACTGGCCGCTCGCCTGGGCCGCCCATTGATTTGGCCCCAACGCAAACCGCATTAGTCCATTATGATAATATCGAAACTGCGTTCCTGGCGGGCCGAGAAGCGCATAAATTTCGTCACCAGCGCCTCCTCAGCGGGCGACAAGCGGCGGCAGACAGTCAGCGGTGGGCTCTAGTCAACTAGGACGGTCTCCTCTTCGCCTTTGGCTGCTCCTTGGCGGCGCCTCTCGTTCCATGCGCCGCCGCCGCTCATTAGGGCTCGAGATTGCCATTAGGGTGGCCAAAGTTGGCCAAGTGTGAACTATCTTTCTCTTAGTCTCTCTCTCTTGGTCTCCATCTGAGGCGGCTCGATGAAAAATAATAATCATGATAATCATCGCCTTGAGCCGCTTGTTTTGCCGCCGGTCAGTAATGATCGCACGCGGAATAATGCGTAATAATCGGGGGCCGCATTTTAGTGTGTGGAGGAAGAGGAGGAAGAGCAGGAGAGCACTGGACGAGTGCTGGCCCGCCGGCTGGCACTCTCTCTCTCTCTCTCAGCCAGTCTCTCTGCGTGGCCCATGAGCAGCTCTCGAGAGCAAAGCGCACAGGCCAACAGGAAACACGCAAGGCGCAAACAGGCCACTTGGCCGCAGACAGTCTGTCTCTGTTGGCTATTTGCAAGCCTGGCCAACATTTTGGGCCCCCAATTTGTGGCCAATTTTTTTATATCTCCGGCCGCTTTGGAAATTCGAGCCCCAATTTCACTTCACAGTTTGGACACACAGTTTGGGCACACACAAATGGCCATAATGGAGGGGCCTCTCTCTCTCTCTAGCACTCGCCTTTGGGTTGCCGCCACACTGCTGCTCGTGCGCGCCCGAACCCACTTCCAGCGCGCGCTCCTCTCGGACTCCAATGAGACGGAAGCTCTGGGGGGCTCTTTGGGGCGCCACTCGAGCACTGCGGCCATCTCACTCTTTGTCTCTCTTGAGGCGCACAAACAACACGTTGTGCCCATTGCTCGAGCGCGTGTTCTGGCTGCCAGTTGCGCAATCCGAACCCGCCGAAGATTCGCCCCTCTGAGCGCCAACTGAGCGTAACTTGGGCGCCGCGCGTGGCCCCTCCTCCTCCTGCTGCTGCTGCTCGTCCCCTTGCTTAGGTGCCAACTTCCGCCTGCTAATTGACGCAAAGAGGCCGTCGCCCATTGTGCAGCTGCACTCTTGGCTCGCATTTGGGGGCTGCCTTGCTCCCAAATGCAACTGGGGGGCCATACAAGGCAGAGGAGAGGACGCACCAGAGTGGCACTGTGGTGGTGCAATGGTGTGCGAGCAAATTGAAAGTGAAATGAACACATGCACACACAGACATTTTGGAATAAAAATTCTCGCTTCGTCTCTCTCTTTTTGCGCCGGCAACTCCTTTTCAATGAAGCGAGCTGGATTCAATTCAATTTTTCTCCCTCCCTTTTCGGGCCCCCACTTTTCGGCCGCCTCTTCCTCTTGCGCGCCTCTAACCGCCCTCCGTCCTCTTGGCCTGCGCTGCGCCCTGTGTCTGGCAAGGGACATCAGCCGGTGGCTTGGCCGCGCCGACACGCTGCCACACGCGCCCGGCCAACAATAACACACTGCAGCATTACGCATGCAGCATAATAATTGATTTTCGAACCCAAGCACAAAGGGGCCCAGTAGGACGCGCGCTCGGAACACACACACGCACACAACAGCCCGTCTGCTCTAATTTGCCACCAACATTTGGGATCAAAAAACTGGCACTCGCCACGCAACGAGCCGGCCAAACTGGCGCAGACCTCAGACACTGGTGCCACTGGTGCCAGTTGGCTCGAACTGCACGAAGAGGCGCCCGCGCTCAAGGCACCAACAGCAACAACAACAACAACAACAAATGAATATAATGAGCAACTTTATGGAACCGACAACAATTTGACAAAATCCTATCTCGCTTGACGGGGCCAAGCAGACAAAAGTTTGGCGGCCGCTGGAAAAACGTTTGTCTGTGGCAGCGAGCAAATGCTCGCCGCATGTGCTTGGCGGCGAGCATTTGTGCGTTGGGTGCCACTGGCCGCGCGCGACTGGGGCCACCCACTCGGCTGAGGTTGGCCCTTTTGGGCGCCGGCCGGCCAGCGAACAATGCGCGCCAACTGCACAACAACGCGCGGCCACACACAACTATCAGTGCCGCACCATCGCCCCCAAAGCGCCAACTGAATGCCGCTCTTGGCGCAAAATTAACTTTTGTCGCGTGTCCGTCTGTCTGTCTGTGTGTGTGTGTGTGTTTGAGCCGCCGGTCTGCCAGAGTGGTGGCCGAGTGGTGCAGATGGACGCGAGCGGGCAAGTATTTAATCTTATCAGCTTTTGCTTTGAGCAGTGCGCGGCGCATCGAGTGGCCAGAGATGAAAATGTCTCCCAAGTTTTAAATATCGCTCTTGTGTGTGCGTGCCTTGGTGTCACTTCAAGTTGGCCGCCACCGCCGCTTGAACGTGAAGCACACAGTGCACACAGTTGCAGTCCTCTCCCATGGCCGCCCATCAAGCCCCTCCCGAGCTCCTCCTTCTCTTCCTCTTCTGCTTCTGGACAGACCAATGGACGATAAACAAGATAATGGCCAATGGAATTGGGACGAGCCGCATGGCTGGCGAGCCCTCCAGAGTTTAGATTTCGCTCGCTGATAAGCAATATGGAAACACATTCGCCCACAGGCCGCCCATTTTGCTGACGCTCAGCCGCAGCCGCGCGGCCGCAACCAAGTCTCTTCCGTGCCGCCCAAGCCTCAGCCGGGCCGAAGCACAGGGCGAGCCGAGATGTACGCGGCCCTCGAGGAGCAGTGGAAGAAGCATTGAGCCCACCAGCGTTCGTGCCTCGCCTCATCATCAGCCTCATCAGTCTCTCATTCCAAAGTGTGTGTGGTCTTCGATTTTGTTCAATTGACAGATTTGCCAGACCCTCTTCTCCAATGGTCTGCAGCAAAACTCTCCACACAGTTCCGCCTCGAGTGGCCCCCAAACATTAGTAGCGGCGCTCTCCTCCTCTTCTCGATCGAGAAAGTCCCTCCCAGAAAGTCTTTAGCTGCAGCCACGCGCTCGAGCTAAGCCTCGAGTCGCCAATTAAATCGCGACTTGGGCCGAAAATGTCCCGAACTTGTCGGGATATAACTTCATTAACACCCCGCGCGGAATTTAGACTCCATCTGATCGGCTCTGCGAACGACCCGCAAGAGACTGGCGTCTCAGAGGCACGCTTTGCGCTGCGATTGTGAGCCCGCCTCAGAGGGCTCACAATGCTTGGGCTTACGCTTGGCTTGTGTCCCGGCGAATTGGCAGCCGATGGGAGACGATTGCGCGTCCCAGTGCGCAATTGGGCCACCGAACGCTTCTCCTCGTTGCGCAAATGGCCGACCAATTGGGATCCATTGACCCACGAGACGAGGCGCGCAACGCACTGCGATTGTCTCCACACACACACTTGGAGGCACACACATAAGCCCACTTCCGGCCAGCATTCGTCAGACAACAATCGTCGCTTGCGGAACTGGCGCAGCTTGTCTGTCTGCCTGTCTGCGTTCCGGCGTCCGGCGAGGACTAATTAGCGGATTAATTGCCCTGCCTTTGAGTTGGGCTGGTGGGCTTTTTCCTCGCGCGCGCCTGCGGAACCCTTTTCCCTTTCCTGCGGGCAAAATAACAGGGCGACCTTCTCTTGTTCGCGGAGGTGATATAAGTGATATATCGTCGTCGGTGGCCGTTTGCAGCGAGTGCGTGTGTGGTCCATGTTGGCGGCAAGTCGGCACGCAACTGGCAGCCACAACAACAAGCTCGCCCGCACCGAAGTGCAACTGGCAACCCGGCTGCCAACAACTGGCAGCAGTGTCGCGCCAACTCGATTTGGCTCCTGGTGGTGCAGCGGACGGCAGCCAAACTGAGAAGGAAGTGGCTCATTATGCGTCCAACTTCTCACTTGATTAGCAGCCCCAAGAGGCTAAATGAATAGCCAGCGTGCGTGTGTGTGCGAGACGACCTCATTATACTCATTTGGGCTAAACTTTCTGCCCTTTCGAATAGCACACTTGTGAGTGTCTCTGTCCGCTTCTGTGTGTGTGTGTGTATGAGTGTGCGCGGCTCATTTTTGCCTGTGTGCCCTTAGGACGGCCAAAACTGAAGCCAACAAATCATACTTCCTCCGAGGGAACCGACTCAGTGCTCTTCTCTCCGGCGTCGTCGGGATCTGTCGTCATCGGAAATGCGAGTTGAAATGGACAGAGAGGGAGAAAGATGGCGAGAAGAGGGCCACAGTAGAGTTAAAATGGTTCACAATAACTCCATTTGGGATTAGACGCTTAAACTAGATGATTCCGAATGGGCATAGCGAGCTTATGATAAACAGGCTGAATGGAGGAGCACACTCCTCCTACTCCTCATCTTCTACATCCATTTGAATGCTTGCAGTTGTGCCATCTCCACATCCATTTTGGCCCAGCTAATATGGTCGAGCCAGACATGCAGAGAGAAAAAATGCCGCCGGTGTTGCCCCCATCGAAGAATGGTGTTGATCGCCTGCGGATGATAAAGAGCGCGAACTAGATCCTTCAGGAGAGGGCTTGAATCTCTAATAATGCAGACTAACTAGCGCCTTGTGTCTTCCCTCAGCTTCTTGATGACAGTTTCTTTTCGCAATGATCCTAACCAACTAACCTCATACGAAACG
>Ga0268247_10000132_pt1 | contig 24844 bp, 18 predicted proteins | sample AgamicOrMae_FD_200245 | JGI IMG/M metagenome (GOLD analysis project Ga0268247, IMG submission 200245) | Agave microbial communities from Guanajuato, Mexico - Or.Ma.e (v2) (version 2) | ecosystem: Host-associated > Plants > Phyllosphere > Phylloplane/Leaf | place: Guanajuato, Mexico | collected...
ACCAGTCGACGAGGAGTTATTGTTCTTACATTGCAATTTGGCCACTCGCTAATCAGATTTTCCCCCGAAGCTTGTTTGTGTATTTTGCGTTAGCAAAAATAATATCCCAACAATAGAATAAAATTAAGACTTTCCAAAACAACTAGAGATCTCGTAAAGAGCAAAATTTGTGTTCGAAAAAGAGTTGCTTGCCCGGCCGCAAGTCAAGTTGCTTACTCCGAAATGATGGCAGATCGCGGTTTCAGATGAAAAAGTTTTGTCGCTTATGGTCGGGCATGATTTTCAAAATGATTCGACCAGATTTTCGAAATCCGTAAAAATCCTGAACTTTGTCAGAGAATATCTTGGGAATCAGCAAAAATAGCTAAGCTGAGTTTCAAACAGTAGAAGATGAAACTTTGAGATGCAAGCAACTGGGACGACGAATTGGATGAGCCTCCCCATGTTCAACTGTTGCGTCAGGCTGATCGACAAGGCGGCAAGCGGACCTTAGGAAGACTTTGACATTCTTGAGAGAGCTGATGTAAGCCGAGCGATATAGTTATTGAGCGAGTTCAGTTTGTTAGATTTCCGACTCGAGTCGCCTTGGCTAAGGCTTAGACTTGGAGAATGAGAAGATTCGCAGGTCAGATAATTGATTCTTTGAATTATTTCATGAGAAAAATCAATGTCTGAAAGATCACTGGCTGAAAGATCAATCAATTCGATCAGCAGATACAAATCCGATAGAGAGTGAGTTTCAAGTACTGTCAATAAGCGTTTTTATTCATATAATTGCAAGCTGAATCGATTGATGTGTGTTTTAGTGGAAACTTTCAATCCAATTGGAACATTGTCCTTTGATGATCAGATCCAGCGGCTCTTGATTGCCTGGCGCTAATCTTCTGTTGCCACCAACCAATACTGAGAGCGAGTCGACTGTGGGCTTCCGACGACCCAATGGGGCATCCTAGAGGCTTGGAGGCTTAGAGTGAGAGTGAGAGAGAGAGAGAGAGAAATATAGATAGAGAGAGAAGTAGAGAGGGTCCAAGAGTGCATGTTGACCATTATATCGAGGGTGTGATATGTTTGCGGCCGTTGTTGATCCGCCAGCTAAGCGTGAAAAATCTTCAGGCCTTTCGAATGATTATCCAAATAACTTTGCGATTGCTTCATGTGTGAGTGTTGATATAGGTTTTTAGACTGTGATTTTGTACACTGTGTGTGTGAGTCTCAGTGGGAGATAATAATGAGAGTGCGCCTGTTGCGTTTGAGAGAATGGGAAATGAAACGATAAACTTTCTCTGGTGGTTCTTGTTCGTGTGCTGTGCGTTACTGTTACGATTTAGTTTGTGAAATTTTCGACTTTGAAACTTCATCATTACTGCTGTCTATTAGTTCGTTATCCTATGCTGCCATATGGGGAGGATTGTGTGAGCCAAACCAGGTCTCAAACGAGCCTTGACTCGTTAGGCCAAGCTCGCCGATATGCTGAACCACCAGTGGTAGTGATTGGGCTCAATTCGTTGTTCCAACTGGCTTGGCGGGAGTGTTCACACCAATCCACAATCTGAGAGTGTCTTATCTCTTCCTAGAGTGTCTTATCTCTTCCTTGAGTGTCTTATCCTTTTGCTCCATGAACCCCTTTCACCTGGGCAAGGCATTCAAAATGATCTGGATCTCCTCGGCGAGAGCGACCAGAACAAACTCGAACTGGCTCTGGTTTGCACACAGACCCACCCTCTGGTCGCGCAAATGTTCCAGAGTGGCCTTAAGGTCGATCTCTTTGGCCCCATTTTTCAGGCGTTCCAGAATGAGGTCGATCAGAGTGTAGGTTCCCGAGCGGCCAGCCCCGTCGCTGCAGTGGACCAGAGTGGGACTGTCTGTGGCCCTGAATGATCTGTGGACCTTGCGTCTGAATTGGAGAAAACTGCGTACACTTTCTGGGGTGCGCGACTCTGGCCAGGCCAAATAGTGGAACTGTGTGATTGTCCTCGTTGCTCCAGTTTCCCGATTAATCAGATACATGTTTCTCACCACATAATCATTAGACGACACATGCTCGCTCACCAAGTGAACCTCAAGTCTGAGCATCTTGGGCGAGCCTGCCTGACCTTTGGGCGCGTTCTGTTGTTGTTGTTGTTTATCTAAAGGTTGTTGTCTCTGTTTCGTTTGCCTGTCTTGCTGGTGGAGATTCTGCTCGGCGAGCTCGCCAACTGGCGAGACAATTGTTGGAAGGGCAATCTCGAAACAGAGCACGTTGTCGCCCAAATCTCCATTGGCAATGATCGGAAGGGCGCCCGTTTGCTCGGCCGCGTTCAGGGCGGCCGCCTGCTGGTTGGCGGCCGCCGAGCTGAACACACTGGTCACCGACTCGCGTCTATTTTGCTGCTGTCTTGCCGAGATTGCCCCTCTTGGAACTGGCTCGTTGGGCGACCGGCGACCACCATTGGAGAGCGAGCCCGCCGACGAGCTCGAGTCGGCCGAGTCCTGGCCGCCCGCCGCCGAGAAGGCCACGCTGGGCCAGTAGCAGTGGCACATCTGCTTGCCGTTCTCGTTCAGCCTGGTCAGCATGACGATCACCGACACTTCTTGTTCCCAAATCATCTGCATTTCCGCCGAGGGGACCAGGTGCGAGGCCGTGCAAAGGTTGCCAGAGTTTCGAGAGTTGCGGGAAAAGTTTGCGGTTCGATGTTTGGGGGCGTGTCGCGGGTTTTCCATTGCGCGTTGTGCGTTGTGTGCGCGGGCCGCAGTGTGTCGCGCGGGGGCGGGCCACAGTGTGTCGCAGGCAGCGCGCAGTGCAGTTGCGGGCGGCAATGATTTGGAGGCGGCAATGATATGGAATCGGCGATGATATAAGGGCGCGAGGGAGACAAAAGGAAGCCATTAGTGGGTTGTTTTTGCCGCCGGAGGTGCTCTGCAAACAGCCCGCGGCCTCACACAGTGCGAGGCCATGCAAGCATATCAATTTGTCCCACCAACTCGCCCAGAGTATCACCGAAACTCTGGGGGGCCGGAAAGGCCGGTGACAAACACCAAAGCAAGGGGGAATCACAATTGGCGCGTCCACATCAACATGGAATCAAATTAAGCCCAGCTTATTGGCGTCGATTGGGCCGCCGAGCCAAGCGGAAGCGACCGGCTCCAAGTGGATCGAGGCGGAGTGGGCGAGCGACAGTGTTTTGGGGGCGCCAATCAATTTGGGCCCATCGAGTTGGGTGGCCCGCGAGAGACTGGGGCCTGAATGGCGTCAGTCAGTGGCCCATTGGGGAGAGATTTGCGGCCACTTCTGGTCGTCGGCGAGCGAGCAGAGCCAAGAGCTGCCCAGTAGTTTGCCGAGGGGAGTCTCTGGCGGGCCAGCATGAATGCAGTGATGAACTCGGCGGGCCAATAACAGGCCGCCGAGGAGCAGTTTGCATGATGACTAAACTGGCTAAACTAATTTGCGCCCCACTGGCTCGATTTGCGGACTCTTCTCGAAGCTGAGGGCCAATATTGATCGCCCCAATGCCGCGGGGGAGCTGCGGGGGAGCCTTAGGAGTCGCGGGAGACGAGCCTCCGAGCTGCAGGGGCACCCGCATTTAGGCGCCCTAAAAAGCAAAGAGTCACCGGCGGATGCTAAGGAGCACTGCTCCTGAAGCCAGATGACCAAACTGAGAAGAATAAAAGTCCAGAAAATGGACACGAACTCGCGCCGGAAACACTTACCTGCCAGAAGTGGGCGCTCGTCTGCTCGGTGGGACCTTGGGCGATGATGTGGGTTGGGTGGCGCGGGTCGTCGTCGTAGATGAAGCTGGCGTTGATGTAGTCCTGCGGGTGCGAGTTAGTCGCCGGCTGATGCTGCTGCTGCTGCGCCTTGAAAGGGTTGCGTTTGCCCGAGCCCAGTCGCACGCGGTTCCGGTCGAAGGGGAGCACTTGGGGGTTGCGGTTTTTGGCCACGTTCTGGGCGCTGAGCGCCGCCCTGGCGAGCCGCTGCAGAGCTCTGGCCGGCTCGGGGCCAGCCCTAGACTGCGGGGGACGCTTGTCGCGGGCTCCCACCGGCCTCGCTCGCAACTCGCCGCTCGGCCGCCCACCCTTAGGGTCGCCCGCTTCCGGTGGGGCGCCGCAAGTGGAGCCTGAGGAAGAGGAGGTGGAGGCTAGGCTGCCGGCGGGCTGCCACTGCGAGTTCAGCTCCTGCCACTCGAGCCGCAACCGCTCCTTGTCCTCGAGGTGCTTCTCCATGTAGTCGAGGATGAGGTGCGCCGCCGAGATGTCCATCTGCGACATGACCACCTCCTGGCCCTGGTCCTCGGCGGCCCCCAAATCGGCCACCTGCTGCTGCTGCTGCCGCTGCCTTGACGTTAACGTCGCATCCGCCGGAAGCTCGTCCGACTCGAGCTCCGGCTCGGCGGCAGTGGGCGCGCCCGTGGCCTTGGTGAGCGCCTCGACGAGCGAGCGGATGTAGCTGGTGGAGCTCCGGAACTGGGGGGCGCCGGCGGGCACTTCCGCCGCCGGCTCGGCCTCCTTGGGCGGCCCCTCGGTGGCGGCCATCTCCTGGCTGGCCGGCCGCTCCTTGGCCGAAGGGCCAGACACAAGACTGACCAGTTTCTGGGGCAGGAAGCTGAGCCGGCCGCCGGGCTGCGGGCGCGCCTCCTCGTGGTGCGCGGGGGCGGCCTGTGCGCACGGACACTCGCCCGCCGCGCCACGCCCCTCCGCGTCGGGACACGCCTGCAGCTTCTGCGCGCCCGCCGCCAGCACGAGTCCGCTCTGGCTGCGCGCGCTCGTCTGCCCTCGCTCGGCCAGCGGCCACAGTGCGCGCAGCGAACCCACGCGCGTCCACGCCCACTCGCCGCCCTGCTCACCCGCACCGCCAGCGGACCGCTGGCCCGCCGAACTCCGGGGACACGCCCCCTTGCTCGGGTCGCGGCAGCAGGGGGGCGGGGGAGGGGGCGGCGAATCTGGCCGTGGCTGCTTTGCGTGCGCGGGCGCGTCGGGTGCGGGCGGCGGGCCGGGACCCGCAGAGCTCTGCCCGCGCGGGCCGCCCACTTCGCGGCGCAACGCGCACCGGATGAGCAGCCCGCTCAGACAGATGGCCAGCAGCAGGGCGGCCACGTCGAGGGCGCCCCAGCCGCCCCCGAGCGCGTGCGCCAGCCGGGCCAGCTGGCCCACCGGCGCCGAGCTCGATCCCGCGGCCGCGCCCCCGCGGTCTGCGAGGGGGCCGCCCGCCGCCCAGTGGCGCCCCAGCAGCTGGGCCAGGCGCGCTTGAAGGGGCCACGCGTCGGGCCCGCCGGCGCGCAGCAAGGCTGCCAGGGCGGCGAGACGGGCGCCCGCACTTCCGCCGGACGCGCCCCAACCGGTGGCGAGCTCCTGCGGCTCGCGGCCGAAGGGGGCCCGCAGCAGCAGCGGGCGGCCCGCGGCCGGAAGCGCCGCCTCAATCTCGGCCACCTGCAGCTCGTCCGCCGGCCAAAAGTCGGGCCCCACTTCCGGCCGCAGCTCGGCCGCCTCGGACCAGGGCCAGCGCGCAGCCCACTGGCCAGGTGGCCGCCAGTCCATGGGGCCGCCCGCATTCAGACCGGCCGCCCACTCGGCCGGAAGTGGCTCCTGTACCTCGGTCTGAGTTGGTTTCATCGGTTTGTTTGTTTTTCCGCCAACCGTGTGGTTCCGTCGTCCAGTCGTTCGTCCAGCGAGTGCCAGTGGGCGCAGAACACGAGTTTCCGGTGGCGTCCATTTGCAAGCGGGCGGCATTTTTAAGTGCCGGTTTGTTTGGTTGTTTGGTTGTCAGAATGTTATTGTGGTGCGTCAGGAGCCGCATTTCTCGCCGGAGGACAAGCGGCGGGCGCCTTTTGGGTCACCAACTTGCGCTCGTCGAGATCGAAAGCGGGGCCACCCTTCGAGAGACTGTCCTCCGCTCGAGGGGGAGAGGCAGCCTGGCGGAAAGCAGGCGGCCAAAGTGGGGCCAAATGGGGCCAGCGGGCGCCTGTCGCTCATGCATCGATCGGGCGCTCAATCTTGCCGGCGAGCTCCGTTCGGAAAGTCGCACGTGGCGCCTCGCAGGCCGCCTTATGGGCGCCCACGCAGAGCCGATGGGCCGGCCGCGAGCGAGCGCCCAGTGGCCCATTCGCGCGCCCTAAGCGCCGGCAACAATGCGCCGCCACACAGGCCCACTGGAGCGCACGCACTGCACGCACTGCACCTAGTCTCCCGCACACAGTCTCTAGCGCACCTAGTCTCTCGGTGGGCGCCCCCGCTCGGCGCTTTGTCGCCGCTCGCCTTTGTGCTCGGCCCGCTTTGCCTGTGCACAACTGCAGCAGGCGCATGATGAATCAATTTGCGCATTTTGACTCCTTTGTTGTCGCCCAAACATGGACCACTTGCCGGCCTGGCAGGCAGGCGAGCGGCACCTAAGGAGCGCCCGCAGGTCTGCTCTCTAAGGGCCTTGGACTAGCTCGAGCTGGTCGGCGCGCAAGCCGGCCAGCTCAAAGCGTCAAATCGGATCATCAGATCAGATCAGCAAAAGACTGCTTCTGGCCGAGCTGCTGCTCGTGAAAAGGGCCTTCACACGCGTGGCCCAATTCCGCCAGAGAGCCGCACACAGTCTCTGACGGGCGAGCCAGTGAAGGGGCGAAGAGGCGCTCAGCCTCATCCTTAGGCCGCCCTTCCGCGTCCTCGTCCTGAGCTGCAGCTCAGCCGAGCCACTTCGCTGGCGAGCGACCAGATGGCACAGTGGCCGGCCGCTGCTCGTTAGTCCCAGTGTCTGTCTGCGGCCCTGCTCTCGCCTGGCTGCTCCGGCCCGTCTCACCTAGTCCAAGGCCGCTCGGAGCTCATTTATTTGCGCCGGAAACTGGCCCTTCGAAGCTCCCAATTAGGGACAGTCTGCCGAGCGGTCTGAGCGGCGCGAGCGGCAGCAGTGGTCTTGGAATTTGCTCTGTCTTGGCGCGGCTTTTCGCTCTTTGGGGCCACTTCTGACGTACAGAAAGCGCTCAGTTTCCACTCACAGACGCGCGGCTAAATTTGAAACTGGCCAAAACTGGAAGAAGTCGATGGGAACTGTTACATTGGTTGCTTTTTGCGCCCACTTGGGCCGGAGTTTCTTCCCAATCTGCAGCCTCTCGTGGCCGATGGGCTTGCTCAAGCGCTGGTTGTTCTCGAACTTTGACATTCATTTAAACCTATGCAACAGTTGTTGGCCGATCAGCGGCCCACTGGAGCACCTAAACATCGTTGGAGCTGAACTTATGTTTGCACAAAGCGCAGGAGGAGCTCCTTTTTGGCTCTTTTGGAGGCCAAAAAAGCACTGCAGCATTGCCGCAGACAGTCTGCGTTGTTATTGCCGTGCATTTGCAGGCGCGAGTGAATGCGCGCGAGCAAGTGCACTCAGCGCGCACACATTGCGTCAAAAATATGGTTACAAATTTCTATGCAAACCTGGGCAAAAATGTAAGCTTATTTTTGTCGCAAAATGCACACAGGCCGCAGTTCTCCTGAACAATGCAGCCAGTGGACAGCCAGACACAAGGTGCCCACACACTTTGGGGCCACCTTTTTGCTCGTAAACAAAAGGCCTCCCACGCGTAGCATGCAGTTTGTCTCAGATTGTTTATGTGCTTCCATGGGCCGTAATCATGACGTGTAGCATCAAGTTTAAATGGCACCCAAGTCGAGCAGATTATAACGATGATTTATTGGGCCCCCATTAGGGCCTAATGAGCTCTCTCTCTGTCGGCGCGCTCCAGAGCCAGACAGAAGCTAGACTAGCTCGTCTGGCTGGAGATCTCTTTCCGCTTCTGGCCAGCAGCCCGCAGACCACAGTCGTGCAGGCTCCTCTCGAGCGCCACTCCTCCGTCCACTCTCGCCCGCAGACTGGCCCACACACAAAGCTCACTCTCGCTCGCCGCTGCAAACAATCACTCCTCATTCTCGCCGACCACACACACACGCACACGCAGACAGACGCACACTCGTTTGTCTTGACGGCGCGCCGATTGCACTTCCGTTTTGTTGTGGCCGCGACGAATTAATTCACCAGCGGCCCGCTCAGACTGGGCGGCTGAGGAGCGGACGCATGATCGCCGGCGCTTGCGTGTGGTCCGGGCCATTCAGTTATAGCTGATGCCAACTCTGCGCAGACTCTGAGCGCCCTCGGCGAGCCCGCGCATGGTCGCTAGTGGCTAGTCGCTAGCTGCCAGCAGTCCGACCGCTCTGGGCCCCTTTTGGGCGCTTGGGTCGCCCTGCGCCCGCATTTGCGCCCTCTGCAACTTGTGCAGTCGCACGTGCAGCGCGCCTCAAAAATAGGATTACATTTGTGGGCAGCGCTGCACAGAAATTTGTAATCATACTTTTGGCGCACAGAGTGCACCTGGCCCAGCGCTGCGCGTTTCCAGCCGTTCGATTGGCGTGCAACGCGCGGGCTCACGCGCGCCTCTAGCGGCCCTGAGCAGCGGCCAGCCAGTGGCTGTCGATCGAGCTGCGGGCCCTTAGTGCCCGGCGGCCAGTCCTCGGCGGCCAGTGCTCAGCGGGCGGACTAACGAGGCTCGTCTGGTTGTGTTGGGCGACTCGCGCGGGCCGCCACTAATGGGCGCCCGCGGACAGTCTGCGCCCGGATGCATTAGCGCGGCCGAGCGGGGGGGAAAAGAGGCAGAGTGGGCGCCGCTCGCCATTGGCACGTCATCGTTTGCTCGCCGAGTGGACAAATCTCGGCGGACCACGCGCCGAGTGATACTGGGACGCCAGTCTGCCGCCCCAGACACTGAGTGGCGGACTTGCTGCGATCGGCAATCCCGCGCCGCCCCATTGACGGCCCACTGTCGCCGAGCAGTGTCCGCCCGCACGACAGACTTTGACAGGCCACTGGGACAGAGTGGGGCTATCTGTTGCGGCAGGTGGAGTGTGTGGAAGACTGGGCTCGGCTGGTCGGCGGAAACATTTGCCGGAAGGCAGACAAATTTGACTGACGGCCAGAGGCGAGCGGCCAACTCGGCCCATTCGCGCGCGGCTCTGCCATGGCTTCTCAATGCAGCTCTGCACTGCAGACTGCAGTGCGTCCTGAGCAGCGCGCCTCAAGCAGCGCGCCCTAAGCAGCGGCCCTAAGCAGCGCGACCCATTGGGATGCGTGCACTGAGCGCACAGAGAAAACTGAGCAGACTGGGCGCATTGAGCGCAGGCAAAAGTGGTCGCCCGCAAATGGAATTTCAATGAGCCAAGTCCATCTTGTTCCGCTCTATTTTGGGCCCTCATTTGGGCCCGAAAAGAGTGCCCAAATGAGCCGGAGGAGCCAGATCTTGGCACTGGCGAGTGCGTGGGCGCGCCACAGTCGCCGGCGTTCGAGTGTGCTCTCATGGCCGCTCGTTACTGACGTTGTAGGAGCCTCTCCTCAGCCAGACGGCCTACTAGGTGGCCGCATTAGGACAGGTTATTGCATCAGTTCGACTCTCGAGCCGGCCGGACAAGTGTTTGTTTGGTCAGCTGAGCGCGGCCGAGGACACGAGCTTGAGGAGCCAAGCTCGGCCGGCGCAACAATGACTGGGCGGCCTGCGTCAAACATGACCCCGCGCCTCTACCCTTGCCAGTCTTTGTCTGCCGTCTGCCTCTAGCCCCCACCTCTACCCGCACCTGCACCTCCGGCCCTCTGGCACAGCTGTTTGGCGTTCCCGCAAACTGGAGCCCAAAGCCAAGGCGCAACATATAGGCCCACTGGGCTGGCGGGCGGCGGAAGTGGATTGGCGCCCCGACGACAAGCCGCCGGTGAAATGGGGCCGCCAATCCAGTGGATCAGGCGGGCCGGCTGGCCAGCTTGTGGCGCCCATGCAACGCGGGCGACAGAATGCAAATAAAAAGCTGCCCGACGAGCCCCTGCTGCTCGCAAAACAGGGCCCCCAAATTAAATCCCCCCGAAAGAGAAGCGCAATCCTCGCAAACTCCAGCTCGTCTGTGGCAATCTGCCACACAGTGCAGGTGTGCTGCCCTTTTGGGCGCGCAACACGCGCGAACACTGCACTGCATACAGTCTGCGGCACACAGTCTGCAGCATACAGTATCCAGTTTTGCGTGCTGCAGACTGCAGCACGCGCGCCCCCAATGCACAGCTGTTTGTCGCCAGATCAATTGGCGGCCAGCTTGTTATGCGGCCGCCAATTGATCGACCGGCCGGTCCTAAGGGTGGCCACCATGCGAGCACTTCCCGCTTGCAGTGGGGCTCCAAGCGGCCCCACTGGAGCTCCAATGGGCGCCCAATTGGGGCCGGCCCTTAGCTCGGGCGGCTCGCCGGAAAGAAGACACGTGCCGGCGTTGCCATTTGGCGCCAAGTGAAACCTAATGAGCTCTGCCCGATTGCAACTTGACCGATTCCGCCGATTTCCCATCAGCGCTGGCAAAAGACTCTCCTTCTGGAGCTAAGGACTAGCTCCAAGCTCCAAGCTCAAATGCAGTTGCGCCCATTTGCTCGATCTCGTTTGCATCCCAATGCAGTTGGATTAAGTCCACCTGAATTGGTGTGGCAAATTATTTCGCTGATTTCGATCAAATTCAACGGATTTGAAATGAAATAATTTGCAATAAAAACTTGAAACTCTGCCCAAATGGCCCCAAAAGCGCTCAAAATCGGCTCTTTGGCCCGCTAAAAACCGTTCACAAACAGCAGCAATTGACAAACAGAAATTAACAAACTCGCTTTGCAAACTCTTTGCCAGACTGTCTCTAGTCTCTAAAGAGCAAACAACTCGCTGCCTCATCTCCATTTGGCAGCCAGTCCATTTGGTGTCCTTTGGCCTCCATTTGGTGTGAACACAAGCCGCATAATGGGCCTGCATTCAATTACAAGAATGAATTGGGCAAAAAAGCGATCGACATTCCGGCGACAAAGATCGATGGAAGACTGTCTCTTGCAAAGCTCGGCCAGTTAAATGGCAGTAAATTGCTTCAAATTGGAGCCCAATTTTGTCATTTCAATTGCCAGTTGCAAATTCGCCACTCCAATTTGCCATCTGGGCGCCCAATTTGCGAATTGTAGACTGTCCCAATTGGAACAGTCTACGTGCGGAACTTGCACCCGCAAACTGGGAACATTCTCGGAGGCTCGTCCACAACGAAGGCTCGTTAACAAGCAGCAATCTGAGTGTGCAACTCTTTTTTGTCACCTGTTTGCGATTTATTTGATCACGAGCTGCTTTTTTGCACAAGTGTTGCATTTGGCCAACATTTGGCAAGCTTCTGGCCAGCATTTGGCTAGTCTCTCGCAAGCTTTTGGTCATTATTTGGACCGGAAGTGGGCGCCCAAATGGCTTGGTGGTGGCGCTCTTTCACACTCTCTTTTGATGCTTAGTTTTGATGCTTTGATGACACCATTTGAGGCGCGAACAATCGCCCGAAAAAGGAGCCCTCGTGCTTTGGCCCAGCGGAAGCTTGTTTGTTTTCACGAGCGAGAGAGTCTCCAGCAAACAGGAAGCGTGACAAATGCGGACTCGCAACTTGGTGAAAGTTGGCGAAGTTGCTTTGGGCAAAAGGGGGAAAATAGAAAGAAAAGGAAAAAGGAAGAAAGAGAAAAAAGAGGTCGGAATTATTATTTTTTTTCAACTTGTGGATGATTTGCGCGCGTGTCTGTCACTTGGTGGCCGCGTGTTTGAGTGGAAAACAGGGCACTGCAGCCAGAGACTGGCTCTGGAGGCGCCCACTCGCCTGTCAGCTGCATGCATGGGCCTTCAAAAGGGGCCCAAAAGGAGCCCAAAAGGAGCCCAAAAGGGGCCCAAAAGGAGCCCAAAAGGGACCCAAAAGGAGCCCAAAAGGAGCCCGAAGTGGCAAAACTAATGACTGGAACAGAGGTGAGCCTCAATTGTGCTGCGGCCTAACATGCTTGGAATAAGCCGGCCGAGTGGCAGCCAAAGAGGAGCACCAACAACAACAACAACAACAACAATAAATAGAGAGCAGAGAAACACAACATATTTGGCCGCCTCGAACAGCTCTCGATCATTATTGCAAATAATCGGCTGCAAGTTGGCGCCCAAGCTAGTCTCTGGCGAGTTGGGGCCTGTTGGTTGGAGATAAGCGTGAAGGAGTGAGCAGTGGAAGCGAAAACTGGAGCCAGAGACTCCATTTGGCGCTCGTTGCGTCTTAATCTCCCACCATTATCGCCAGCCTCTAGCTCTCTCTCGCCGCGCGCCATCTCTCGGCCAAAATGGGCACTCTATACTCTATACTAAATTGAACTTTCATAACTCGACCAAAATTGGCAGTAATTAGGCTCGGAAAATTGGAAAAATGGGGCAAACAAGGCGGAAAATGATGCTATAGACACTTACCATTGCCTGTACGATTGCCTGCAGAATGGCGACCAGGTTGCGCTGGAAAGTGGGCTCGAGTGGGCTCCTTTGTCTGGTGAGCAACAGAGACGAGGTGCCGTACAGCTGGGCCTCCATTTGGCCGATGGACTGTCTGTCGGCCGCGCTCAGTTTGGCCGCGTCCAAGCTCACCAGCAACTGGCCCCCCTCGAGCGGGAACAGGCCCTGGATGGAGCCGCTGGAGAGGCCGAGCGAGCGTTCGAGGAAGGCGCGCAGCTTGGCCGCAAACTCCACCAACTGATCTCTCGAGTAGAAACCCGACTGGAGCAACTCCAGTGCCTTGGCCACCAGCCGATCGGAAATCACCTCGGCCCCCTCCAGGCGGGCCCCCCGACTTCCGGCGCCTCCAGAGCGGGCGCCCTTAGTGCTAGACGTGGGCCGCGGCGCCTCCTCGCCGGCAAGAACCAGATCTTGGCCGCCCGGAGTCGCCTCCTCGTCCAGGCGCTCGCCGCCCGCCAGGGTTTGGAAGCGCTTGGCGCCCCGCCCACGCTCCTCGGAGGTGGGCGCGGCTGCGGGCGGCGCGAACTCCGCCTGGCCCCAGTGTGCGAGGGGCGTGGCTGGGTCCGCGGCGGGCTGCTGCGGGTCGCCGGGGTCGGGCTGCGGCCCGAGGCCGAAGAGCAGGCTGCCCCCGGCCTGCTCCTGCGAGTCGGGGGTGGCGTCGATCTCCTCGGTGACGTGGAAGACGGCCGGCTCGGCGGAGGGCTCACGATCGGGCGCCTCGTGGGCCGCATTTGAAGAGCCCAATCGGTCGGGCGGCCCGCCCGCCAGCAGCACCAGGGCGGAGTCGGCCCGCGCCACGCCCCCCTGCTGCTGCTCTTCCGCGAGGGCGAGCGCGGGCTGCTCGAGCCGCGCGCGCAGCACCGACCCGGCCGCCTGCAGCAGGTCGCGGGCGGGCACGCCCCCCTTGTTTGCGGCGCTCAAGCGCGCGAGTTTTTCCGCGTGCCCGCCCGCCCCTCCGCTCGGCGCGGGCCCGCCCGCGTCCACCGGCTCCAGCAGGGTCACGTCCTCGTTGTCCGACACCTCGTCGCCCACCACCACCAGACTGGCCGGCTCCTCCTGCAGCTGGGCCTGCTGCTGGCCCCCCAGGATGGCCTCCATGGTGGCGGCCACTGCGAGCGGGCCGCCCTCGCTCGCCGGCCGGAGTTCCTCGCTCGCCGCCAGCTTCTCCGGTTTCTTTCCCCCCTCGGGCCCCTGGCGCTGCGACAACTTCCTCTCCAAATCCTCGTACAACTCCTCCAGGAAGGCCCGGTTCTCCAGCGTCTCCTCCAGCAGGTGGCCGGCCACCTGTTCGTAGAGCTGTCCGCTGGAGCGCCGCGAATGTGCCCTCGTCTGCCGCTCGTCTTGGTCGAGCTCGGCCAGGCCTCCATTCGAGCTGCTCGTCGCCAGCTCGGCCCCTTCCGGCTCCTCGTCCGTCTGTCTGGGGTCCTTGCGGATGGGCCGCTCCCTCAGCCAGGCGGGCGGCTCCAGCGCCCGGTCGCGGTTCAGGCGTCTCCGCTCGATGCGGAAGAACTCGGACGAAGACCTGCGCTTGGGCAAAGCCTCCTGGTCTTGCTCTCCGTTGGAATAGACTTCCTGCTCGTCCTGGTTCGAGCCGGAAGTCGCCGCCGAGTCTGTCTCGTCGGTGGAGCCGAGCAGGTTTTGGGCCAGCCACCAGGCGAGCTGGCTCGCCTCCTGCTGGTCCTCGAAGCTCGCCAATCGGGCCAGCTGCTGCTCGCTCACGGGGCTCGCCAGCAGAAGGGCGCCCACGGGCTGCACTGGCTCGAGGCGCCACTCGCGTGCTGCCAAGCCGAGCGGCATGCTCAGGGCGGGCGACATGGCGCAGCTCACGAGCAGCAGCAGCACCATCGCCGAGCTGAGTGAAAAAGTCCTGCCGCAATTAAGCAAGAAGCCCAGCGAGGAGCCAATGAGAGGTGGCCCTGCGCGCGGCCGCGCCTCAGCCTCGGGACCCGCCTCGTGACGCGGGGGCGAACCCGCAGCGCGGGCCTGCTTCTGGGCGCAGTTGGCCGCCCGCTGACCGAAGTGCGGGCTCTCGTCGCGCGCGGGTCTGTGCCCGACCGCTTGAGTTGCCTCCACCTGGCAGATGGATTTTGCCCTGCCGATGGGCCTCGCCTTTGTGGGGCTGCCCTTCGAGCGGCGACCACCCACGCCGCCGAAACTGATCCATCGCCACTTGTGGGCCCGCCTCATCGAGCAGTGGGGCGCCCACAAGTGTCTGGCCCGCCTCTCGTCCCGCTGCAGCAGCCAACAGGGCCGCCCAATCGAGGGAAGCCGCAAAGAGCCCACCGAGCTGGAGGAGCTCCTGCTCGCCAGCTTCGAGTGCTCGCCCTTCTCGTCGGGCTTCATCCGGAAGCTGAGCCTCCTCCGCTGGGCCCACCCACTTGGCTTCCCAACGCTCCTCCACTTGAACAGCCTCTCGGCCAGTCTCTGTCTGTGGTTGGCGGCGCCAATTCCTCGCTGCTTGTCACTGGGGGGACCCCCTTTGGCCTTCTCGATCGTGCGAGCCACCAGCTTGTTCACCGAGCAGCGCACTTCCTCATGCAGATGATCTAATTGCCGATTGAATTTCCTCCCCAGCGACGATCTTGAGCCCAGGGCCACACTCTCCAGCTCTCTGGCTTCAACTTCCGGACTCTCTTTTCCACTCTTCTCCCTGGGAGCTTTGCGCCCACTTGTCTGTCTCGCCGAGACAGTGGTCGCCTCTTCAAGGGGTGCAATTTGGAACATCGTTTTCTTCATTCTTTTCTTCTCGTTGTTCAATTACCATAATTTCTCCGCTTCTCAGGTGGCCTAGCTCCTAATATGGCCACCAAGATGTGTATTTTCCTCCGTTGATCGTGTCTAAATACGCTCAATTTGGTGTCTAATTGGTGGGTTAAAACTTGGGAGTAAACACTGTGTGCAATGTTTACAATTTACACTCCGATTTGTCGCTCTTGATTTGATTCCAAATTGTTTTCCGGCCAAATCGAGAAGACACTTCTCGTGTAACAATTGTTAAACTCAAACAATTCTTTGGGTTTTTGTGTCTTTCTTGGTCTCACTGTCGTGCAACAATATGCAAGGAATAAGACTGAAACGATTTGATAACACGACTCGATCTCACACGCAGTCAATTAGCAATCCAGTGAGTGTAATAAATAATTCTTCTTGTACCTTAGAGTTCGATGATGGTTCCGGGTGAACTGAATTGTCTGAGATCAATGGTTGAAGTTTAATAGCTTAAAATTTTTCTCCCAATTTCTGTAATGGTGTGTCTGCTTCCTCTTTTTGTCCTTGTCTCTGTGCTTTGCTACTTTCTTCTCCTCTGCATCCGCGGCCTTGAACTCTAATTCTGCCCGATCCTTAGCTCGCTCGTCAGCTCGCTGTCCAAATGCTGGTGCGGCCAGCCCCTCGGCTCAGAGTGTCTGTGGAGCATGTCCAAGCACTGGTCTCACGGGAGCCCAATTTCAGGCGCACAAGAATGGGCGAGTTGTAGTTGTAGTTGTAGTTGTTGTTGTTGTTGTTGTTTTGATAACAAACTAAATCGGCAACTGTTGTCGTTTCCCTCAACGAGCTCTTCAAGCGACAGCAATAACAACAAATACTAATAACACACCACCTAATAGAGACCCGTGAAATGCAGTTTGATAATTAGCTCACACGACCAGCATTGGGCGTCCTGTCCTGTGTGTCCGTCTGTGTGTCTGTCTGTCTGTGTCCGTTGTTTGTGCGCGCGCTCTTGATGTTGGTTCTCGCCTTCAGCTCTCTTCTAATTCATCCTTCTCAGCCAAAGGCCAACCACTGGCCCATTCATCCACGACAATTAAGCACAACCAGAGCCACGGCTGCTCAGCATAACTAAGCCCACTAGTTGGTGCTTCCTTCTCAATGGGCCCCTCTCGGTTCGCCGTTTGGCCCCCGCGAGCTTATCTAATCTTTGAACTGGCAGCCTGTGGGCCGCCTCAACCTCCAAGCTCTAGCCACTAGCCACTAGCCACTAGCTACTAGCTACTAGCTGCTGGCTCTAGTCCACTAGTTCTTTTCGCCCTCTCACTCTCTGGGTGGCCCCCAAACTCGGTCGCTCACTGTCTCGTCGGTCCTGCTTGCGTGGGCCTCTTCGCATTGGGTGTTCGAGAATAGATCAAGTTTTCATTGTTGGCCAATTTTCCTCCAGCCGCATTAGGCAACAGCCGGCCAGTGGTCGGCAAGCTCGGCCGAGGCAGCCATCTTGCTGGCCCAGTGGAAGCGGGCGGCGCGCGTCCCTTCTCGTTGAGCTTGCGCAGGTAGCAAAATGGAGCCAACATATGCTCGCTTGTTTTCTTCTTGTTTTTCTTTTTCTTCTTTCCGCCGCCCCCAGCCAGCCAATTGGGCTTAGCTCGTCCGCCTAGTCGCCCGGCCGGCCTCCCAGTCGCCCAGCGCGCTCGGCCCCCATCGGGCCCGCAAATAGGTCCCGACGGGTGACGGAAACGCCTGGCCGGCGGGGCTTGCTTGGCGCCCCTTCCGCCAGCCAGTGGAGGGGCTCCGCGCGCGCCTAGCGCCCCTCGGCCAGCATCTGGTGCGCGCCACTGCTCGCCCGCCGCCACAACACTGCTCTGGCCTTTTAAATTTGCCCCTCAGCACCAACCCTCGAGCTCTATTCATCTCAAATCCTCCGAAAGGCCCTCTTAAGCTGGCCGCATTTTGTTGACGGCCAAATTGGGCCCCCAAAGCGAGAGGCCCAAAAGGGACTACTCTCCAAAGCGCGCCTCTTTGCCCGCTAATAACAACAACAACAACAACAACACTCCTCCTCTGCTCACCTCCCCTCCCATGCAAGCTCCCCTTTGGCCTCTACAACTGTACATCGGTGGGGCCAGTTTCCGGCGGGGTGCCAAGATTTGTGCACTTGTTCCATGGCCAGAAATGGGCCAGTTTGGGGTAATTTATTCCAGAGTTTGTGGAAAAATTGCAACATCGCATCATCCAGGCATTTTGGGCCAGCCAAAACAATGGACTTGCTTGGTGGGCCAAAAAGGAGCATCATGTTGGCTGGTCCTTTGGGCGAGCCCAAAGGAAGACACACTCACTTGCTTGCTTGCTTGCGTAAACATGCTCTGGCGCTGACATGTGGCCCAACTCAAGCAAAGGAGGCGCAATATTCTTGAGGGTAAATTAAATTTCAGTTCATTATAATAATGCCCAGCCTGCAACAGCAAACGAGCACCACTTGCTCCTTTACTTGCTCGCCTAGAGGCTGCCTCTCAAACTGCGTGCAATTGTACAAATTGCCAAGCTAGCGCTCCCTCTTTCCAAGGGATACTCTTCTTCTCCTCCTGCACTCTGGAATGGCTGACCTATGGCACAATGCTGGACCTTAGGAGGACCGCTGGCCCTCTGACGAAAGTTCACATTTCGTTGGCCCCAATTTGCGATGATTTATAGAGCTCTATGAGAGGCCACAAACGTCTCTTGGGGGCCAGATTTGTGCATTATCTGTTTCCGATGAGCGTTCTGAAACTGAACCAAATGACCGCCCATTCTGCCCACTCGCCGCCAGTCTATTCCGAATTAACAGTTAGACCAGAGTTCAACCTAACTGCACCTCCTTTGCAGCCTGTCGAAGCTTTCCCCTGACCTGTGGTCTCGCTCTTCTAACCCAGTTATTTGCTACTACGAAATCTCGTTAACTCATTCGTGCACCCCACTAATTGGATGATTTAGCCCACCGAGTAGCTAGTAGTAGTAGTCAGCCACGAAGTTTAGTGGCGCTGAATATTATCCCAATTCAGCCGATTCGAATTGCCTGCCAGGAAATCAAAAGCCTCTCAGCACCGTTTGGCTCCCTTGACCTAGTTGAACGGTTGAATTTCCGGAATTTTGCCAGCTCTGATTCTTCCACTAAATGTCAACCGGTAACCTTTTAACCTGGGAGGAAGTCAGGCTGCATGGAAGCCAGAAGGGGCCTATTTTTGGTGCATCGTCGGTGCCCTTTAGGAGCTCGCTCAGTTCTCAAGCCTAAGCAGCACATAAAGGGCCTATTCTCCCGAAGTTAAACAAACCGACCAGTTCAGCCCCTGGAGCGATTCCTTTCCTTTTGTGTTGTGAACTTGTTTCTCACCTCTTCTTCCAGCTACACTGTCCCACGTGACCAGAGTCTTTTAACCTAACAGACTGGCCCACATGCTGGCCTGGACGAGCGATGAAGTCAAAGTTTAAATTGAAACCGATGGGGCTTAAAATCCTATTTCAACATCTGTTCTCGGAGCTGTCCCAGTGAATCTGGATTGTGCAGTGTGATCCCAAAATGTGTAGCAAATTGCCAAGTCCCATTCAATCGATTCGATGGACTGCCCTTCTCTTTGGATCGACTGAACGATGTTCAATAACTGTCATAACCTGCAAGCCTGTCATCACAGAGAGTCTAGAAATTTCGCTACCTCCACTACAATCTGAACTTTCTGCCAATCTCGTCGGAATCGTCTCCATAAATGTTCACGCTTCTAGCCCAACCTGTCTACAGGTTTCAAAAAGTATCGTTTATTTAGATCACAAATCGAATACACCGGAAAAGCAAGTTCACCTTACTGGCCTAGTCTCCAGCTCTTGAGTATAAATCATAATATTATATCTAACCCCCGAGTTATTTCAACTCCCATAACCTGATTTTTCGATCAGGAACTGGACGAGGGCGTTGAAAAGTTCGTAGGTAGAGCTCTTCTTCTAGCTTTGCTTTCGGTTTATGCCGCATCACCACTCATCTGAACTGATTTTCCGATATTCTGAAAGATTGGCCGTTGTTTAATTATTGCTGATCATTCGATTGTGCCCCAATCGAACGTCTCAAGGTCTCGGGCTTGAGACTCTATCTGAGGAACAGGTGCAGGTTGCCAGTGGGAGATATTGTCTTTCAGCATGATCCTGTCATCCTTTGTCTCTCTGCTCTCATTTGATACCATTGATGTGGACGCGCTCTTCTTATAAATCGGTCGACATTTACGCTCTAGAGGAAAGGGAACGATCTCCAAGATCCGGCCCCAGTTCAGATGGGTAGCGAGGCAAACGATAGAACAAGAGGTTATTTGGATGATATAGCTCCGCCGAGCCTGGTACAACCATTGGGATTAAAGCCCCAATGGTTCTGAGTGATCTCAATACCCCAGATGTAGAGATAATTCATCTGCTTGCGAGATATATTCAAGGTTTTGATTGCCTCAATGAGAACAAGTGTTGAGAATAGATATCTTTATTCGTGAAGGATTTTCGGGTTATATTCTAGCTATCATTTTCATTGCCTGCGTCAGACCAACATCGGTCCAGTTGAATAAAAACAAACCACCAGCTGCCAGTATGGATAAAACATAAACAAGCGCAATCGAAACTTTTGGTATAACAGAGCCGAATATTGATGGCCTGATGTAGTCAGTCACTATAGCCTCAACACCCCAGTGTACATGAACAACCAAAGAGATAGCAACAGCATAGTCCATCAAAGGATGAGGTATTACCCATGAGGCAGGAAGCACCCCGAGGAGCGCGAGACTGAGATACCTTTCGGCCCTCCATAAAGCGTCGTGTTTATGATCAGCTGGTTTCTCGTGGTAATGATAATTAGTTGAAGCGGTGGCCATCGGTCGATATGGTGTGATACTCTGAAATGACGGTCTAGTGGGGACATCTTGCAGAGACTGGCCTCTATTTGATACTGCCACGATGGCCGGCCTAGATAATCCGAGATTCAGGGCTGGCCTGAGGATCCTGCCTAGCAACATAATTTGTGTTGATGAGAGGGCTAAGTGCTTTGGGTCGGATATAGATTAAGAATAGGGACCCAATAAAATGTAGGCAATGAATAATAGAAATTAGTATCTAATGAGTGGTTGCTTACTTGAACAGATTCAGTTTAAAGGATTCACGCTGCGACCTGGAATCTGCGCGCGCCTTAAGGCCTCATCTCGTGGAGCCTCATTGATTTCATTGCATGAAGGGCAAATGATATCAAACATACGATTGAACTGGGAAATGACTCTTTACTCATTCAACAAGCTTTCTATTGATAGGCATGTCTTTATGACACAAACTTTAAGATATGGACAGTTCCGAAAGTTGACAATTTAATCCTAAATCTAGTAAACACCTTGTTGCTGTATACAGGAGGCATTCTGGGCTGAAGATATTTTATCACCCAAACTTAGGGCCATTCCTTGAGAGCGAGATCTGATCTTAACTGTGCCACTTATGGCGGACTGGGGTGCCTCCTTCTCGATACTAACGTTCACCAGTGCCTCCTCTCCGAATGCGGAACGGGCATACATATTGGCTGATAGGAACATGCAATCACCAGAAAGGCAACGTTCGGCTGTAACGCAACGCATGTCTGTTGCTGTTACCAATAACATCAAGTAATCTTTCAAGTTAGACAGTTTAGTCTTGACCGCCACCTTATTCTCCCATTCACAATCTCGCCAAACCTCTCGGAATTCATCATAAGTGGTTGATGCTGGTCTAATGTAGTCTGTTATATTGACACTAATGTCATTCAGCATGATGACCTGCTCCTTATCTTCGGTGCCGATTTTTGAGGTGTCATCAAAAGTGATGGAACCAAATAGCCGACGATTTTCAGCAGAGACAACCTTAATGTTCGAGGTGATACAAGCAGCTGCACGGGGGGCTAAGACGATAGGATCAGGGCGACTGATGGAATTTGATACATTTTCGCCGCGAGCGGCCAGTTCCAGTGTGACGTTCTCTAAAGTGTGAGGTGTTCTATTTTCCAAGTGAATTCGCAAGCCAACATCATACTGACCTACGTCAAAGACACAATATGCGTATATGGCATCTATGGTACCAGTCAATGGTATTTCACTGAACATTGTCGGCATGGAGATATGCGATAGATCCTTTTCGTCATCCGTTTCTTCATCGTAACCGGTATAGTCGTCACGTGATGTCAGGAGACCTATCCTGATTGGGTCGTCCATTTTCATAGTCTTTTGTTTCGTCTTAAATGATTCTTGCATGAATCCTTTGTCAACATTCTTTATGGATAGGTTAAGCTGCGACCTTATGTCATTAGTCACTATACGCTTCATCAACTTGGCGACCTCACTGTGATCTTCGCTTTGGAGGTTCTGTAAGATACTGAGCCCCATCATAAGGTTTTCGGAATGGTCAGTATTGATGCTAAGGATATTACCCTCACTGTCCGTAAGTTTGGAATGACCCAAATTGAGGATAGCAGCCATGATCAACATGAACTTAGCTATCATCCCGTTACTCTCAGCTTTTGAGGTGCTCGGACAATCTTGGTAGCGGCACGCCATTTTCAGTAAGGCATAGCAAAGAACTGAGGCTGTACCGAATTTATTCTCGAGGTAATATTGCCGAAGTGGTGGATGTTCCTCAGTAGCACCCTTAGCTGATGATGAATAATTGATTGCCGATTGCGCCGCATAGCTTCCGTCTGCGGTGACGAGTCGTTTCATACTCTTCGTGACCATATCTACATCTCCGTTGGCAGTTGATTGCTTGTTTTCAGAGTCTGTTTTTGCACCACCCGACGCCTCTTCTTCGCGCTGGGCAGCCTTCCTCAACTCCGAGCCAACAATTGGCAACTCACCCAATGAGTCTTTCAGTACCATATAAGTCTTCTCTATCTGCTCCTTCGTTTCAGAGAACTCTCCTAGTAACTGAATAAGGCCCTGATGGGTTGTTTGGCTCTTAGTTATGATATTGAAACTATCCTGTATCTTAGATAAAACAGTCGCTCTATTGTATGGATTCTTTGTCATGAACACTTTAAACAACAGTATCAGTTCAGCGGCGACTTTCTCGCCTGTTGCACTATTTGTGAGCACTTTGAAGAGAGTATCTAGCAACTCATACTCAATTATTGCTTTTGGGTAACGTTCTGCAATATTATAAGCGGCACCAACCAATAAACGCCGGTAGTGCGCCTTCTCTGGGTCACTTGCATGCTTCTCGATTTCTTGTCTTAGGGCGGATACAACACCGCCAACATTGAGGGGAGATATGAGGTCGAACGTGAGTTTTAGTACCTTCTCTTGAAGCTCAACGTCGGATGCTGTCTGAAGAATGAACAAAATATCCATTATGGACCCCCGAATAACTCTATCAGCTCCATTGATTCGACGGAGCTTCATCAGGCTATCTAAAGCAACTAACTTAACATTATTATCGCTATCTTTCGAACAAATATCGATGAAACAACAAGCGACCAGCTTTATCGTGTCGGGATCACGGCTAAATCTCATGAGAGTGGTAGCAGCTTGGTATCTGACGGATGGTGAAGGTGATAGAGTTATCAGACTCTTTAATATACTGATATAATCTCGTGACTCGTCCTCTTGACAAGTTTTGATAATCTTCTGGATGATCTCGACGAATAATAATTGTATTGAGACATTCATCGTGTGAATATCTTGAATGTTTGAAGAGTGGAGGTACGGCTTTGCTTCGTGCGGATCTATCTCTAATAATGCCTGCAAGGCAGCCCTTTTGCACCCATCATCCCTCGCTTCCATTAAATATTCTGATATCAGCTTAGGAGTTGATGGGTTCAAATCGGGAAAGTTTTTATGTATTTGCGCTATAGCTAAGACGGCGTTCCTCTGTGGGTAGGAATGTGTCAACTTCAAACATTTCTCAATTGAATGTATCAATTCTCTAATAACTTCGGGTTCACGGGTTTTACCCAGTGTTCGAGAAACGTTGCCGCAAACAAACTCATTTGGATGCTTCAAATCATTATCGAATGCTCCACACACCATAACCATCCTATCCAAAAATTTTCCATCTGGCCCACGTTTGGGGAGACATTCCCATAAAATGTATAACAATTTTTTGATTCGCTTATCTCTGTTACCTACATCACCGCTAAATTTGTTCATTTGATATCTGTTGATGACTGACATCATCAGATTGGTAGGGAATTTTTCGCCGTCAAGTAGATTCTGCAATAAGTCCTCTAAGCCATACTCACACTTCTCCAGATCATTGCCTTCTATCATCCGCTTGAGAGATATCTCATTTGCCGACTCGAAACCCTTAGGTTTCCTGAGAATAGAGAAGCAAGGCTCGCTTGTCATCGTGAATGGATATGGTAATTATTAAAAATAGATAAATAATTGTAATATATTAGCAAGTTTCGATCTCGATTTTCGATAAGCGCAAGTTCCCTGATCAATTCTGACAGGGGAATGGAGCGCGACTGCCTAGCCTAAGCATTCGTCACTTGCCACATTGCATCGCTGCGATGCCATCGCAGAAATCCACTTTTGTGCAGCAAGCCGGGTTATTTGAATTTGGTTTTACTTTAATATGACAACACGCGCACATGCTTTTCACGCCAAGCCTCCCAAAGCAAATCATTGAAGTTTTGTCCAGCTGACTGTCCATTTCTCAGGCCTCCTTTTCTTTCAGGAATCTAAGTACCAGAGTGTCGAGAGTCTCCTCGTCTGGAATTGACTATCTCTAGGACTTGGAGATCCAAATTCGGCACACGGACTCGGATTGAAGATCGAAATCTTCCAGCCCATGCATCCTCATGAAGGAATCCTAAGATAGACTTTATAATGGCCGAAGACTCTAACGGTGCTGGTTCCTCTTCATCAAATCACACTCCACCCTCGAGAGCCTCGTCGTTCTCTTCACTCTCAGATGATGCCTCCTCTCTGGGATCAGCCTTGGATGACGACGAGGAGGTAGACCAGCTCCTGGAGAGTTATCTGGAGAACTCAGGCTCAGCCAAGCCGGCAGATGCACCCAAAGAGAGTAACAATATTGCAGCCGGGCAGCCTATAGAACGAACCAAAACAGTTCTCAAGAAAAGGGGCCAGGATTATTTCGAAGTACTGCCAGAGGGATGGATCGAGGCCACACACTCCAGCGGAATGCCACTTTATTTGCATAAACAATCTCGAGTCTGCACTATGTCCAAGCCATATTACCTAGGCAGTGGGAGTGTTAGAAAGCACGAGCTACCCATTTCTTCAATTCCGTGTCTTCAATATCGAAGGGAGCTAGAAAAAGAGAAGCAACAAGGTGGCCAGAGTCAAAATCCAGACGGCGTAGGCCTAGAAACAGTCCAAGATCATAAGCGTGAGAAGTGGCTTAGCTCGACGGAAGTGAAAGAGTATTGCGAAAAGTTGTTCGAATTTGTTGAGATCAAGATTAGGAAATTCAGAACATGGGCAGATAGGAGAAAGCACAACTCTTTGATCAGGGAACAACGACAGAGACCCTCATTGCCAAATGATACCAAACTGATAACCTGTTCCTCAAGTGGTGCTGCGAATAGCAAGAAAGAGTTCATCATGAACCCAGCCGGCAAATCATGCGTGTGTATATTGCATGAGTTTGTTCAGCACAAAGAAAAGGTTCAACCTCGTTATATATACAAGGAACTAGAGAACGCAATGACTCCATATAGCGCCACCACAGAGATCAACGGTGTTCCATATGGAATTGGCTTCGGTAAGAGCAAAAAGGATGCCAAGGAAGAGGCGGCCAAGAAGACGATAGAAATATTGATTCCCGGAATTAAGGACATAACAGAGACCAATTAGGACAAGTCA